>Ga0058699_1000358_pt1 | contig 14179 bp, 7 predicted proteins | sample AgamicAtPe_FD_55078 | JGI IMG/M metagenome (GOLD analysis project Ga0058699, IMG submission 55078) | Agave microbial communities from Guanajuato, Mexico - At.P.e | ecosystem: Host-associated > Plants > Phyllosphere > Phylloplane/Leaf | place: Guanajuato, Mexico | collected 2012-10-15 | reverse complement strand
TCGTCCGTCTCCATGACGGCAAATCTCCAATTCGTTGGATGTCGGCCTAATGAAGCCTGTAATTGTGCATAAGAAATGGTGTCATCAATTCCAATAGCCAGATGTTAATTGGGTCGTAAAACTCATTAACAACTTACGTTCTGCAACAATTCTGGATAAATAGACACAACAAATGAACTCAATCTGTGTGTTTCAAATATGGTTGCCTACACTAGGTGGAACGAAAGATTGCCCGATAGANAGGCACAACATGAACGGTTGGAAGGACATCCACTGGAGAACGTACTGCTCGGGTTCTATTTGAACTGTCCATCACGAGGTCGTCGCTACTTGAATTAACTCAGAATTCCCATAGCAGACGTTCAAATAAATGAACCGAACCGCCAGGTCAGCTCATAAATGTTGAATGTAACATAAACGAGCTAGGCTAAACTCNGACAAACTCGATGCACACACCAATGGGAAATCACAGTTCTAGTGAGGCGGCTCGTGAAGGCGCGCTCAAATTGATGGCTCCATGTAGTGGTGGTTGCTAGATGGTTGCTGCTGACTAGATGGGTCCATCGAGAGGTCAGGCTGTTGTTGACTCGGTATCGATTGTCTGACTATCGACTGCTGCTGCTGCTGCTTTAACAGTTGCATGTTATGATGCTGAAGTCGATGCGGCGGTGGGGGATGAGCAGGCAAGCTTGGTGGACTTGGCTGTTGCTGGCCTTGCGCAAACTGTTGTGCCTGCGAATAGTTGTGTCGGTTGCCGTTTGATGCTGCGGAGGAAGCCGAGGCTGAGTCGGTAGTGCTCAATCGGGTTGCCGTTGTGTGGTGAGCCGACGAGGAGGAGGACGGTGATGAAGAGGTGGACATAGATAGAGATGTAGAGATCGATTGCGGTGACGATTGGTGCTGACTAGTGGGTGCGGAATGTTGTTGCTGCTGCTGTCCATTCCTATTGTGCTGCTGTTGAGCTGGCGAAACAAATGTTACAAGTCCATTAGGATTGTGACGAATTGTCTTGTTGGTGGTCTGCTGGTTTGTTGGTTGAACTCTATCGAGTTGGTCTGAATCAACGCTTAGCCTCGAGTAGGTGTCCATCATGCTAGCCGACGAGGCGGACATTGGATGATCTTGGTTGGTCTGATGAGCGCGAAGTCGATCGCCAACGACACCACCCAGCGAGCCCGATTTTCCGCTCATGATTAGCTCAGTGTTTCCACTTGACATCATGGCTCTGCCCTGACTAGAGGTCATCATAATGCCCGGATTATGGACCATGGTGGCGCTCGAATCACCATAGGACATCGATTGATTCAAGTGAGGTTGGTTCATATGATGAACGTTTGGCATCTGATTATGTGAACCAACATTACCTGAATACATCTTGTGAGCGCCGTTAATGTACAAATTCTGGCTCGACATCATGGAGGCTTGTTGTGCGGAAATGACCTGTTGCTGCATCCCCTTTCCAGATCCATTTGCTAATTGAATCTGCATTGCCGCTGCTGCGGCAGCGGCCGCCGCTGAAGCGGGATGTCCATTAGTGGTCAATATTGAGTTGCGATGCGCTTGTTTTGGCTTCTTTCCAGACCTAATACAAATAAGTGTGAGTATTATAAGTGCCAGCATGACCAAGAGGCAGATTGCAATGATAATTTTAGCCCAAAGGGAAGTGCTAGTTAGCTGGGCTTGGTTTTGGCCCGCGGCTGAATCAGGATTTTGATCACCTCCGCCTACATCATGAATACCATTTGCTCCTATGAACGATGTTCCCGGGGTTGCACCTGACAAAACTTGAACGCGCTGGCTGCCATCTAGCGAATTATCAGCACCATCAAATTGACCATTTGCAGAACCATCCGAGGCGCTTACGCACTTCGGCTGTTGGTCGTTCGGCATCCACTGACCGTTGTTGGCGCAAACTTTAACACCAATTGGTAAAGATGTCAATATCGGTGTCACACCAGCTTGCGCAGCATTTAAAGTCTCTATCAGGTTTCCAGCTTGGCGAATCTTAATCTCCACCAACTTGAACGGCCTAACGCAGGAATATTCGACAAGGGAATTGAAAGTCGTGCTCTCATTCAACAGGTAAAAGCGTCCCTCTTGACCGATAGGAGCTGGACGACCGCAATCTATTAAGCGACACCGTGGCGTCGACGATCCACCCCACTGTCCGTACTGCGTACAAGTTCTAGTCTCCGGTCCACCGTACAGCTCATAGCCTGGCACACAGGAATAGTAAAGCTTATCTCCGACTCCAAACGATTGGCTCGGGTCATGATTTATCCATTGATTGTTTGCGATAAGTCTAATTGATTTCGTAAGCGTTGTAGGAGATTGCTGGTCATGCGAAGACTCGAGGGATTGGCTCGAGCGAGGAACTAGCGACACCTGTGTGAACTCGTCGAAATGTTCAGGTTTTGGGCATTGGATTGGCTCACAGGTGGGCAATGGCGTCCGCCACTGACCAGAATCGAGACACTCGCGCTGTGCTGGCCCCTGAATCTTGTAGTTGGGATCACAATTATAGTGTGCAATTGTACCATAGTAGGTAAATGTGCCAACTTGTCCAGCTGCCGAATCAGAACGGCGGATATTGTCCACTGGAGTGGCTGAGCCCACACTTCCGGCGGGCGGATGCTTCAAGATATAGTTGCCATTCTCTATAGTAGGCGGAGTGCCGCAGTCGACAAACTTACAAACAGGAGGCTCCCCTGACCATTCGCCGTTTGCTTGGCACAATCGCGAGGACCAGCTACCTTTAACGACATGGCCATAGTCGCACTCATACTGAACAGTCACTCCAACTGAGAAAGATTGCTCTTTGAAAGATCTGTCGTTTCCGATATAAATTGCGCTTCCGTTTGTTGGTAACTCTGGTGCATCACATCGAACTTCCTCACATTTCGGCGAACTTCCAGTCCATCTCCCATCTGGACCACAGAAGCGAACTCGATGACCAGAGAGCCGGTTGCCTGGAGTACACTCATAAGCAACTTGGCTGGCCAAGTAGGTGGTCCCGTTTATATAGCTGATCTCTCCCTTTAAAATGGCCGGCACTCTTCCGCAATCGACATCTGGTTGGTGCCATCAAAATTTAATTACCCCGTCCATGAAATAGTATGATGTAAAAGGTGGAGCTCAAATGTTAGATTCGCGTCGCAAGTCTAATCCACCGCCATGTGGATTATTTGTTTTACTCCGTGGAGCCAACCGATAGATTGGCAAACAGTGGGTGAGGGGGTATAGATAAATTGGTCGATAGAACTTACATTTACACGATATTGGTTGGCCCGTCCATTGTCCATCCAAACCACAAGTACGCTGTATACTGCCACTCGTTTCCTTAAATCCAGGATCACATTTATACTCAACAACAGAGTGAACGGTGAATGAGTCGCCAGAGAAGCTGCTACCCGGATTTGCCTGCGGTTGACCACAATCAATCACTAATGGCAATTTTGGTGGTATCGGGAAGGGAATAATTAAAGTGGAAGCATTTAGTATAGAGATTAAATCAGCAATAGTTGGAGCAATAAATCTACTACGAGTTAAATTGTCCCCCCATTACGTCGATTGCGCGCATAGCAGGAGGTAGCAATAAATAGCTGGATAAATCAACAACCAGGGGACCTGCTTTCAAACAAAATTGCAGCCAAAACTAATTGGGTTCAGAGAAAGTTTGGTGCGACCCAACGCAAGTTCAAAGCAAGCTGATGAACTTTCTTCATCCACTAACTGAGCCAAAATCCCTCGATAGAATAGTGACCACTTAGGGCCACTTAAAACTTGTTAGATATACTTACGTGAGCACTGGGGTTCCTTGCCAGTCCATCTGTTGTTGTGTGAACATATCATCTTGTTGTTGCCAACAAGAGTATAGTTATCATTGCACGAATATAATGCCACACTCAAATAATTTGTTGTCATGTTGACTAGCTGATAGTTTCCGTTTGCTATAGATTTCGGTTGACCGCAATCTACATACTGACAAAAAGGTTCTTGATTTGTCCATTTGCCACCGAGCAAACATTGTCTTGTATCGTTCCCTATTAGTTTATAACCGGAATTGCACTGATATGTGGCTATTGAGTTCTCACTGTAGCTAGAGACATTTACAAGGCCATTTGATATNTGTTGTAGGACTGGACACCATTTGTAGGCACAATAAGGCTGCTTTCCACCCCATCTTCCATCCGCTTGACACTCGCGCATATCGCTGCCCACAAGCACATANTCCTCGAAACAAATATATTTTGCCTGGCTTCCGAAGGTGGTTTGTGACTGATTCAAGTATACAACACGTCCGTTTTCAATTGCCTGAACATTGATTGGTCCACAATTAACATANTGGCACTTTGGCGCTTTGCCACTCCAAGTCCCGTCGTACTGACACCTTCTCTGTTTCGGGCCGTCCAAACGGTGACCAATAGGACACGCATAGGTGACCACTNTCCCAAACTGATAAATAGGCTCTTGAGCAGAGACACTGTTGCCAGAAGTCTCTTGCATCGAAGGTTGCTCTAGGATTGTTGAATTTTCATTACGATCTGGAGAACCACAAGTTGATGGCCGATATTGGCATATCCACGGTAAATAGTCTAGCTCACAAGTTACGTCGTTCCATAGCCACTTCTTGCCGCCATCCAAAACAATGCAATCCTGTTGGTTGTTATAATTGTTTGGCTGATCTTCCGCCCATAGAAATGAAGTAACTGGGCTTTGGATGGTATCGCTCTGAACGTCTCCAACCCAGCGCCAAGAGGAACTGGATTGTGGTGGCTGTAAGCTTGTTGATACTGAGGATGAGGAACTCTGTAGCCAGTTCAGCTGAGTATTTGAGGGGGAACTTGTGGGTAACGAAGTGGATACTGGTACAAGCGATGGCGGCCTCAGGGAACGATGTGCATGAGGCTGCGAAAAACTTATTGGACTAGATGATGGACTTGGCTGATGAGGAGTTNGCGCAACAGGCGTCAGCGTAATTGGCGATTGGTTTCCAGTTTGGCCCATGATTGGTAATGGTGGGGTGAAAAAGGAGGCAACCTGATTTGGCTGACTTATAATAAGAGACCTCTGAGAGTGTTCCGAAGAACGATTCGTTGGATGTGCCGGCACGCTCGGGGTTGGTAAGCCAAAAGTTTGACTACCACGACTAGTAGAGCCGCCAGCTCCTGATGACATTTGATATAAGGAGGAGCGAGCCATCTTAAGGGGACTAAAAATTGGCGATGGCTCTCCAGAGAAGCTCAAACCCTGGTCGCCCGCAAACAAGTTGACGGTAGCAAACTCATCCAAAGAGGCTGACAGACTTCTATCTGATCCTAGCGAGGCACTAGGAATATCGCTTGCAATAAGCGCCGAAGTGGAACCTGAGGTGATGGATCCGAGTGAATTCACTGAGCTTGTCTCCCGTTTGGCGCCTAACCAAACCAATTTGGATTTCAGTTTCAACTTCATCCGTTCCAACTCGTGCGCNACAAATGCCTGCGTGAGGTTGTTGACTGAATGGAGCAGAGCTCCTCCTCTCGCCTTGCAATAAGTATCGGCGACCAGAAATGAACCCCCATTGGAGGCTTGGGTTTCGTAGCATGTTCTATTGAATACGATGAGCTGGTTTTCCGAGACTCCATTTAGGTTAGAGCTGAGATGGGTTGTGGTTGTGGTGGCGCTTGTGGTTGTTATGGATTGCAGTCTATTATTCGACGGAGCCAATGTGGTCTGAATGGAGCAACGATCGGTCGGAAACTCTGTTGAGTTGGTTCATAGGGGATGTGAATGTTGAATTAGAATCGATATGTTTCTGAAAAGTAACGTCGTATTGAAGGGGGCACGTTTTGTAAATAAACACACGNGTGAAAAATCTCTGCGAACTTTTTGGACAATTGCACTTGACGAACTCAACTTAATTCGACGCTACTCAACAAGCACGTACATAGGGGGACCGTCTTGAAAAGTTATCCTCCCCGTCGGCCCAACCATATTTTATCAATTGGCTAAAATTTCAACCCCACAGATTTTACCATTTTGATCGACATTGTTCGGACATAATGAGTTGTTATGGCTACGAGCGTCGCCGACTTGGCCGAGCTTCGAAGGAAATGATCGAGGAGCTTAAGAGGCGCGAGGAGGATGAGATCAAGAAGCAATTAGCCGAGCCAAAGGTAGTCATGTGCGGTTCGTATGAGAGAGGTGCAAATATAAGGGCAAAAATATCAATATCCTATGGTATGAACCACTTTTATTTTAGAACTAAAGTCCTCGAGAAAGAGCACTACAAGTTGATGAAGTCGGTACTTGGCATAAAATATCGCTCTGGAGCTCTCATGTACCAAGCGAGACCTTACACGACTGATATTGGCCAAGTAAAACTTTATCATCAGTTTGGAGAGGTGCAGAGGTGCCAAATAAAAGACTTGTTCACGGTTAACGTTTCGGGCGAGATCAAGTTGCTCGCCGATATATTACTCATCGATAGAGGCTGGACTATGTACAAAGTTCAATTCAAGCACCTATACGACCCACCTCAGTATATAAACTACTACAAAGACATTGAACCTGAGGCTAAGTTATCTNGCCTCAACCTGGGACCACCAATTCCGTCTGATTTCAATGATAAGGAAGTTAACGATTGTTTTCGCAACTCAATCAGGAAAAATTCTCACGAAGAGTTCACAGTAAGAATATTCGACTATAAGGAGGGCATGTACTATGTTGATGTGATCAACAAGCAAAATCAATCATTGATTGCTCATCTGAAGGAAAAATTTCGCGACAAGATCGAGAGGATCATTACCAGGGAGTTAATTGGTAGGTCTGATAAAGATAGCACCTCGGATGATGAGTATATTCTCGAAATTCTTCCTCAAGCTCGCCCAAAACGGGGTCAGCGTTTCAAGTCGAACGAGCCATTGAAAAGTTCCCAGTTCATCTGCAGGACTGTAACTGAAAGTTCCTCTAACAAGAGAATATATCGCGATGTCTTGGCATATTTCAAGGATAAAATAGATCACAACGAAAAGAAGGGGCCCAACATGTCCTACCTACAAAAAAGATTCTTCAAAGTTAAAATTCTCTCATGGTGTGATCCAGCCAGCTTTGTTGTTGTACCAGATGACCCCGACTACATAAGATGTCATGACGATTTTAGAAGAGAGATCGAAAGCTATCAAAACGTCAACGAGGAGGAAGATGGAGCAGAAGAGGAAGAGTTCCTGGCCGGCCAGCTGTGCTTGTTCAAGAATGACATAGATCTTAATTTAGGGAAATGGTTACGAGGTATCGTAATTAGAGTGCCAGAGATAGAGAACGCGTTTGTGAAGGATAAAACGAACGCGAAGGGAAGTGCAAAGGGTCCATGTCAGAGCGAGGGAACGGACGACCAATGTCGCTGTATAGATCGTTCATATTTTGTTTATCAAATACTATCAGTTGATTACGGTTTCAAGTGTTATCGATCATCTTACAATATGAGACAAATCAAGGATGAACGAATTTTCAGTCGTGGACCATGGTCACTAAGGTGTCGACTGTTTGGTGTCCACCCGAATCTTGAACAGCGAGAGTTTTCAAAGTCATGTATAGAAATGATTGATAGTTGGGTGAGATCAAGAATTTTAGATACAGGAAAGTTTGCATTCTTTCATGTTTTATTCAGGACCGATCTATCTGAGATCCCCAAAGTTTGGAGGTCAGACGGTCCAATGGCTGAGATCAGCCTCTTTCATAGATTTGAGCCGCCATACAAGATAGAAGACTGCATATTGCCCCGCAAACGTAGATCTCGGTTCGACTGCTTAAACGCCTTTTTGATCAATAGAGGCTTCGCCTCAGACTACTCAGAAACTCTAGCAAAGTCATCGAAGGTTGAGCTAGACGAGTTCGTCGTCAACCTTTTAGTTCCTCACGATAGAATTTGAAACAATCTTCACAANGTTAAACCCATGAACTGATGATCGGGCACAGGACTTGAGAATACTTACCCTTAGTTGAAAAGACCATCACCTCACACAGCGATAGCGCGGCCTCTATCCCGACCATTTGGATGCTGACGAACCTGCCCACTATTGGATGAGCGCATTGAAAGTCACGCGCCGAACCCTCGTCCAGATTGTTTGGATACCAAGCGCACAACCTGTTGCCTTGAAGTGTTGAGAAGTTGCCAACTCGGATCTCAATATCATGTAAGGTCAGCTGAGGGTTGCAACAAGCTCGTCCAAGTAAACGAATTGATCTTATCTCATATAGTTGAAGTAAATCTATCTGCCACCAAGGCGATTGATCAACTCGGGTTTCAGTGCAGTGCTTTGAATCATGTTGTGTAATTAATAGACCATCGTTTGCATTCCTAGAGTCGCCGCCCTTGACGGTAGATGACTGATTTGTTGGCTTTCCAATGGCTATATTCGTAACACAGCTTGGAGGGGACGCGGACCAGCGACCGGAAGCCAGGCAGGTGAGAGTTTCCTGGCCTAACAATTCATACCCTTGATCACATTTATAAGAAGCTTGAGTATCTGGTTTGAGGGTGGCGTATTCGTCTGCGATATGATCCGTGCTCAACAATGGCACTGCAGGCGCTTGAGCAACTATATTAACCTGACAATTCGATCCAACTCCAGGGTAAGGGCAACCATAAACTGTATTGATTCGGAACGGGGTGAACGCGGAAATGGTTGGAGGAGTTGAGTTAGACTTTCAAGTTCATCACGATTGTNCATTGTGTTCGAGTGTTGTTGTCCAAAAATTTAAGTTTTGCACCTCAAAAATTGGCACCTGTACTTCAGGATAACAGACGCTTTATTTGGAAAATTCCAATTACAAAACGTTAAAAAGAACAACGCTAGCTTGGCTCTTTGATCTAACATGAACTCTGGGCTTGCGGAACGAAAGGAATTTTTGCCTTGCCGGACTCATTCATCTGCTCCCAGCTCTTGTATGAGATCCTCAATGTTGAGAGAAAATTGAAACTAGAAGCACCCTTGAAGAGGCTTGGCTGCGACCTGCCGAGAATAGCTGCGACTCAGTAAGTAAGCCAATCGTGACTCANTACTGCAAAGCCAAACTATTAGTTATTGACTCCTATCCACAGGCCGAGATCTCATTCCAGTTTTGCTGAAATTTCCTCCAGCACATATGTATATATATATGTTCGTGTATACTCCTACCCTCCCCCCTCTCTCAAACCTCTTCTGAACTAAACAACAGCTCTGGCCNGATGCTCTATCGCTATCTCTAGCTCTGTGCATTGTTTGTGCAAGGTTTTTATCAAAAACTTGCCTTGCGGGCTGGAAATGGATAGATAGATATATGTATAGCTATATATTTAGCACGGCTTGCCAGTTCATGAGGTAACTATGATTCGTGGTCGTGCCATTGAATTGGATTGTACCGCCGGACAGTTAGCTCATTCAGGTGGAGGCGGACAACGGAGATGGTGAGGAGGGATAGAGATCTTCCGACATGATCCCGACAGAAGGCTCAGCGCTCTGGCCACGAAGATGTCCAAATTTGTGAGATGGCGAGCTTGCTGCAACAAGCCTCTAACGTGCCTTGCCAGTTCCGACAGCGAACTCGAAGGCTTCCTTCCAAGCACCAAGTCTGGCGCTTTTCAATAGTTCATTACAATTGTTAGTGCCACAACTTTCGGCCATCTCTTTAGAAGGGCCAGGTCAGTCCCGACTTGAATTCGAATGAACGAATTGGCCAACGAAGTTACCTGGCGTGCTCAAGTCAGAGCAGTGGAAGCCTGGCGCCTTTGCTGCTTTGGAGGAGGCGGCAGACTCATTGGTCAACAAAAGATCACTCGAATCTCAAACAAGTTAATGTCTGGCTTGATTTAGACTCCACAAGAACGAAGAGCCACTACACAGATAGGATGTGATGATTTTGCGGCATTCAACAGATGGACTGAAATTATAAAAAGATGAGCGAGCATCTCTCGCTCTAGCTTGATATATTCGGATCAGGATAAGTCACGAATAATGCGAGCNAGATTTGCTCAAGACACTCGGATTCCCGCAAAACTCGAAATGGTTTTGGCCGAACACTTGCTCGCCTGTAACGAATCATTCTGATGCATAATTTCAGCCTCTAGTCTCTGCCTTTTCCATTATATTTGTCGCTTCACAACGTTTTGTATCCCCACTGAAACTGTTAGCGTTTGGGATGTTCGGGAAGTTTCCCATACCTTTCAGAGTAGCTCGGGATGGCCTCTTGTAGTTGGCATGCAAGTTTGTCTTGATGTGCAAGACTCCGAGACATGAGCAACATCCGCGTTTAGATCCAATCGCTGATGTCGATTGTAGCTTTTGAGATTGCTGCGACCAATTTAAAGTGAGCAAAACATGCCGAAGCAGAGAAGGGGATGCGAAATGCTTACTTGGCGTCGCAGTGTCTCAACTAGTGATGCTCGCGCTGTCTCATAGGAAATTAGCCGAGGGTTCGCGGATCTGCCTTTGGATATCTCTCAGTGGCAATGGACTCTTGCTCTCGCAAACTCTATCAGACAAGCCGCAATCGGCCAAGATGATCAGCCTCTTTAATTGAACAAGCGAAAACAGGTTAGTTCGCTGACGAGACCCTCGAGCGCTGAGTCATACACCTGCGAAGAGTTTGGTTCGACTCTCACTAGGACAGCGAGCGGCGTTCCAATCGCAGATGCCAAAGTTTAGACAATACTTCAAGGGAATNGCCCAGTTGTAAACTAGCTGACAGGAGAATAACTCTCGCTTTGAGAGCGGATAGGAGGTTGCATATGACAGGCCCATGCATCCCTTTAGTTGACCTCGTTTCGACAAATATCCCATAACGATCGAGCTTCTGGTCTAGTGGACACTCATGTATCAAACATTGGAGCCCACCGCCAGGCGCAAAGGTTCGTTTAAGTGGTTTCAAATGGCGGATTTAGGAGGAGCAAGGGAGAGGGTTTATTTGCATTTAGCGATTACAAATTCGAACGCAAGGTTTTGGTTGAATTTGTTTGGCTCCATTGGAGCGCAAGCGAGGCAACTGGTCATTTTTATGATTGTCGGTCGGTAAGGTAAACTTCCTAGAGGCAATCTTTCAACCCCTTTGCTTGGCAGCTATAATATTGAGAAACTGACAACGAGTGCGAGATAATTCATCGTTGTGCGAACAGACGAGATTTGGATAATAAAGGATGAAAAAATTTACATTTAACCTGTTGAATTTTCGCGAGCNAGGGTCATCAGAATAGTATCTTACCTGCGCTTTGCGTTGGACCTCTCACAGGGATAAGGAACTGTGAGCGCTCTCTTTTTAAAACTCTCTCTCTCTCTCTCTCTCTCCTCTACCGTCAATGTGGCCGCTTTAGTGCGCGCATTTCTAGGTGTTAGTTGTGGTTCGACAGGTAAGTGTCTTTGTGCTCTGCTTTGCCGTTCGAGTTTAGTCAAATTATGGACCCGCATGCAACAGGTTCCTTCTGATTCAACTAGCTCGAGGAGGGGTAGTTTAAAATTAGCGCCAAGAGGAGGGAAAACTCAATTGCAAAATCCGCGAGGCTTGTAATTTTGATTAGGGCTCATTAGCGGGGCGATTTTTCCAATTAGAATTCTCTCATCTATTATTTCAATAATAGATAATCGCAATTGCGAGAGGAGCTCACGTTAGCTAGCCGCCAGCCCAGGTGTCTTCCTGTGGCCGGGTTCGCCTAGCCTTTGGGCTGGCGAGTTTTGTGTGTCGTGTTTGCTCAACCATGCAAACCGAGAGCTGCGCACGGATCGGAAAGCGAGCTGGAAAACTCAAGCAGATCGAGCTGGACGATTGCTCCCCTNCAGTTCAGACTGGAACCCAGAAAGAATAATTACTCAACTGCATATAATTCTGTTATCAGATATAAGTCTATCTATTAACGAGCGAGCACGAATAAAACTCGGATGGGCTTCAATGGGCGAGTTGCGAATGGGCGAGCTAGCCAGTTGGCCAGGCTAATGCCTTTGTAGTCAAATTTGGTTTTGGCCAGGTGTTACCATTATAACATCATGCTCTTGAAATCTAAATATTGGACAACATGATATCTTTGTAAGCCATGTTGCACACTCGCATACACAAATGCAGGTATCGGCCGGTGGACAGGCATGGCTTGATGAGCTTCATGGCTATCTAATGGCGAACAATGTTGTTCGCTTGATTGGGCGCCTCTTGCATGGCTGTTGTCTTGCACGAGCTTTGCATGCATTCAACAGGATTTAAACGACGCCGACTATGGCCGCCAACTTGCTCGCCCAGCTCNAGCGAGTGCGCTCGGATTTGTTGAGCTGAACTTAGTTTAGCTGAGCAGGGGAAAGCAGCTAGGCTAGCTGGCCTGAGATGAGAGATTGGCGAGCGAGGATATGCAGTTGATAAACAACGGGACTGGTTCCAAGCGCCACAGCTACACTTGACTGAGGGGCGAGCTAGCGAGCGGGTGAGGAGCCGGCATTAGCTTTGCTAATAGATGTTTGGAGAGAATTTCAAGAGCAAACTTTGTTTACGTTCGTCCCCCAAAACTCGCCCTCCAGTTCTAGTTTGCTCGCCGAGTTTGGTCGAGTTGAGTTGAGTTGAGTCTAGTTGAGCTTNGCTTGGCTTCACTCCGCTTCGAGCGAATCAGCGCAAGTTAATGATATTTATAAGTCGCATATCTGAGACAATCAGAATATTGTACCTGCGCCCTGTGTTGGGTCAGACGAGACGAGCATGAAGGCAAATTCATGGCCAGAACAAGTGGGAGGGATGGATGGAGCCAACCGCCAGCCGATCGGGAGGAGGCGAAAGTGATAGCAGCTGGCCGGGGAGCCAGTTTGGAGTCAACCAAAAATGGTTTCCCTCTCTCGCGCGCGCGCAAGCAACCTTTTGTCTCTCGGGCCCTAATTCAGGTGTTCGCTTTTTTGTTGTTGCCAGGATATGTCAAAACCACATCTGCCGAGGGCAAAAGATAATGACTGATGATCAGCGATTTAGTTAATCAGCGCAGAGCAAGTTGGCCCTCGCTGCGGTTCCGTTAACCGCATTGCTCGCTATTGGATTTGAATTTCTCTCCCCTGGCTTTGGTCCAGTGGGCGAGATCGGTTTGGTTTCGTTGAAAGTGGCGGCCAAATGGCGCCGAGCAAAGCGGCTGCCCGTCCAGCAAATGGCGGTGGATCCTGATTGCGATAGATTTCGCATAACCAGATTATGAATTCACCTGAGCGGGCGAGCGAACCTTACAGCGCCGGCCACAGGCATACGGAACCCATCGCGCTCGCTCAGGATATTGAAATTACTATTCTCCTCTAGCGAGCGCGCTTTTCTATCCCAGATTGGAGGCAACTCGAGCGTAAAGGTTAACTCGTATTAGCCTTCGGGTGATTTAAGGATGATTCTATTAATTTTCTTAAACACTAATTCAACCCACTCTAGCGGACAACAAAAGTGACTCGTCCGCACTGATTAACTCGTAAGAACAATGGATTCGGCCGGCCAACATTCAAGTCGAAAAATCGATAATAGGCATGGAGGGCGAGAAAGGGAAAGAGAGAGAGAGAGAGCGAGCGAGTGCAAGAGCGCGCGAAGACGGATGGCTGCTCTTGGCTGGGAGGACCGAGCCTGCCAGTTTGCCTGCCGCCGCCGCCGCCGAGATTTCTCAGAGGGAAGCATCGAAAGTTGTTCCAATGCACCTGTCCTTGGCGTCCCGACGGCCCACTGGCTGGCGGGCGCAGTGAATGCCGGCACTAGTTTGTCAGGCAAAAAGAGAAAGAGAGAGAGAGAGAGAGCGGGGGTAGCCATTGGCAATGGCAAGGCGCTCGTGTGGCCACTGTGGCAGCCTTGCGCCCGCCTGTACATGGGCGCCCGCAAGTGAAAGTCGCTATCCCATTTGTGTGGTTTATTGATCGAGCAGGAGCGAGAGCGGCCGCTTGGGCAGGTAGGCCGGGCGGCGCCAGCCTTGGTTCAGCTCGGGGAGCAAAATCGGAAGTGCAAATCGTGATTGGCCAGCGGGCCTGACTAAAGCCGAGCCATTGTTGCCTGGAAGCAACAGCCACGCTGCCCTCGCCTTCCTCTAAGAGGAGAAAATATGCCACCAACAAAGCCCAACACCTGAAATCACCACTGCAACGCATATTTTGTGCCCCCGAGATCTCTCGCTGGAATCTTTGTATCATCGTCGATGGTGGCGGCCGACACGAACGCCACTCACTCTCTCTCTCTC
>Ga0058699_1000357_pt1 | contig 14191 bp, 7 predicted proteins | sample AgamicAtPe_FD_55078 | JGI IMG/M metagenome (GOLD analysis project Ga0058699, IMG submission 55078) | Agave microbial communities from Guanajuato, Mexico - At.P.e | ecosystem: Host-associated > Plants > Phyllosphere > Phylloplane/Leaf | place: Guanajuato, Mexico | collected 2012-10-15 | reverse complement strand
ATCAGCCTGAGCTAATTCGCCAGCCAGCGAGCTCTGCACTCACCGGCGAGCGGCTAATTAGAGGCTTCGCTCACCTGGCACCATGCAGCTCCTCTAACTGGCCGCCATCACCATAGATGCCCGCGCCTGACCTCGATACCCGTTGGTTTGTGCGCTCGTGGCACAAACCAGAGCGTGCGGGTTAAATCAGTTTGGGTTTGCCAAAGGCACCGGAGAGGGGGGCTGCCTCTCGGGCCACTTGAGCGAGCTTTGTCGATCTAGCTCAAGGCTTCAAGGCTCAATTCAAGCCGAGAGCGGCGAGAGGACCTTCACGCGCTACTCTGCTGCACACGGATACCAACTTTGCAGCTCGATTGCGCTCAAGTTCGGTGGCGGCACCTGTTCAGGGTTGTCAGTTGTTTGCTCAATAGTGTGGCGGTTAAATGGACGGGACGACCGCAGGCGCCCGTCGAGCTTACGCTGTCTGGCTCCTCCTTTGCCACTTTCTCGCTTGGCGCCGCTGGCTCAACCACAAGGAGCCCAGCTTTGTGCGACGCCGCCCCTGGAAAGTGTCGCTCTGTTTCAAGTGGGAGCAAACTGGAGTTCGGGGCGTGAGATGGGCGAGAGGAAAACATGGACTTGGACTGTTGCCGTCGTGTTATGGCGCCAACAAAAGCAAACATTCTCGCCTGCGGCAAACTTCAATGCAAAACTTCGTTCTCATCCGAACGCTCGCACCAATCGCTGCCGCAACAAGCGCTAGCGAATGGAGCGAAATTTTGGGCTGCCAATCGAAATGAACTTTCGAGCGGCAGAAATTGTGCGGCGACTTCAATTTTCTCCGTCAGCCACGCAAACTCGCGCCCGTTTACGTGCTAACTGAACCCAGTCTCGGCCACTTCGGTAGCGCGCTCGCCTCGCCAATCTCGCTCGCACTGCCTCTCGCCTGGTTAATTTTAATCCCGAGGACAAACAAACATCAATTTTTTAATCAATACTTTCGACAATCTGCCTGTTGACCGAGCCGACACCACCGAGCTAGCTCACTCCAACCAAGAGGTGTAGCTCCCAACCTGATGACAATCACCTGACGCCCACAAGGAGGAGGAGAAGTCCGTTTTTAAAGCTACACTTGCTAGACAGACCGACACTCCGGGTAGCTAGCCAAGATGGTTTTCGAGCTTAGCATAGAGGACATGGAGCGCCACTCCTGCGAGCTTCGGCTCTTTCTCGACAAGGCCAAACGGCGCTTTGCCAAGGCCAAGATGACAGACTCTTACGAGCGCATAGTCAAGAATGGGCTGCCGGAAAACCAAGTCCAAGAAGCGAATACCTTACAGATTGACCACATGAGCGAGGAGGACAACCGAAGACTCAAGTCCTTCCTCGAACGTCTCNTTGAAACCTGCATACGTTGGGAACAACACGAGCTCCTCCAGGCAACCCTTCGAGAGGCCCTGCAGCAATCGCGCCGCCGCTGCCACAACAACAACCTGACTGTCGGCCCCGCCGGCGGCGTTCAATTTGAGCCAATATGCTTCTTCTGCGCCAGCGATACAGGAAATCCGGTGGGTCAGCCACCAGCCGACCAACCAATCTCAACCTTTGCCGAGTTCCCCCAAGCTCACATGCAGCAGCTCCAGATGCCGGCCACCCCGCCGCCGTCGCGCGCCGGCGCTGATACATTCGTCGACGCATCCCAGTCGCCCCAAACGCCGATGGCGCCGCCNCCGCCGCCCACTCTCGTTGCCCAGCAGAACTCCCTCGACGACCAGTTTCAGGAGGCCAGCTATGAGTTTGAAACAAATGCCTCTCAACAAGTGTCGCCAAGTGCAAGCGAAGACGACGACGACGACAGCTCGAGCGATAACAGCCACGAGAGCTCCTACAACTTGGTCATGGATTTGAGCGCCCGCGAAGCAGGAGGCCAAGAGTCAAGGGCATCGACGCCCGAGGAGCCGCCCTCGCCCGTCGAGGTTAAACTCTCTGCCCTGCTTCAAAGGTCAAGATTTGTCAGCAACACTGGCAAAAAGGGAAGCGGCCGACAGCTGAGCTTCCGACGAGCCACCAATTCTAGCCTGAAACGCTCGGCAAGCGGCTCAAACACCTCCATCATGACCAACTTAATTAAAACCATTAAACGATCATCGTAAGAATTTAACCAATTAAAAAGATCAACTCAGTAACTGACCAGAACCTTTGAGATTCTTTAGCGCTCGACATTTGTGGATATGGGCCAGCTTTGGGAGAGTTTTATTCGGCTCAACTAGACCGTTTCTAGTTTGGCCCATGATGGCGGGATGGTTTGCTACTTCGCGTATCTTCTAAACGTTTCCATAACAATTAGGAACGACACGGAAGAGGCGATGCCGTTCGTGAAGCTGAGCCAAGTGAGCGGCACTGAGTGCATGATGGTGAAACCATAGTTCTTCTTGTCGGTAAACAACTCCAATACCTGCGACCAGATTGCCTTCCTCCTTGGCACCCTCTCGCGAGCCATGATGCCGCTTAGAATGGGATATGTGTCTTGGATGAACTTTCTGAGCTTTAGAAGGCCATAAAAGGCACAAATCAATGCAATATAACAGTAGACCTGAACAGCCCTGATGAACACGAGCGCAGCGGTATTNTGAGCTTTGATGGCGAAGTAGCTGGTGCCCAAAAACATTATCACCCAAACAATCAACAAAAAGGTGACCAAGAACGAGACAAACTTATCGTAGGCCCTCAGCTGGGTGAAAAAATCGATGATTTGCCTTTGGAGTATGTGGGTCTCTAAGTCAAACTGCTCAAGCTTCCTCGTCAAACTCGAAGTGTATCGAGCTACAAGGGGGGCCCGCAACTCACGGGGATCCATGACTTGACTCGGTCGTCTACTATTATCACTTGAACAAATTTTGTCGCTGCACTGCTCTTCGATTTGCCTGATTCTAAGCTGATCGAGCTTCTTGGCGATATACTGCCAATATAGCATGAGATCTTGGGTTAGCAAGTAGGCCAAGGTAACTGGGAGCACTAGAGCTAAAAGGCCGTCAAGGTAGGTGAACAGATTGATCATTATATCTGCAGGGCCGCCGAGCCAGCGATGGTTTGGCGGGAACAGAGTAACCGACCACCAGGGCAACCTGTCCTCTCTTGCCAGCAACTCCAGATTAGGCATACAAGTTGGATAGCTTTTTATGTAACCACGATCGAAGAAACCAGTATAGAAGATAACTGGCTCAATTGAGACCAGCAAGGTGAGACAGAAGACACTTATTGCAAAGAATTCCCAGTCTAGAATGTTCGCCAGCTGCTCTCTTGCTTTCAAACTTCTATTAGGACGCAATAGGTGCCTATAACTATTGTCCAACCATNCAATATCCATGTAAAGAATATCCATCAGGTAGCTATTTCTAGGTGGCTTGACAGAGAAGATTGGAAACTCGGTCTCACTTGATGTGTCTACATCGGGTCCCAGGTCGTGTTCGAGTTGTCGCTTCAAACTGGCTGAATCAGCCAGCAAGAAGACGAGACAGTCGAGTTTGTAGTAGCGCTCGACGTACTTGTTAACATAACGCCAAACGCTGTGTAATACTGTGGACGCAAACTCAAAATAGGGTATATAATAGGCGAAGGAGGAATGGAAACACAAACGCCCAAGTAGGTAGCAGTTCCANTGTAAATCAATTCCGAAACAGTTGTTCAAGATAATGATCAAAATTGGAGCGTGAAAGATACCTATACAATGGGTCGATGTTGAAAAGATGTAATAGAGATAGTACTTGAGGGGAATGCTCGGCATAACTGTCTCCAGCTCGGACAAACGAGATNCACATTCGTTGGTGCTAGCTAATCTCAAGCTCGATCTCTTCCGATATTTGATTGGGTCCCGATGATTGCGGCACTTGTTCAAGTAAAACCTTCTGGTTGGACTGTATGCATGAGAAAAGAACATGACAAGTAAAAGTTTGCTTCTTGTCCCAATATCAGGATTCTTTTTTATATTTTCAAGGATGCTGAGCGCAAGTTTGAAGGCTGTATCAACCATCTTCTCTTCCACATATCTGTTACCTCTCTCCACAGACTCTGGATGTCTGATCATCGAGTAAGGCGACAGGCAGCGGATCTAGAGGGAACTGTTGTGACAGTTCTTATAAAGAGAGGAGAAAAGAAGTGAGCCAACATTGATTGGGACATTGTCATGGCAATGGAATCTTAATTGGCCGATTGAGCCCAGTCTCGATAGTCTTGGAAGAGGCCTTTAAAGTGTGAGAGGCTGCCTAGTTGACTGAACGGATGGACGTTTTGACGCTTTCGTGCCGCCAGGTACCTCGAGCCTGCAATCGAGTACAGGCGCTTGAATAGGCGAAAATGATCGGCCTCAATTTTGCGTCCGACAGCATCGGCGGCTCGAAACTTGAGGCCTGATCATCGAGCGCCATTGTCTCCAGGGTACACAACTGCAGGGTTGTTAGCAAGGATCTGCATCCTGATAGGCGAGAGCTTCTGAGAGGGCTTGACGTGCCATCGTAAGTTGTTCGTCAGATGGTTTTACTTTCAGGGAGCTAGCATTAAGCTGGCAAAGAGATTACATGTCGCTGAAAGTGGATCCGATCCGGATACTACAAGGGCCGAGTTTGAACATGGCGCAGTTTGGTTTTCCAATCAAGAGCCTGGAAGAGTCAGCAAAAGAAACATTGTAACTTAATCCCTCGGCTAGAGGCAGTTTTATCCGGTGGTAGTGAGCTGCTTGCTGCTTGACTTTCACATCCAAATGTATACTCTAGCCAAGCTAAATTTCTTCTCGCTGGTTCTGTTTTATTACACCAAAGGCCAACTCGGCGCGTAGGCGTCTGGTGAAAACGAGCGCGTCAGCGCCAACACAACACCAAGTGTGCCCGATGCGCAACTGCATGTGACTTTATAATTGCTGCTGTCAGCAACCTCCGCTGGATAGCCACAAGTCAACGAGTTTAAATTGAGGACTCTTTCAATGGACGGTCACANAATTGCNTATGCACTCACCGCTCGTAGGGCTGACCTGCCCACACCAGTGCACCATAGCACCTATTACTAGCGACTTTCTGGTTTCTCGCGCTGGTTTGTTTATCCTACACAAAAACACAATGATTGATGGCGTTCCAGGACAACAAAGTTTAGAATAGAATTTATTGTGATATCTGACTTAAAGAAGATTCCAAATGACATTGAACGAAGCAACGAGAGTGGCCGAGTGCGAGCGCAAAGATGATTTCGCAGCTCCGAAACCGAAAGGTCCTCAAACGTCTTTTCAGCTTTGCATTGCTGAATTGGATAGAGTTATAGAGGAGAGTTTTAGGTCAAGCACGAGCGAGCAAGTTTGCGAAGTTTTAAGGACACGTATAACGAGTATAAGAAGACGCCAATTCATGGTTGAGGCTACAGGTGTTGGCGCGGTTAAAATGAAACCCATGTGCTGCCACTGTGGCTCGCTCCTAAGCGAGCCCGCAATAGAGGTTACGGTGAAGAACGTGACCAATTTCCATGACCCGAAGCAAGAAAGTTACAGTTTTACTCTTTCCAATAATCCTTGGATGGAGAAATCCAGTGCCAAGGAGACTAAGGAAAGTTCCACGCACAGGCCCGAGCTACCTAAATCGCCTGCCCCCTCGACTAATCAGAATGGTGTCGAAAAATGCCGTTCTGCTAGGAGTCCATCCGTGGTCATGGTGGGCAGTGTGCCGGCTACACGTTCGGAGAGCATCTCAGATGGAGCCAATTGGATGCGAAATTCTTATCGCTCTCCGGAATCAACTCGAGAAATTTACAGACATTCACCAAGTCCTTGGGACGGTGCACTTGACTATCGTGGACGTCCGTTTCGATCTCGCCCCTATCGTAGCCGGCCATTTCGGTCGAGAGGGAGCTGGGACCCTCGTTACGTTTACTACAGATCGCGCTCACCCGATAGGCNGACCGCCTCAAGAGACCGATCTAGCTCACCTCATCCTCGATCACCTAGTAGAAGGCGTAGCCCCAATAGCGAGCACATCTCCGTGTGGAGGTCACGCTCATCGAGGGGGCGATTTTCTTACTCTAGAGGNAGACCGTACTCAGCGCATCGACGATCACCCTCGCCCAGCTGGCACTCAACACTTATGGAAGAACGGTCACATTCAACAGAACGTAGATCCTCTCGAGGTCGATCACGATCACCACTGATCTGCATGGACGGTCAAAGAGTTCCAGCTACCATAACTAAAACCAGAAGCTACTCATCTAAGCAGTCGGCGCACACGAAATCAGTCGAAAAGTCTAGTGAAAAATCGCGGCNTGATTCGCCCGGTCCTGAGGGCATAGCTCCAGAACTTCACTCAGAATTGCGTAAACGTGCTGACAGTAACAAGGAAATCAAGAGGATACCAGTTGAAAAGAGTAATGGTAGACCGAAAGAAAAAATCGAGCTTGGAAAAGAGGCAACCACTGCCGGGTCCGCGAATTCCAATGACCCAAGGTTAAATTCGGGCCTTAGAATTAAGCGGACACCACACCGTTTAGGATCTGAGAAAAAGAAGAAAGAATCTGTAGATTAGGAAACGCTGTTTTACGATTCCCTGTCGTAATGAAAGCCATTACGACTGGATCTATCCAACAAACTTCATTCTACCAGACCAAAACCAAACCAAACCAAAAATCGGCGCGCGCAGATGATGTAAGGCACAGGCAATTGCATGCCCTCATTTTGCTCCAACAAGGTTTNGACTGTTGATTAGCCATCCGACAGACCCTCCGGCAGANGCAAACATACTCTGATCACAGTGTAAATCAAAGTACATTGTAAGAGCACCACACATGACAGACCGATTAATAATTGTTGCTTTGAGTCCGGACGGGCGAATGAACAACAAAAGCTCACCTCGAGGCTTTAGCACTTAATTTTGGCAGCAGCCCAAGCTTCATGCCTGAACTACAGCTTCTGGAACTGAGAGGCTCGCGCTAATTCAATAATTATGCCGAATTAAGGCAAAATTATAGGATTACAGGACCTTTGTTGGATCAGATAGTCAAAAGAGACTTACGGAATTAGTTGTGACCAGGCAAAGTTTATTTGTAGATTGATATGGCTGCCTATTTTGCGGTGCGCTTAGTGTGGCAGGACGCTATACAGGCCTCTATGAGTCCCGAGTTTTTTGTTGCAAAACTAATGGTCCACACGGACTCATCCTCTAACATCTGCACCATCTGCTCTGTCGCGATTATTTTCACCACAGCTACCCCATCGACGAGCAGCCTGTCAATCATCCTAGTTGATTGAGGGGCGTCGCCTTTAACAGCCTTGACGTCGCTCGCAAGGTGCTTTTCGCTCCCATCTAGGTCTCCATAGAACTGGTTCCTCGGGTAAAGATCATCAGGACCACTCTCGTTAAGCAGGGCAGGATTTGGTCTAGAAATCGAACCCGAGCTTGACTTCAAACCAATTGACAATCTTTTCGTCTCATTCTTTTGATGTTTATCGTCCGGAGGGAGCTCAGCATTTTTGAGACATGATTGGAAAACGTTTGAAAGCTCCCTTACAAGCTCTCCTAAACTAGCCTCGTACAAGTAAATTGGATGAAAAACCTCGGATTCCTCGTGACAGACGTAAAGCACCCGACGAGGCTTGATGGGTTGGTTGTGCAAACTGTTATAGAGTCGTATGCCATCGATGAGACCGCAAATTTCAATCAGTTCTGTTTTCGACAGTCTCAGAAGATCCGATCCGCTGAAATTGCTGAACGTCTTGGCGTAGAGTGCAAACCTATTCGCTGCAAACCATGAGACAACTTCCGTGCAATCAGAATTCAGATTGATGTTCGGGACGCTTGTATTCAATCTCAGATTATCATATTGCTCTTGCGGCAATCCGCAAGCTGTTAGGGCAGAGGTATTTTTAAAGCGTGAATAGCAGGTCGATGAGGAGTTGCTAGTGTTCAGATGATTCTTATGGGGAGAGCTCCTATCAGAATCGTAGTGCTGATTGTTGCAGTCGTAATTGTTGCTATAAGCACTTTCATGACTCTGAGAGGACAATCCACTCCTTAGCACGCAATTCGGATTCGGTATCACCGCTTGTGAGTTGCCTGCATGACCATGGTTCCAATGAGGACCATTCATCGTATTGTCTGATGTGATACTGTTAGAACCAGCGTACCCCTCTAAGTGACGATTGTGGTTTGCATAACTCGAAACGCAGTGACCGTTTGCGGTAGCTAACGATATGGACGCGCTCCGTTGTCGAGGATGTTGTTGGTGGCCTGAACTGGTTGTGGGTGGAAATGAATGGTGAAAATGCGAATCGTATGGCTCATGGTGGTAGAGTTCGTTGGTCATGGAGCCATCCTTGGGTTCGTGGATGTGGTTCTCGGTGCACTGTTCGCCATGATTGCCCAGATGTGTTGGGAAGTTATTGTGGCTCGACAGAGCAAGGTTTGATGCCTTGAATGGAGCAGAATGACTCGCTGAACCGACACTCATGTGTTTCCCGCTACCAAGGTGTCTATAGATGGATGGTGCAACTTTTGTCCCGATATGCGGGTTAGGTGAGATCGACATTCCGTTGCTTGGATTCAAAGAAGTGAGCGAGCTACCAGTTTGGATTCCATATGCCGACGCTGTAGGGATGTGTGCCGGTATAGCAGCCGGTAAGCCATGTCCATAATATGCCACCCCGAAGTGTTGAGGATTACTGACGCCGGCTAAGCTTGCAACTCCACGCGCTTGATTGGTGTGATACATTTGATTGAACGCATTCGATTGGAACAGCTCGCTTGGATTCCCCAGACTTGACTCTCCTGTTTGATGAGATCCATAATCGTGATCGATCTGACCGGCATGATCGAGACCAACCCTACCATACTGATGACCGTGTTGCAGAGGGCGGCCAACAGAATACTCGGATTGGCCGCTTTTACCGACAGGAATCATGCTCCTCGAACTTTGGTCTTGGTATTCCTGTCTTCCGTTGGTCGGTCCAGTGTTGCTACTTTCACTTTCATTGTTCAACTGGCTACCTGAGCTACCTTGTCCTGGAGATCGGTTATCAGGTTGAGGGGACTCGTCTGCATGTTCGATTTCACTCGCTGCTTCGTGTGTAGTTGATTGCTGATTTTGCACAGAGGGAGTTCCCCCGACACTAGATGCTGCAATCACTTGTTTGGACGCAAAATGACCATGACTATGCCGGTAATAGCATAGCGAGTCGTCAGCCATCGGATGCAGAGATATTAATGAGCATTCTTTGAAACCCGTATGATCGCATGATCTATGATACTTTTCCTGCTCGATTGGAGGCCGCTTCAGGATCTTGTCCCTGTCTGACCTTATTTTTCTCTCTGCTCCCTTTGGTTTGAATATTTTTATCTGGCAACAGGCCGCAGATATAAAATACGAATCATGAGTCTTGCTATTGTATGAAAAAGTCTCGATTGAAAGCTTGAATGGCACACCCTTCTCGCCTCCGTGCTTCTTGGGTGTAAATTCAGTGCTAATGGAGTTGATTCTAATGAACACTCCGGCAGCTTTGCTCGAATCCCACAAAAATTCATACTTATTCAAACCGTCCGACTCGACTCCGAAAACATTGTACGATAGTTTCATATCGACCGAGAATATCTTCTCATTTGGATGCTGTTGGCTCCATTGCTGCCAGAGCTCGTTCTCAGCTTGTTGCATATGTCGCTCTTGGAATCCGATATTGATAATTGAGCACATGAAACCTTTTTTAGCCTCGGAAACATCCGTAAAGTTTTCCAACTTGATCTCATAAGCTTGACCCTGATTCAGATATGTCATGGTATCCTCTGTGAGCTTGGTGGCGACAGATATCGGCGCAGCCAATACATAGTGGAACTTCTGCTTGCCAGGATCGATGCCAAACATACTCTCCTGCCCATGGCACTGGTGCGATATGTTATTAACGTTCTCTGCGTCATTGATCGGATTACTGTTATGAATGGGGGATGCATTTTTTGATCTTAGGTCATAGCATGCATCTTGTTGCGCCCTATCTGGATTGAAGTGTTTCATGCTCTCATCAAATATACTATTCTTCCGACCGTCGCTACAACATTCATTTTGTTCATAGGAAACATTGAGATCTATCGGTGCACCATGGTCGACCACAGAGTCGCTTCTAACACTAGAGCCACTCTTATAGTTGAAAGAGAAGCCTTTTTGGGACCCGAGACCAACGCTTTGCTCTTTCTTCCTGTTATTATCTCTATTAATTCCATTCAAGCCGTTTAACGCGGTTTGTTTGTCAGGCGTTTCTTTAATACCTGACTTAGTGGTGTTGGCATCACTCTTTGAGTGGTCATCAAATGGCCACTCCCTTGGAAATTTCTGTAATTCTGTGTCATCCGAGCCATGGGGCGGAAGTTTAAGTGATAGCAAATCTTGAGTGCGCTCAATCCCTATTAAGGGAGTCTGCAGGGGTTGGTGACTGTCATGGGACATATAACGATCGTAAAAATCATGATTTAAAGAGCTATTGCTAAATTGATGATATGGACTTAACGGAAATTGTTTAAGTGAGAAAGGATGATGTAAATTTTTGAAATGCATCGGCGCTGTTGTAGTTATAACGCTTGTTGTATAAGAGGATTCTTTGAGTTTACTTCCATTGAGTAGGCTGTCCTTAAACGAATATATTGATACTTGTTGGTTGTCGTTGTTTTCATTCGATCTCTGCTCGTGTTGGTTGGTCTTGCTCCCACTTGAATCAAGCTCAGTTCTACCCGAATCTTGAGCGTTTGGATTGGCGTTTGCATTGTTGTTACTTCCATGTACTGACATGTCTGAGGGAGAAGGTGACCTCGATGACGCATGAGATCGGGAGAAGACGGACGAGCAGCTCCTCTGACTTGGTGAAGGAGATGGCGAGTTTGATGATGATGGCGATGATCTAACGTCGACGACCGAGGAACGTGGAGATCCATTGGGTGACGATAGAGCTGGAGTGCTTTTGCATGAGGTTTCGGTGGATTGAGGTGAACTTCGGTCTAAGATGTTTTCATTAGCTAACTGGACTCCATTCTGAGTGTCCGAAGAGTTGTGATATTGGGCTTGAGTTGCGTTGGTTGTCATTGATTTGGCATTATTTGAGTTTAAACAATTCTTCAACTGTTGCAACTGGCGCACAAACTTCTGTTGATTTGAGGATCTGTTTTCGTCTTCAAAGCTATCGGGATCAACGGCATTTGAGGGTTTGAAACGTTTGAAGCAGCTACCATTGCTGTAATCGCGTGTATCATAGTTTGAGTTGGTACCACAACTGGTGGATTTGTTGCCTAGAGGAACTGTCGTTCCCAAAGCTCCACCTGCTAGCTGGCCAGTTCCACTAGAGGTAACATTGCTGTTCGAGCCCAACAAAGTGCCATTCCCGTTTCTAGTGAAATCAAAGGATAAACTCATAATACAAAGGCCAGATAAAGAACCATCAAAATCGCCACCGAGTGCTTCTTCTATGTCGTCTTGCCAATGTGCCAGATTGGTCATCCTATATACCAGAAAAATATCACCACTGCTGAACTGAGCAGTATTAGCCCTCCGATACTGCTGATTATCTTATACGATGTTAGACAAACAAATATTTAACCTTTGTTCGTGTCCCATCAACTAGTTGAACAAACTCCAACATGTATTGCTTGCGCTTGTTAGCTTGAATTTGAATAAACAACCTAACTGATACGCTCGAATTTGACTGATAGTAAAATGCAAATAATCGTTTGTTTCGAATAGCTCTAACTGGTTGCATCGAACGGGCAGTAGGGACATCAAGCTACCAGGGCTAGGCTGGTGGTGACTTGTGTTGGTATAGCCTCTGGAAATCAGGTGAATTCTCTCTCTCTAACATGGCTGCTGATTCTTGTTCTGTGAAAGAAAACAATCTCTGACCCATTCAGTGGTTGGAGGTACTTATCTTCGAATGTTCTAATAACACCTCGTTAAGAATGTTTCCCAACAAATACATCTCGAGTGCTGAGAGCACATTGCCTCTGGTTCATCAGAGATCGTAAAGGAGAGTAAGTTAGGCCACTCGAATGGGATGGTAAAAAGCTCTGCTCATCTCTGTAGGCTCTAGGCTCTATGCTGTTTCAAAAAGAGCTCGATAGTATCAGGTTGACACAATAAAACATTTGCTAGAATGTGTTGAACGCATGCAAGTTAGCGGAGGACTGATCAAACATAGACTTACTCTATCAAATTTCTTATCTCTTTGCCATAGTTGTCGCGTCCAAATCCAAACCCAGACAGCGCTATGGGTTGATGCGCGATTCAACCAGCTAAGCCTACTTGTAGGCTGCCTTGCAAATCTCTCTCCCTCTTTTTGGAGGCAGTTTTTGCTTGCAAGAAGCAAGTAGGAGATCTTGGTTATTGTTTGAAATGGATGATGGTGTCTTGATGATGGATAATGATAAACGAATCCTGGTCCGATTCCTTGGATCGCTCGAAGGGCCAACTGTTGCTGCAATACTAATGCTCCATTTGGAGATACTCAGATAAAGTTTGAACTGATTCAAAAGTTCTCGCACCGGATTTTCGAGATCCTTGCCATGTCGAGACAACGAACTATATCAACTTTTGAAGCTACAGCCTCAGGAGACCTCAGCATTTGGACGCCTCAATTGTTGAAGTGATGTATCGAGGTGCCGCTAAATCTGGTTTGATTTCTTATTTTGATCTCGTGTCAATGCTACGAAAAAATGCGGAGATGACTTGGGGAGATTCTTGCCACAGATAATGGAACGGAGGTCTATAGCGATCTACTGAAAGTTCGCACGAGCGCACGGTGTTCGATTGCAAATTTTCAATTTTAAAACGCCAAACTGTAGTGGATGAGTTGGCGAATTTTCTCATGCTTCGAATTCTAACATTCTATTTTCGTTCTCGTCTCACTCTCGGGAAAAATCTAACGTAAAATGAAGATTTAAAACAGGCTACAATCGATACAGATCGCGGTGATTGCTAGATCGACTAACTCTATTGGATCAATGCAGAGTCAACTTTTCTTCTGCCGATTCCTGCGAGCGCCACCAAGCGAACACTGTTCGTTATTTGTTGTTGACGGCAGTGGAGCAGACCATTGATCCAAGTTGAATTGGTGAGGGTTGAATCGTTCTGAAGGGTAGAAAATCTATGTCATTCTGGGCTTGGTAGCAGCCGACAGCGGAATATGAGCGAATTCACTCCATGCACCAACCATAATAACAGACTTGCTGTTCACTATGACACTCTGCGAATTTAACTAAAAACACCTGCTGATCGACAACCAAAGGCTGCCAGAACGCACACCTGGCCGGCTCATAGATCCCTCCTTTAATGGCTACGGATCATAGTTGATCCGGTGATTATCCTTCGGTGTTAAGAGTCAATAATTTATGACTAAGCTACCTCCAGCGTGACCTTAGATGAGCCTCGAGCTTGAGGCGCTCTCACTCGAGAATCTTGGTGAGGCAGCTCTGTTATTGAGATAAATCAAAACACAGCAAACAATGATTGTGGCAGATACAATAGCTGACCTAACAATGCTCCCAGCATGTTGTGGTGCTCAATCTTGATCACAGTTTTGTTGGTTTGCGACCAGCATGGCGGAAGAAGTGTAAACTGTAATGCCTGAAGAGAGTCACTGTGCTGATGCATTCAAATCGTTGATCAGGCCTTTGCAATCATCACAGACATATCGCAGCATCAGCAGACGTGGAAACCTTCGCTAGGATCCTTAGGTTGCTCAAATCGATCATGACAAATGTGCCACCCCTACTCGTTTCGTAGAAGTGAGATGATGCGGCTGGTTTATGTTGGAGCATATTCGAGAGGATATGCGAGTAGAGTGCCTAGTTCCACTTCCTGGGTGATCGAAACATGGATCCAGCTTGCTAGAGCTTGTGCGACATCAAGTGTGCCCGCCACGAGTTTTTTGAAGATCACCCCTCGAGCATTGAGTCCCATTTAAGAATGTCCTCTATTTATTTCTGCGTCCTATATTGATCAATTATGATCAATCAAATCCTCGTTACAATTCTTGACTGATTTTTTGCGCGCGAAATATAACGTTAGCATCGCACCTGGAAAGAAACAAGTTCGTTTGTTTGAGTCGTGAATACATGTGCGTACATTCTATTCTGGAGCGAGTGAAGCCAGCAAATGCTTATCTGTTGCGCACATGGCTTTTGTCAGCTGCTCATCAAGCATTCGCGTCTCGCTACTGACC
>Ga0058699_1000356_pt1 | contig 14215 bp, 8 predicted proteins | sample AgamicAtPe_FD_55078 | JGI IMG/M metagenome (GOLD analysis project Ga0058699, IMG submission 55078) | Agave microbial communities from Guanajuato, Mexico - At.P.e | ecosystem: Host-associated > Plants > Phyllosphere > Phylloplane/Leaf | place: Guanajuato, Mexico | collected 2012-10-15 | reverse complement strand
CCTCCTCCTCCTCCTCGTCCGACAGTCTCGCCAATTACGAATCTCAGCCGGCCGAGCTCGGTTAGCCCGGATCCAAGCTGAGCCTCAGGGCCAGAGAGGCGCACAGGCTTGAAGCCATGAGGTTTCCGACCCCCGCCGCCANCTCCTTGCTGCTATCTGATGGCCAAGCGTCGGTAGACTACAAAGGTCAGCAGGCCGGCTGCGAGCAGCGAGTGCGCCAGGCCAAGCAGGCATTTCCAGCTTGGCGCGTACTCGTGCCACACTGGATACTCGAACGGCCTCGGCGGCACCGACTTGCTCGCTGGCTCCTCCCTCCAGACGTCGTCCGCATTCGTGAGCCTCTGCTCGAGGTAGAGCAGCTCGCGCGCGGCCCGCTTACCTGCACTGATTGCGCCATCCATGTAACCGGACCACTTGGTGGCCGTCTCAGTGCCCGCGTAGTGGATCCGGCCGAAGGGTTCTCTCAGGCTGGCGCCGTACTTGAAGAGGGTGTTGACCGGGTGGGTGCTCGTGTAGCAGCCGCCAGAGTACTGCTCGCCCGTCCAGTCGGCCCGCTCGACTCGCTCAAAGTTCAGGAACTCCCGAAGGCCTGTGACGCGCGCGTATGACTCGGCCACCCTGCAGCCAACCTCCGACTCGGGCAGGTTGCGCATCTCGAACCAACCGCGCGCGCCAACAAACCCAATGATGGCCGGATGCGAGCCGTCCGGCTTGGTCTCGTCCAAGCTCAGAATGACCGGATCGAGGGAGCGGCCGCGCGAGTAGGAGTCGATTAGGAAGCAACCGCTGAATCCATGCTCCTTCCAAAAGGCTCGCTTGTAGTAGAGGATCACCTTCGCCACTTGGCCCATTGGGCTCCTCTGGGCCAACAGGTTCTTCTCTCTTGGAAGCGCCGGCTCGTGGTGGATTTTGAGCAGCAGATGGGGCGAGATTGCGCAGATCACGTATTTGGCCTTGAATTTTGAGCCGTCTGTTGTGGTGACTAGCGCGAAGGCTTTGTCCGTTTGGTCGAGCTTGAAAACNGGCTTGTTGAGCAGCACTGCGCCCTCGCCGAGCAGCTGGCTCAGGCGCTCGCTAAGCTGCTGGCTACCATTCAGGATCTTCCTCTCCTGGCCGCCGTTCGTGGTTGATATGGCCCTCCCATAGCCGCCGCACTGTTTAACGTACCACAGAAACCACAACATGGAGACCTCGTTTGCATCGCAACAAATGTCGATGGTAACAAAAATGTGGTTGAAATAATCCCGCACCCGTCTTGTCCACGCACTCTCGTCCACAAACTGCTTGAAGCTTTTTGAGTCCCACTCCTCGGCCTTTGGCGCCAACCAGGGCGACTCGCTTGGAATTTGGGCCCCATAAGCGTCGATCAGCTTGACCAAGTGGACGTAGTCGATCCAGTGAAATATGTTTCCAAAGGGGGGATCTTTGTCGGGCTTAAATCGCGCGCGCCTCTCCACCCAAGAGACCTGATTTCCTTGTCTCAGCTTGAAGCTGCTCTTCAGGTAGCCAATGTCCTTCGTGTCGTCGACCAAGTAGGTTTCCAACTTTAGCTCGTCGATCAAATTCAAAACACAATCCTGCGTCGGTCCCACGTAGGATCCGCCCAAATCGACCCAAAACTTTCCATCCCCGAGAGTCTTTGTGAGCGTCCTGCCGCCAACTCTGTCTCTAGCCTCCAGAACGAGCACGTCTAGCTGGTGGGCGCGCAATTCCCTCGCTGCGCTCAATCCTGAAAGAGGAAAGATGGGCCGCAAATCGTGTTAGGCAAACAGATCACCAGGACTCGCTGCTTCCGTTCCAGTAACCCTTTGGTTTGTATCGACCAGTGGAAAGTTAAGGCAAGAGGGGAAGTTTGGCTCGGTGGGCGAGCTGACGGACTTGCTCACTTGAGCGCCGCCGAATGAGGTCAATCGAAGGCTGCCAGTTGCCGAGGTGGCAAAGTAAGCGCGCTAGCCGGAACCAAGTAACGTCACCCAAAACCAAATCAATCGGCCAGCCTGCGCCAATCGGCCATGGCTGGTTGGTGTCGAAATTTGCAAGGGTTGCGCGAGGACATCGGAAGTGTGTTGCGTCTTCCTGGTTAGGCCTGGCCGGCGGAGCAGGCGCAGTTTGAGGGAGCGCCGAGCTCCAATGGTCGAGACGGCCAACGCTCGGCGGCGCCGGTTGGAGGAGGGGCGACAAGCGAGTTGTGGCTGAGCAAATAAAGCAGACAGATGAGACGCCCGAGGAAGAGGAAGATAACTGTCTAGTTTGAGATAAGAGAATTAGTTTCGTCCGCAAAGCTCGTCCGGCAACCACGGCACTTGTTCCAAGCGCGCCTTCTCCCTCAGTAGTCGAGTCTGAGGCAGTTTGTTCCCAGCTAACGCGGCGCTGAATACAGAGCAATTGTGGCTACGCGAGCAAGTGGGGTGACTAACATCCAGCAACAGACAGACGCTATCCTGGCAAAAGTGGACTTGCATTGGTGGTGGCCAACAAAATGGGCGGATGTAGCTAACCAGAAAGATTAGTTGGCTGGTGGATATCATATGATGGCTTTTGCCTTTGCAAAATTTTGTTTGACGAACTGAATCATCTCATCATGCCCGCGGGATATAACTCATCACGTTTAGCCGACATTTTCGTTCAGTTTGCGTCGAGTCGAGTCGAGCAGCCAGCTTTTGTTTTCTGGCAGAAAGGATTCAGAGAGCACAGAGGTATCTTTTGATTGATAAAGAGGAATCGGAGGCGAGAGTGGAGGGAACCAAGTTTTTTCGAAACTATCGAGAGCGAAAGTCCAAGAAAATACAAAGATGCCGTCAGGTGTGAGCGAGCTGCACGAGTACCAGTTCAAACGTTTCTTGAGCATCTCGAAGCCGGCGATCGAGCGGGTCCAACCATACGTTACTCTGAACGATGGAAACAGAATGCCGATGCTAGGCTTGGGTACCTGGAACGCGCAGGGCAAGGAGCTCAAGGACGCGGTCAAGGCGGCCATCTACTGCGGCTACAGGCACATCGACACCGCCTCCAACTATAAGAACGAAAACCTCGTCGGAGAGGCCATAAGCGAGTGCATTGAAGAGAATGTGGTCAAGCGCGAGGACTTGTTCGTGACGACAAAGCTCTGGAATAACAGTCACAGCCGAACAGCAGTGCACCGCGCGCTCAACAAGTCCCTAGAGGCGCTCAATCTAACCTATGTGGATTTGTATCTCATCCACTACCCAATTGGCTACCTGGAAGGCGATGTGCTGAGTCCGATGGACTCCAACGGCCAGGTGCTCACATCCGAGGTGGATTACGTTGAAACCTGGCTTGGAATGGAGGACGTGAAGCGGCTTAAGCTAACCAGGTCGATTGGGGTCAGTAACTTCAACACTGGCCAAATCATGCGAATCCTCTACAATTGCTCCATTGTACCAGCAGTCAATCAGGTGAGTGCTCTCTAGCTGCCATTGCATGAAGTGCTGACTTTGTCGCAAGCAAACTAACCAAAGCTCACAGGTCGAATGCCACCCATATTTGAACCAGAGCGAGTTGTTGCAATTTTGCCGCTCGCGTGGAATTGAGCTGACAGCTTACAGTCCCTTGGGCTCGCCCGGTCGCATTGACCCGAAACGAAAAGAGCCGCATTTAATGGAGGATCCGCTGGTCAAGGCCCTGGCAAAGAAGTATCAGCGAAACGCCGCCCATGTGCTCATCCGATACCAACTCCAGCGAAAGGTCATAGTGATTCCTAAGGCCATACAAGCAGCCCACATAGAGTCAAACCTAGAGGCACTATCGTTTGAGATCAGCCAAGATGATATGAGAAAACTTGACTCGCTAAATAGGAACTATCGGTTCATGAAATTCGAGCGCTGCATAAATCACAAGTACTATCCCTTCAATGACGGCCACTAGCACAGGATCAAACTAAACCCAGGTCGTTCCAGCAGAGGTAGATGTCGATGGTACGGGAACGCTGATGGCTCATAGGAAAGGGATTGCACAACAATCAGCACCTCGAATAAAAACCTGAACGATTATGATGAAGATGATGAGATGACCGACTCTTGCTTTACTTACCGCTCAATCCAGCGCCAATAATTATCACATCACGTTCGTCTACTTCGTTGTCAGACATTTTATCTGAGTGATTGATCATTGCCACCTAGAATGAACAGCTGATGTGAGCTAAAGTAGGCAGCCCTCAGGTTAACTGTAAGACACGACGACTGGAGCTTGTCATAAGTGATTGTCAGTGTTGCTGAGGAGAGTGGCTTAAACGTAGCCAATCAGCTGTGCTTCTGTTCTTTTCTGGTGAGTCGCTGTATGTTCGAGCCAATTCGGCCTGCCCTCTGTCCTCTAATTGCCTCCTAGGTCACCTGACGACCTCGGCTAAACCATGAGGATACTGGGTGTATAGTGGGATGCACTCGCTAGTTTTCCACGCTCTCGGTGTGCCAAAATCGCACCTTCTTGATTCCGATAGATCCGATCCTGTTCGCTACCAATCTACACTCGGAATACCTGATCTAGCTCAACACGCGCCGATCAATTTGAGACGAGAGAGATTGCTTAAAGATGTTATCGCTAGACTCAGCTAACGTAAGTGCGCCCAGGTGAGAGAGAACTTCGCCCACGCACTTCCAGTGCATAAGACGTGGCAACGCGATGGGTTCGACAAGACTCGACAAAGGCAAGGCCAAAGCATTACATTGATAGGCAGAGCTTCGCGTGCCTTTTTATTCATTTGCAGCTCATTTCAAAGAAAGGCCTCTTCGTTATTTCGTTACATAAATAAAGTCTTATCTCACTAGTGAACTGATCCTGGCATCGAGCACCTGCCTCAGGGGTTGAGCTCGTATTTGTTGAATTTCTCCACGCTGTAGAAGGAGGCTCGAACTATGCGACCGCCGAAGTAGCGACCATTCAAGTCGCTAGCAGCTTTTATAGCTGACTCTACTCTGCGAAACTCGACGAATATTCTAACTGCCTCCTCATCGGGCACCCTCTTGTTTGGTATCTCGTAAATAAGGCATTTAACAACTTCGCCATATTTCTTGCACTCCTCTTTGGTCTCAGCCTCCAGTTCGTCGTCCACCTCGCCTGGTCCAACCATATTCTGTAGCAACAGAATGCGGGTCGAATCTCTCAATAGTTCAGCCATCTTGTCGGTATGTTTATCCTCACTCTGAGGGAACTCTACCTGAGCCGACTTCGGCTCGGCCACTTGGGCTGGCAAGATTCGTCCAGAGTTCAAGCCGCTCTTCTCAACCTCCAAAGGTTTACTCATCCCTTGTTCGTCCTTACCCAAACCTTGGCCAGCTTTGTAGCCCATCTTTGACATGATTTTAGCAGCCACAGAGTTGCCAACCAATTTTTCCTGGTTGGGCTGGGGATTTGGAGCTTTGCTAAGCTGGAACTCGTCACCAATATCAGATTCCTCGCTTGCTATGCTCTTTTGCAGAGAGGGCGGGGGAGCGATGGCAGTACCTTTGCCCTTCTTGCTGCCAACATCATAGCTGTCGTCACCTTCGTCGAGCTTGTCCAGAACCTCCAATAGATTCGGGATAGTTTTGGTGGAGGTAGACTTTTGACTAATCGATCGTTGTTCCTCTGACTTGAGATATTCGGCTAGAAGAAGCTCGTAGCTATTCGGGATCATTGGGTCGTATTCCTCCTCTGGATCCCAATCGTTTTCTAGTGGCTTGTGTAAGGTGCTCTCTGAGATTATTTGACTAGATTTGGGGTCTTGAGATCTGTTGGTTTGTTTCTGGTTCTTAGTGGGTGCGTTCTGTTGTTGGGCCTTTCTCTTGGACAGCAAATGATCTTGTAACAACTTCATGCTTGCGCTCGTTACGCTTTTGGCATTGCCACTATTCGGGCTCCCGCTTTTGTCATCGCCTCTCCGCGATAGGAGAATGTTATTGTACAGAGGCATCCTTGATTCGCTCTCAAGAAGAGCTGACGAACTTTAGGAGGCTTTTCCCAAAGTTCGATTGCTTATCGAGTTAGATTGCATTCATTTGGATGAGATAATTCTGAATATTGAGAGATGTTTTTGCGTCAGCTGTTGCGTAGAATCTGCGTGGGAAGGAAGCCACCCATTGGCTGTGGCTTTTAATTTTAAATTCTTAGGAGCCGCTCCCACATTGGGCACAACTGCGACAAACACAATTTCTGTCTTTGTCCTCTAATCCAACTTCATAAATAGCAAATTGCAGCCCATCAAAACCATTGGTAAATCCACAGGCATCAATACGGACAAGCTTAAACGTGATCGCTTCGTGCAGGGGCTTCAAGCTGTTGCAGGTAAAGGGGCAACGGTGCAATCAGATTGGGCGCGATGATTCGCGATGGCTCGCGCAACCTTGCTAGCCCGGATTCAAGCGTCCAAAGGGCAGTGCGACCAAAGGAATTTCAGCTAAATTATCAACTTAAAAGCGATCTCTTCGATAGAACTAATAAAAATGGATTTCTCGACATCAGAAGTTTTGAGGTCCAGCAACAGGAGGAGTCCAGCGTTCATCACAAGAAAAGTTTTAGCAGCACCACTTCAATCCGAGAGGGAAACCTGAGGAAGGCTGCCATCAGCAGCAGCGCGGCCGCTAGCGAGGCAGCTTCCATGTCTAGGCGCTCTCAAAATGGCGCCATCTCATCGGACTCGTCGGCCACCAGCAGCCGACACTTCAAAACCTCAGCATCTCTAGTGATGTCTGACAATACGGCTAGCTCAACAATCCATCCGGACCATTCAAAGTTTCAAAACTCGTCTCCACTGTTGTCCTCGCCAGACGTCCGCTCGCTCGTGAAAGAAATTGGGACTGATTTTGCTGAACTTGAAAACGCTCTCATTTCAACAGATCAATCAGAAGCCAGGGGCTCGATCTCTCTATCGAGCCGACTGTTTGGCCGACGCCTTCTATCGCCTATTGGCTCTGGCCCGCAAAATTCAACCCTAGGCGGTCACTCTATGGAGTCCCAACTCAAAAGATCCGACTCTGCCAGCGGCTCCAAGAACTACGAGTGCGCCACCTACACCAACTCCATTATTCGAGAGCCACAAGCTACCATCCAATTCAGTCGCAAATATCTTGGCCAAAATAGGGCCGAAAGGTACGAGCGCTCGAGTGGCGAACGAATAAAAGATCTCCTTGACAAGGCTAAAACTCAAGCCGAAAAGTATAAACACTTGGAGCAAACTACTACTACTACTACTACCACGACCGACGTTGGCAAAAAGGGTTTGGATGAGAACATAAACGAGCTTAAAAATTCGAAGGTCGAAANACGAGCCGAGCCCAAGAGCGATGGCGCCAATTTGGTGCGCCAAGACCACCGAAGAGCCGCCATGATAGAGCGCATCGACCAGAGGATGAGCGACCTATGCAAAAAGCTTAATGGTTGCCTTGATACTAAGGAGGCCATCGATTTGCTTGAGATTATGATCCAGATGATTGAAAAAGCTTGGTCAGTGCCAGTTTGTGGCGACGATTTGGGTTTCAGGCTCTGCAACAGTTTGCGTGAGGCTGGAGGTTTGGACATTATTTTGGGCTTCATGAACGAGGTTGAGGATACTGCAGCTCAATTTGTGCTCGAGGAATCGGATGTTAGTGCCACGCCTGAGCTAGAAAGTCGAGGATTGATCGCTGGACTAGGAAATGAATCTCAGATGCAGCAGTCGAAGGTAGCCGAGGAGAAAGCGCCTTCTTTGAAGCTAAACCTGTCGAAAGTGGTAAGATCGGTGGATGCTGTCACTTCAAATGTTTCGAAAGCAACAAGTGGAACGGTAAAACAGCAGACCAGCGCACCGGCACATGGCCAAACCAAAGATAGCGATAGTGAGATTCTAACCTCGGATTTGGGACTTGACTCGACGTCAGTGGAATCTCTGTCCTATATGTCCGCAACGCAAACGCAAACGCAAACTGCGCCCGCTAGTCAAGACAATACCAATGACAAGGATGAGCCCGAGGCTAAACATGAGCATGGTCACGAGGAGGCCAAAGAGAGCTCGATTGACAAGGACAAGACTGAGATAGAGGACGACTCTGACTTGGAGAATGAGCTCGACATTGNAGATCCAAGTGGGGCTGGTGGCTTGGATGAGGAGGAGGCTTGTTTGCGTAAGGAGGAGCTTGTTTTCTTGAGTGCTCGGCTATTATCGCAGTGTTTAACCTCAGACAATCGCAATTATATTGTGGAAAATGGTTTACATCCAGTGATCAAGCTGGCTTGCAACTTTACCACCATGAAGAGTGTCCAGAGTCATCGGCTTCTGGCGCGTTCATTGCTTATTCGTCAATCCTCTACAGTTACAGAGAAGCGACTTTGTTCAGGTGAGCAGGACAAGTTTCAAATTGACCAGCAAAACACGACAAACGACCAACGGACTTCACCTGATTGCCAGCCAAATCAAAGCAAGCACAAAAAAAGTTTGGTCCCTAAATTAGATGACGTTCAGCAGCATAGCGACCATAGCGACATGCACGCCATCATTGGAACGGAGATATTGCAGCATTTGTTCAAACACTCGGAAGACACTTGTTCGCGGATCATCTCCTGGGGCGGATTGCAGGCCATTTTGTATGGGTGCCGCTCGTCGAACATCGAAACACTGCGTCACTGTGCCTCGGCTCTGGCCAACCTAGCTCTTTATGGTGGCCCAGACAGCCAACAGATGATGATTGAACAGAAGGCCCACGTTTGGTTGTTTCCTCTGGCCTTCAACGAGGACGACAACATTCAGTATTACGCTTGTCTAGCTATCGTTGTTCTGGTTGCAAACCAAGAGATCGAAGCAGACGTTTTAAAGTCTAGCACTCTGAACCTGGTTGAGCCGTTTGTCACAAATCACGAGCCGCAAAAGTTTGCCGAAAGCACAACATCTCACATCCACGGTCAATCGGCTAGTTGGCTGAGGAAACTCATTCCATTGCTTGAGAGCAAGCGCGAGGAGGCGAGAAATTTGGCCTGTTTTCATTTTGCAATGGAGGCTTATATAAAGCGCGAGCAAGCCCAAACTCAGGTGTTCAAGGAAATTGGAGCAGTTGAGCCGCTTAAAAAGGTTGGCAGCTCGCCNATTGCAATAGCGTCCAAGTTTGCCTGCCAAGCGCTTAGGTTGATTGGCGAGAAGGAGCCGCACAAACTGTCGCAACAGGTGCCCCTTTGGACGAGCGAGGATGTGCTCGAGTGGGTTTGCCAGATTGGCTTTGAGAAGTTCAAACAGGCCTTTTGCGAGAGTCGTGTTGACGGCGACCTGTTATTGCAATTGGATGAGGAGGCTTTGAGAAATGATATTGGAATCTCGAACGGAATTATAAGGCGACGATTTTTGCGCGAGTTGTTGAATCTGAAACGAATAGCCGACTACTCGTCCGTTGACAAATCCGGCCTCCACTCGTTATTTAGCTCGAGCGGCCATGATTTTGTCCAGTACATCTACCCAATGATTCAGCTCGGCGTTACAAAGGAAAACATCCACCTGCTCGANACGGATCAGCTGCTTAAGGAGTGCAAATGCTCTAACACAGTGCACCAGGCAAATCTGGCCCGCTCTATCAAGGACTTGCAGGAGAGACTTGCAGTGGCCGCAGCCTCGAGCGAGCTCAATTCAACCAACGGCGAGGGCGCCAAGACTCTCGACGTCTTTGTNAGCTACCGGCGAGCAACTGGGAGTCAGCTTGCAAGCCTTTTAAAGGTTCACCTCCAGCTTAGGGGCTTCAGTGTTTTCATTGATGTTGAGCGCTTAGAGGCTGGCAAGTTCGACAACAACCTCTTGGACAGCATTAAAGCGGCTAGAAACTTCATCCTGGTGCTCAGTCCGAACGCTCTCGACCGGTGCATTGGGGATCTCGAGTGCAAGGATTGGGTTCACAAGGAAATTGTTGCGGCCTTGGCGAGCAACTGCAACATTATTCCAATCATGGACAACTTCCATTGGCCGGACGCGGACCAGCTGCCGGAAGACATGCGCTCCATCTGTTACTTCAACGGGGTTCGCTGGATCCACGACTACCAGGACGCTTGCGTGGACAAGGTGGAGCGCTTCATCAGGGGCGAGATAAACAACGGTTGCAGCCTCTTTGGAGCCCAATCGAGCCAGTCCGCCCAATCGAGCCTGCAGCGTTTGCAAGGCCAGGGCACCTACTCGTCGACGCCCTCGATTGCGGCCACCCCATCCCTGTTGGCCTTTCCCTCCGGCTCGGCGGGCGCCCACTCATCGCGCTCGCCCTTCGACCAAGACCACCACCCCCTCTCCTTTGCGAGTCCCTATTTGCAGCATTCACAGAATACGCCGCCTATAAGACGCTAACGAGCCTCGCCGGCCGTCAACTTGCCCTGGCCAGGTGGCTGCTGTTGGCCGACCTTGACAACTCTCGCCTGTGCAATACTTAAAACCACCCGAGCTTTTAAATTTGCGAAAGTTGTTAGGAATAAAATCGAGATGATTAAGTTGGCTCTCCGGCGTCATACTCTTTGGTCGAGCTGTCGCTCCTCCAAGAGGTTCAAATTTGTTGAAATCTTGTCCTCGAGTGCCTGCGGCCGGTTTGGCCGGTGTTCATCATGGGGGCGGCCATTTGGAGGTGCGCTGAGCCGAACTCTAGATGGCGCCAGTGTGGCCAGCCGACCAAAGGCGAGGGAGCGAGAGAGGAACTAAAACGCAAACGCAAACGCGAACACGAACGGGCCAAAGCTCGAGGGTGGACGCGTTTCCGATGGGCGCTGCGGCACATGCGCCCACCGGGCCGCCGCCCGTTTGCCTCGCCCGCGCCCGTCCCTCTTCCGCTCAAACGCAAAGCTGGCGCCGGAGAAGCAGCATCTCGGCCGAAATGCGCCAACGGAAACCCTGAGCCAGAGTGAAGCGGCCAACGAGGTTAGTTGAGAGCCGAAGCGAGTTTGGGCCCGAAGAGAGGAGGGAGGAGGCGGACAGGAAGAGGAAGAAGAATAGGAAGTAGACGAAGACGAAGAGCNAGGAGGCGCGCGCGAGAGAGAGCATGTTTGAGTGGAGATTGAGAGGCTGTTGTCTTGGCGCCGCCGGCTGGCTGCTGGTGGCGCTGGCCTGGCTGGCGGCCGGCGAGCTGCAGCCGGCCAACCAGGCGAGCCAGCANCAGCGCGAACAGGGCGAGCTTGGCGCCTCGCAGCCGGCCAGCTCGGCGCCGGCGGCCGCGCAGCAAAAGTTGCCCAAAATAAACATCTACATAAGCAAGAACGAAATCAGAAAGTTGCTAGGTAAGTTTATTGCTGAAACTCCCCCCGAGGGATCAATCAGTTCCTGTTTGGCGCGGAGGCGGCGGCGGCGGCGGCTGGCAGCGAGTGTCTCTGTTGGAGTTGCTGCTGCTGCTGCTGGGCCGCGTTCAGTGCCGAGGAAAAGTGCTGGCCGATTTGGTGCAGGTTCAGCTTGAGTCTGCTCGGCTCGAGTTGCAGCAGCGAGCTTGCAAGCCGCTGAGAGCCGAGACCAGCCTGCTGCTGCTCGCTCTTGCTCAGCTCGAGCCTGGTGACNATGTTGGTGATGATGTTGTTCAGGTTGTTCAGTCCCTGGTTGATGGCTGCCAGCGCCTTGAGGCCGACCTCGTTGGTGGCCGGCTGCTCGTGCGAGTGGGGCTGCTGGTTAGGTTTGCGAGTTGAGAGTTGAGAGTTGAGAGCTGCGAGCTGCGAGAGTGGCAACTTACCTCGTTGATGATCTTGTCCGCCTTCGACTTGGCCAGGTCGAGTCTGGCGTTGAGCTGCTCGAGCAGCCGGCGCACAATGAGGTCGCCGTTGCTCTTGAGCGCCTCCATCGAGCTGGCCACCACCTGTTGCAGTTGGCCGGCGCGGCGCACAATCTCCTGGCGCAGGGCTTCCCCTTGCTCGCGCTGGCCGAGCGCCGCCTGCGAGCTGTTGGCCCCAGCCGCCTGCTGCTCGAGCGGCTGGTACTCGTTCTTGCGCGCGTTTCCGAGTTGCTGCTCGCCGCCCGCCGCCACGATCTGCACCTGGCCGGCGGCCGAGATTTGCTGCTGGATGGCCTTGCCAACGTTGCTGAGCGCCTCGAGCACTTGGCTGGTGTACTTGGCGCCCGATTGGGTTAAGTTGGCGAGTTGGCTGGCGGCCGGTTGGCCGAGGAGCAGCCCGTTGAGCTGGCCCATGTTTCGCTGGCCGAGCGCCTGGAGGGTGGCGCTTGCGTTTGCGGGCGCGGCGAGCTCGGCGTTCGGCTGCAGCTGCTGCTGCTGCTGCTGCTGCTGGCCCTGTCTGCCCAGCAGGCTGGCCAGCGAGTCGGTGGCGCGCGCAACCAGCGCCGGCAGCGGGCGGCCGGCGGGCGCGCCCAGCGCAACCAGCGCCAGGCCGAGCAGCAGCGCCCGCGACAGTCTCACTCTCGACTCCATTCGGCCAACAAGCGTCTGCAACCAAACAAAACTTCCTCTCGCCCAAAACTCGGCCCCAAACTCGTCGCGCTCGCTCCTCTCTTCCTGCTCGCTCGCGTTCGGCTCAGTTTGGGCAAAGTTGATGCGACTTGCACATTGTTCGAGCTCGTCCGCTCTGGCCGCTCTGGCGCCAGCTCGCCGGCGCCGCTCCGCCGCTCGCCGGCAAAAGTGGGCCAGCAACGAGGCGCCCCGATTGCGCAACTCGGCCGGCCGCTCGCTCGCTCGCTCTGCGCCGACTCGCCAAACCGGACTGGCGAGACCCAATTAGCGGGCGGCCGCATGTGCGGCGCAGATGTGGAGCCAATTGTGTCACTCGGCCGGCCGCATAAATCACCCTGCGCTCGGGGCGGCGGGCAGATCTGGGCCGAGATAAGCAGCCCGGCGAGCGCTCACCTGAGAGCGGCGGCCCGGCGAGCAATCGGGCGGCAATAATTGAAATGGAATGGTTCACCTTCGCTTTGGCTCGCTCGCGCTGCGGCCGGCTCGGTCACGGCCGCTGCGACTGCGGGCGGTCGGCCTGCTGCGGCTGCTGCGGCCGCCGCAACAAGTCGGCGCCGGGCGAGTTTGTTTTGCGCGCTCCACTTGCGCACAATCTGCGCGCTTCAAAACCAACACGACCGGCGAGCAGCGAGCGCCAAAGTTTGCGCCCAGCAACACGACTCCGCCGGCCTCTGCGGCTGCGGCTGCACAGGCGCATGAGCGCGCTCGGCGCAGTTTCGGCTGGAAACGTGAGCGGCGCGTTGGACGCGTCAACAATTGAATCCATTGTCGTTCGCTGGAAGCGGCCGCCAACTGGCCATCCAATTGAATCGGATTGGCTCGCAGCTCACACTGAGACTGAGACTGAGGCTGAGGCTGAGGCTGAGATTGGATTTGGGGGCGACTTTTGTTGTGCTCGGCGGGCGCATTGTTGGCGCCGGCACGGAATGGAAATCAATGGCCAATTTAGCATTCATGGCTGCGGGGCCAGAATTTGCATTCTCCGCCCCGAGCGCCCCCGACGAGGCCTCTCCGCNGCTCGGCCAGCCGCCCGACGCCCAGCGGGCCAGTCAATAAACAAGTCAGGTCCGGCTGTTTTGACAGCGGGGGCGCTGCGAGCGCGCACGGCGAATGTCACACAAGTGGGCCGATAAATCGCCTCAGTTGGCCTGAGTCGAGTGTCCGGCGGCCAGCAGGAGGACCGGCAGCGGCAGCCAGAGAGGGGCAGAGCAAACAAAGGGCCACTCGAGCCGCCGCCTCCTGCTGCTCGGCGAGCGCGGGAACAATTTGCTCGCCATTGGCGCTAATTTCGAGCTTGCGGCTTCCTGCGCTCGATCNAACTCGAACTCGAACTCGAGTCCCGCCTCGAACTTGTGCGCCGCGAGAGGAAGAATGCGCGCTTTGAGTGGGGGGCTCTTTGCGGTTTCAAGTCCAAGTCGGCGGCCAGAGATGGATGGCGGGCGCAAATCACGACTCGGCCGACAAGACTGGGCGAGCGAGCGAGCGACAGGTTTCGCTTGCGGAGGCGAGCAACTGGCGTTTGAGGGGGAGCGGCGAGAGCTGTTGGCCGGGCGGGCGGGCGCGCAAATCGATCGCTTGTTTGTTTAGGCCGGGCGGGCGGCGCCGCCCACTCGCCCGTCCGGGCGGCCGCGACCGAGCGGCCCGGCGGCGCGCGCAACTCTCGCCGCTGGCCGCTCGCTGCCCCAAATCGGCGCCACTCGAACGCAAAGTGGCCAGCGGAGGGAGTTCGCCGAGTGGCTGGAATTCACACGCCCGCTTATCGAGCGCGCGCATCTCGCTGCGATAAGTTGCCGATGCCAATCTGGCCAAATGGGCTCGTTTGAGGCCATCAGCAGGTTGCGGCTTGC
>Ga0058699_1000355_pt1 | contig 14230 bp, 10 predicted proteins | sample AgamicAtPe_FD_55078 | JGI IMG/M metagenome (GOLD analysis project Ga0058699, IMG submission 55078) | Agave microbial communities from Guanajuato, Mexico - At.P.e | ecosystem: Host-associated > Plants > Phyllosphere > Phylloplane/Leaf | place: Guanajuato, Mexico | collected 2012-10-15 | reverse complement strand
GGGGGGAGATCTGGTCGCAGATAAGTGGGCTCTGGAGGAGCAGAGGTTTGCCCATGTTGGCGGCGATCATTTTGTAGCGCGAACGTTAACGAGGCAATTTTTCACCTCGCCAAGCTTGCCCATCCATCGCCCAAATTGGCGCTCTTGGTTCCCTCGATCGGCGAATGGAAACTTCCATCTCTGGTTTCTATTGTGGCGGCAAAACTGCAAGCCACTGCTATTGCATGATTTGGTCGTTGGCCAGAGGATTGAACAATCGAGAGTCTTGGGAGAGTGGCGCCCGTAAGCTCATGAAGGCGGCTCGTCTAAGTTGCCCGCCAGAGTCTTGGCCTGCGCCTAAGCCAGCGATCAAATCGGACGAGATTTCCCTTGTTGTCCAACCAACAGCTGTCCTCCCTCCGCCTATCCTTGAGTCCCGGACGAAGCAAGCGGGGTCATCATCCTTGCAACAAGTGTCTCGCTCGCTGTCGCCCGACGGCAGCATGTCCGTCTCACCTGCGCTCGCTTTCGCTCTTGCCCGCGAATCTTGCTCCAGCTTCCTAACGCAAGATGGCCAGCACCTCCACGGGCAACGAAGCCGCCTCTGGTCAACCCGCCTGACCACTGGCAGCGGGTTCAAGGTGACCGGCAGTCTGGCCAACCAGTGGAAAGAACCGGGAGAGTTCAGCTGGCTGCCCCCTACAGTTGGAGGCGGAAGGAGGCAAGCGGGGATGCTAAAAATAGATGCAAACATCTTGAAGTTGAGCGAGAGGCCGGTAGACCGACTTTGTAAATAACATCGACGCGCTTGTTATTCTAGAAGGCAGCCTAATGCGTAATCAACTCGCCATACTTTCCCCAAATTCAAGTTCCACTCTCTTGGAGCAATTTTCAGGTTGCCACCATTTCGTCTTCCCGCTGAGTCAAGCAACTGTTGCTAAGCGAGCAGCTCTTACTCTTGCTCTAGCTCTTCTCCACTCTTCTCGACTCTTCCATATCAACGGATCTTGAGAACCTGTCCACCTCGAGCTTCCGGCCAACTCGACACCTGTTTGCAGCACACGACAATAACTATAAATAGGTGCGATGCAGCTCGTATCGGCCATCTCTCATCTGAACTCCTAAACCTAAAAGATCCTCAAAAGCTTTTTAAGTTCGAACCTTCAACGAGAGCAACAAGACTCAAGAGGAGCTATGGGCCCAGGAAAACTAGCAGTTTGCGTGCTCTTGCTCGCGTTAGCAGCTTTGGGCTCCCTCGCCCAGCATCATCATCATCACCACCATCACCACGGCTACCATGGCCACTACAGGAGACCGCACGTCCACTACGGCTATGGGCCCTCCTATGGGGTTGGCCTAAACGTCGGCTTGGGCGGCTTCGGTGCCCATTATCATCACAGCGCTTACCCGCACTACCATCGCCACTACTATTGAATGCAGCAAGCGTACCATTTAGAGATCAATGTTGGATCTAACGACAGTGAGGGCCCGTCGACTTGGCCTAGTGTTGGAAAACATCGTTGGAAAGCAAACTTACGCCGCTTTAGCAGCGCTATTTACGTCCAAATATCGTCATGCTTGTCAACAAGTTTACAATAAACGCGCAAAATTATCTAACCTCTGCCGACAACTCCTTGAGCTTCTGATTCTTGGCTAGATTGTGTATCTAAGACTAGCATGCGCTTGCTTTATGATTTATGGAAATGCCTTCCTCTGGCTTCATGACAAAATCAATCCACCACCCGGACCCGAAACTGGCTGATCCATATCGGGAGACTCCACTCGCTTGGGGAGCCCTGGAGCCATTACACTCGCTCAGCCCATCGGCGAGCTAGCAGCTGCTCGCGCCTCTTTCAAGAGCAGATAGATCTGGCCAATTGCCTCTCCATTTCACTTTCTTGTATTCAAAGTGTTGGAACGTGACGACACTATGAGACATCATGGAGGCTTTGTTGTGTTGTCTCGGTAATTGTTTAATTAGTCTAAATGGATGGGCTCGTTTGTAAGAGTTGTTCTTGAGCGCCGCTCTTATTCAATCACGGCCTTTATCTCAACGGCTCGAAACAAGCGATTGTTGTCTTTTCCTCTCCATCTCTCTCTCTTCCTTTCTCTTGTTTGATCTCGAATCAATGTTACCTGCACTTGCACAATTTATTGCCTGAGCTCGTTCTAGCTCAACGAAAAGTACCTGACCTCGTCCAGCGCGTTTTCATCCAGCGAGACAGTCGTCTTACATTTATCCTAGTGGCAGCCTAAAGCATACTCATTCAAACTCGATCTTGATTAATTTAGTTGCTGACTAGAGGGTGATGATCTAAAGCGCCCGAATCTAGGCACTCGACTGATGGGTTCAAATCTGCTGCATCTATCTTGTCGTCAGAATCCTGGAAGCCGCCGACCAAAGATTTAAAGAACACATCTTGATCACTCGGTTGATCGAGTTCTAGTTCCACCAGATCATTTGTGTTATCGTCCGGCAACGATTTACCCACTTGCCGCAAACGGCTATCCGTCTCAATGGTCCCGAAAGTTGTACAACTCGAACTCAAGACTCTACCACATTGGTCCTCGTTGAACTCCTCAGCAGTCTCCGTGTCATCTAATTCATCACCTATAGATCCACTGATTGCGCTGCTAGAGGAACTTTTTGAGCTTATTGGAATGTCGAAAATTTCTGAAAATAGTGTGGGCAATCTGATGACCGAACAACTTGAGCGCAACCAATCAATGTAATCCATGTAAATTTTGTTTATATCCTCTAGACCCTCCAATTGGACGATCAGTTGGGCGTACCGGGAATCAGGTAGCTCGTTCTGGGCATTTCGTCTGAGTTTTGTTTTGAGCGCTCGCATAACCGCACACTGGCGCGTTGCAACATCGTCCGTGCAACGTATCCCAGGTCGCTCTATGTTGTGCAACGATGTGATTACGAGTAGAAACAAGGTGAAGGTTGCTGATTAGTCGGGGGTACATTCGGCCTCATGGGTGCGAAGAGCGGTTGGTTTAACTGTTTGGTAAGGTTGAGAGGGGGTAAGGGGGTGGGGAGGTCGTCTTTGAAGGGGTTAAAATAGATGGCATAGCCACTGGGGGAGAGGGTTAGATAAGTTTGGCGTATGATCAGCGCTTGCTTTCAAGCCAGTTTAGCTTACTTGGTTGGAGAAGGATTATTGCAGATACCAAGCCTATTTCTGTGTCATCCAAGCAAAGCTGATTGAATGATATGGAGAAATTGAAGGCGATTGTTGAGAAGGTCTTATCAAACATGGTATCTAATTGTTCTCTATCAATATAAGTTCCATCTGCGAAAGTTAAAGTGCCGTCGGCGCAGTTGAACATTCCTGCAATCGTGACCAGCCAAATCTCAAAGAAGCCACTCTTGATCAACAACAATTGGTCCAGTTGATTCAAGGCTAAGAATCCGGGCACTTGTTTTGCAAATTCAACCACTTGCTTGATGGATGGATTCACTAAAAGGGCATACTCCTGCCACAAACAGATCCTGTATTCTTCATGAGCCTCAGCCGAGCTGGTAACTCTGCTTAGCTCGACGTTGTTCGCCTGCTTACAGGCCTTCTTCTTGCCTTCTTGGTCTGATGATGGCTTCATTTGATTGCCGGATGCCGTGCTAACGGAGCTAGATTTGGTGACTGTACTGAGATTAGCCGTTGAATCAAGGAAAGAGTTGTTTGTGCTACTTGGATACCTAGAAGAGGCTTTCGGATTTGTGCTGGCTTGATTTTGGTCGCTAGGCGGCGATAGGGTCGAGGGAGAGTTGGCCATGTACTGTCCATTGTTCATCGGAGATCCACCGCCACTACTGCTGCTGGAAACGCTTGAGGCTCTCGAACCAGCGCTCCCATTTAGAATGGACGAGGTGGGCGAGTTTGTGAGCCGCCTACTGCCAGAGTCTCTAACCGGCAATGCTGGCGAGCTCGAGTCCCGGTAGCGACAATTCTGAGAACTGGCCATATTGGGGAGTGTCAAAATTGACTGGCGCTTACAAATTTCGCCTGCCTTAACCTTCAAGAATCCACAGGTGGCCTCGTGAGCCGCTGAAATGCGTTCAATCAATTCGGCCAGTTTTTGGTCATCCAGATGAGTTTGGTCCTCCATTAGNGCATCGTAATCGTAGCTCCCAATGTTGGGGGATAAGTCGTTGGTACCCTCGAGCGGACTCACGATATCCGCCCGCTCGCATGTTCGTGGCGACAAACGATTCTTGGCCGCATCCAGGTTGGCCCCCGAATTTTGCACCACCTCGAACAGGTCATGGTTACGCTCGGCCCCCTTGTTGATGCCGTCTCTCACCTCTGTGTCCAGCTCAAAGGAATAAATGTCAAACAGTTTGTTGCTACCATCTGCATCACTATCTGGTTGTGATCCATTTGCAAAAATTCTATCTCCGTGTGAAGCCGAGACAGCCTGACCGGCAGCGAGATCCGCGTAGACTCCACCCTCGCGGCCCCCAATGTCCGCGTTCCGTTGATCGCTAGCTGGTGGACTGTGAGCACTTGGCTTCTTGCTGGTGTCTGAGGAGAATCTTATGCTCAACTGTCGCAATCGATCATCAGTCTCGATTTGGCCGCTGCGATAGCCTTGACATGTGTCTGTCTTTCTGGCGCCATCGGCGGGGGCTGTTGTTGCGCCCGTTGCCACTGCGCTGGCTAGATCTGGACGGAGCCTTAGGGAGTCATCGCTTTTGGTAGCTTTCTTGAGCATTAAACTATCATGACCGACATCGTTGTTTATGTTTGTCGTCGTCGTCGTCGTCGTGGTTGCTGTTGGTGTTGATGTTGTCGCTGTTGACTGTTTTACAAGCAGAGATTTTTGGCCTGCTTGAGCCTCGTTTGCTTGCTTCAAACTACTGCAATCAGATGCTCCAACACTAACCCCGCTCTCTAGCTGATTTGCAGGGGTAGACAATAGTCTTTTGGCTCCATTGTCTACGTGCGAGACCTCAACCGAACCAACATTGTCCGATGCCTCGCCTACCAATTCAGAGGCAAAGAAGTATTCTCGCTCAAACTGATACAGCTCTTCCAAGGGCTGGCTTGGCACCTTCTGCGGCCCGCCCGTGTCGAGCTGATGGTGGCCTTGCAATTGATCACAATCGAGCTCGTTTCGCCTGGCATCAAAACTATTCGAGTTGCAGCTATGTTCAGTTTGCTTGTCATCGTTTTGATTAGTATGCTCCGAGGAGGGCTCAAGCTTAACAGATAATTTAGTTGGTGATTCAAAAAGCATATCGTTGATAGGAACTAGGTTTGCCCTCTTCTGTGCATGCTGCTGGCCCTGACTCGGTTCGCTAGCTTTGAACTCGACACTTCTTGACACCTCAAGATCTGATTGCGAGTCATTTCTCAATGAGGACTGTTGACAAGATACACTTTGGACGCCTGTAGTTGGACCAAAGTTAGTGTCGTTGTGTAGCGAGCATGCTGGATACGCGCGTTTGGTTTCAGAAATTTCTCCGCGGCTCTCGCGACCCAGAGACTTAGGTCCGCAGTCTGTCATGATGTCGTAATGCTTGCTGACAGAGTTTTGCTCCGGAATCTGGTCCATTCGCTGCTCTTGATTGTACCAGAGCCTTGGTTCTTGATTGTTGAGATCAACTAGGAGGCTCGAGTCCCTTGGATCCACAAGTTCGTCGACCGATGGACTATTATAGAAGGAGGGCCCAATGACGTGCTTCGAGCTTGCCTCGCGTCCGTGATAGTGTGGATCAAAGTTGATGGTTGACCTGTAGGTCTCATGATCAGCGCAAGAATTCGACTGTCCAATAGGATCCAAAGAGATTGAGTTGGGCTTTGGTTTGGGCGAGCAGGAGGAGCCAGTGCGGCTGAGAGTCAAGTCTCCGTTTTGGTCTGCCGTTAGATTCGCCGCTGATGCCTTCTCGCGCCTCTTTACAGCCTTCCCATACCTGACAGGTCGGTTTCTATGATAGTATTTGCAATCCTTCGACATTCCAACCGACAAACATTTCATGAAGCGACAATACTGGCACCTGTTTCTGTTCAAACGAATAACATGACATTTGCCCTCTCGCAAGCATCTATACTCTATCTGCTTTTGGATTGAGCGCCTGAAGAAGCCCTTGCAACCCTCGCAAGATGTTACCCCGTAATGGTAGCCGCTCGCCTTGTCGCCGCAAACTTTACACAGTATTTGAGTGCCATTGTTGGGGCATTGAGTCGCGTTTAGCTCAGGTCGCCCGAGGGTACCAATCCCGATGAGCCCTGGAATATTGTTTGCAAGTTGTTGCGAGTCCAAGGAGCTTTGTTCAGTGGAGACATTAGCAAATGGAATGGACCCAGCATCGTCTCTCATCGGAAACAGATCGGAACTCGGAGCAAAGATGTCGGATTGCACGTAACCGAGGCCACCGCCAGCTTTCAAGCCACCGCCCATCGCTGGNCTCTGGCGCCTTTTTAGAACATGTTCGGGCAGGTAGGCTCCTGCAATAGTCGCGTTCGGTTGTTTAGCCTGGCCTTGTCCTGGTTCAGCCAAAAAGCGGCCGCCCTCCTTCGTGGCCGATTGAGCGGCCGAACCGGCCAATATGCTCGAGCCACCGGAATTATTTTCGCTCAATTGGAAAGAGCGGTGCTGTCTGGCCGATTGTTCGACCATTTTCTGGTTGCCCGAATGCAATTTAGCGCAACCAGAGCTACTGGCCAGCTGCCGGTGCTGGTTGCTTGGATGATTAATGTTTGTTGTTGTTGTCGTTGTTGTTGCTGCTGCTGCTGTTGCTGTTGGCCCAACTTGGAGCTTGTTTGCTAGGTTGAAGTTTCTCTCTTGATCTGAGTTGTGATTGTCCTGTTGCGACTGATGATGGAATAGGTTATGCGATTGGCGCTTATTTAGTTCAAACGAGTGCTCGGCTGAGTTTGTTATTAAATTATCCTGAAACGATGTCTGGTGATGCATTGACTGGATTGATTGGCCACTCGGGCTGCCGCTTGTGGTGAGATTTCCGCAAGCAGCTGTCACAATGGGGGCTGCATAGCCGCTTGTAGATGGCGAGCTTGAAGAGGAGACAGGTGAGTGGGAGGCTGGCGAGGCTTGGTTGATTGAGTGGCCTCTTTGTTGCGCCAGTGACAGGTGCCCGTCAGCATAGAAAGTGTTACCTGTTGTCGTGGTCGCAAGTTGAGTCTCGTAGTGGACATGCTTCTGAAGCGCCTGCTGCCTGTTGCTGCCCTGGTCAATCAAATGCTGCACTTGGTGGTGATAGTTGAGATTGTGCTGTCGGCCATGATCGACCAGTAGGTGGCCGTGGTGGTGTTGGTTGTGGCCTAACGCCTGCTGCCCATCGTGATGCAAATCAAGCATTCCATTGGCAAGCTCCTGGCTCCGATCTGCCGGCTGGTGCTGGTTGTGCAACTGGTGCTGTCTGAGCGCTGGATTGAGCTCCATTTGATGAACTTGCAGATGGTGATGTCTATGGTGCTGCTGCAGCTGATGGTGATTGTGGTGGTGATGGTGGTGGTGGTTGTTGTTGTTGGAGTCTTGCTGCTTGCTCAGATGGTTCTGGTGATGGAGATGGTGGTGATGGTGATGCGGTTGCTGGTTTGAGTGCTGCTGCTCGAACGGGTCTGCATGGTGCGCGTGCTCCGCGTAAACAGCCCGAGGGCCCTGCTGCTGATACAGGTGACCGGATGGGCTCGATTGGACTTGCATTTGCTGGTGTTGCTGTTGCAAGATGGGGTTGCTGTTGCATGGTAGAGTTGCATGTGATGCGGCAAACTGCTGCTGCTGCTGCTGGTACATCGTGCGCCAGTCTAACCAATATTCTATATTCAAAAACAATAAATAGTGATAATAACCCTCTCTACTTGACTACACGGGACTCTCGCAGGTCAATCATATCTTTGATATCACTTGCTGCCTTGAGGAAGTGACTAAGCGGCCATGTGGATGTTGTGATCCAGCCCGAGCTAGTCTTGGACTGAGGACCTTGAGAGATCGTCGCTCTAAAATGATGCTACATGTTGCATTCTACTCTAGTCTAGCCGACGGCCAAACTCTCCCTCGCTCTCTCTCTCTCTCTTTTACACTCTCACTCTCTCTTTTCAGGAGCAGTAGAGTTATGGCTCAATAAGTGTCACCAACACCCGATGGGAGGCTCATTCCTAAACTCAAACTAACGCAACCTCCCCGATTGGCGGCGGTCTCGTTCCGTCGCCTTCACTGCTGTTGCTTGGTCTACAAATTGTAGGGCACCGGTAGCGGCAATGGCGACCCTTACATCCAATTTCAGCTTACGTCGAGCCAGTCCGGCGGCCCGAGCCAGCAGCCGGCAGCCGGTAGCAACAACAGGCGACACTACAAACAAACTAACTAACTAACTCCAAACCAACCAACCGACAAGCTAACTCACTAACTAACTGACTGGGCGAGCGCGCGCCTTCCTTTGCCTTCTCTTTGGCTGGCTGGTTGGCTGGCTAGCTGGCTGGCCGGCCGAGTGGGCCGCTTGAGGTAGTCACGGTGACAGAGAAAGAGTGGAGCAGATTCAAGCGCATGTTCTCCAACGAGAGCGAGCCGCTTGCAACCAAACTGTATCAGCAACAAACTAAACCGTTAGCACCAGCAACTCCAATTGAGGCTGGCTCTCATTATCAAGCCTTGCCGGTTATACAACGACTCCGTCAACGCTCATGACAAGTCTCAGCTCAGCTCAACCCAACCAACCAACCAACCAACCAACATCAGGCGCTCGCTCACATCAAACTACGCAGCCACTGCCACTCTGTTCGTCCTACTCCTTTCTTGCTTGTGAAAGACTAGCTCGCTTGCTTGACGATTTACCTGGTTGGTGCACTAAGAAGATTCGACGACTCTCTCGCTCTTTCAGCTAGTTGCTTGTGTTACGTCTGCCTGTTTTGCTTTGCGAGGGGGGAAGCTGGAGCGAGCGGGTTGCGCTCAAACTTGAAGCCAGCCGATTGTTGGATCTGTTTGCTCGCGAGCAGAGCCAATGGCAGAGAGCGAGAGGGAGCAAGAGAGTGAGAGTGAGAGAGTTGCTTACGGGCCTTGTCCACCGAGCCGAGCCTGTTCGTCTGCGATTGAAGGCTGCATCAAGCAACAATGCCGCCCGAGCTGAGTGGCTCCACCCANCGCGCTCAACAGGCCACCTCTCACTTCCTTCCGTCCTCTTCCGCCCCCAACCTGTCTGGCGGCCAACTCGCCCTCCTTCCTTCCTAGCTGGCTGGCGGCCTCTCCGTTGCGAGCCGCCCATTTGCGCTGGCCCGGCCTGCTTGTTAGCTAAGAGCCAATGCCAGCGCCTTCACCGCAGGCCGCCAGGAGAGCTGTAGACGGCTTACGGGCCAGTTTAGGCCATAGATTGAAGGTTGGCAGCGCTTCAAGAGCCGTTATCTTCTCGATCTCAGGACTCACGCGAAAGCCCTATCTCTGTCCGGCCCAATCCGCCGCCGCCGCCGCCGCCGCCGCCGCCACTGCTGCCGCCCGAGCTCACTGTTCTCGCTATCATCCATTTCCCCTATCATTGCGACCATTCTCCTTCCGATTTCACTACCAGTTGCCGCCGGCCAGCAAACCGCACTCGGTTTCTCAAGCCCGGCCAGTGGGAAGCAAATGCGCTTTCAACGGTGTCCCTCTGTCGGCCGGCCGAGCGGCCCAAGGGATTCTCTTTTCCGCTAATCGATGGCTCGCAACGCTACCATGAGCTTGGAAGCCGGCTCGCATGCAACCGGCTAAGCGGCTCAGGTGCTGGGTAAACATATGAGCTAACTCCATCAACAGGATGGATGCGTGAATGAATGAATGATACTCGAAAACGAAAGGAACAGAGGCGAATGGTGGGGCTAAGGCTTTGGAGGGGCGTTTCGAGTTGCAAGTGCACATGGGAGCTGCAACTGGCGTCGCCGCCACCAGAGCCTTTGGATGGGCGCAAGAGGACTCAGCAACAATTATTGCCGCCACCGTTTTCATGGCGGCCGACGGGGACGGTGACCAACTTTGCGTTGCCCCCGCATCCAGCCAACCAAGCAAAAGAGCCACTGAGCTCACAGGCCTGTGGACTGGCCAACCCAAGGGCCGAGACCGAAGCCACAAGGGGCTCAAAGTAAATCGATTTGAGCGAACCATCGGCGTTATTGGCGCCAGACGTAGCCCAACACATCTGGTCCCTCTTGTTGGCTCCGCAAACATAATTCGGCTCGTAAACTCAGATAGAGAGAGAGAGCGACAACAAACGCTCGCAAGCCGGCCCACCGATTGCTAGCGTATTAATCGTGCAAACTTTCATCCCTTCATCCCGCCTCTCACAATGAGAATGCTACCTCGCCATTCTCTGTCTCGCATCTCTCAATCACGAGCCTAATAGGCGGTCAGCCGAGTGTGTTACTCTCGCCTTGGCCACGTTTTGCATTCATTATCAGGCCAACAAACGCGTTGTTGTTATTATTGTTCCCATAGTCATCTCCATAGCACAATACAATCCGCTTGTTATGCAATCGCCCCCCAAGATATCTCTGCGCCGACGCTTTGTTGGCTCGCAAGCGGTTGGACAAAGGGTTTTGTGCGGCTCGTGGGTTGCGCTTAAAAAGGCGCTTGTGTCCGTTTATCCAAATGCAATCACCAGCATCGGCGAGCAGCAATGCCTGACTAAAGCGCGTTACAAGAGATATCACTCCAGCTTCCTCTGCTATCATTCCCTAAGTGGCCCACGACCATCCGGACACAAATCGCTCGCGAAGGGTGTAGGATCAAACCAGGAGTTTCAGCTTGCTTTGGTGAGAGTGGCGAGATCGGAGGATAACAAGGGTGGCCGCACGGTGGCCAGCTAACCATCGTTGCTAGAGCCCACCGGTTGGCAAGCTGGCGCTTGTAAGCACTAAAACTGCCACCAGCAAGCCAAAACTGGCCGCCCTCTCTTCTGGACAGACCTGCCTTGCCCATCCATCAAACTTAACTCTAATGGCCGGCGAGGAGGAAGCGCAATTCCTGGAGGAGGCAAACGGTGGCCGCGAAGATTTCCTCCTCGAGACGTCTGGCCAGTTGGCTCGTTCAGCAGGCTCTCACTCTCGCCAGCCGAGAGCGTTTTCGCGCCCTGCGAGCGCAAACCAACAAACAGTTACCTGTTCTGCNGATGAGGAAAGGCAAACAGCACCCGCTGAGGCCAACTAACATACTAACTCACGAGCAAACTAACCAACTGGCAAACCAAAAGTCACATATTTAACGAGCCAAGCCCATTGAACAAAGGAGATTGAATTGATTGGCTAATTGTTTTCGCGCAACAAGACGCACTAACAAGCTAAGTGGCCGATTAGAGGCGATAGTTTTAACCAACTAGCAGTTCCGTCTAGATTGCAGGTGTGAGATGCTTGGCGGCGATCGATTTCCGCATCCGAGCGCCCATTTAATCGGCTGCCTTACGCTGGCTTGTTTCGCCATCGGCTAGTTGAGCTGGAGAGAGCGCAACTGCTAACACATGAACCCGATTGACGAATTGGACCCACTCAATGCGACCTATCGCCGTTCCACTCGGCTGAGCTTTTGCTTGGCAAAAGTTGCTCGCCAAGCCTTCCGAGTCTTTGCTTGCGTCCTGATGAATTGAGAGCGAGCTGATGAACTTGGAATCACAGCAAACAGTTTGTGGCTATCAAACTTGAATTCTCTGGCTCACAATTCCCACACAAACAATGGAGTTAGCTTTGGGGAAGCAGCTCGCCGCTACCTACAAGCGCTGGCCAATTATCGGGTCAGTTTTGCCGCTTTTAAATCTGGTCCAATTTTCATTGCTAACTAAATCAGAGCAAAATGGGCAACGTGAGCCAGGTAGGCCAGTGGGAATCGGGAAACTCAAGCGAAGGAGAGAGCGAGCATGCGAGAGGTGGATGCCAGCCAGCCAGCCAGCAGGCGAGCAATGACAGGAACAACAACAGCAATAATGAGCCAGCAGCCAAGTAAGGCGATCACATTGGCAATGAGTTGCAACAAGCAAACGAACGGGCGGCCAACAGGCAAGACGAGTGACAATCTAACTTTTCCCGTTAGTCAAAAGTGAGAGTTTTTCCACCANAACCAGCGCTCTTGCAGCCACTTGCTTGGTAGCCTTGCACTTCCGGGTTCTTGCCATTGGCTCTACAGGCAGGGGATGCACTGGTTGGCGAAGGGGGAGGCGGTGGCGGCGGCGGCAGCCTGACGAGCGTGTGCTATTGAGTTGTGCTTGAAAGTAAATCTCAAGCTCGCCACTTACCTGCCTATATATGCAGGAGCCACTTTCGCTCGTTCTGGCTCTCACAGCGGTAGTGTCTGCGTTGGCGCCCCCCATTAGCTGGCCAGAGGGGGACTAGATGGAGCTGCAGGGAGCGAGAGGGGGGGGGAGAGATTCGATACGCTCGCTTATTGTCGGCTGGCCCTGGCTTTGGCATTGTCTTCTCGCAGGTAACTGCAAAAAGTTACGCCATTACCTCCCATGTAGCCGCTTGGCTGGCTAGCCGCTCAACGGCCAAGCCAATAAGTGGAGGCGAGCGCTTTCATTTAGAGCCCAGAGTTTCACGGTGAGCGGAAGAGCCGCAGGCCGTAGCGATTGTTATTCCTCACTGGAACAGACCGGCTAACCTGTTGATCGGANTGAAGCCGTTTCCGCTCAATAGGTGCGATAAATCGCTGTCCTCGTCCAACTTGCAACAACGTGCACCTCTGCCACCGTTAAGTGCAAACCCTTTACGATCGGCTCGGCCGAACACTAACAACGCTCTCGCAAGCAACAAACAGCCTCTAGCTCAAACTCTGCGTTACATAACTGGACTAACACTCCCCCAGCTCTCCAAACCCAAACAAACTAAATTGGTCATCCATGAGCACAAAGTATCTATGAGCAAACCTATTTAATTACCCCAAAGTAAATTGCGCCAAAAGGAGCCATTTGTTTATAAACAAATGGGTAGGTTAGCAATTGAGGGAAAGGACTAATAAAAGTGCACGAAGAGCTAATCTATGGACAGGCAGTGAACGCATTGAGGGAGGTCAATTTATATTCAGAGATAGGTAAAGCAGGGAGGTGCAGCAGACATGGAATGTGAGTGGCTCATTTGTTCATTTGGCCAAATGTCTCTGCAATGAAAATGGGCACANTTCATATCGTTGCGATCCACCACCTGATAGTCCACCTACAAAATTATTTGCCCAAAGATTGACGCGGGCATCAACTGGATCCTGTCTTTTCATGGTCTGACTCAGGAGCCGATTTTCCGAGTTCCTATGAGCCAACTAAATCGTGAACCAATCTCATGGCTCATGAGGTGGGTGCGCACTTTGCCTTTTGGACGAGTTTCTCGTTGTTCGATGATGACTGCTTTTAAGTTGGATCACAGATCATCCACAAGATATGACCCTCATCTCTACAAACTATTNGAGCAGATNAGAAGAGTATGAGATGCTCGCTGCTTACTCAACTCTACCTGGCGGTCCGAACTTTATGTTATTCGCTCCAAGCGTGACACGAGCGACAAGAAGACCCTGTCTATTCGTCTTCCTGCTCAGGATCGGGTTCTTGAGGTAAACTCGTGCTCATCGCCAATTCAATGGTAGTCCAATAGGGTGAGGTTGATTAGTCACTCATTGAAAGAGTGCCTTCTTGACTTCGCCTGACTGTGATATTTGTCTCCTCTTCAGATCGAATGCTTAAAGTGTAGATTCCTTCTATCGCAGCGAGCAGGCGATGAATTGTTTAGGGAGGTCGTCGGTAGACCAACGATCTCTCCACATCTCGAGTCAAAAATAACAACTCGATGTTCAGGTGACCAGAGGATAGTTGATATCGAACGAATTTGAAAGGATGGATCACCTTACAGATCGAGCAAAACTTTGAGACAATCAGCCGAATCGTACAAAGGGTCTCAGCGGAATTCATCACAGTTCTTTCGCCATCCTTTGTCTCCAAGTTTGTGCCTCCTCTGTAGCTTACACTGGTGAGCAACCGAGTTGAAGGCGTTGAACGCTGGCTTCTTCGAATCGTCATCTGGCAACTTGATGCAGTGCCCCCCTTCAAACCTCATGCTATCTCGATCAACTCCGCGGAAGATGAGAACGAATGAGTTCGGAGGGAGGGAGAGGTAAGCAAAGTTCAGGTAAGATGAGTCTAGCGAGTATCCAAGGACGGATCACAGAACAGCATCTGAATAGACTACACTGAATGGTTCGGGACAAGCTCTATACACTCCACCAAACCTCTGAAAAATTAACAGTCCCATGTAACGCGCGAATCACAAGTCCTAATCCTCGCGAAGAG
>Ga0058699_1000351_pt1 | contig 14309 bp, 9 predicted proteins | sample AgamicAtPe_FD_55078 | JGI IMG/M metagenome (GOLD analysis project Ga0058699, IMG submission 55078) | Agave microbial communities from Guanajuato, Mexico - At.P.e | ecosystem: Host-associated > Plants > Phyllosphere > Phylloplane/Leaf | place: Guanajuato, Mexico | collected 2012-10-15 | reverse complement strand
GAGCGGCGGACACTCGAGCGGCACCCCAGAGAGGAAGTGGGAGGAGCCGCATGTTTTAATTGATAGCTGAGTGGCTCGTTGGCCGCTAGGCACCAACGCGACTGCCAACACTTGCGCAAACGCAAGCACTAACGCAAACGCTAACGAGCCAGCCAATTGAGCCTCCTTGGGCGCCAATTGGCCCCCTTTGAGAGGTTCCAGCCGCGAGCTGCACCCACTGCGACAGCAACGAGCAGCCCCCATCTGGGCCAACATCTTTAGCTGACAAGAGGCCGATTGGTGTGGCAGGAATTGGAATCGATTTGCGCCGACGCCTCTACCTCTCAGAGTGGCGCCGCCGCCGCCAAAACCGATAGATCAAGGCGATGCACGCCGGCTGGGCCAGCTGTCTCGGCTCTCGAGACGCCCAGACGCTTGGCCCCCTCCGACGACCACGAACACGGCGGCCGTTTGAGACAATGGACTGCGCCGCTCTCGCCCGAATCGTTGATTAAATTTGCCAACCAAACGGAAGGCGACATCCCCTCCGAGTTCGAGCGGCTGGACGGCCGGCCAGCTCTCAGGGTGAGCGCCTAATTGGATGCTGTGGGCGAGGTTAAGCGGCGGGCGGAAGGGGCGCCCATTGCTGGCGGCCCGGACGCAACCGGCGGGGCTCAATTAGCATTCACGCGGCCGCCCCATCCGCTGGCCGCAGACTGTCGGTCGGAGGAGCCCGCAAAGAGCGAGCGAGCTAGTCGAGACTATTAATCATATTTGCCGACGCTCGCAAGCCGAGTCCAGTTCAGTTCAGTTGAGTCCGCCCAATTCCAAAGGCCAACAAAACTCTAACAACCTTGACCTCCCGCAAAACCCCGTTCAGATCCTCGACGTGTGGATCTTCGGCAAGACTTGGTGCCGCGGCTGGCTGGTGACGGACGTGTGGATTTCGACGGCCTCAATCTTGAATCTGTGCGCGATCAGCGTGGACAGGTACGTGGCAGTGACGCGGCCAGTCAAGTATCGCTCCATCATGACCCCGCGGCGGGCGCGCACAATTGTGGCCGGCGTGTGGAGCGTCTCCTTCCTCATCTGCTTCCCCCCGCTCCTGCCCCAGTGGAACCCGTCCCTCTCGATGGCGCCCAGCTCGCCGCCGCCCCCCCAACAACCGGCGCAGCTTCCGGCCCTCGGCTCCAGCGCCGCCGCCGCCGCCGCCGCCGGCCACCAGCCGCCGCCAGCCGCTGCTGACCAGTTGTTGGCGGCCAAGTCACGCTCGAGGCGCCAAATTGGCGCCCACGAGAGCGGCGGCGGCGGCGGCGGGCCGACTCGAGGCTGGCACCAATCAGCGGCCGGCGAGTGGCCGCGGCGGCCAATCAGCGGCGGGGCGCCAGCTGTAGGCGCCAGTCTTGCTGGGCGCGTCAACTCGAGCGGCAAAGTTGGCCCCAACTCGGAGGGCGACCTAAAGCGGCCAGTCGATCCAGAATGGCTGCGCGGGGAGGCGCCAACTTCAGAGCCGGTGGAAACAACAGGTAAGTGCGGCAGGTGGAGGAGGCTGCGCCAAATTGATTGTTGGCTCGAGTTGGTCGCCAGATGCGCCCTAATGGTTGGGGGCGCTCGTGCACCTAGCGCTTTCGCGACTCATTAGGCGCGAGCAGCGGGCGAGACTTTGTTGGAGCGACGAGCGGCTTTTGCGAGAGGGCGGCCGCTCAGAGCCAACAGCGGAGTTGTGTGTGTGTGTGTGCGCGAGCGAGTGAGTGTGTGGCTCAGCTTGCGGGCCAAAAAGGCAAACTGAGCCACAGCGAGCGGCCCCCAGGAAGCTGGAGCGCCTCTCATTGGGCAGCCCAACGCGAGCCGCCCCAATGAGGCTCAACTGACAGATTGCGCGCCCACGCAACAACCAGCGCTGGCGGGGCCAAAATCAAGGCTGCTGAAATAATGGACTTTATTGATTAATTTGGCCGGATCCTTAACGCTCTCGCTCTCGTCGGCAAGCTTTATCTGTCTCTATCTCGCTGGCGGCAGCAGCACTCGACAAGATCTCGCCATCAGCTCACTAACACGACCTTGCAACGCCCACTTGCAGCCCATTCCAATCGNGCCGGCGAGGCTGTCGCCGATGAATGGCTCCAGTTTGGCCCCTTCCACAACAAAGGAATTCCGTCCCACAATGGAGAGGAATTAGGCGCCGGTAACGACGAGCAGAAGCCGAGCGGCGGATCATCAATCGTGTCGGCCGGCGGGCCAAGTGGCGCGAGAAATGGCGCCGCGCTCGCTGAATTTGGGTTAAAAATGGCACTCGGCCGGCGAGTGTTTGCTGGAACAAGAGTTGGCCGTTTGCAAGGCCAAAACAAAGCAATAACAATGGCCAATGGGATTGGCTCGAGTGTCAATAACGGTGTTGGCATTGGAGCGGCCAACAAAGGAGTTGCGGCGGCGGCGACACCGGACAAGCGGGACGAGGCGCCGCCACTGGAGGCGGCGAGTCGGGGGCGGCGCAGAGGTCGCAGGGCTTGCCCGGCCATTACAGTAATTGATTGTGGGCCGCCCACTCGGTTGGCCGAACCAGGGAGCGGTGGCGAATGTGGGCGCATTGTTCTGGTTAGCTCAAGTTCGAATGGCACCGGCAGCAACACACCGAATGGCCGCCGCGGCTGGCGCAAGGGCGTTGCCGTTGCTCGCTCGCGCTGGGTCAAGGTGGCTCCGGCCGGCAGCGCGGACGGGCGAATGTCATTAAAGACGGCGGATGCAAGATTCGGGCTGCTCGTTTCGAGGGGACCCACAGCTGGGCGAGCATTTAAAAGCATAAATGGCTGGCCCAGTTTCATTGTTTTCGAGCCGGCAAGCTGCGAGCGGAGCGCAGCGGCAAGAGGAAGCCAGTCAGTCATGAAATCATCAGCTCGCGGCTCGAGTTCATGCTTTCTAGTTCCTGTGGCGCAACAAAGTTTGCCCGCAACGAGAAAGGGTGCGGCCAAGTTTGGCTCAGCCTCAAGCTTTTGGCCGCCGCGAGTCGTTGCGGGCAGAAATTCAACCGGCGGCCAAATGCGGGGGCCAATTTGGATGCTCGCCGGCTGCCAAGTGGCCGCCACCGAAACATCTGGCAACGCCTATGCGGAACTAGCAGAGCTCGAGGCTCTTTTGGCCCTGACAGCTTGTTGCCGTTTGTCAGGTCTCGCCGACGGATCGACAGCAAACGTCGCCGGCTCGAGCCAAGTGGAAGTCGTGCCAGCTCGCTTCGCTTGTCAGCTCCACCCACCAAGATGGCCCACTCAATCAGGGAATGAGCTCGCCTTTGGTCGGGCTCCTCGCCTTCCACTCGGCGGCGCCAATCTCGCTAGCAACACAAACCGCGCCGGCCAGAGCCAATCCCCCGATGACAAAGCGACTCGCCCACTAGCCCCAAGCGGCCGTCCAACGGCGCAGAGCGGAGCCAGCTTTGGCTCACCTGAGCCGGCCGAGCTTGGCGCAACCGGCGCCCGAGCAAACTATTCCGGCTGCCGCGTTTTATCGCTCCTCCTGGCCTCTTGGAGTTGGGGCGAGTTTGCTAACGACAAAACTCATTCCATCCGCTCGAACGCTTCCCTCTCGCTCCAATCGCGCCCTCTAGTTGGCCGACAATCCGAGCGGCCAGCCCTCTCCTCGCTGCTGTCTCGGCCAGCATCAGCGGACTCGCCCGAGGCTTCANGAATGAGCTTGGTCGAGGCTGATAAACGTATTGGCTCTGGCGCCGAGCTAGCTAGCGCGGCCGGTCTGGAACAGCCACCAGAGTCGCCGATCAACACCAGCGGTAATGAGCCACTAATGCTCGTATTCAGCCGCTNNCATGCTGGAGGTGGCGCCAGCGAGCATTCCTCAACGCGGCGCCGAGATAAGGACGGCGCTGGCCGCAGCCGCCGAGCGAGAAGGGTCAAGAGACAAACCTCCAAAGCGGAACCACAGGAGCAGCAAAACAACGAGCGGGCTGAAATTCACAAAACCAACGCCGGCAGCTTATCGCGGCCACCGGAAGTTGGGCCGAGCGCACAAAGTCTCGAAATCGCAGACGCGAGAGGCAAAGTGGTTGCGGCGNCNGCGGCTGGCGGCGATAGGAAGCCGCTGGACGGATTTTCTTTTGGCGAGAAATCGGGTTGCGCACTATTCGACGACAAGCCTTACGTGATATATTCGGCGTTGGGATCCTTTTACATACCAATGCTCGTTATGATATTCTTCTACTCGCGAATTTACCTGGTCGCGTCGAGGGCCCAAAAGGCAATGCGGCGCGGCTACATGACCACTAAGTGGCCCGTTGCCTCCAATCGGGCTGGCCAGAGCTCGGGCGCTGGCCGGATGGGCGGCGCCGAGCAACGGGTTACGTTACGCATCCATAGGCGCGAAAAGAGTCCAGCAGGCGGCCCCTCGGACGACAACAACTCATCGCAACTCTCCAACGAGAACGCAGACGAACGCGCCAGGTCGCATAAACTAGACCCTAGCGCCACCGAGCTCGACCACTCAAACGCTGCTGCCGCAGCCGCAGCCGCCGCCGCCGACAACAACAATAATAAATCTAGTCTGATGAAATTGACAGCCTTAGAACAGCAGCAAGCAATGCAGGTGCAGCGCCAAGCCCGGAAACAAGCGGAGGAGTTGGACAGGAGTGATGAGCTTGAGTCAAAATTGGTCGTCCAATCCTCATATCGCTGTGAGACGCTTGATGGCTCGACTAGGCTCAAAGACCAGTGGACCGGTCAGCAGGATTCCAGTGAGCCAGTGGGTGCGATTGCGGATCAGGATGCTCGCTNACGAGGTCGCTTGATTAACCTCGAGGGGGTTCCACTTGAGTCTGGCTTAGAGGTGGCCTCGAGCAGCTGCCAGTCTGAGCTGGCCGACAAGATCCGCGACCTCGTTCGTAATGGTGATCAGCGGCTTGCAAGTCGCGAGGAGAGGTCCTGTATCCACCAGCATCGGCACTCTCGCCACCGTCGCCACAGTCACAACCACCACCATCATCACCATCACCATCATCACCACCACCACCACCACCACCATCATCATCACCGTCACCATCAGCAGCAGCAGCATAATCGGCACCGGCGCCACCACGAGCTCAGCGACTCGCACCGACAGCTGGCTCACCTGAGGCAGCACTGTCCCTATCGGGTTGGCCAGACGGCCAGCTCGAGCCAGCATGGTCGCAGGAGCTCCTTTCGTTTGGACCACAAGGAAATGCGAGCTGGCGATGAGCTGATGCATAGCAGCATTGCGGAGGAGGGCTGCCAGCCAATGGTGGCGGAAACTAAACTTGCCCACATAGAGGGAGGCACAAATGCCGAGCCAGCATCTTGCAAATTTGCTCTGGATGGTGAGCAGCTGGCNGATGCTGGCCTCGCAGGTATGCAGCTCGCTTGCGAGCTGTCACCGAGCGTACGAGGTGAAAGTGGTCCGTTTAATCCAATGCAAATAATGGTGAGCCAATACGACAATGGGCAAGTTTGNAACCAGCTTGGAGGGCAAAGGTTCGCACAATCTACGGGTGATAGCCAAGCTGACTTGGTCGCCATCGGGAACCAGCTTAGTCTTGCCGTAACACCTCCGCCACTACAGCTCCAAGCTGGTGACGGAGTCGAGGCTGAAATCGCCAGTCTCGAGCTGAATAAATACGAGCGCAGTCGAAGTGCCGACATGCGAGAGGCTCCAGAAAGCAATAAGCATAAGAACCATGAACCAAATAAGATGTTGGCGGCGAACCAACTTGGTAGAGTCGATAGAAGCCATAGTTGCGATCCAACGCCTAGCATTGTTGTCCACTGGAATCCAGAAACTGGCGGCCTAGACTCGCAACTCGCTGCCAGCAACAAAAGGGTCTTAGCTTCAGAACAACTGCTCTCGACTATCATGGATCGCCCGAACAACGATGGCGAGACAGCCCTCTCCTTCCCTCGGAAAAATTTGGCAGGCAGTCAGGGTAGCGGGCTGAGCATAATGGCCATTCCAAGTCAGGTTAGGAAGCACAGTATGGCGCTCTTGAGTACAATTACAACTCGTAGCGGTCAGACCCTGCGCCGGCTATCTATGGTTGCATCGCATCCAGTGGAATCACTATTCAATAGGAGCAAAAGCCGAGAGGGAGACCCAACTGAGAATACTGCGTCAGATGATCAAGAGGCACAGACAAGAGGCCAAGCAAAGAAGGTCAAAAATCGTCCTCTAAGCCATTGCAACTCGAAGAAAACTTTTGACGACTATTTGATGGCTGTTGCTGGCATTGATAGCTCATCAGACGAGAACGAGCACAGTGTCGACGATGACGAGGATCTATCGGAGGACGAGGACTCAATCAACTATTCCCTCTTACTGGGACGAAATCTGTTGAGAAATTGTGAGCCTGCTAAAGAACTGACTTCTAAAGGGGTCCAAGTCAAGGAGAGCACCTGTGATTATGTACGGGCGAGCCAGCGCGACTTGTGCGAAGTAGACAAGCCTCCAGAGACCATTGACACAGGTGTTCAGCATGCGAGCTTGGAAACTGTGGCCGCATTCAAACCTTCGAACGCTAAACAGGCAGCCTCGGCGTTTGAATTGCCGTCAGCATTGCAGCGTCAGGGTGGATACTATGAGAGATCAACCAGTAGAACAGGTACTAGCACCAAAAACAGATCTCATGAACTCTCGATCGATATGAAAATATCGGACAACGGAACGCGCGAAACTGATTCTGCGGGGGGAATCCTTGGGAAACCTCCCATTGGATTGGCAAAGATTCGAAGTCCAAGGAGGCGAGCCGCCAAAAGGACAAGCCGATGGCACGCAAAGCGATTGCGCGCGGAGACAAAGGCTGCCAAGACAGTAGCAATCATCATAGGCGGCTTTATCTTCTGCTGGTTACCCTTTTTTACAGCCTACCTATCAAGGGTTATTATATGTGAGAAGCCCGATTGTATTCCACAATCGTTGCTATCGCTGTTTATCTGGTTGGGTTATCTCAATTCAGCCATAAATCCAGTTATTTATGGCTTGTTTTCGGCGGATTTTAGACATGCATTCAAGAACATCCTTTGCGGTTGCCGTCTTAGAAACACTGACGATACAGTTGTTGTTTCTGTCTTAGTCGACAACATCATCAAGTCCATACTGTGATAGTTGGTGGCTGGTAATAGGCTGGTCGTCCAAGGCTAGAACTAATTGCTCGGTCCAGATTAAATTGACAAGATAATAGGCGCCAAAGATCTCACCCTCAAAGGTTACAAAAGTAGATTTAGTGAGTTTTATATTGTGTGGATGTTCACTGAAATTGGAAGTGAATGTCACACCATAAAGATTTGGTGTAGTTTCATTAAAAAAATAAACAATTATACGAGACACTGTTTCAAATCCATATCTCACATGTTGTCGAAGAAAGCTGCTTAAAAATCTAGGTCAGTGCTAAACTTCGCCTCACCAAAGCTTGCGGACATGTCTATAACATTATTGAGAGATGCTTTGGATTGGTATGAGTCTGTTTTTGGTTCCTCTATCCAATCGAAGGGGCTCTCCTTGTTGTAGAGCTTGCTTAGATGTATACTTGATAGTATTTCGTCTCCTGAATGTTCGATATATTGCTCAATTAGCTCACAGTCCATTCCCATGATGGCTACAGGCAAGGCATTTGTAAATAGGCTTTTGGCTTGTCCAACTGCCTCTCTGACAATGTCGTAAGCTTCACTCTCGATCAAATCTTCATTGATGTATTCAAACAGCATACAGGAGAGGCTCAAATTTAACTTTTCGTCCCTCCAAATAAGTTCGTTGCTTGTTTTAAGGCCGGGCATCATGGATGGATGCTGATTAAGAATCCATTTGAACAGAACAAATGCTACGGGAAATATTATTCCCTGAATCGTGGCAAACGCTAATAGTTTGTTGGCAAAGGNTCTAGTCTTGGAGGTTGTACTTGATATTGACCAACGAATGAAGTCGCGAACTTGAGGCATGCTTACAATCTCACTGATAAGTTGCTCCTTTCTACCTGGCTCGTCGCGGACAAGCTCGTCCAGAAGCATGGAATACATCATGCTGTGAGTCTTTTTAGCGTCTGCTTGAGATCCAAAATAATAGGNGGCTTCTTTGATCTCTACNTCGGTCATTAACTGCATGAACAACTCTTTGTTGATTGTCGTATAATGGGTGGAGAATAAGAATGCGATCAAGTGGAGTATGTAATTGCGTTGCTCTTCGTTGAAGNTTGCTAGCATGTTCTCTTTGTCATTGGTTATGTAAACGTCGTAGACAGTCCAAAACCAGTCTAGAGTTGTTTGGTATTTGCACCATATTTTCTCATTCTGTACTGGCAAGGTTACGTATCTTGAGGGATCTGCTGAGATCATATACTCGTCCGAGTTTTCCTTGTTTTGGTCGCCGAGATTACCTGTCCCCTCCATGAGCTTTGACTAATTACAAAGCTATTAAAACATTTAACTTCAGGACTGAGGCCTATGACAATCGATTGTGACGATCACCGGTCAAGGAGGATATGAGCATTGGGGAAGGAGATGAATCCGAGTATCTATGGCGATTCCGTGGCGTAACTGCCAACCCCTTTGTTTGCACGTTCGCTACCTCCAGTTTGATCGTTCCAGTTGGAACAGGCGGCCCTCGAATACAGGCTTTTTCCTGCACAAAGTGGGACATTTTGAGCGACCAGAAAAGCGCGCGCTCCACAACAAGTCAGTTGTTGCGAGCGCATCCAGAGGGCAGCAGTGGACCATAAAAAACTTGCAGCGACCGCTAGGTCCCCAACGATATCCGAGTGTTCATTATCTTTCTCCGGATCGTTTGTACCTTCGTTGTCGGCCAATGTTTAACTGGCGTCCACTTTTGCCTCAACGACTGAGCCAGCAACAAAGGATGCTCGCCAGCCCGAGAACTGCAAATGCTCTTTTTGGTCTGAAAGTTGAGGAAGCTTGAGCGCCAATGTTGCGACCACCAAATTCGTTTAGTCTCGCCACGAGTTGTTGGCTTCAAGCAAATAATAGAAATTGGTCACCTCCGCCTTTCGAACGCAGCATTGTGCCAGTTTTGCTGGTCGTTTTGTGCCCAAGCTGGAGGCTCCATGTTGGTTGGCCGCGTTTACGTCTCAGCCCTCAAGTGGCCGTTGAAAGCCGATCCAGCGTCAAGAGGAGAGGCTGTCGTCAGGCTCTTTGTTGACGTGAAAGAGCCAAAAAAAGCCGACAAGAAAGGGAGGGAGCCTGAAAGCGTCGCCGCCATTCTGATGCAACATTGACGGATACAAAGGTAGAAAGTTTTTCGGCTAGTTTATTCTTCTCCTTAGGATGGCTAGTGAACCTTTGCCGCTCGCATGATGTCTGACGCTCGCCTCTTTCATCATAATTTGAGAGCCAAACTAACTCGCATCAAACTTGCCAGCCGCCAACTGGGGATGCATGTTGTTTTTCAACTTTGGCCCGGTAGCACTATAAGGCTGGCGAGTTTGCTGGAAGGACTGGGGGGGAGGATAAGTGATCCAAAGTGGCGTAAAATTGTGCCCGATGAGCCGTTCACTGTTGTTGAGGCTGGCGCAAACATTTGGCCGCGCTCGCCCCCGAGGGTTGGCCGCCCCTGTCTGGCCCCGTGGGCCCCCTGATGCCCCTGCCCGCCACCGCTTGGCTGCTCGTCTCGAGTTGGCCGCTTTGGCGATGAATTCTGTGCAATACATTTGTAGTGTTGTTGGGTGGGAAACAAATGATTGAGCCGCCTGGAATGGTGGCGCCCAACCGGACTGGCGGGCCCACGGAGATGGGCGCCCAATGGGCGCGCAAGGAGGCGGAGGGGGCCGGCAAGTGAACGGTTGCGCGGCGGGCCACTTGCTCGAGCAAGTGGCCCGCTGTAGCCGCCGATAATCGAAGGGAGGAAATTGAATTAAGAAGTCAACTAGCGACTCAGAGTGCTNGCTGCCTGCCCGGCCAAAGTGGGCGCCCGCAAACTCGCGGCGCCGCCCGAAGCTTTAGCGGCCAAAGTGGGGCCCAACCCAAAGTGGGCCGGCAAACGTCGGTTGGCTCGCGCGATCAATCCAAATTGGTGCCCGTCTGGCCGTCATTGATACTCTTTGTTGAAAGCAGAGCAAGTTGTTGGCGTTGCGAGCGCCTGACTTTGGGGCAATAAACGATTCAAAGGTTGGCTGCTGCCTCGTTGGGCGAGCAGCTCAGCTGTCGATGTACTTCCCTCCTCCGCCTTTGCCTCTCTCGCTGGCTGTCTATTTGCAGGAACANGGAAGGCTAATGATGATTGCCTGCAAGTTTCGGCATATTTATCATTTATATCAGCAGCCACTGAGACGGCAGCAAGCATGAGAGTGAGACGGCGGCCGGCAAACAAAAGGGATGAGCAACTTGTTCGCCGCCACAAGCGCAAGTTTGCGCGCTCTTTCGGGGGCCAGCTCGCAAACGGCGCTAGGCGCACACTTGAGCACAGGAATTATTTATTGTCATGCGCTCGCGCTCGCGTTCGCGTCGGCGGATTGCTCTCTGCTGGGCAACGCGACGCCACTTGTAGTATGCCTGCGGATGATAATCATTAGCATAGAGAGGCGGCCAACCAGCCGGCCAGTTTCACTTCAGCCCCTCNGCTGGCCCAAACTCTGGCTCAAGCTCCGGCTCCAGCTCGGTGGGGCCGCCTGCAGCATTTGCGTGCCCCGAATCAATTTTGGAGCCGAGCAACAATATGGCCAGTCGGCACTTTAGCGCCAACTCGAGTGCTCGCGCTGGCCAACCAGCCGCCGGCTAATGCGTTCGAGCGCCAAGATTCTCGCAAAAACAAGCCCCAGCACTCAGAGTTCGCGCACTCACAGACGAGAGTTATCCCAACAAAGGTGATAGGTGAAATTTTTCACTCCAACTGAGCTAGAGGCGCGTTATTAATTTACCTATCACCTGGGCCAACTCAGTGGGCGCCAGAGAAACGGGCGAGGTCGGCTTGTTGGTTGCTCGAGCGCTCTTCAGCTGCAGCTGCCTGCAGTGAACCCAACGCAAGTCTGCTCGACCAAGTTTGGCGAGCAAAGCGGCCAGCCGGGCCCATTGCACGGCGCCCACTTGACTTGATATATGTCGACATTATTACTGCCCGAGCCATAACCATCACTATCACTACTGGAGCCGGCAGTGGTCGTGTTGTTTTTGTGGCCGCTTACGTTCTTTGGGACGAGTTTGAGGCGGCAAAGGATTGATATCCATAAAAGCGCGGCGGCCGCGAGCCGCTCTCGAGGGCTGCCGAATGGGCCAAGCGGAGGTCGGCCGGCGACTAATTGTCGCTCTCGCTTCACCGGACAATGGGAATCAGCCTGATCCAGTTGTCGTTCGAGCTTCAGCCTGACTTCCCGGCCTCACGACTCAGAGCGGCCGAGAACATTAAGTCCACGAGAGCGGCCAACGCAACCGACGACCACGTGGCAAATGGGCGCCGTCGAGCAAAATGGCCTCCCTCTCGTCGAGCTGCCATCCAGGCGGCGGCGGCGGCGGCGGAAGTGGCGGCGGCGCCCCGATGGCCGGACGAGTTCAATTGCGGCCAGCGAGAGGCTCGGGGCGCCGATCGCGTTGCGTGCTCTCGAACGTCAACGGCCAGCGGCCAGTTCCGCTCCTTGGCGAATCATTTTATCCATCTCTCTATTTACGCAGCAGCACGAGCGGGGCCCACCTAAGGCCGCCAGGAACACCTAGTGCGGCCGCCAGCCCTCGATGGCCTTTAATGGGCGTAACTCGCNCACTCGCAGTCAACAACTGGCGGCGGCCAGCGCGGCTATGCAAGTAAGAGTTGAAAAGTGAAAACAACTGGACAACATCCAACCAGAGAGCAGTTCTAATTCCAACTCCACTCGCAGCCCCTCCAGTCCAGCGCTGGACTGTCCAGTGGAAATGGACGAGAGCCGTCGCTGTTGCGGCTGCATCAGATCGCTCGCAGCGGCACTATGCGCTCGCCGAGCGCACGTTATTATCTCGTTTGTCGCTAATGGCCGCCATGCAGCCCATCAGCCGTCGCAGGCGCTGGCTGACGACGCTGCCAGCAGACTTGGTTTTGGGTCAGAAAAATGAAACTAAACTTGGTTTTGTTTATCCAGCGTTGTGCTGTTGGCGCTCTCGCCGCTGCAATGCGGCAAACGGAGGCAAACAACAGTTAAAGTTTGTATCCAGGCCTGCCTCTTTGCCTTCGAGTTCGCCAGGTGCGCTCGAGTGCAGCGGCTGGCCGATCTGGCTGACGCGCGGACGCCGCCATTTGCTTCCGGCGTCTTGGCCGCGAGCCCTGATCGCCGCGAGCTCGCCAACCAGGATATAGGTTTTAGCGCGCCCCAAGCGGCTCGAGGCGCCAAGCGGAGTTCGCGCGCATATAGGCGCTCGGCAGCGGCCGCCGTCTTGGCTGGCGAGCAGAGTGGAGCCATCGACGAGCCGCCTGCTTGCGCTCGCCGAGAGGGGAAAGCCAATAAACTAATTGAATGGCCAAGTTCGCGCGCCAACGAGCTTGGTGGCGCCGCCGCCGGCCGAGCAAGTTGGTGGCCGGAAGGAACGATCCAGTTTGCTCCTCGACTCGATGGGCACATGAATTCCCTTGCGTCCACTCTTGTTATTGTTGCAGCCGCTTGGATGGTTGGCTTAAGCTCGAGATTCAGGCTCGTCTGGCTCGTTGATGACTCGCGAATTTGGGCGTAGGAAGCAATTTGCNGCCAATAGGGCCGCTTCACTTGAGCTTTGAATCTCGCGCGCTCGCAGGCAACGAGCGTGCGCGGGCACTATACTGGCGGGCGGCACGGTTTGCGTAAGGAGCCGAGCGCGTAGATGTGCTCTCTGCGCGCGCGCGCACACACACACACACGCACGCTGCTGCGAGAGTGCGCCAGGCGCGCGCAAACTTGAATGGCGCGCGAAAAGTGGCCGCCCGCAGCAGTGGGCCAACTCCACTGTTCAATTGTATGCGCCGCCAACTCAAGCTTCTAGCTCGAACCCTCTCGGGCCGGAAACTGGCTAGTTCATCTGCTCAAACTGGCGGCGCCTTCGATCAGCACTCGGCCGGCGACAAAGTGATGGCTGTCCCATCGCTCGCTTGGCAGCAGCAGCAGCAGCAGCAGCAGCTAGAGAGATCAGTGGCCATCGGAAGCAAGCAGGCCGGCCACTTCGAGTTCGGGCAGCGAGTAGCGGTGGCGCCATCAGCGAGAGGTGTCAAGTGTTCGAGCGGCCAGCATCTTGAGCGACTGTTGAGCCAGAGGAGGGGCGAGAGGGGCTCAGGTGAGAGGGCGAGCGAGCAAGCAAGCGGAGGCACAAATCCAATGGTTGACATGACCAACCAAATGCAGCAGCACCAAAACTCAGCCGGCCGCCAAAACGCCTTCATTGCGCACCAATTCAGCCTGCAACGGAGCATCGAGCAGAGCCAGACCGGAAGCGGAGTTGGCTCGCTTGCAAGCAACGGGTTGCGCGTGAAGGAGCAGGCGGCGACTGCCTGCGATCAGCCGTTGGCGCCGCCGCTCGCTTACCAGCAGCAACAGCAGCAACAACAACAACAGCAGCACCTGTTCTCCGTACTCATAAGCAACAAGACGATCAAGGGTAAGTTGACGCCGGAAGTCTCGGCTGCCAGGGAGCGCGGCTTCCGTTTCCGGGCAAAGTGAGCGGCGGCCACGTGGCGGGGAGTTAATTTATTTGGCCGCCTTTTGTGCCGCAACCAATTTAGCGCGACAAACGACGAGCTCGGCTTTCTCACGCGTATTATTTGCTCTAAACTCGATTGAGTTCAACACTCTTGGCTTTAAATTGGGCCCCTTGAGCTTCCCTTGCGTTTGCCCGTAAACGTCAAATCTCTTCTGGCTCGCGTGTCTTGCGGCTTCCAACACAAGAGGCTCTCGCTGACAAACATCCGCGACTATTTTGACAATCGGACGAGTTATTTGGAGGCAAAATTTGCTTCCAAGTTTGCTTTGAGTGGCGCAGCTCGCGAGTTGCGCAACCAGCCGCCGTGTAGCCATGGAAACACACATTTACGGCCAAACTGTCTGCCGGATTGCGCGAGCCAGATTTGGCTCGTGATTTGTTGACTTCGAATTGGCTTGGCCAAAGAAGTGGAGGGAGATAATTGCCAGGCAGAGTGGGCAAGTCCAGGGACGCTTGCTTGCAAATGTTTGCCCAAAAACCAAGACAATCTGGCACCTGGAGCCATGTTGTCAGCGCCTACCTGGCGGCCAGCGGGCAGGCAGGTGACTCCGCTGGCCGACTGGCCGGCCGAGCAGCCAGCCAGCCGGCCAGCTGTGGCTATGAATCGCGTGCTTGGGGTGATTTCGCTTGACCTGGCGGCCAAAATGGGCCAGCAGTTGACTGGGCCATTTACACGCCGGGCTGACT
>Ga0058699_1000350_pt1 | contig 14316 bp, 15 predicted proteins | sample AgamicAtPe_FD_55078 | JGI IMG/M metagenome (GOLD analysis project Ga0058699, IMG submission 55078) | Agave microbial communities from Guanajuato, Mexico - At.P.e | ecosystem: Host-associated > Plants > Phyllosphere > Phylloplane/Leaf | place: Guanajuato, Mexico | collected 2012-10-15 | reverse complement strand
TAAATCAGCAGCGGCGCCGACCAAGGCGTCTCCGGGCCGCCGGCTGACTCGCGCTGAGAGGCCGCCGCTGCCGCCGCCGCCGCCGCCGAGAGGAGCCGCAAACAGGCGCGCCGCAAATCAAGCACTACTCACCTGCTGATTGAAACCTGAAGGCTCTCCAAGGAGATGGCGGCCGAGATAGAGGCGGCCGCCCGCTTGTTGCGCCACCTCCAGAGAGGGCGGCCGCAGTGTGATGCAAATTTCGCGCTCTCTCTCTCTCTCCTTCTCGCTCGATCAAGCTGCTGCCTTCGTTGGGGTGGACAAGTTTTCTTGTTTAGCTTTGAGCTCTTGCTTTCGTTCGTGCCCTCAACTCAGCTCGCTTCAATTCAATTCAATCCAATCCAACTCAACTCGGCTGAATCCAATTGAATGTCTTAGCGGATTTGAGTGGCGACGAGAGCAGCTGGCCAAAATTGAGCTGAATCCTCGCGCTTCTGGTTGTTGTTTGCTCTCCTCTCCTCTCCTCTGCTCTGCTCTGCTCACCTTCCTCCGTCTCCTCGAACCTGAGCGCCGCCGCTCTGCTCGTCGCTCACTGGCGCAAATTAAGCGCTTCCAATAGTTTGAATTGAGTCTCAATTTGCGCTCGTTAAACTGATCTTACGTGACAAAATATTCTTACCGGATAGCCGGATGAAGGGGCGCCGCTCGCTGCTGCTCTCGGTCGCCGGCGGCAAAGTAGCGAGTGGAGCGAGTGCGAGCTAACCGTCCGCTTAAGCCGACACTGACAACTAAAGCAAACTGCGACTCGAACTGCAAGCGCGAGGGCGACGACGACAACGACAACGACAACGGCGGCGGCGGCGACAACGGCGCAAGCAAAGCCGAGAGTTCCGTTCGCTTTCACCTGTCGCCGGATTGAGTTGACAAAAAGTTTGCCCAACTTCTAATTGAACGACTGGCTGGCGGCGGCGACACCGCCGGATTTCCAGGTGGCCCCGTCGGCCTGTCGGCCAAAGTCGCTGAAACAATTTAACTGGCCAACGGCGAGCTGGCCCGCTGACGCAATCGCGGGCTCAATCCCAACAAGCGGCAAAGTTAGTTAGCCCCTTTTTGCAAAATGATCTCGATAGGCTTTGTTGGCTGGTTGGCTGGTCGGCTAGTTGGCTGGCCGGCGGGCGGCAAGCTTGGCTTGTCTCCGAGAGGCGAAAATACAATAAACACAATATGGTCGCGGGGGGAGAGTTTGAAGGAGAAGGACAGGGCGAGCGAGGGACGATAAGCAATTTGCTCTGCCTCCTGAGCGGCCACTTTGCCCGCTCAGTGTGTGTAGCCAAACGAGCCGGCCCAGAGTTCAAAGGGGACAAGGCGAGTTTTTCCTTACAAATTTCCATTGACACTCCCGGCCGCCAGCCAAGAGCTTCGCGCGCCAGGCTTCAAGCTTGGGCTGGCCAACTCCAGGCCAGGCGGCCAGCAGAGTCCTCCCAGTGTGAGATACTTTTCACCTGGAGCGAGCCGNATTCATGTTTGCAGGTAATGATGCAAATGGCCGCGCGCACAGGTGACTTGTGTCGGCTTGCAANTCGTCGCCCATTAGCCGCCGACTTGCCACCGGCGAGCTCTCGCCTTGACTCGAACCAAACCAACGCCGCCAGTTGGCTGCAATGGGCCAGCCCAGAGTTTGGCTTGGCCGGGGCGGCAGGCTTGCACAATATTGGGCCTGGCTGGAGGCGAACGGGAGCAACAAGATGGACGACCACTCGGAGGGTCCAACTGAATGGGCCACTGGGCGCGACTTTCTCCCAGAGCGAAACACGGCCAAACGTCGGCCCTTTTTCGCCAAAACTCGCAATCAATCTTGCTCTCGCTGCTGCAAGTGCAACTGCAACTGCGCCTACGACTGCCACTGCTCCTGTCACCGGCCAGCCAGGTGGCGCAGGTCCACTTTCGCTAATCACTCGCGGGCGGCAAGCTTGGCGCACAGCCGACCAGCCGACCAGAACCGAGTCTCGCTTCCTGCTGGCTGGCTCCAGTCGGCCACAGGTTGCGCCAGCTCCAGTTCCAGTTCCAGTGGCGGCTGCGGCCTTGAGTGGCCGCCGCTCAGGCTCGCAGCACTCTGGCCGCCAGCCCGAGGAGCGAGGCTGGCAACGGAGAGGCGAGCAGTTGGAGGCGCCGGCCGCGCGCTGCCAGCCCCAAGCTTGAGCGGCCTCTCTCTCTCTCTCTCTCTCGCTCGCTGCCGGAAGCGCCGCCACCGCAAACCTGTCAATGAACTCGCGCGAGTCAAAGTTCAGCATCCGAGTTGGGCTAATTTTATTCCAGTCATCAACTTTGATCGGATGCAAAGTGGCCGGCTGGCTCCTCTGATGGGTTCAATGCTGGAATCCGTTTGAATTGGCTCCCTGTGCGCAAGCGAGCCAAGTTGAGCCTTGCTCTGTCTTGGCGGCTTTGAAACGTGTAATTTATATGCTCACATCGGCCCATTGACAATGAGCGGATGTTCAGCGTTCAGTGGGCCAGACGGGCTAAAGTTTTGGGCGAAAGTTTTCTGGGCGCTCAAGAGCTTTCTGGCAACAAATTGCGCCCTTCAAGAGCTAAATTTGTTCTACACACTGGGGGCGACTTTGTTGGGCTCTCGCTCGTCTATTTGATCCAGCGCTAGAGGAGCTTGCGCTGAGACGGGACGGGTTGGCCAGGTGGGCTGGTTTGTTGGGCGAAAATAGCGAGCAAGAGGCAAACTGATTGACAGAGCGGCCTGCTGGCTGCCAGCAGACGGATCGGGCGGGCAGGAGAGCGAGTCAATAATCAATAATAAGCCATCCGCCTCGTTCAATTGATCGCAACTAAGGCAAAGGCGCGCGATCCAGCCAAAGAGGGTTCACTCTCAACTCTCTGGCTCGCTTTAGGATCGAGATTTAGACACTGAGACTGAGACTGCAACTGAGACTGCGATTGGGGTTGGGATTGAAACCGGCGCCTTTTGGCTGCCGAGCTCGCGGGATAGTTTTGAGCGAGTTTCAATTTTAAGCGAGCATTTCATGGCCACATTTAATTGGACCCACAAGTTGACTTTTTGCAACCGAGCCCATGAGTTTGTTGCGGCCGCCGCTCGGCTTGCTGAGCCCTTTTGTTGTTCGAGATAGAGAGAGAGAGAGAAACAAAGCGGCCCGCGACACAAAGGCTGCGGGCAAACGGTCGACAGGTGGCCGCCGCCGCCGCTGCCGGGCCAGCTGCGCCGGTGGGGCCGCAAAGTGGGCGCCAAACCTTGGATGACCTTGCGCGAACCGGACGGCGCTGAACTCACCTTGAGAGGGCCGCAGAGTTTTGGCGCAATTGTTTCCTTTGGAGGGGGAGTTTAGAGTGCGTTTAGCTTGGCGGCCTCTCCTTCAAATTGGCTCTTCTTCAGCAAAGATCTCTTCCTTTTCTTCTCTATTCTTTCCTCTTCTCTTCGCTTCTCTTCTCTTCTCCTTACCAGCAAAAAGGTCGCCCGCTTCCAAAATTGGCCACCAATTGGAGCGCCTTAACATTCAATCTGTTGCCTTCAATTTGCTCTAAAATTTATTCATGAATTCCCTCTCAAAACCTGAAACAATCTCGCCAAAAGAAAACTTAATCGAAAGGTCCTTGTTCCTGAATTTGACCTAATTAAACGTAACCAACCACAAACAAGTGTCAACAAGTCTCACGTTTCACTCTCACTAATTCGCTCGCTCCTCTCGCGCCCAAGATGGGCGGCCAGTCCCACTTCCGGCCGGCGGTTCCTTCCGGCGCTCGTCTTGTCGCGTTGCAAACAAAGGCGTTCGGTTTTTCGCTCGAACTAGCTTTGCGAGGGCGCCGACTTTGATGGTTGGCGCGCGGGGTTGCCTTTGCGCGAGTGGCGCTAACTTTGGCGCAGGTGAGCGGCGGCCAGACGAAGCTCGCGTCGGCGCCACCCGGGCTCAAGTGCGCAAACTCGCGCGCTCGCTCGCCCGCAACACGTGATCGCGCAACATGCCCCCAGCTTACCTCCTGCCTTCCTTCCTTCCTTCCGCTCGCCTCGCCTCTTCGCCCGCTCGGCCTGAAGATGCTCCAATTCGCTCCTCGCCTCGCCTCTCCTCGCTGCTCCTCTTTGCGCTCAAACTCGGCCAGGTAAGCTGCTTAAGCGCGCGCTCGAGNCGCCGGCGGGGAATGAGCGCTCGGCGGGATCATTAGTGGTCCAATTGGTGGGCGGCGGCCGCAGCCTGTTGCTGGGCCCTCGGCGCGCGCAATTTGATGGGCCGGGCTGCTGCGCGCGGCCAGCAAGCGACAGGCGAGCTACCTGGCGCGCATCTCGCCGCGCGGCCGCCCATGCGCGCGCCACCAGCCAGCAAGCCAGCCGCCCGTCCGCCCGCCTGCCAGCGAGATGCGTCGAGCGCGCGGGCGGGGGCGCCGAGCTGCGCCCCCCAGAGGTGACGATGCGCACAAGATTATGATCGCCGTCGATTGTTACGCTGCTGCTGCCGCCGCCGCCGCCACTGATGACGACGACCATGGCGGCGGCCAGCCGAGCTCACGTAGGGCAACAAATTGGCCCGCGCGCACGGCCAGCGCCACCTGGGGGCGGAGCGGCCGCCAGCCTTGGCTTACCGGCATCACCTTGATCCGATTGATGCCGGCCGCCGGACGATGATTATGATATTTCATCATTGTTTATGGCTCTTAGGCCGGCTTGCGGTTGCACGCCAGCCAGCCGAGCGGCCGGCCAGCATCGAGTGGCCGCCGGCTCGGCCCGCCAAGCCAAGCACGCAAATCTCAGCCGGCCGCTCGATGCTAGCCGGCCAGCCAGCTAGCCTACCCGCCAGGCGCGTACACAGCTTGCCGGCCGCCTGTCGTCCCATCGTCCAGCCGGCCGGCCGGCCGAGTTCAATCGGGTTCAAGTGATTGTTGCTGTCCTCTGCTGGCCGCCATTGCACTTCACTCTCTTTTGTTGTTTGCTCTCGCTCGAGATGCCGGCCGATCCGGCGCCAGCTCGAGGGTTTGCAGCTGGAAGGCGAGAGCGGAGGGCAAGCCGCTTGGGATTCAAATATCATCGCGCGTTCTGGTGCTCTTAGCTGGTTAAGGCATCGCAAGCGTCGCCATTGGCGCCACTCGCTAATCTCATTCATTTGCCGTATAACAATAAATCCTCTTCTTCACTCGCATCTCTCAAGCTGGGCGAAGTTTTACAAGGCACAAGCCCCTTGTCTCTGCACCGGCCGCCGCCGCCGCCGCCGAGCTGTCTTGGCGGCCACTCGAGCGAGCGCAACAAACAAGCCTCGCTCGTCGGCCGGCCGGCAAAACTTTCGCCGGCTTCAGGCGCTAGGAAGCGCGACCAATGCAAACAACACAAACTGGCCCAAAGTCAACACACAAGCTCACTTCACCGACGCTCATTGTCACCCAGCGCGGGCCAACTCCTTGAAGGTTGACCGGGTTACGCCCAGCCCTCGGCAGCGGGCGCCTGGCGCCACCTGACGGCCCTCGCCCGACGCCCACCAAAGCGCTGGCTCACTTCGGGCGCCCTTAAAGGAATCCGCAAACTTCGATTAGTTGCGCTCCGATCTACCTGGCCATGGCGGCGGCGACGGCGGCCTGTTAATTGTTTTAGACCAGACAGCTGCCAGCGGAGGCGCGCGCTCGCCGCCCCCACTCGTGCGCGAGGCCCGCATTGTGGGGGCCGCTCTCGGGCCAACTGGGCTAATGGATGGTCCTTGGTAGCGCGCGATCTCTCTCGCTCGCGCTCGGCTTTGCTCGCCGGCCCGACGGAAGTGGGTCGGGCGGCAAACTGAGCGCTCCATTTCAGCGAGCTCAGTATCGACTCCCTCTCGGCGCCAAGCAAGCGCGGCCAGAGATGGAAAGCGAAAGTAGACACATGCTCTGCATTAGCCAGCTCGCTCGCGATGATCGGCCAACATCGCAGAGAAAGGTGAGCCGAGCTGGCGGCCGCCAAGCCTCCTGGTTTTCGGTTAGTAAATCACAATCGAGCGCGCGGCTAATGCGCTCGCCAATTGAATGTCTTGTTTTAGCTCAGCTTGAAACAAGTCGCTTGGATGTGGACACGGCAACAGAACAAGAATAACAGCAACAACAACAACAACAGCAGCAGCAGCAGCAACTGAATCAGCAACTCGAGCCCAGTTGGACCATTAAGCTTGCCAAATGTGCTTTGTAAGCGCAATTAGCATATCAACGCTGCTATCTCGTCTTTCCTGGCCGCTCCGCTCGTGAGACCTGTTGCTCTCGAATGCGAACGCGAACGCAAGCTTGCTTAACCTGAGACNATGGCCAGCTCTCTGACTGAATCCCTTTTCTCGCTAGTAAGTTCCCATTCTATTGCCGTTGAGTTGAGAGCGATAATCAATTACTAATAGCTTGTTGGCAGCTTCTTGCCCGAAGCCTCATGAAAATATTGCCTCCCGCTTTGGGCAGACTATGGGCGCCCTTTTCAAATTTGGCGCCTTTTGCCTGTGCGCAAACTGGCNGGCTCGCTCGCTCGCTCTGCAACACAAGCGAGCGAGCGAGCGAGCAAATGCACAGCGAGCCAAACGCTTTGCCCCAATACGCGGCCGGCCTGTTGACAGCGNCAGCCCCCCTCACCTGCTGGCCAGTTTGACAGATTTTGAAAATAACATTTGTAAGCAATCGGCCGACTAGGGGTGGGGGCGGGGAGTTCGAGCTGACGCAATGGCCTGCAACAGTCGCCGCCAGCCCGAGACCTCTGACACAAGCGGCTCGTTGCGCAAGCTTGGCTAGCCCACTNAACCTGCCCCCTTGCCTCCAAGACGGCGCCACCCGAGCCCCTCCGATGCCGCAACACGACGCAATCCACCCCGAGCCGATTGGGCCCGACTTCCGGCGCTAGGCTGGCGCAAACGATCCGACGAAGTAAGGCGGCGCAAATGTAATATAATATAATTTGTCTTGTCTAGCTCCGACTCCTGTGAGCCAGGGAGGGCGCCCTCGGCCGGAGCCTGTTGCCTGTTCCCGCATCTCGCTTTCGCAACTCGGCCTAGCGGAAGCCCAACGGGCGCCTTTATAAATTCGATATCAACCCCGTTGAACGCCGACTCCTAATTGCTCGCGTCCCCTTGAGCTCGCCTAGTAAGCGAGCGCGACAGGTAAGCAAGCCGAGCGAGGAGCTATCATTAGCGCAGGCAGCCCATTGGGGTCCCATCGGGGAGGGTGGATACTTTGGCTGGTTAGGGGGGGGGGCGAGCTTGCGCCCGTTGAGCGCTCGCGGGGGGAGCCTTCGCGAGGGGGAGAGGCAGGGCGCCGAGTTAAAATTGGTTGCGCTAGCTTAAAATTGCGCCAGCAAAACCATCAACCAAGGCGACACCAGTGACACAGTGAGCTTGGCTCAATTTAGCCCTCTCGGCCGGCCTAACCTGAATTGAACTGACTNAGCCAACTTGAACTGAGCCGAGNTAAAACGAACTGAACCAGACTGAATTGAACTGAAGTGAACTGAACTAAACCGAATTGAGCTGAACCAAAGTGAAATAAAAGCGAGCTGAGCGAAGGAGAAGAAAGCTGAACAGGTAAGCTTTGGCTGGCAACACTCTNGGTTTGGCGTTTATTTTGAGTTAATACTTTTGCGATAGCAATCGCGCACGAGCGGCCAGGTATCTTAAAAGAGTGTTCCTCCATTGTTGAGACGGACGGGCTAAAAAATAATTGTTGCCCCTAGTTGCGCCGCTCCAAGGGCCTTGCAGAGGAGGGCCAAAGCTAGCTTGGCGGCTAGTTGACTCGCTCGCAGATCGTTACCAGCTTTAGCCAGCCAACTGCAGCCAGGCTCACTTTGGGCGCAGGTGAGCCTGGCCAAGTGGGTGGAGGAACGAGCGCGCTGGCGAGAACAAAGGAGTCTGCGTTGCCGCCGCCGCCACGAGCTATGCAAATGCAGCGGGCGCCACAATTGAACGCTGCCGCAAAACACAATAACAGGCTGCTTGATTTATGGCTAGTGGCTGGCTCGCTGGCGCCGCACTGGCGCCTAATTGCCCTCTACCTGCGGGCTGCTGCTAGCGCGCGCCTGACCTTGACGGATGCGTCGCCTTGTGAGCGCTGGCTCTCCATTTCTGTTTGCTAAACTAGCCGAGGGGCCCGATGACAGAGACGCGCGAGCACAATGGCCGCGTCCGAGCGCCCACCTGTTGGCCCGACGCGCGTCCGGCGCAACCCACTGGGCCGACTGTTTGCCTTTGGCCAAAGCGAGCGGCCCGATGGCACACAAAGGCCGCGCTCCCCGCGCCGCCCTCGGCCAGAGCGAGCAGTATGCAAATTGAGGCGCCGCCGACGGAACCAAAGTCGGCCAACTTCAGCCGAGCGCAGACTGGCGCCGCTCGGCAGGTAAAATAATTGAATTCTTAAATCATCACGCAACCCCTCAGCTCGCTTGCCCGGAGCTGCCTGTTTGTTTGCCCGCTCGCCAGCTTGCCTGCTTGCCAGCTCGCAGGCCAGCCCCCTCCCCCCAGTTAGTTGGTTGGTTAGTTAGTTAGTGGCGCCGATTCGGAGCGGTTTGCTTGCATCCACCAAAGAGCAGCGGCGGCAGCCAGTTTGTTTAGCGCTCGCTGCCAACCGGACGAGCGAGCAAACAAAGTGAACTATTGCGTGCGCCCAAACTTGGATCCACAATCCCGGCCAGGTGAGGCGAGGCGAGGCGAGGCCGGCCAAGGGCTGGATGGAGCCCAGATGTCATCGGCTTTTGTTTGCGCGCGATCCCCTTGGCCAGCTGGCGGGGGAGGCGCCTGTTTCAATATTCGCACACAGGTTATATTTTAACTCTCATTGCTCTCACTGCACGCTGGCCCAATCTGGGGAGGGCGCGCGCGCGTGCGCGCAGACTGGCTCCCCCCGAAACCAGACTCTTAGCTCGCTCGGCCAGCTGAAGCGAGCGAGTTTGCAGCCACAAGTGGCAATTTCTTGCCCACTCTCAGCTGGCCAAGCGTGAGATTATTATCCTCGCCGAGCCTTGAATCGATTTGTATGACTCAATTTGTAGATTGAGTTAATTTGAGCGCTCGCCAGCGAGCGAGCGGGCTCAAATGGATGGGCGGCAACACGGCTGGGGCGGCCGCGCTGGCTGCGGCTGCAATTGCACGAACGGAAGCTCGTTAAGTGCGCTTCCTATGCGAGCCGGCAGGTGCGCTCGCTGGCCGGCCGCGCTGGGCTGGGCTGGAGGCGAGCTGGCGAGAGCAGCGCCGAGCAGGCAGCTGAACGGAGAGACAAGACTCTTACAAAGTTTGCTTTACAAACACAAAAACTCTCCGAGAAGATTTCCCATTCTCTTTGGCTCTCACTCTCGCTCCTTACCTGCCAACCGCCTTGCTTCTCTACCTGCCTGCCTACCTGCCCGCCCCTCTGTCCGCGCTCCCCCGCGAGCTCACTCTCACTTTCCAGCTCGCTCAGCTCGCCGCCGCCGCCGACTCGCTCGAGCAAGCGAACGAGCGCCAAACAATGGCGTCTCCGCTCTCGCCGCCGCCGCCTCCTCCTCCTCCTCCCATTCACGTTGAGCGCCTTTCAAGGTCGAGGGGCGAAATTGCATCGCCATCGCTGCCAGAGTGGCGCTCGGACGGCCGGCGCCTGGGACCTCTGGCGGCCAGATCCACTTGGTCTCCTGCCGCCCGCTCGCCGAGCAACAGGTTTACGCGCGCGCCCGCAACAATGGGCTGGCGGAGGCAGAGGAGCCGGCCAGGCTGCCAACCTGCCAGCCAGCCTGCCTGCCTGCCTGGCTGGCTGCTCGCGCGCGCCAAGCGCTCGGCGGCCAGGTGCGCAACAATGGGACTTGCGCGCTCGCACACCGAGATGGCCGCAAGCACTGCAGCCGCCGCCTCAACCGCCACAAATTGATCTGCTCGCGCCAGAGCCGCGAGCATCCGGCCGGACGAGCCGGCAAGCAACCCGCGGGCCGCTCAGCCAGCCAACGAGGTGCGACTAAGGCGTCGCCGCCGCCGCCGCCGCTCTAGGCGCGCACGCCGCCAAGGGCGTCGATTTGATCCATTGAGCCGGCTCCATCCCTCGAGCGAGCGAGCGAGCGAGCAGGCTGCTGGCCGATCAATCATCGTGCCGAGCGGGTTGGTTAGTTGGTTGGCTGGTTGGTTGGTTGGTGTTGCGGCAAGACGTTTAGGCGCAAAAAGCGCGCTCATTGTTAGTGCGCGCAGGTTAACCTGCAGCGCTAACTCATGCCGCTCCCAGTGACAATCAATCGATGCTTCGCGCGAACTTGGAGCGCAAACGACGAGCCAAATGTGAGCGCGCCTCTTGCCCAATTTGGCTCTCGCTCGCAGCGCTCGCACAGCCCGGCCGCTGAACGGGCGCAGTGGCGCCCCCGCGCGGCCAGCCCGCCAAGCGAGGCCAAGCCCAGTGGCCGGCCAAGGACGAGCGGGCCGGCAAGAGGAGGCGCCCGAGGCTGCGAGCTTGGCGCCGAGGATCTCGATGATCAGCGATGCGCGACTTACAGGTGCTTTGCGCGAGCGTCATCAAGACCGCCGTCAAGCTAACGCGAGCGAGCGAGCCAGTGAGCCAGCCAGCCAGCGAGCGAGCGTTTCAAATGGGGAAGGCCGCTTGAAAGGGCCAGAGTGAGCCCGGAGCGATGGAGCCGCCTCCAGGTAGGCTTGCCACTCGCATGGGGGAGGCAAGTTTGCTTGCGGCGCGCTTGCTTGCAAACAGGTGACGGGCACTCGTTGGCCATCGCCGGCATGCGAGAGTCGGCCCACGGTGATCGATCACCCGCTCTCATGGCTCCAATGACAAAGCGACTCTTGCCGGCTAGCCCACAAGAGCCAAGAGGCGAGCGCAAATTAATCAACATCACATCGCATCATGCCGTATGCAAAGGTAGCAGCCTTGCCGGCCTAAAACTGGACCTTGCGAGCTAAACGGCCGATTGTTGTGTTGCCGGCGCAGGTAGAGTTCTGTTCGTGCTGGGCGAGCAAGCGGGCGGCCAGGTAGACAGGTAGGCAGGTAGGCAGGTAAGCGGGTTTTAGCGAGTGTGTGTGTGTGTGTGTGTGAAAGATGCGAGAGCTGAGACGAAACAGGATCCTCTCTGGCGGGTAGAGTTTAGTTAAGTTCAGTTGAGCTGAGCTGAGCTGGGCTGAGTTGCGCAACCAAGTGGAGTGGCCGCCAGCTGGTCAGCTGAATGCTCCACTGCAACTAAATGGCCAGCTGAGCAGCGACGAAGACCATGATGATGTTGATGATGATGATTATTATTATTATTACTATTATGAGCGGCGAGCGGCCCAGGTGAGGCGGCGCTCGCCGGCCCCGTCGGCTGGCCAACTTGATGCGTCATTAGCAGGACTTATGGGCAGCGGAGCGTTGACACATTTTATATCATCTGAGTTGCATTGTGTTTGCGCCAACAGGAGCGAGAGAGCGACAGAGGGAATGAGCCGAGTTGAGGCTGCAACACGATGGCGCCTGATGCGAATCCGAGCGGGCCGCTCGCCTTGAGAGAGTGGCGGCCATTACAAGTTGGCGCTTGGAGGGGCCGAAGGAGAGGAGTGGATGCGACCAGACTGGCACGGAAAGGACTGGACGGGACAGGACAGGACAGGACAAAGTAACTCACACGCCTCGGGCTGCAACTCGGATTCACTCGATGCGGCTCCTGTTGGTTGCCCATCGCGATAATGATGAACTCTCCAGCGACAAGGGTCCACTAGCGCTAAAACAACAACGACAACCTGGGACAGGTAAAGCGAGCGAGCGGCTAACGCGGGACAAGTGGCGCAAATCGGCCCAGAGTAAGCCAAGCGTCCAATTAGGATTTTCTCGCATTAATTTGCAACAAAGCCAACTGGAGTCGCCCGCTCGCTCGCTCGCTTCGCCCCCTCGGCCGCCAACAAGAGGTTCGCGCGCCACTTTGCTCCACCTGTTGTGCCAAACGGAACTCTAACTTACCTTCGAATTTGGTTTGCTGCTCGTGTCAGCTGGGCGCCCAGTTGAACCGGCGGGCTGGCTCTGTGCGAACCGTTCGAGTTGCTCTGGGGCCGGCGGGGGAGGCGCTGGTTGCGCGCGTTGCTCTCGGCCGATCCCTCAAACCAGCTCCCCTCCTGCTGCTCCCCCTTCGCCACCAAAACCGGCGCCCCTTCCTCCTCTTCCTCTTCCCTTTCTCTCCGGCGCAAATCCCTCTGGTCTTGGCCGAGTTGGCCTCCGCTTGTGGCGACAAAGTTGATCGCCTCCACTTGCTGCTTGACGGGCTCTTCAGTTCAGTTGTGCGTTTGCGTCAGCGAGTTTGATTTGTTTGATTTAGTTGGCGAGTTAGTTTTAGTGGCCTAATTGTTGGCGGCCAAGTCTTGGCTCTGATTTAGTGGCTCCGTTCGAGTTTGTCCCATGCTCGACGGCAAAGAAGTGAGCGGGCGAGCTGGCCGGCGCTTCTGCTGGCTCCTGTCGCCGCCGAGGGGACAAGATAGACGCGAGAGACAGAGTGTCGCATGCGCAGATGTCACTGCGCCTCCTTGCAGCTCCTCATCTGCGCAACCGGGATGACAAGGACAACGACGACGGGAAGACAAGGCCGATGAATCCTGATCCACCCATTGCGCCGGTTGCGCCAAGTTGGGCCCAACTCAGCGAGCGGGGGCAGCGTGCGGCGGGGGGGGGGAAGGGAGCGCCGCGTAGAGAGATTGAGAGGAGCTGCGCGAGCGCCAGCGGCCGCTCGCACAGTGGGCGCGCAGAGTCGCCGCTATAGGCGAGCGCGCCGGCCTATAAGCGCGCTGCTCGCTCGCTCGCTCGCGTGACTGGCACATCTGCGTCCGGTTGCGCGCGCTCAACGGGCCGCCTGCTCTGCTCGGCCTACCTGGCGGCGGCGCCAGTCGCGGCCACTTGAAATTCGGTGGACACTTTGCGCCGCTTCCAGGGGCCCCTAATGAATTGGCGCGCTCGGCCAAACACCATTCATCATTCATCGCTCGTCCCATCAGAGCGCTCCCTCCTNATCGCTCATGATCGATTGTGTTGCTGCGCCTTCCGGTTGGTCGCGCGCCGCCAGCTGGTTTGTGGCCATTGCATAACCTGCGCTTTCTGGCGCCAATAAAGCTACAAGTTCCTCTTTTAATTGTGAGCGCGCAACCTAGCGCGCGGTTGCGCTGGTTGCGATTGCGGTTGCGGTTGCAAGCGACTGCTGCAGCGGCCAAACTGAAAGCGGAAACGGAGTCCCCCGCCAGCCGCTTTAAAAAGCCGATCGGGCGCTTCAAAAAGTCGATCCAAACGCCCACTTTGCGGCCAACCCCGCAAGTTTCGGCCCACGAGCTCGGCCGCCTGCTTGTTGTCAATGGCAACAACTGAGCCGGAAGGCGGTTGCGTCTGGCGCTTCCGCCGCGCATCTGGCGCCTTCCCCGCCGGCGCTCACCTGCCTGCCTGTCCGCCTGTTTACCTGACAGCGGTGGCGGCTGAACGCAAGCGAGTTCTTGCGAAAGCATCAATTCGTCAGTGCCCAAGGAGGCGGCTGCTGCTGCGGCGGCGGTGGCGGCAAATAATGGTCCAGGCCAAGTGGGCCGCCTGCTCGGCCCATTACGTGATCTCGGCCGACTAGCTGGGCCCAATAGATCACACACACACACACACATACTGAGAGTTTGAGGCCGCCCAAGAGAGAGAGTGCGATGAGAAATTGGCGCCCAAATTGAAGCGGCACGCACTCGATCAATGCGCGCCGCCTGCGCATCCGATCTGGCATGGAAACGTCACCTCGGCCACTCCCATGGCCAAGATTACCTGCGCCCTACTCGGCTGCCGCTACTGCTGCAGCGGCATCGTCGTCGTCTGCGTAACCGTCGCGTTCTAGTTTGCGGCCGGCTATTCTTGGCTGCCAACCGGCCAGCCTCCCGCTCGCTCGGCTCGCTCGCCGGCCAGGCGGCCAAACATCGAGTGCCAGCTTACTCTTGTAGAGCCAAATCAGCTCCGACGGACCCATTGGATCCGCGCCCGTAGCCCCTTTCTCAGGCGCAGGCCATTTTGCCTCCTCCTTCAATGGCCAACAGACTCGTCGTCGCAAACATCCAGTGTCTGTTTTGCCAGCCACTGTCTGTGTTTCTGCCACTGCCATTGCCAGTGTGCTTGTGCTTGTGTGTGGGATCTTTTTGGTCCGGCCAAGCGCGCACACAGAGCGCTCACCTGGCCGCCGATCGATTGCGTGATTGGCCAATGATAATAATCAAATATGACTGTGAAAGTTTATGCCCCTCGCTCAGGTTCCATTCACGAAACGAGCCGCCCAATCTGGCCNAATGTTTGCCCAAATNANACTCGAACTGAAGCCGGCCAAAGCGAGCAAGCGGGCGTCTTAATTTGCGCAAGTTGGCCAAATTGTCCGGCTTGAGAGCCAGCGGGTTGTCCGGCTCTCTT
>Ga0058699_1000347_pt1 | contig 14326 bp, 11 predicted proteins | sample AgamicAtPe_FD_55078 | JGI IMG/M metagenome (GOLD analysis project Ga0058699, IMG submission 55078) | Agave microbial communities from Guanajuato, Mexico - At.P.e | ecosystem: Host-associated > Plants > Phyllosphere > Phylloplane/Leaf | place: Guanajuato, Mexico | collected 2012-10-15 | reverse complement strand
GAGCGTGCGGACAGCCGACTCGGCTCCTCCTGACTCCAGACGTCTGCTGCGCGCGCAAGCACTCGAGCCGGGCGCTAATCAGCGGCAGCGGCGGCGGCGGCAAGCTTGCGGCCGCAGCGCGCGAAGGATGAGAGGAGGAGAGCGAACGTGGCTCACGCTTGTCGCAAGTTCGCTCGCTCGTCGCAGCGAACTCTTGCGCGCGAAAGGGCGAGCGTGTTATTGGAGTCGAAATCGCGGGCACAAATCAAGCAAGTTGGGCCCTCCAATGCGCGCGAGCGAACCTTTGGCCCGTGCGCGCGCGCGCGCCCGCTCGCCAGATCGCTCGTCCGGCCTGGCCGAGCAAAGAGGGCAGCGAGCGCGAGTCCAGAGGAGCTGAGTCTGGCGACAGATGGCTGCTAATGAAGGCGCCAATTTGGCTAAAACGGATGGGCACTCTAATGTGCACAGGCGGCCAGGCGAGAGTGGGCGAGGCCAAGGGGCAGCTGGCGGCGGCGGCGGCCACCCGATACTCGCGCCCCGAGCGACCACTGCAATGGGGCGCAATCGATTGGTGGCGGGCGCTGCGAGCGGCCACTCTTTTTATCAGATTGGCCGCCCCCGTCTGACACCCGAGTCCAATGGGGCGAAAGCGGCCGCGAATCGGGCATCAACAAGCGCGGGGCCGAGCGGAGGCGCGTTCATCTGTTGATGCAACAAGCCCGCCCGCCCGCCCGCTGGAAGATTTATCGGCCGCCCCGTTGCGCTGGAGCGGGTGGAGGCCAAACGCGCGCCGAGCGACTGCTGTCAAGATAAGCGCGGTCAGTTGGTTCGCCGAGAGCGGACGCGCGCGCAAACAAGCAAGAAGGCCAGAGGGGGGGGGCAGCAGGCCGCCGGGAGCCCAAGCGAGCGAGTCTCGCGCGGCAAACCGGCGCCGCTCGGCCCACAATGGATGGGCTAATGTTGCAGAAGAAGAAGAAGTGGGCGCCAGCTTAGCGGCCGCCCAAGCGCCGAGCCAGATTCATCGCAACCTTTGGGGCGCCAATTAGAGGCTGGCGCCGGCGGCGCGCGCCTTTAACGCTCAATTTGCTCCCACGTGAGCCTCCGATGGCGCGAGTGGCCCCAGCAACTTCCCAGCTCCGCCTCCATCTCCATCCTGTTGGGTCCAGCTAGAGGCTCGCTCGGGCCAACATCACCGGGCAGCAGCGGCGGCAGTGGCAGCAGGTCGGTTGGCCCATGGATACTTGCCCACCCCCCTCGAGCGGCACGGACGAGTGATTCGAGTTCCAAATTTGTGATGTGATTTATCCGCAACATCAGCTTGACGAACAAGCTAACAAATTGCACACGAGCGAAGAGAGTGGACTTGATGGATTGGGCTGGCGGCCGGTTGGTATAGGAATAATTGTGGTTGCTGTTATTACAAATTTGCTCTCCCTGATTTCNGGCCGAAATTTTGCCGAGCGAAAACGAGTTGAATTTTCGCGCTAACTTTTAGGTTCCAGATCTAGCGCACTGGACCAAGGGGGAGCTTTTTGACGCAAAGCGGCTTGGACGCGCGCAGGTTGGCCCTCCTGGAGTCGGCCCAAGTGNGACTGGCTCAAGAGTCGCAAGCGACAACTGACATCAGCTTTGTCGGTTTGCTCTAAAGAGGATGAGAGATCGCTCGCTGGCCAGAGTTGGATTATTCACGATCGGATGCCCGCTGACACCACCGAGGGCGAACCATTAAGTAAACGAGCGGCAAGGATTAAATGGGCCGCCGCCGCCGCAGCAGCAAATTCCGCACTCGAATGCGAGAAGGGGGGCGACGGAGACAAAGCTATCCAAGTTGATGGGAGTTGCATTAATCTTTTCATCTGGTGGCCAGCTCGTCTAGCCAATATCTTGCCGAGACTAAGAATGCGCCAGAGGGGCGACATCAAGTTCGGAGGGAGAAGTTTGCGCAGAGAGGGAAGAGGGGACACTTATATGGCGAGCGGACTTACCAAATGTCATCACCCCCAAGCTCGCATATATCACCAGACTCGAACGGTGACACTCTGTCCAGGCATTTGCCCAGGTTTGCCAGCAACATTGGATGCTACACGGAGATGAGGCTTGATAATCATAAATTGAGGCCCAGATCTAATCTGTAAAATTGATCCAGCTCAACAGATCAAGGCAGGGGCCTCATTTGCGTGAAACCAAGAAAACGGTCCCCTTGCCATCCAAGTCCATTTGCTTTGCACCCATTTAAGTCAGGTTAGGTTGGGTTGAGGCGCGCACGCACTTTCGATGCCGCCACTGAAAGGGGAGCCAAGTTGAAATTTTGGCCAGTTCATGAATATCAATCATCAGTCAAGTAGACAGGCCGAAGCCAAAATAGTATCTAAGTCTCGCTAAACAAACCTAGCTCCCATTTAGAGATTGAATGGATGACAATCGCGCCGCTCCAAATGGCCGCAATACTGGCTCACAAATCTAGCTGTCTGGCGAAGTTACAATCGAACCCCTACGGCTAAGGATAGAAATGGGCACAAGCAACCAAAAGCATGCAAATCGTATCGCGAGCAACGTGATTGATGCGACGGTGANATTTTTGCTTATTTCTACGCCCAACAACTGGGCAGGCGCATATACCCAAACGCGCACATTCACAAACTTCAAATAGATTTATGGCTCTTGAACGGCTCCTGATTTCGNCAGCTTTGTCTTGGAGCCAATAATTCAAGCGGGCTCAACCAAAGAGTAGAGGTTGCCGCCACTAATCTCGAATGGACGAAATACTTGGCGACAGCAGCTCAATTAAGACTGATTATTAACGATAAGTTACCGCTCGCTAGCTTGGCAAGCGGGACATGTCTTGTCATGGACGTCTGTCTGGAACCCTCTCGCCTTAGCCTGATTCTTTGGCATCCTCGACGACAGAATGTCGGCCTCAATTNGACAACTCGCGGGAGCATTTCCGATCGCAAATGCGCTACGATCAATCGCAACTAAGTCTTTGGCGAGCGAGCGAGCAACTGTCGGGTGGTGAAATATTTGCGCATTAGGGGTAGAGGTGGACAACGATTTAGGTTAGTGAAGGGATAGGGGGGAGCGGAGTTTCATCGAAGGGCGGGCTCGGCCGTGAACGAATTGGAGACCGTCAAACTTTACAGAACATCGTGTGGCCGCTTGCTCGCAAACATGCGGATTGGAACACAAAACAGCAANACCATNCAAGAACAAGGCTCGAACCATCACCCAGTAGAGGTGGCCCACTGCTTGAAGCGGAAGCGGCTATGACCAAGATGGGATGGCCGAGAGTTTCCATGTTATAGCTGCCCANTGGAAGCTTATGCTCGATAAATCAAAATGCCCACACTGGCCCATGTTCTCGAGCTGAATGGGCAACAACTGGGCAGAGAACATGCGAGCATACGTCGATTTTGGGAGGTGGAAATTCAATCCAGGCACCAGATATTCGTGCAATGTTGCCTTATCATTACGTGCAAAAACTACGAATGTGTTGGACGAGAAATCCGATAAGGGACTGGCAAGCGACCATCTTCACGATCAAACTAGCGCCCGACTATGCGCGAAAACCGGTTTTGATTTTCAAACTTTCTCCCGTGACCAGTTTTAGGCAAACCTCTCCAATGCGAGAATGTCACCTCGAGTTTTCGCTGCAGATTTAGATGGACAAACTTGCCACTCGCTCGAAATTTGTGTAAGNAAAATTTTCGACGAAATTAACGGCGATCGATCTAAAAGTCTTAGTTTTTGGAAGACGAGCAGAATCGGTGAGCACCTTGCTTGTCTGAAATTTCACAGTACTGTATCCTCCGTTGTAAGGTGACAACCAGTGGTGCGTTACCAAATTGATAAATTAGGACTATTCAGTTGAATTTTAGAGAGGAATAACAGACGGTTTTGGTCACAAATTGGTTGTGCAGGTTTGCTTTCAGTTAGGCTGCCTTTGTCCAGACNCCTTTTTAGGTAGAGTGCGATTTCCAGCGTAAAACATTCACTGTGAAATCGCACAGCTGCGAACTAATGGGCGAGCTGGCGGCACTATCAAGAGCTTTACTNGTTAGCTGTAATCCTGAATGTTTGCACCATACACATCTTGAACTTTAAGTGAGAATCAACGCCCACGGTGTTTGCGCAGCATCCCGCCAGCTAGTCTTGAACTGTTTGGTTTGTTTGCTGTACAGGATGGGGGGCTTCATCCGGTAAGCGATAATCGAATGAACTATCAGAGGCGATTGGTTGGGAAGGACGAGTATTATTGGTCACGCCCACCCGATCTGTCTCCAATTAGATCGAAACGAGGATCGAAAGGCTGGGCTCAATCTAGATGATTAGATTCGGGAATATCTNGAACTATAGCTCACACTTCCTATGGTTCGAAGCTATACTGTCTATTCCTAGAAGGTTGGGGCTACGACTTTACGAATTGGTTGCGCGAAAAGTAGGAGCCTAGTCGGTTGGCCAATTCTTCTCGATCGGCGGCTAGACGCTAATTCGGCAATCGACGTTGCCGCCGCTTTCGGGTGCCCCAACTCTGGACAGATCACTCTGAACTAATTAGACTCTACAAATTATTTCCTTTTCGGCTGGAACAAGCCACGTGAGGTCTGCTTGTTTTGGCGCTAATTTTTCTGGCCATCATCAGAACATTCGAGCGGAAATTCTCGGATCCTTGGTTTAGGTTACGAATGTTCGCAATCTTAGTTTAAACAGTTCCAATGCCTCGGACCGCCATGATTTCTCTCAAAACCTTGCTAATCAAGAGCCAAGAATATTCCATATCAGCATTGAGATTCCTCTGCTCGCAGTAGTTCACAATTGCTGGTGGCCACATCCATTCCGGATAAAAAGTGTAAAATTAATGGGTGGGCGAACGATTTTAAAGGCTCGATCTGCAAGCTGAGGATCTCCATCCAACTCGACCATTTTTCCAGCCACCAAGTGAGCTTGCATCACACGGTTCAGTAGACAAAATTGGAAAATTCCTTGAATCTCCCANGCTCAGAGGAGAGCCATATGTATGCGACTAAAATGCGAACTCGCGATGCGAAATCAAGCAAGCACCTCGAGGCTGCTCACTAGGAGGAGGATAATCTGTACGCCATTGGCTCAGGTACAGCCAACTTGAGGTAATGAAAANTCGAGCGCGCGGCAAGGAGAGGTAGAAATATATAAATTAGAGGTTGGATGAAACAGTTCTTGTTGCACGAAAACGTTTTAGATAGTCGTCACATCGGTCGAGCAGGTACAATCAAAGCTGAAGTTCCATTGTTGTTATGCATTCGATCAAGCTCCCGAGGTCGCTCGGATCCAATCTGATATCAAGCTTGTTCAGATTTTCGAACTAATCTGGGCGAAATTCGAAGCATTNGGGGTGACGGGCGTCGGAAGTCAGGCGGCTTCTACGAGAACCAAGCAGAGAAAGTCACTTCCAAGTGGGCCAACTCAGATCGCTCGTGTTCAGCGTAAACTCGCACAATACTTCCGTGATCACCTGTTTCGCCATTGAAACGGAGGAGCTCTGCTCAACCACGCGCGCACACACACACGCTCTCACATTGAAGCTTGTCGCTTGGAGCTACGGTTTTACTCAGAAGGATTGGCTAATGTAAGGAGAGGCTGGATAATCGCTGGGCCGAAACCGAGCTATATGTAGCTTGGTCTGTTCACTATCTATCTATTGTGTCCATGAGAGATTCAATGCATTTTGATTGGCCCTTTTCAGAGCACAAGCTACCCTTAGCTCTCTTTTGCCCACAAATATATACACGTATTTCCGGTAGATAGGGTAGCTCAGACGGAAAGGATCGGTAATGATCAATGTATACCAGTTTAGCTCGATCCAGGTAATGAAGGTGGTTGCCACTCTCGGAGATCGAGATTTAAAGAACCCGAAACCTCCAAATAGGTGACCAATTGCTAGAGACGTCAATTACAAGAGTCTATCTCCCTCCCTCGATGAAAAGGGATCGCTGTCCATGTTGCTTATAAACTGAACCCAGCCTTCTCTGCGACGAACCGATCGAAAGGGGCATGTTCGAGGAGAGGTTTCCTTTATCGGCTGTCACACTCACTGAGTGTCTAGTCCCACAAGGGTCGCGAGCTCATAGGACTAAAAGCATAGGAATATGATTCAATTCTCACTCTCCGTCTTCTCCTCATCGCCATTAGCTCTTACCCAGACAGTTGTTTCCGCTCCCTCTTGTGGTTAACCGCCCGTGGTCATACGCCATTATGTGGCGAGCCGACCACTATCAAGTAGAGATTCCAAGTTGCACGGGGTCCACTAGCAGCAAAACCATTATCGAGCTACATACAAGAATAAAGTATAACTCTGGCGTGACCTTTCTTTCATGATTGAATGACCAACTGTATGCTTCTATTTGTCTATGGCTACGGCGACAACTCAGACACTGGAGGTCGATGGTAAACCATAGTGCTGACAACATAGAGTTTCAATTGCTCACTTGTAAATGGTTATCTTTAATCATTGTGTTGACAAGACAAGACAAGATAGGACGTCATCTCTACTTCCAGTAGTGTGTCTTCCCACGAGACCATGCAGTTGAATGCGACTCGTATTGTGGTTGCTTGATAGAATCCTTTATTGGCGACACAGATTTTGATCTTACCTGAGAGTACGATTTCATCAGAATCGTACTTATTTGCTCCGTATTAGAGTCATGGTGTTTGTGACCATGTTGACTCTCTTAAAACTGATCCAAACCACAATCAGCTACACTGGGGCCCTGTCGACCCCATCTGCCTCTTTTACCCCGAGACTTATAATATTCAAAACCCGAATAAGTTATGGTGTCCCATTTGCAAAGGCTTGAAGAGCTGTGTAAACATAGTTCAAAATATTCACGAGTCTGGATATCGGATCGAGAGTTTAGAGTTGGAAGACGTTTGAATTTTCGGCATAATTCCTATGAGACTGCGCTATCGCCCCTCTCGCGCTGGATCATGTAGTAGCCTAATACCTTTTGAACTTTGAGGTTAGAAGCTGGCTGATTTAGACTTGACAGTAGTCTTAACTAATTTTAGACGAGCAGCGAGCGAGAGTTGGTCAGCTCGGGAAACCGAGCCTTGTGTTGTGCTGACAACCCACCAACAAAATCGACTAACAATGGAACATAACCTGTCCCGTTGGTGGGTCTCGCTTCCTTTTGGATGAGCACAAGCTCGGCACCAGTGCACGCGAACTGAATGTACAACAACAGCATGAGTATATCACGAATCTCTGCTCATTCAAATCTGATTACTTTTGTCAAAATTGTACGCTTGACTGACACTCGCCGTTGCCAAGCTCGCTTAAGTGATGTAATGGAAGCTTAACTGGAGCGATACCAACCGAGCTCAGGTAATGCGCCAACATTGCAAATAGCATCTGATCTCGAACAAGCTTCACTCCTGGATATTTGTTCAGGTCACAGAGTAACACTGGACGTTGGGTCATCGATAGAATCGTTGGCGATCTAAAATGGAATCTGATCCAAGCAAACAACATGACTTGTAATTGCAAAATACTGGTCACCACTGGCTGGAACGTTCCCTTTATTGAATCCGAAATGAGAGGGAAACAAATTTGTTGCCAGCATCTAACTGGCTTCCTTTCCGACAGAACATATTTATAAACATGGTGTACGAGGATTCAGATCGTTTCCAAAGCAAGAGCTGCTTAATCGCTAAAGTTGAATGGAACATGACTTGATTTCATTAAAAAGGCGCGAATTATACTAGAAAACGTGACTAGCTAACTCAAACACTCGTTCACTTCCAACTTATCGAGTAGAGAATTCAGCGCCCAATTTTTTGGCCAACAACATTTCTCGTGGGCCAAAAGATTAAGTTGTTGTCCACACCAGCTGGTCCATCTAATCCTGGAGCAGTAGGAATTGATGGGTTTTTTGCGGATCTTCNATCGAGCAGCAAAGCCGTCCCTCTTAGGCTATGCGGGGGCAACGGTTTAGCAGTTCATCTCTAACTTCCGGGGAGCAAACTTCGAATCAGTTCCGGTACTGTGCTTCCCGGTGGGAAGCTACCAATTTAATTTTAGTTTGGCAAATGGCTCGCCGCTTTACTTTAAAGAAACGCTAATAAGTTGGAAGCGAAAAGAATCAGAGTTCCAGTTCTCCTTAATTAACTTCGCGACAAAACTTATTTTTATTGATGAGAGGATGTGACGTTTGGTCATTCATTAATTTGCAACACTGTCCATCAGCAGCTGATATATAGCATTTCATGGACCCCAATTGTTGGAGGTGACCAGAGTGTATGGACTTGGGAATAAATAAAAGACAATATCACTATTATACATGTTCTGATATTCTGTATGCACTCCATCAGCACTGTCTGGTGGTATTATCTTTACAGTGGATGCTCCATCTTTGGTACTTGATTCACTANTTGTTGTTGCTGTACTCGTTCCAGATTCGGGTTCATCGAGAGTCGAAGGTTGACCGGGTAAATCAATAGCACCCAATACATAGGTTTCACGTACTGCTTGAGCGGACCTCTCAATGCTATTCCAACCAGGCGAGGGTAATTCAGGTGTGAAATCAATCGGAAGCAGATCACGCCAAGGCGAGTATTCTATGGACTTATCAGATTCGGCCTTACCATCAGACCGCCAGACAGCGGATTCAACAGAATTATTCGACACTTTGCCACCTACCGCATTTAGCGTTTTATTATTGGCATTAAGATTAGAGCCAGCAACTAAGTTTGCAGAGGCATTTGTATCATTCTGTTGATCCGGATTATTCAAACGAGTAACATTGATTCTCTCATCAGCTATATATTCGAAGTAATGAACCTTTTGAATTTTCTCGTCAGGTTGCCAAGTAATTGACTTTCTTTTACGAGAACGCCGATCACTACTTAGCAAAATGGGACTAGGTTTAGTATAAGGGCTAAATCTGTCCTTAGTGAGTGGTCTCTTTATGATTGGTGCTGCAGCAGGTATCGGGCTCTGCACTACAGCCGATGGCATCGTTGTTGATGATGATGTAGTTGTTGTCTCCATACTTTTATCATCTTTATTATTGATAACTAATAGAAAGAATCATATTTAAATGAGTGTAGACGAGTGTAGAAAAATAATAAGACATCAGCCAGTAAAATAACACTGAATGTGCGCAATTCCTGGACATTGTTATATTTTTTCTTGGTGTTTTATCAACATAGGAAATTTTTCTCGCATCCAGGGCTCCCTAGCCACGTAGTGAACAAGGGGAGTTTGATTCTTTCGCAAAATCAGAATGGCCAGAAGCCAGCCAAGAAGCCTTGGCTGTTCGACTAACCTCAATACAAAACTCATTCTAGTCGCGGCTTCTAGATGGCGTATCCGGCGTCAGAGAACCTTTTGAAAATTGCGCGCGTTTCCACTGACCGCTCTTCGCAGTTTATCGAAGGGCAAATGGATAGCATGNGGTTCACCCAGCAAAACATACAGTCGTTATGCGTTATCTGGCCTACCAGCGAAATTAAAGAGGCCTGGCGATAGAGATTTGCTCCATTTTCTGATCTACTATCAGGAGTTAATCTGGCCAGCGTAACCAGTTAAGACTCATCACCTATTTCCCTTTCATAGCTTAATCTTATCATCATTGACAACCAAGAGAGAAAGGGTAGCCACCAGCTAGCAAAAATGGCTCCACCAGCGTACGGCGATCTCGGCAAAGCCTCTAAAGATCTTTTCAACAAGCACTACCACTTTGGAATTGTTAAACTAGATTTAAAATCTAAAACACCAACGGGAGTTGAATTTATTGTCAATGGTGTCAGCAACAATGACACAGGTCGTGTGGCCTCATCTCTTGAAACCAAGTACAATATCAAATCTCATGGTGTAATTCTCAAACAAAAGTGGAACACCGACAACGTTTTGACTGGTGAGGCAACCGCAGAAGACTACTTCTTGCGAGGCCTTAAAGCTGGCCTAGTGGCAACTTTTGCGCCCCAGAGCGGCAAGCGAACCGGCAGACTGACTTGTGGATACAAGTCACTCTTTTTCAATCTCAATGGCGACATTGACCTTGATTACACGGGAGCTGTCTTCAACGGAGCCGGTGTTTTCGGGTACCTTGGTTGGTTGGCAGGCATGAAGATGACATTCGACCCTACCAAAAACAAGCTAAGCAAGTCNAATTTTGCCCTCGGTTATCAGGCTCCCGAGTTCCATATTACTGGTCATCTAGACGACGGACAAGAGTTCAATTGTTCGATCTATCAAAAACTTAACGATCAATTAGAGACAGGTGTGAATGTCGCATGGTCTTCCAATTCGAACGTTACCAAATTTGGCTTAGGCTGTCACTACAAACTGGACAAAGACTCCGCAATTCGCGCAAAAGTTAACAGTGCCAGCCAGATAGGCGTTGGATTTATTCACCGTCTACGGCCAGGAATTAACTTAACCATGAGCGCCATGATGGACGCCAAAAACTTCAGCCAGGGCGGCCACAAGTTAGGTTTGGGTTTCGATCTTGAGGCCTGAGCACAACTATCACNGAGCAACTATGAATAAATTCGACTAGGGTGTTTCTAGTTTCTAGAAGGCTGTTCCTCCGGTTGGTCGTGCCTCGCAGCCTTGCGCCTCTCGACAATCATTCTATGCTTTTGTCTCATGTAGGCAGCGACGACTGTGTGGTTTCTTTCCATTTCACCATACTTTATGAAGTAGTTTGTCTCCTCCCTATCATAGGTGTCGATATGATCCTGGCAATCTTCTATTCTTCTAGTATCGTAATATTTCCCTTGGAGCCAAAATAAGCAAGTGTCCCGACGATACCTCAATAGATTTAAAGTTTGCCTGTCGACCACACGATTCCTTTTGTACTCCAGGTCTGCCTCACGAATGCAGGCGAAATCGTCTCTGTAACACTCGTCGATTGGTAGCACTCGAGGATATTTTCTATGATACCAATAGTACTTTGGTCCTTTATTTGGCAAGACAATATTTTCTCTGATCCAATAAGTGGGCACCTTGATCCAACCGATGAGAAATCTGCCAAGTGTTAGCATCGGACTCGTGGTCTTAAGGTCAGGGTCTAGGGTGTGCTCAGGTTCGACCGGGTCCGGTCCGTAGATAGGCTTGTCGGGTCGCTCTTCTTGCATGCTTTGTTCACGATTAAATCGCTATCTTTGACCTTTGTTGTCGCACTTTACTTTCCGGGGGATGAGCAGAGTCAGGCGTATGGCAAGCTTTAATGACCAAAGAAATAAAGTGGTCTGACTCTTGAATTATTGTTCCATCCCCTTCTATTCAAATTGGAGCCGCAACTCTCAATCTAAGGTAGGATGGACCTAGATTGGGGGTACCTGAAATAGAGGATCAGAAATGCGAGCAATGTTTTCGGCAAAACAGGCTCAATGTGGTGAGAGGGCGTGTTAGCAAGATCCGACACCAAGCTGACAGACCGAATCCGCACGCAGTTCCCGAAGCATTCCGAGCATAAATTCTCGTCGTTTACACCCACTCAAAAGACCTGAAGGAGGGACCGCTTTCATGCTGCAAGCTGCAACTCGGCCGGCAGAATAAGAATTCTTTTATTTACACGACTCTAGGATTCTATCTCTGGAGCCCGACTAGTATCATCCAACATGTGAGAACTACGATTTCAGTCGAGGAACTCCCTTGGAGGTAGTGCATACTATTCTCGAATCAAACGCTGGCACCCAGGTGCCTGAGGGCGGTATGGCGAGTTGTCCATACTGCTCGCCGGTCAGTGATCCAGTCGAGAGGCTGGTTCTTGATTGATTAAATCCGTTCTTGGTTTTTCGGATTAGGTTCGGAATAACCATAATCGAAAGCTTCAGAGCGTCACTTAGTCCATGAGAGGTCCTCTGAGAGATCTCTGTCACATTGTAGACGGATATAATGTCGCTTCACATCTTGAATCATAGAAGTTGATCGCCATGGGCAATGCGAGTGTCCGCTTTGGCAAACTGTGGTGTTGAAATATAACCGAAAAAGAACGAACAGCCTGAGCTCTAACAAGCTGGAATGAGGATAAAGAACCATTTATGACAGAATTGAGTCGCAAGGATAATTTCTTCGACCAAAGTGTAACTCAGCGCAGCGCCAGATACATACTTCTCCAGCAATCTTCCACATTTCTCTCATACATACGAAATAGATCGAACACATCAGCAAGAGACGCATATACTTAGGATGGAGCCCAAATCGAGAAGCCAAAATCGACTATTTCCTCAAACTTGACCCCTTATGCTGTAACTGTCAAGATTGCTAAGCTCACCGGATGCTACCGGGCTACTTTGTAGTCTTTGTATTTATTTTGGTTTCGAATTTCGCGTTCGCACGATAATTTAACTGATGGCTAACTTTCTGATCTTAGCATTGCAAGCATGGAATATTCTCTGCTTGTACTTGTTACCTAACTGAGTTTGTAGGATTTATCTACGAACGATTAACGAGAATAAATAGAACATACACCCATCTCCAGAGAATCGCGAGTGAAGAACGGAAAGATTGAAGGCTGTCTCCCGTGCAGATGAGGACTTGTTGCCGACTATCACAATCTATCAGCCAGCCAGATTATCTATTCTCGTTTTCTTCTGCACCTATATCATGCATCCCTTTGCATAACTTGCGCAACATCAATTCGACTAGATTAGTCCTCTAATTAATGACTGATGCGATGGAGACCTCGACAGGTGGCGCCCAGTTTGCTACAAATGTATTTAACAAATCTCGAGATGAGATGCAACACTGGCACGACTCTGCCAGACGCCGAGAGGCTTGTTGCTGCCCATGGGACATGAGTCTCGGGCAACAATGACTCGGCGTGAAAACAGACAGCCATGGTGGCTGAAACAGGAGCAGACGAGGCTCAGAACGGGATGTGAGTCAGCCAGGGAAGGATGTTAGCGAACGTGTGAGGCTGCGGCTAGTTATCTGGCGACCATAACAATGGCGGCCAATTTGCCTCCTTGGTAGCCCACTCGGACGGCTAGAAAAGTCTTGCCAAGCCCCTGGCCCAAAGCTTCAATGCGTCGGCAATGAGCTCATTTGCGCTCGCTACAATTCAACTGAACCCTGACTATCTCATGGCTTTGGTCCCGTTCCATTCGGCAGACACTGCGAGAGCTCCTTCTAGCTCGAATGCGCTTGTTGCTACGCGAATTTCTGTTCTCGAAGGAAGGGGAAGTTCCTTTATTTATGTTGCGCCAATTTGCTCTTCCCTCGCTGGCGTCTACAGACCAAGACTTTGTCCTTCTGTACCACCAATGCAGCCAACACTGACCAACCCACCTGAGCGAGTCCATTCGGAAGAGTCCACTGTTCCTGCCTCCTCTTACTGAAGGCCCGGTCAGTGCTAGACTTAGCTCAACCAACCAAATCTCAGCGGAGTTGCGCAATGGACATTGAATAGACTTCTCTTTTCGTCTCCTCTCTCGAGCAGAATTACGCTGAAAAATAGTCGAGAATAGTTGAAATTTACTCTCTCGTCAGTAAAACCTCTCTTAAGCTGCAAACTTGAGCACGCGTGAAAATCAAGCTAACGATAGCGAAGGATAGCATCAAAAAATCCGATTGGTAATTGTTTGAAACTGACAACTCGTCGACGGAAGTCAACCACGCAAAAGTAACTCATCGAATCTGATCGGTAAGTTTAGTTTTCCTTNATGTGCTGAATAAGTGTACCCAATATGAAGACACTATTAACTCCACTTCAACGCTCGACCATGCAAGTTTGGGTTGTTTTGNTGCAGAAAGAGGCTCCATTATATCCAGCGATATTAAGTTCGCATATCTAAGCGCTCAGCTGACAGAGCAAGTCTCCTTGCTGCCGGCGGTCCTGTTTCTCGCCTCTAGATTGCTCTCGTGAAGAGCTCTTGCGAGGGCAAGATCTTCATTCTCGTTCTGAAGCCCAGAATCAATTGTATTTTGGTGCCTCCTGGATTCACTTAGAGCGATCGCGAGAGCCTCCTGCTCGTTTATGTTCCCTTGAAGAGCGTTTACTTTTTGGTTGGAATTTGTTGGCCGGTTTCTGTTGCTCGTTCCAGAATTGCTCTGAGCGAGTCTACTCAAGGCTGCCTGACCAGATCTACTAATCTGTTGGGCCTTTTCCTTGATTAGCTCGAATCCGGACGAGGTGCTGGTCGAACAGGATCCTTTGAATGAGGTCCAATTGTTGGTCATGTTGGCGACCATGCTAGGGCCTGGGCATGAGTGATCTGAAGGGTGCCGGTGCTTGACGCAATATTTCCAATGACAGTCTGAGCACTCCAAGTAGATTAGATCTTTTTGCTTGCAAGACTTAAACGAGCATGATTGCAGGTTTGATTTTGGTTTTCTGGCACGATATATTGCCCTATCGTTACG
>Ga0058699_1000346_pt1 | contig 14329 bp, 3 predicted proteins | sample AgamicAtPe_FD_55078 | JGI IMG/M metagenome (GOLD analysis project Ga0058699, IMG submission 55078) | Agave microbial communities from Guanajuato, Mexico - At.P.e | ecosystem: Host-associated > Plants > Phyllosphere > Phylloplane/Leaf | place: Guanajuato, Mexico | collected 2012-10-15 | reverse complement strand
CGCTGCTGCTGCTGCTGCCGCTGCTGCTGGTCCTGGCTAGTTCATTGCAGTTATCGTGGATGTTGCCCGACTCTTCGTCGCCGTCGTTGTCGTAATACTACAGTAATATTTATAATGATGATGACGATTCTCCATGAGATGATACTAGTTCTCACAAGAATCTTTGAGAGAAGCTAACATTAATTAGTTCCTCAAGGCTTAAAAGCGAAGGATTAAATAATTTTAATATACTCGGGCAAAAATCTTGCAAAATCAATTTAAAAGAAGTAAGGGGGCTCGCTGTTGGCACCAATGAGCGATAATCCAATGTATTGGCCGGGCCACCAGCGTCCGGCATGGCACCAGCAGGCGGCCTCAGCCCAACAAGTCAATTCTATGGGCCACTACGCAACTCACCCTGGAAATGTGCTCGGGGCTCCAATGGCAGCGGGAATGCCAGCGGACCCCTCGCTTCAAATGCAATCCTCTATTCCAGGCCGCCACCAGCCGCACCAATCGACATTATCACAACACCAACCCAACCTGGTTCCGCCAGGCGCCCAGTCCACTCTATACCCAAGCATGATGCCTGCGCCTGGAACCCCAAGCTCGGCGCGACCAAGCACGCAGCTGAACTCAAATTCTCATCTATCAGCAACTCAAGGCTTACCATCTCATCCAAGCTTGCAACAACCCCCGCATCCTCAATCTCATTATCCTCATCAGTATTCTTCGTTAGCCTCATCTTATTGGAACCCGCCGCCTATGAACAGTCAAGCGAGCCTAGGGCCACCGAGCGTTCCTGGCGCTTCATCGGCTCCCTCGCAGGCCACTGGCCCGCCACAACCACAACAAGATGGGGGCCCCGGTGGATACCATTCATCGACAAATCCATCTCCTTTGGGGATGCCGAACGACAACCGGGCTAGCATATCATCAAATTCAACTCCAATGCAACAAACAGGACCCCCATTCCACAGTCCCAAAGATGTTCAAGCTTCCTCTGATCATTTAATATCATACGATAGGCAAAGAAATTCTCTGCCGCAGCAACAACATCAGTCCGCAATGATGTCTCAGAGTGTTCCAAGTTCAACCGCTAACAACTTATCGCCCACCCAAAGCCAATTAAGTTTGCAAAACAGGCTACAATCTCAATCTCAGCTCGATTCCATGAGATCATTATCACAGCAACCCAGTGCTGTGCCNAACTGGTCTAGCAGCTATTATGCTCAGCCAAGTCAATCACCCTACCCTAGTGTAATGAATCCTTACATACCCTATGGAGGCTCAGGCTCTGTTTCAAATCATTCAGCTGTTCAACCATCGGCACGTCCAACGATGGCCCAAAAGTCTACCAATGGAAGTGAGAGAACCCGTTATCCAACTCATGGAACATCAATTTACGGACAACCACCTCCAACGGGTGGCGCTAATGGCAGTTATTATAGTTATGACTCTTATTATAATCAAGTGGCTGGTCAGGCACCTGCAGATCCCTACTTATCGTCGCATCCTGGCTCTGCAAATACCTCCCAGCACTGGCCTGCTCCAGCCTCTGGTAACCAAATGATTGGCAATAATTCATCGGTGCCCAGCCCTCTTCAACCGCCTATGAGACCACAAACTGGCTCTGGCAGCTCCAATATTCACCCACAATCGCCATCAGCAACATCATCACTGCCACAACTAACGTCGAGGCCACCGCCTCCATCACACACCCCTGACAGAAGTCCATTGCCGCAGCATCCTACCTCTTATCCAAGCCCCAATCAGCAGAGCTCATCATCAAAATCAGCATCGAACAGTTTGGCTCAGCTAGAGCAAATGGTTATGCCAAATAGCGGTCAAAGTGCAACCTCAACCACCAAGTCTCCAACACATAGATCCTCAACTAGTTCGCCAAGTTCTAATACACAGCAGCAATTGCAATATTCTTACAATTCTAGCGGCCAGGGTAGCTACTTTAGTACAGGATCTGGAGCACCACCAAATCAAGCAAATTATTATGGCCAATACGAATCTAGTAGTGCAGAAATGCAGAAACCGAGTTGGCCAGAACACACATCGAGTTCTCTCATGGCACCCGTTCCGCAACCACCTGGTCAGGTGATGATGGACAGTTCACAGAGCGCTTACGCTCCGGCCGGTTATGAAGGCGCGGGTTCGTATGGTGATTACACATCTCTTTCAACTCCAGGCAACAGTTGTGGTCAACCTAGGTTTACAGCGCCGGTCGATAATGATTCTGCTGCAACCAAAGATTTGGAATCTAGCGCACTCGATTCTCCCGTTGTTAATGATAAAGTCGAGACAACCCCAGTTGTGAAACCAAAAAGATCTCGCTCCAGAAGAAGTGAAGAAAAATCGAAGAAGGAGAGACGATCAAGGGCAGCAAAGCCTCCTCAATCAGCAATTGACCTACCCGCTCCGAGCTCGCCCTTACCGGTTGAAGAGATGAAAGAATCTCAAAGCACTCAATCAACATCCGAAACTTTAGCCCCAGAACCAAAACCAAAAAGAATCAGAATTCGAGACTCGAGCTCCAAAGGCAAGAAGAAATTACCCAAGTTTGCCTTAAAGTTTGCTAAGACCAAGAAGAGGAAACGTCTCGGCTCTTCAGATAATGACCAATCAGACCTTGACAAAACTCCTCCCCCATCCCCTGATGAAGTGGAATCGGGAGTTCAGAAGAGGAGATCTGCTCGTAACACAAAGAAATTGAAATACAACGACGATATCGAGCTTGGGTTCAGCGATAGTGATGATGAAAGTCAAATTCTTCCTCGAACCAAGAAAGCTACAATATCGAGCAGCACAGCAGATGGCGATGCCTCTACTGTTGATGACTCAGTGGTCGCTGATGAGCCAATTGTATTTGCTGCTCCAGTTGAAGACACTATGGTTGTTGAGAAGATCATGGCATCTCGCACTGGTCAGCGCGAACTTGAGCCGGAACCCGGAGAAGTACTGCCGCCTAACGGCACCCACATAGAGGTGGAGGAATTCTACGTTAAATACAAGAACTTATCGTATCTTCACTGTGATTGGAGAACTCTGGAGGAGCTTGAGAAGGGTGACCGACGGGTGATCCAGAAGATCAAACGCTACAAGCAAAAGAAAGACAATTCTAATCTGTTCAGTTTTATGGATGAGGAACCATTCGATCTTCAATACTGCGAAGTAGATAGAATACTTGCTGTTAACGAGGTCGAGGAAATGGTCCCCGATTGCGAAGACGATACTAAGGTTGAGACTGACCCTCCATCGAAGACCAGCACCGAAACGAAAGCATCCGAGAAGGCCGACCAACAAGATGAGCTTGGCTCCACTGGAAGGGATGATGAAAGCGTTCCAAGTGTGCCAGTATTGTCGCAGNCTGGTCAAGATGCCGAGCACAAACAAGAAGACGCGGATGGAACTCGGGTCAACCAACAAACTCAGGACTTAGGAACCGATGTCGCAGAAGACGTAGAAACATGTCCCGAAGAGGCGCGAGAAGATAAGCCCCCACAAGAGTCTCAGGTAATCTCTGATAAAACTGACGAAGTCGATGTTAAGAGCTCTAGTGATAAGGTNGAGACTGGGGCTGAAACTGAAACGATCGAGGCCAGCGCCGCATCAGAAGACGCAGTTGCTCCAAAAAAGATGAAGAAAAAGATTTCACGGCACTATTTAGTAAAGTGGAGAGGCCTGTCATATGAGGAGAGCACTTGGGAGCTAGAGGACGATCTTGATCCCGAAAAAATCAAGCACTTCGAGCGATTCAAAGATCCACCACCCAAGTCTAAATGGAAATCAGTCAGACGTCCAAAACCTGAGGAATGGGTTCGAAAAGAGGTGTCACCTATCTACAAGAACAACAACACTCTCCGGGAGTACCAACTTGAAGGTATAAACTGGCTATCTTTCTGTTGGCATCAGAATCGTAACTGCATACTAGCAGATGAGATGGGTCTTGGCAAGACTATTCAGTCTATCGCGTTCATCAACGAAATTTACCAATACGGNATAAACGGTCCTTTTCTTATAATAGTGCCTCTCTCCACCGTTGGAAATTGGGCCAGAGAGTTCGAAACGTGGACTGATCTGAACGTCATCACATACCATGGCAGCTCTACAAGCAGGGAAATGTTGAAGGAATACGAGATGTTTTATAGAAATGAACAGGGCAATCGAATCATGAGCTATTTCAAATTTCAAGTGATGATAACAACTTTTGAGATCATTTTATCCGATTGTTTGGACCTCAGGGAAATTCCATGGAAATGTTGCATCATCGATGAGGCGCATCGTTTGAAGAATAGAAACTGCAAGTTACTAGAAGGGCTCCGTCTCTTAAATATGGAACACCGAGTCTTGCTCACGGGAACTCCACTCCAAAATAATGTCGAAGAACTTTTTAGTCTGCTCAACTTCCTTGAGCCCAGCCAATTCTCATCAACCGAACAGTTTCTACAAGAGTTTGGAGACTTGAAAACTGAAGCACAGGTTGATAAACTAAAACTCATACTTAAACCAATGATGCTCAGAAGATTGAAGGAGGATGTTGAAAAAACTCTTGCACCAAAGGAGGAAACAATTGTTGAAGTCGAGCTTACGAACATTCAAAAGAAGTACTACCGGGCAATTCTAGAGAAAAATTTCTCTTTTCTAACCAAGGGTAGCTCGAATAACAACATGCCGAACCTCATGAACACAATGATGGAATTGAGAAAGTGCTGTATACATCCGTATCTAATTAACGGGGCTGAAGAGCAAATCATGTATGAAGCTAGACAAGCCAAGTTGGCTGGTGGAGAGCCAATGAGTTCCTACCAAGCTATGGTAAACTCCTCTGGTAAACTTGTACTGATCGACAAACTATTACCTAGACTGAGAGCTGATGGACATCGTGTTCTCATTTTCTCCCAGATGGTTAGATGCTTGGANATATTAGAAGATTATGTGACTCACAAGCACTATCCATTCGAGAGAATTGATGGTAGAGTAAGAGGAAGCGATCGCCAACAAGCTATCGATCGATTCTCAAAACCCGGATCTGATAGATTTGTTTTCCTACTGTGCACAAGAGCTGGAGGTTTGGGAATTAACCTTACAGCCGCGGATACGGTAATCATTTTTGACTCAGATTGGAATCCCCAGAANGATTTGCAAGCTCAAGCTCGTTGTCACAGAATTGGTCAATCCAAAGCCGTTAAGATCTATCGACTCATCTGTCGTAATACCTACGAACGAGAGATGTTCGATAAAGCAAGCCTGAAACTAGGTCTCGATAAAGCTGTCCTGCAGTCTATGAACACTCAGAAAGGAGCTGGAGGAGGACTAGATGGACAATTAACCAAGAAAGAGATTGAAGAGCTGTTGCGTAAGGGTGCTTATGGTGCCTTGATGGACGATGATAACGCTGGTGATAAGTTCTGTGAAGAAGATATCGATCAGATCCTCCAGCGCCGAACACAAGTCATCACCATCGATAACTCTGAAGCTAAAGGNTCAACTTTTTCGAAAGCCACTTTCTCCTCCAGCAACAACAGGGAGGACATAGAATTGGATGATCCCAACTTCTGGGAAAAATGGGCCAAGAAAGCTAACATAGATTCAGATGATGTCATGGGCAAAGACGAACTCATTCAGCTCGCGCCTCGACGTCGAACTCAAACGAAACGTTATGGTGCTGATGGTAACTTGTTAGACATCAGTGACTTAGACAGTAGCGAGGAGGATGAGGAGACTATATCAATGCGAACTCGTGGAAGTCGTGGTAGGCAACCAAAATTGACGCCAACTTCTGGATCCAAGCGCAACAAGCGAAACAGGTTCTTAGAATTCGAGGATGATGAATTTACAGCTTGCTTCGACTCTGGAATATGGTCCAAGAGTGACTGTCTCAAAGTCGAGAAAGGCTTGTTGACATACGGATGGGGACGATGGGAAGAGATTATATCAGCCAACCGATATAAGAGAGACCTCACCCCTGAAGAATGTGAAAGTATTTGCCGCGTGATTTTATTATACTGCCTCAACTCCTATAAAGGAGACGAGAAGATCAAAAGTTTCGTGTGGGAACTTATTCCCCCATCGGAAGAAGCGAGCAAGGAGCAGCATGATTCCGACTCAAATATTTCAACTCGTGGCCGAAAGCCTAAAGTTCCTTCAATACTGTCGAAGAAAACCGTGGCTGAGGAAATAGCAGAGGCAGACTGGCCTAAAGAGGCGAAGAACGATCCTCTCATCGCTCTGCCCGATGATCAATATCGGAGACACCTCCAGCGCAATTGTAATAGGTAAGTAGGCTGTTTAGCATTCTGCATTGCATATAAATTGGTTCTCATGATGAGCAAACCATGCTAATACTGAGGATTCGTCGTGAAGATGATCCAATGAGTTAAAGTTAAACTTCTCAATCTAGCATTCTGACATATACCGTAGCTAGGTTTTTTCATCTATTGTTCAAAAACTAATCGAGACTTTATTCAAATGCNACAGGTTATTGATCAGAGTAAAGCTTTTACACTATTTAAAGGACGAAATACTCAAGGGCTACCTTGAAAAGATTAGTAGCGACTGTAACATCAGTGAGATAGATCTACCATCTGTTCCTGTGGATGGTGATCTGCCCGCTCCATGGTGGGACGATGACGCTGACAAGTCTTTATTAGTGGGTATATTTAAGCATGGTCATGACAAATTCAATCTGATGCGACAAGATCCGAATCTCTGCTTTCTATCAAAATGCGGCCCGCCTGATAAGGATGAGCTTCTCGCAGAAATGAATTGCGTTGATCGAGNTGTGGATGACCTCGATGACGAGAACCGAGAGACGAAGAACTGTTTACCGGAACTGGCAAAGTCCACGATAAATAACGGCAGAAATAGCACTATTGTTAAGGACGTCGAAGCTGGCGAAGTTCTGGACAATTTGGTCAATAACGTCGTCGAGGATCTTTTACACACTGACGACTTCGACAAAGATTCTGATGCGACGGTTGATGAGAACAAAAACAGCATCCATCAATGTCACGACCATCTTGAGAACGCCGACGAGGAGTTTGGGAACAGTGCTGTCGAGACTGAACGCGAGGCCAAGATGGATGTTACAGATGATGAATCGCTCACCAACGAGACCACTCAGGAAGAGATTGTTCAAGAGTTAACGGAAAGTGGCCAAGAACCGCAATCTGATCAATTTCTACCATTCCCTACAGCCAATGACTTGAACCAAAGATTCAGAAGGCTTATAACAGCGTATCAGAGAAACTCGAAGAAATTAGAGATCAAACTAGCACAGAAAGCCAGAGATGAGCTTAAGAAAGAACGAACAAGCAAGTTCGAAGCTGCTAAGAACGAGCGTGAAGAGCGCAAGCGATTCCTGGCCCAAAAGTGGTCAAGAAGAGAAGAGGCTGACTTCTTCAGAGCCATTTCTTCTTTCGGTGTTGAGTATGATCCTCATGAGAAGAGACACGATTGGAACAGATTCCGCTCAATCGGAAAGCTGGACAAGAAACTAGATGAGACGCTGGAGGAATATTACAAAGCTTTCATTATCATGTGCAAAAGAGTTACATCTCGCCCGCTGACCTCCGACGAAGAGAAATGTCCCATCAACGTTGATACCATAACAGAGGAACGTGCATCTAGATGTCTGGCCAGGATTGAGTTCTTGAACAAAATACGAGAGCAAATCATAACTCACCCCGAATTAGATGAGCGCCTGAAATTGTCCCACCCACAGTCAGACTTACCTGACTGGTGGGAAAATGGGATCCATGATAAGGAGTTACTTTTCGCAGCGGCTAAACACGGGCTCACCCGTCTGGATTACAATCTCGCACANGATACAACTCTCTCCTTTGATACCCTAATTAGACAACGTTCTGAACAGCTATTCACCCAGACTCCGGCTCCAGTACTGATACCAATCGAGCAAATACAAGAGCTGCTCGAGAAGAATGGCATAGAGTACAAGAAGGATCTAGAGTTGCAAACTGAATCGGATGATGTCAGGGTTGTGATAGACTCATTACTTGATGCCATAGAATCAGATTATGTTCCAGCAGAGAACGAATATAAAAGTTTTGTTGAACTTGTTGATGGACCACATAGCAGGCTTGGGGAGGACTCTAGCGACAAGTCTCTTCTTGCTGGCTCTCTACAATCTCTTAGATCACCACTCAAGGCAACGAGAAGCTCCACAAATCTCAACCTTATAACACGATCTCTACCAACTATAATTGCTAGACGGACTGCAAACACGGTCGCAAAATCAGCTGAACCAGCGAACTCAAATTCACATTGTATCCAGCTAACATCAATCGACGACTACATCAAGACGGACGAACAACGACTCGTCGAAATAACACCGATTCTCCCGGAAAAGATCCCTGGAGATATAACGAAGACGTTTGAAGCTGGTGAAATTTCCATGACGGTACAATCTGATTCGGCATNACTCAAATTAGACGACAAGGAGCCGCTTATTTTATCTGGGTCCTCAAATCCAATCACAGTGAAAATTCGTTGGCCAAAAGACAAAGCAATCCAGACACGTCTCGAAAACTTAGTCTATCTGGTTGAAAAGAATGAATGGCCGTGCCCAACTAGACCCACAGTCCCAACAATCACGCTCCCTAACCATCTAGCGGCAAGCTCCTCACAATCGACACCACTCACTGTGACCACCACTTCATCACCCACTAAAAATGATAAATCTGATCTATCCTTGGGGTCACCGAAATCTGACATCAGCAATATATCCTCGCGAACTTCAAAGCAGGACACTAAGGAGCGCTCAAACGATTTCTCAACGTCCCGTGGAAGAAGAGGTCGTGGTCGCAANCTTAGGCACCCTGAGTCTGACCATTCAACTCAAGATATTGATTCCCCTGGAGAAGATCGTCAAGCTGCCGCAAAACTGCGCAACCTCCTCTCACAAGGTTCTAATTCGAATAAGAATGTGAACTTGTTAGGCGGTGACAAATTAACGGCGAAGTTCGGTGGTAACAAGCAAGGAGCAGGCCTATCATCGCTCTTGGCCTCATTCAAACAGAAGAGAGCTGAATCTAGTAGTTCTTCTCGAAGCAGGGATGATAAAGATCCGCTTGACTTGAATGCTCCAGGCACGGCTAACCTATTACCACAGATACTTGCTAACATGAAACCCGAGTTCCGAGATCTATTGGCCAACCAAGACGCTGCAACCATGTTACTCAACTCCCTCACAAGTATNACAGGTTCTAGCAATATTGGCTCTAACCTTCGATCATCTAACACTGCAAGTAATCAAGTGTCATTAGAAAATATAGTTGATCTACCAAGATCGTCGAAGGGGCCACCTCCAGCCCACCAAAGGTCGGACAATCCTCCCTCTGCTCACGGCAATTCTTCCACTAGAGAGTTGAGAAGGAGTTCACAAAGTGCACACAGAGAAATATCACCTTCTTCAATCAACTTGCGCTCATCCCGCGGTAAAAGTTCCTTAACGAGGGATCTAGACAATATCAATCATCAAAAGTCGAGTGATGTAGCTCACGGTAAATTGACCAGTAAGAAACGTGGTCGACCAAGTTCTAGCGCCTCAGAATCTCCCCCTGGACCTACAGGTGCGGACGTATTAGATCTCAGCTCCCTGCCTCTGTTGGCCAAGGGAGGATCAGCCTCTCGATCCGAATCTAGATCTCGTAGACATAGAGATCTCAATTTCGAGTCATCCGCCGGTACTTCCACCAGATCTTCATCGAGCGTTCCGACGAAAGCCAACTTGAAAGCAGGCACGAAGCAAAACCAACCTCCACAGGAACTAGATCAATCCGAAAAAGGAGCTCGTACAACACGCGCTAGCAAGCGCATTGGTAGNCGTATCGATGCTCTTGCCCTAAATCTACAGGCAAAGAGACTCAATCGAGGAGATTCGCCCTCTGCGGATGTTTCCCCATCATTACCCAGAGATAAGGCACAGGATAGTCCTATGGCAGCACACGGTAGTGCCAAGCCATCGAACGATCACAATAAGTCCCAAAACTCTAAAGCACCACCACCGGCCGCACACTCGGGACATAAGCCTACCTCATCTAGCACCTCATCAAATCAATCGCGAGACAAACCAAGCCAGATCCCACCGACTAGTTTGACGAGTCAGTCAGCAACTCCATCTGCTAGTAGACAAGATCCGCTAGCGCAATTCATGACGAGTCAAGCCCCACTTCTTTCGGGCCTCAGTCCGGGCGCCTTNGGGGGTGCTGGAGATTTGATGAATCAGCTTCTACGTAAAGCAGGTACGAATGACATAGTTAAAAATCTTCTCAACGAGTTCATGAAGAACCCAAGTTTGGCGCTGGATCCCAACATTTTAGCTACACTAAGTGCAAGTCTACCATTAGGTGGTCAGGGTCTACCTGGATTTACCATGCCTCCCCAGACTCCTACATCATTGCCATCAGGATCTAGTAAAAGCATTCCAAATTCGTTACTGAACGACTTCAAGTCGCCAACCGGTAATAGAATGATGAAACGTTCACGTCAAGAATCCACTTCCAATTCCAGTCGTCAAACGAGTTCAAACAACCCCACATTGTCCAGTGATAGTCGTCGCTCGTCGTCATCCACACCGGATAGGCATGAGCGCAAATCTACATCGACTGATCGAAGATCCTCATCGTACCAAGATCGCCCAGATAAGCACGGTAAGCACGAAAAGCGCTCGGGTGGCGTTGTCCAACAAGAATCCGTTGGTGATACATCTTCGTCGCGAAGATCTTCATCCTCACTGCTCGCGCAACAGGTTACTACAAGCCAACAAACTAGTCAAGTTCAAACGTCGTCAGCGACAACTTCCAGTCAATCGGGATTACCCAATGCGGCTACTCTTAATCTAGCGAACCAGTTTGGCGGCCTCAACTCATTGGGTGGTTTACTCAGTTTTCCTGGTATGAACGAATTGATGAAGCAAATGAGCAACTTTCCTGGTCTAGGAGCAAGTCTTCCTCGTGTTACGGGCGCACCAGTTGTATCCAACTCTGCACCCACTAGTAATGCATCAATCCAGAGCAACAGCGATAGAGGAAGCCGTAGATCACGACAGTCCGCAGGAGTTGCCACAACTCAGACTTCAAGTGTCTCTAATCAACAAGCTGCCAATGCTGCCCTAGCTAATTCAATCATGAACCTAGCCTCACAACCTGGCGCAGCCCAAAACCCATACAGTAACTACGCTAATCCGCTCGCGAACCCGTTTTTACCATTCGGCTTAGCTAATTTANGTATGAACAACCCACTAGGCATGGGTCTATTTTCCAACTTGCCTAATCTCTACATGCCCTCAGGCTTTCCCACACCAGAACAGCAACAGCAGCAACCACCCCAGTCATCAACCCAGACAAGCAGTTCAACGGAGAGTACTTCAAAAGATAAGAAAATGAGATACTCCAGGAAATAAACTGGTGCAGAATCATGGATTCATCAGGTTGAGGGTTGAAAGATTGTTACAAAAGCAGGTGCAAGGAGTGAACTGCTCCTCAAATAGTTGAAGTGATAGTTAATATGGTATAGAACAATTTAAACAGCCTTGTATTGTTCGATCAGAACAGTATGCATGACGTTCGGCGTTCGCCGTATTTACCTCGAGATGATTGTGGTGCGAATAGGAAGGATGCTCAAATTTTCGTGCGGTGTCCTATATAAACACAGAATGAATTTTAATAAACGGCTCTATTAATCTTACAAATTTATCCATGACTGAGTCTCTCTATTATTTGTTTCCAACGGGTTTTATTGCGTTTCGCTATAGTGAAATATATGTTCAAAATCCGATGGTACCGTTGAAATTGGACTAGGGCTCTTTGTAGTACCTTGGCCGAGTGTCTTGAAATTCCCTTGTTGTTGGACGACTCTCCCAGGAGTTGAGGCCCTATCTGGACTCTGGGACGCTAGACTTCTACGGCTTTTTGACTTTTGTTCGTATAAGGGGCTAGGGGATCGAGGATTGAGTGTCAGATTCGAGTTGACTGGTGTTTGCCTTCTGTATAGCGCGTGGAGAAATCTAGGGAAATGTCTGATATATATGGGCTCCTCATTTCTGGCAGAGTCACAGGTGTTGTTGATCACATGCCTCGAACTATATGGTTGATCGTACTTCCTCCCAACAGGAGGGGGGGCCATAAATGAATCGTGCTGTGGGGACGGATAGTATCACAATACTATACAAGTAATGGTTGATAGTCGAAGGGACGCTCGATGGACACATCGTCTGATTAGGCGCAAACGACCAGGTTGTTCCATGTGCGGGTACTTCCGTTACGCAGCTCTATTCTTTTTTATTTTCGTCTTAGGCTCTACATTTGAGCGAGCAACAACAGAGATAACTGTGAATCAAGCTAAAACTCTAACACCCTAAGATTATTTATTCAAAGAGCCGAACGAACGACCTTGCAAAATTTCCACTTGACCGGTAGGAAGGCTTGAAATACACAAGACACCTTGAGGACATCTTTTTGAATATGCCCGTCAAATTTGTGGCTTTACCACTACCGAGAATTGTATCTTTTCTTAGCTCTTCCGAAAGTAACGATTCTTCCGATGCCACGGGTTTTGCCCATCATATCACAAGTGGTGATTCGTGTTCAATGATTCGCCGCTCAGATTAGCTTGGGAGACCTAGAACAGACATAGAGATCTTATATCATACTATTGCCAACCTGTTGATCATTTAACCGGAGGCCTCAGCGGCTGATCGTGATAGCGATAGGTTTGAGTCTGTTCATTGCGCTATGGGGAGCTTCTTCTAGGATGATCACTGGATATTGCATATCCGATTGTAGTTTGATACAGGTCTAAACTTTCCCCTTCTTATTTGCAGAAGGCAACAAAGTTTGCGCAAAACTGACATCTATGAAAGCCTTCGGGCTTAGGCGCACTCTGTTGCCGGCACTTCTTCTTTCCACTTTTTGCGAAGGTGCACTAGACGACCAGAACAAATATTGTATGGCAGTGATTCTACCNGAGGAGTCCGTTTGTTGGGTAGGTTTTAAATGAGTTGTCTCTCCAACATGAGAGAAAAACTTGATTAGATAACAGAGTTGAGGGCTTAGCCATCACTTGGCACTCGTTACCGGGCAAGCAGGTTTTCTCGTATCTACTTCGGGTTGAGATGAAGAAACGGTAGCAGAACTAAATCTACAGAAGGCTGGCGCCCGCGAACGACAATCGCCGACCAGCTCTCCAATCCTTTGGCTAACTCCATCGCCTCNATCACTTTCGCTCGTCTCGATGCCATGAGCTTACCGATCATTTGCGACCCCGATGTGAAGGGTTTTTAGACAGCTCGAAGCACTTGTAGGAGTCAGCTTATTACCAATGCCAGTGCAAGGAGTGGGATGACTTCAAGTCAAGACGAATTGTGTGTCTATAAAGTCAACCTCGCAAACAAGTTCAAGTTTGCTGCCCACAGCCTGTATTGCGCGAGTAATGCTGTCTTGTTCATGCGACACATCAGCTTCAGGCGTCATGGCATGATGGAGTGGTACCNTGGACTATATCGGGACGCCAGTCCATAAGGATTGTCAGCTTGAACGGTCGAAGCGAGGACACTAGAGAAATCGACAAAGCACGGAATGATACCCAGTCCGAGAAGCNAAAAACAGATACATCCGGACACCAACAAGTCGATTCCATTTTATTCCGATGTCCATGCATCGGGCGACTCTTGGCGGCGCCACTGCATCTGAATGCCAAGAATTTCTAGATTGGAGGGAACAAACGACAAGCTCCTCCATTGCGGCACACTGAGCTTTGGTGTGGCTAGCTCAATAGCTTTCAACTAGTCTAGCTTGCTTGATTCCTTCATTCATCGAGCCGCTCTTACAAGAAGCCGACAACTGCAGCTCGCCGGTCCACTCTCTTTGCTGGCTCTCGTCCCCTCGCGGCGCCTCCCTCCAACTTGAGCGCCTCTCGCCGTCGGANTGAAAGCGGACCGGTCGTTGGTTCGAGAGTCACTAGTTTTAAGTTCTTACACGAACAAACCAAAGCCCGCGACTGAAGTCGCCGGCAAGACAGAACGGAGACAGCTAGAGCAAGCGCACAGACTTAGGCTGGGAATGTCCCATGCATCTGGTCCTAGCTTCTCGGACTGAGGTTCTGTTGACTACTAACCTACTGACTCGAAAGTTGCGATTGTGTCAGCTTGAAGTTGGACCAACGCATCACTTATGCCGCAATGAACGCCAATCGCAGTCCACTCGGCTTATGTAATCCAGCGCCAACCGGATCGGTGCTTGTGGCATTCGAGAGGGCGGCAGTGGTGTTTATTTTGGTTCTTTGCCGCGGTGGCAGTGATGGTGGTGGCGGTGGCGGTGGC
>Ga0058699_1000341_pt1 | contig 14422 bp, 10 predicted proteins | sample AgamicAtPe_FD_55078 | JGI IMG/M metagenome (GOLD analysis project Ga0058699, IMG submission 55078) | Agave microbial communities from Guanajuato, Mexico - At.P.e | ecosystem: Host-associated > Plants > Phyllosphere > Phylloplane/Leaf | place: Guanajuato, Mexico | collected 2012-10-15 | reverse complement strand
GCCGCCGCCAAAGCTAAACACACATTGGTCACCCATTACAAACCCATTCTGAAAGCGAGCGCAGACAAGCAAAGCAAGCTTGCTTCGTTAGTGAGGACTTGGCGCTGGGTCGCTAAAGCGGGCAGGTTAATTAGCTTGTGTGCGTGTGTTTTACTTTTGACAATGTTTTAGTTGCGCTCGCAGCTGAAGAAGTGAGACTCGAGAGTTGGGGAAAAAGGTAAAGTGAGTCAGGTAGAAACATTGCGAATGAATTGACAGTTTGCTGTGTCCGACTAACTCNCTGTTGCTCGAAGTGCAGTCTCGGCGNCAGCGGCAAGAGTAGGAGTTGAAGCATTTTTTAAGCTCTTCCCTCCAGATATTTGAGAGCGAGCGAGCGAGCGAGTGAGAGAGAGAAACGAGACTGGCGAACTTAGTNCAAATCACCTGACTATGCTCACAGTAGTTCTAAGAAACTGCCAAGCTCATCTACCTGCAACGAGAAGCCACCAAGAATAGAGGGAGGAGGCGGCGGCGCAAGCAAGCAAGCGTGAGCGCGAGAGTTGATAGCGAGTTAGAGAGCGAAAGAGATAGCAGCGAGCGCGAAAGGGCAACAGATATAAACGGAGCCAAGACGATTCCATCCTCACAGCAGCACTTTCGTTAGTTTGTTATCTATTCAAAACTAGTCAAGCCTGAACTCTGGCCAGAGAAATCCGCTGTTCGCTTTAGCGCTCAACTCTGACAAAGGAGCCGAGACAAAGTGCGGCCCTCGAAAGGCCACAACCCGTCGAGTGTTTGGCCGGCTAAGGTCGAGGATGGAAGCCATTATTAGATTGAACTAATACCAACCACTCGCCGTAAGCGCGCGCATTGAACTCAAGCTGATGCGAACTTTCTAAACTCTCGCCCGCTAGTCAATTGTTCAAAGGCAAAATGAATTTGATCGTAAATAGGAAGTTGGATAGGATTGAGAAGCAGGTGATCTATGAGCTGACGTTGAAGAAGCGTCAGAGCAGAAAGTCCCACATGAGCGACAAACAGCTGGCTGCCCGCCAGCAGCTAGCCCGCGAGCTGATGCAGGAGAGGAGAAATCCCATTGAGGAGTCATATGCATGCAATACCATAACTACCACCGATTCTATGACAACCGACGACCAATCGCTCGATGAGCAGCCATCAACAGGTAGCTTCGGCACAGTTGCGAGCCAGACAAGCGTCCAGATTGGCTCGCCAGGTAGTGGGTGCAGTTTTAGCCGGAGCGATAGTAGCTATAGTGGCTCAAGCGAGGATAGTGGAACGCAAATGATGGGCGACGAGAGCGGCCAAGCCGATATCCAAGCGCGAAAGAAGGAGGCCAACATCAAGTTCAACAAGACTCGTCTTGAGCATTTAAATTCAGAGCTCGAGCGAAGACTGCACCAGTATGAGTATCTGGTGGCCCAGGAAAAGGCACTCTTGGGTGCCTACAACATGATGTTGTTTACAAATCAAGGTGTAAACAACTTTCACCTGTACGATGCCCTGTCGACCCCATCTAGAAGACTTAAAACCTATCAGCTACAGCAAAAGAGTAATGCTCAAAGGAATTCGGCAGCCTCAACAGACTCAAACTCAGGCTCCACCTCAACCACCAAAGCTGTCCAAACAACGAGGCCACAACTAAATTCGTCCGCTTCTACTGTGTCCAACCTCAATACACTCCATATGTTACCACCGCTTGCTGGTCCAAGGCGCTCAGCGAGCTCCTTTGCCCTGATGACGATCAATCAGGGCCAAACGATCGAATGATCGACGGCAAAACTGAAACAGTGAAATCTCAAGCTCAGTTGTATCATCCTATTTTGTCTAGTCGCTATCAACCCCTAAATAAGTGGAGCAAACAACTTCACTTTGGTATAAATTTGTTGTGATATCTGAGAAATATATACTTTGTTTATGAAATAAAAGTTTTCATCTAGTTCGAAAATCCTTATTCACAATATCAAGATTAACTTCACTTGCTCTCTACAATTAGCTGTAAGTCCATTAGGCAACAACCTCGCATGAATCATCCCAAGCCGGAACTCCAAACCTTCGCATAACCTTGTGCTGATCGGAGAGATCTTTCTGAACTTTCTTGCGCATGTAGAAGATGGGGCAGTCACTCGAAGTACAAATTACCTCCTCATGCAAGTTGCCTTGGCATCGCTGGCACTGAGTCCAAAGGCGTGAGAACTTCACCTCAAACTCGTTCAATTTATCAACATTATCTAGGTATAATTCACCCTCTCGCCCTTGGCATGAGCTGCAAACTGCCAAGGTATCATCAGTTAGGGGCGTTTTACAACCCAAGCACTGGTTACGCTTCTTTGTGAACATTGATAGAGCTCCAACCTTCGAGGTTACCTGCTTCTTGATGCGAGTGTGATCGCCTTTCAAGAGAACAGACTCTGCTTTGTTACCCAAAATGGGCTCAAATATTCTCAACAACGGTTTTGATATTTGATTTGTTAGATAGTAGTCTGTATCGATGGGAATGTTGTTCTCCAAAACATATAGGGGATCCTCGGATTTGAGATAGGCTGGTTGCCCCTTCTGCCCCGTGATCAGAACATAAGGAACGCGNTCTCCCAATTTTGGAGCCCCAGCAGGATCTCTCTTTTTCATTCGGTTTGCTAATTCAACATGAGCCTGCTTACTTGCGTAGTCACCATCTGTTTTGGTAAGCTCTTTCGTGATCACTAAGTGAGAGATATCCACTCTATTACACAGGAGGTCCGAAATAACTCTTTGCGCATGTTTCACNGCACCATCAGGATCCCTATCCATGAGAATCTTTTGCAGGCAGACGTCGATCAAGTTTGCAACTAGTGTGCAGTTGTCTCTTCGAACTGTTTCGATACCCTTACAATCCATCTTATCGTGCTTATCAGGTTTGGTCCAGTAGAGGCCAGCGTATCGCTTTTTGTTAATCAACAAGTACGGGTAGTAAACTTTCTCGAACTCGAGTTTTATCGGATCAACAAACTGCTTGGAGACAAATGCTGCTGCTTCTCTACCAAGTTCCATGGCATCTGCCACAGTTTGAACTCCAAATTTGACCATCACAGAGTCAGTGTCACCATAGATTACTGTTGCATCGTACTTGTAACCGTTAGCAACAGTAAATCTCTCTGTCACTGCCTTCCTTGTGGTTTCGATCATCTCGCGACCGAACCCAGTGACCGACTGAGATATCTCTAAGCACGGTAGCTTTCCCACTTGGGCTCCCGTGAAACCATAGACAGAGTTGGCGCTTATCTTCAGGGCCAACTGACGACCATCTAAGATTATTTTCTTGAACGCGTCAGTCTCTTTTTTAAGGTCATCCTTAGCGCGCTTACGAGCGTTCAGAAGATTCTTGAGGATCTGAGGTACTATAGTCTGGTGGCCAGAATCTGGCTTCTTGAAGTAAAATCCCTGAGGCGTACGAATATAGTCTACGTCCTGCTTCAAATTAAATTTATTGATCGCACTGTTGTTGAGCAGAGTTGTATAACACAAGTTGTGGGCGATAATAATGGATGGATACAGAGAGGCGAAGTCGAGGGTTGCAATAGGCACACTATAGTATCCAGTCATCGGTTCTAATACTGTTGCTCCCTCGAATTCCTCTCCACTGCTTATAGGAATGGTAGGTAGCAGATAGTTATGCTGCTTTGCCTCTCTCAGGATCTGAGATATCACCTTGATTTGTTGGCCTCTTGTCAACAGGTAACCGAGGGGAACACCCGTGACTCTTGCCATCTCCATATAATTGATTACGCACATGAGTTTGTCGAGAAGCTTGAGAGGTAGAAGAGCATCCTTGAGACAGTATACAGCCAATCGGCGTCTAGTTTGCTCATTACCGTTAAAGAGATCAGTAATAATAGAATGGTGAACATCCTCCTTTTGTTCTTGCAAAAAATGGTAAGACACCGCGTTTAACTTGTATGATCTCAGTTTGAAGTCACGTCTCAATACTAGTATGAGGTCGAATTGAACGCGGCCCTCTATGTTGATATCAAGATTTTCTCGCTTGCCCAATTGCTGAGATTGTAGAACTACCTTTCTAGCTTGTGTCTGGGCGGTCGGTATCCGACCAAGATACGGGAATGCATGGCAACCAAGCGTTTTAGCACGATTGAGTAGGTACCCAAGATCGAAATTTTGAATGTTGTATCCAGTAATAATATCGGGGTCAATCTCTGTAAGGAACTTGGCCCAAGCTAAGAGCATCGCCTTCTCAGAATCGAACGATTTAACTACTGCACCAGCTATGGGGGCACACGATCTCAAAGTGAAGATGCACCTGATGAAGGGTTCTTTGATGCCTTGTTTAACGACCATGTTCGCGATCTGAATCACCGCATCATGTTCTGGTTCGGGAAAAATGCCTTTCCTGTTCGTGCACTCGATATCGAAACTCAGTGTTCTCAGAGGGGCGATACCAGCCCAATCGCCNTCAGGCGGATGGGCAATGAAGTCTGTATAGTTGATATCACATTCTATTTGACAGAGGGATTGAAAGTCTTGCTTCTCGCGCAGTTTGTATGTTCCGNNGGGCAATTCGACCCAGCTACATCCGTATACTTTGTTGTCTGTCATGAATCTAATCTCATACTCGATATTTGACTCGAACAGACTGTGTCCGCGATCATCCGGTTGCCCTGGAAAATAAACGCCCATAGATGAGACGTCACCCTTCATAAATACATTCGATGCACACTTGAGGATCTGGGGCAGGGCGCAAACAATCTTGAGATAATGCTGCTCTTCGTTTCCACAGTAACCGTAGATTGTTCTGGCAACAACATGTTCGACCTTTAAGACTTGATGTGGCAATGGGACAACTTTGCAACTGTTCGACGCCTTGCAGCGCTCATCTAGATGTAGGCAAAACTGTTCNAGTTTGCTTGTGTCCGGTTGCTTCGCAGTGTAGACGTAAAAGTATGGATGAAACCCATGGACATGACAAAGGATGGAGTGGCCNTCGCGGGTAACACCAAACATGCGTGTAACTGGCACGACGCTGGACTCTGGACCCATGAAACCGTCTTTCTTCAGTCCATCGTAGTGGTCGATGTCCATTTGCTGGAATACAATTGAGTCCTTTGCGGGATCTGGCGGCCTAAGAACTTTTGGCCGAAGCCATTTCGGGTCAATGAGATCTGTCATGATATAGCTTTGAGCTTATGAGATAAAGATGATTCTTAACACGATCGTTCGAGATCTATCTTGCGGAGAATAAAATGTTGCAACGTGACTAGCAAAATAAAGTTTGTTGAGTAGATTTGAATCAGGAAACTGTTCATCCCATCAAATTCAATCTCTGGACGAAAATTACAAATCCACAAGGCTTGCGAATGCCGTTAAAAGCACGCAACAAAAGAATAACCATGCAAGTCGGTTGTTTTGGCGGAATATTTCGCTCATACACGTGCACTCCGTGATCGTACCATATTCATACAGGAACGGGAACGTTTGAATTTTGAACTTGGATATCGCTTTGATTCCATAAGGCAGACATTACCTTGGTAGTCTGTTCAAGAACAATTCAGTTGAACTTGTTTCGAGACAAGAGAGAGCTGATATCTGTGCTGATTGCATCTCCTGGTGTCCGTTTGCAACAAGTGTCTCAAAGTTCCAGATGAAACGTTCATTAAGTCCACGATCTTGCCCAAGCCTTTGAGCTTAGACCAACCCGAGACACAGTAGACTATAAGTCATGAAATTTTAACCTTTAATTTGTCGAACAATCATCAACTTTTGCACCTACAAAAATATCCTCTCACTAAAATTTGTCTCAATCTCAACATCATCTCGATCTGTCGCAGCNAATTTCTCTGGCATCATGTTCTATTTCTTGGACGAACAGGTTTCCTGATGCATTACCTGTGAGCGAGTTACAATGGTTCGCTGAGTCATCGTATTCGTTGCAATGCTGCTGAGCCTGAGCCATCGTTCCACTCGCCACAGGAGTGCCTCTAAACCGGCCCGACAATCTGTCTACAGTTTGGGTGCAGCTCGAGTTCGGTGCCGTCTCCACGAGGCCATCGCAGCAGTATTGGCTTGGAGTTATGCTTGCAAAGGGAACAGAATTGGCCACCATCTGTTGCTGTTGCTGTTGCTGTTGTTGTCCTCGAATGCCGCTGTAAGCGAGATTCTGCTCTACTTGGTCATAGGCTACCGAATCCTGGTATGGCAACTGTTTTTCCGGTTCCAGTCTCACGTAGGAAGCCTCGGAATTCGATATACACAGAGCCCTCGGCAGAAACTCTTGTGATTGGTGCAATTGTTGCCTAGCTGCTCTGTTCAACTGGGCGCATTCACTCAGCGAGGCTGGTATAGATATTGAGTTGGGCATGAAGCCAATCGGGAGCTGTATGTCAGCCAGTCCTTGATTCATGATCAGCTTGCATCCGGCAGGATTCGGTGTGTTGCTGGTGATCCTACTTCGATCGCAACTGTTTGTATTCGACAGGTTGCCAACCCGAACTCCTCCGTTCCCCTTGGAGGCGCCCTTGGTTTCCAATGTGCTCACATAGGGCCAGAAGCTGGGCGTATTGATGAAACGCACCTCATGGGAGCCCAGGGATTCGGTCTGCTTGCCGCCACTTCCAATGACATACAAGGGTTCATTGATATTCTCATGGCAGCCGATTATAATCTGGTCGTGAAACTCTGAATGGTCGGGCGGAATTTCGTTGCTGCTCGTACGATCGCTCTCACTTTGGACGGAAGCCCGAGGAGTGTTCGAGTGGTCCAGTTCCATCAAGCTGCCTAGATTTGAACGTCTCTCTAACGAGTGGTTCGCGAATTGACGATGATGATTGCATCGCTTTTGCTCCCTTGCAAGAGTCAAGCCTCTAACAACACGATCTCTCTTTGGGTTTCCGTCTTGAATCTCTGGCGTCACCATGATCTCGTCTTTGGGTCTAAGCTGTGCCTGTTTGCTTGACGATGGTTCGGTTTTAACGCAGCCAAAAGAGATTGCCGTGGAGTCTGTGTGCAATTCGCGACTTGTATCGCTCCCACTGCCTCCAGTTTCTTTAACTCGCGACGTTGATTCAGAGGCCAGCAATTGCAAGGATCGGCTTGAGTGCGACCTCTGTTCGGGCGCAACAGAGTCGCGTTTTCTGCGTCTATTCCGGTTGGTCTCGTTGCTGGTCGGATTTTGCTGACAGAGGCGAGTCACGGAGAATACAATCACAACTGTGGTGATTGTGCAGAGTAGAATCACAAGCAGTATTCCAAGGATGGGCTTCGATCGCTCGTTGTTCAGGAGATCGTTNACTCTCAGATAGGACATGATTCGCTCAGAGAGGCTTGGGTTTGGCGAGATTCGCTTGCCGTTCAGGTGGATTTTCCCAGCTCCAGGTGAGCCGCTCACTTCGTTGGCTGGCAGGGTGCTTGTTTGGTGGAGAGCTGGCGGCGAGCGGCCCTTCTGGTTCTGCACGTAAATCATGATGTTGTAGCTTGTGCCTGGTTGCAAGTCGGTCACCTCAAATGAGGGACTCTCGCTAAAGAGCCTCCGCATTTCCTGTTGCTGCTGCTGCTGCTGATGCTGTCGTTCGCTGTTTTGCTCATTGAACGCTCTTGTCGGTTCATCGTGATCGCGATGAGCCGTCGCCACTGCTGCTCTCTCCTCGCCGTTCTGGCTTATCTCCAACAGGTAGCTTTGTCGTCCCGTCGAGGCTTGCGAGGTTTGGCAGTGGACGCTGAAGGAGCTGTTTGTGAGGTTGTCGAAGAAGCAGCCGAAAACTGGATCGGGCAACTCAGATGGAACAACNTTTATCACGCAAGGCCTCTCCTGCTTACCAACCAAGTTTGAGGCCGTGCATAGCAGCTGACCATAGTGGCGCTTAGACTTCGGAGTAAACATCACGTGGCTCCTGGTGAAATTTGTCTCGTACAATTTAACCTTCTCGAGATGAGAATTGGACAGAACCTCGTCGCTCTCGCTCCCATAAGATTGATTGAATTGCCAAACAAAGTCAACATCGTCGCTTGGCTCTGCTAAAACGTTGCACTCAATTCGTGCAGCCTGATTCAGGGCAACCTCGTATTTTGTCCTAGTTAGAGAGTAATCACAAATTGGTTCGACTTGATGATAGAAGTTGAGAGAATGGTTAGTTCGAATAGCTGGCCCCTTGAAGAGAGCTGACGAGAGTACCTACATTTTGGGCGCAATTCCAACTTGTTGCTCACAGATTTGCCCATTGAATTTGAGGCAACGCAACTGTACTGGCCTCTTTGCTCCACTCTGATTTGTTGCAAAACTAGCGACTGGTTGCTCATGATTATACCAGCGCTCGTGTTTGCAAACACTGGCTGATCGTTGAGGAGCCAGCTGAGATCTGTGATTGGCGGGTTGGATTGGATGTTGCACTCCAAGACAACGTTGCTTCCTAGCTTGATTGAATCTGGCTTGAAGTTTGAGGCATAGCGGAGATTCACTTGGGGTTGATCTGGATTTGCAACAAACAGGGATGATTGGTCAGCGAAACTGGTCAAGTTAAAGTTGGCCAGCAAGTCAGTGAAACTTACATAGAACGTTCATTGTAATTGAATCACTGATTGGCGATATATTTGGCATCTTTGGATTTGAAGCAGAGCAAACGAGACTCTGCTTGTGGTCGCTCAGTTGGGGCACGAAGGTGAGGTGGCTAACCTTTGTNAGGTTGTTGTCGTTATCACGATTGAACTCACTAATATAAAACTGCGCCCCAGACAACTGCTCAACCCTCGACAGCTCGCCCGCGTCGAGCTCCGTCTGGCCCCTGAACCAGCGCACTCTTGCCTCGGGCTTCGAGCCAGCCGCCTGGCATTCAATGGTTGCCTTCTGGTTCAATTTGAGCGCATAGCTGGAATGATTTGTTATCCTAACCTCGGTTGGTTTAACTGGTTCAGTTGTCAAGTTGAGGGTTAGTTTTGGCTCACCCATTTGATGGGAATCCGTCTGTTTTGGGGGAGGATTGAGATTTTTGCTTACGGTTTAAGTTTATCCTAAACGAATAATTGAGCGGCACCATGAACTGATTGTTCTGGGCCAAACAGAGGAACTCGTCGCCAAGATTTGAGCGATTCAAGTGAAGCTGCAAGGTCGACTCCAATTTGCCCTCCGAATTTAGGCTCTCCGAGTTTGTGAGTTTAGTCCAGAGTTTTAATCTATAATGTTTGCCTAGCTGCAACGAGTTGAGCTCCTTCGGGTGCGAGTGGAGGGATAGGAAGTGATCACGAAATTGGGCGCCATCGTCGGCCAAACCATCGGCGGCCAGGGTGGCCATGAATTGGGCCTCGGCCAGGCTGGGCCTTAACGCGACAAAGCCTCCACCAGTGCGGCTTGCTTGCTGCACTGTAGGCGCCGCGCCCGCAACTGAAGAGGCACTGGGTCGCCACCACGAGATGGAGCCAATGGGCTCGCCTGGCTCAACCTCGCAACTTAGCGCAAAGCTCGAATCCTCGTCCACGGGCCCAACCACGCCTGGGTTCACTTGCTGGTTTGACTGGTCGCGCACCAGCATGCTCTTGGGCGGACCTGCGCCGAGTTTGTGGGTGGGTTGTTGACAGGGAGTTGCAGTGAGAGGAGTTTTGGCCGGCAGAGGCGGCCTCAAGTGGGGTGGCCCATTCAGCGCGTTCACTTACTCGTTAAAACAACCAGCACCCTGTGAGTCTGAGTGGCGGCCTTATAGAACTCGACGGTGCAAGTGTAGAGGCCCCCATCCTGGGCTCGCGCCTCCTCTATCACGAGGGCCGGATTCGAGCCCGGCTGGCTCCAATCCTCCGCCTCCAGGTGGGCGCGACCCTTGAGTTGCTGGGAGCCAATCTGCTGCTTTGCCTCGCGCAACGAGCTTGAGCCGCGCGCGTCAACGGAGAAGATGGGCCGATCCAGTTGGTCGTCCTTGTGCCAGACTATCACTGTGAGCGCGCTAGCCGCTAGCCTGCCGGCCGCCGCGGACGGACGCTGCCTGCTGGTTTGCGCGCGGCGCTGGCCCTCCGCTTGCGCGGCGCCGCTCAGGTTTGCGCAGGGAATGAGCAAGCGCTGGCCAACAACTCCCTCGAGCTTGCTCTCCGCCGCCTGGCGGCCACCTGCGAGGTTGGTTGGTTGTTCGAATTAGCGCTGGTTAGTTTTCCGTGTAGTTTGCCATCAGCAGCTCGGCTGTGGCCGCTCCAGCCGCATGGCCGATAATCATATATCTTCCTTAGCCAACAAGCAAGCGCAGCAGCCGCAGCCGCGACGACGACGACGAGAAATGAGCCTCAGACAAACGTAATCGATTGTCTTCCGCCACAGCCAACATCCGCCCTGACGAATTCTGAGCGCCACGAGCGCACAATGGACGCCAATGTATCTGGCAAGACGATGAACATGTTTCCTGCTCGCGACTCTAAACCAAGCTAAGCGGATCCTCCGCTCGCTTAAAAGCGGCCCATCTTCTGCTTACGTCACACGGGCGCCCGATCAATCATGGGAGCGCCTCGAGGATGCTTTTAATTGAGCCCACATTGAGTGCGAAATCTCCAGCTCCGGTGGAGAACCTCCAAAAACCCCAAACTCGAGCTCAAACTCAAACCCGAGCCTAGAACAAACAGACGGCCGAGCGGGTAAAACAAGGAGCAGATTGAATCGTGTTGAGGCCGCAAAAGCTGTCCTCTCCCTCTCACTCTCGCCGCAGCCTCCATTGCAGGTGGCCGTAATTGGCTCGGGGGAGCCGCGCAATGCGGGTCCAGGGCGCCGCTTTCCAATCAGCGCTCCTGGACTCTGCTTTTTGTTGGCGGCGGCGGCGGCGGCCAAGCAAACGGAAGAGGAGGATCCTGGGCGCAAACAAAGCGAGCCAAGCCATTCGGCGCGCACCTGCCAGACGGAGGCTGGGCCGGCCGGAAGTGTTGGCGGCGGCTCCAGTTTAAAGGGGGCGCCCAGTTTAAAATGGGCCCAGTGCAATGGCACTCGAGGGCTCCTCCACTTGGCTGAGCAGCGAGAGTGCGCCAAGTCTTGCCGCAGTCTTGCCTCAAGCTCGCGCTGCCGGCGCATTACTCTGCCGCCGGCCACTTGCGCTCCACTTGCCAGTGCGGCCGCCAATGCTGGACGGATATTGATTTCGGCTGGGCAAGTTTCAAAATTGGTGTTTACATATTGAAGTTGTATTGGCGCTTCCTCGAGCAAACAGCGCCCGCTCCAACTGGAGGCCGGCCACTTGAGCGCTCACAATATCGAGCTCGGAGGCGACTTATTGTTTGCCCGATTTAAAAACAGAGCCTTCGGTGGGACAAGTGGCGGCCAATTGGGGGCGGCCTTGCTGCGGCAGTTGCGCTCGACTGCTAATTTATAAATCGAGCAGCGGGCCAGTTGATTGCATGGCGGGGCGGCCAAGGGCGGTTGTTGCTGCTGCCGCCCCCCGCCGCTGCAACTCGCCGGCGAGTAACGCATAAGGAATTAGGCCCAAAGCGGAAGCGCCATTATCACCTGGCCATTTGCGTGCGCAGTGGGCGCAAATCGGCCCCTCCCCCCCCCCTGTTCGTGGCCAGAATAGACAGCTTTGAGGGGGCGGAAATTTGTCCGCGCTCGCTGGGCTGGTTGGGGGGGGAGGGGAACGCAAATTGAATGATAAGTCGGGCGGCCAGCGCCGGCCGGCCGACTGGGGGCCAAATCAGCGCTCGCCAATGCAAATGCTCGTCCCTGATTAATGTGCGCCAGCGAGCGCTATTAGGAGGCGCAAAACTGGAGCGCCCTTACCTCTCTGCCACGTTCGCTAGCTCTCAGTGGCGAGCTTGCTAGCGGCAAAGATCGAGCCAAAGGGGAGCTCGCGCTCGAGTTTCATTGTGCGTAAAATTTAATAGCCGAATGGCAGCATTCTGTGTCCGAGCGCAATCGGCGCGAGCGGCTGCGGCGCACGGAGGCGGGAGGAGTGTTGTTTTGTTTGGCCGGAAGTCGGCGGCGGCCGCCGCCAATCGGGTCTAAGTGAGCCGATGGGGCGCGCAGCTCGGCCGATTAATTAAGAGAAAAGTTGCTCAATCAATTTGCGCTCGCCGCTTCCCTTGGGGCGAGTGGCGGCGGGTGGCGCCTCTGGCGGCCGGCCGCGGGTCTAGGCCATTGTCTGCGCGCAACGTCGGCTCACTGAGGGCGCGTTGCAACTGTTTGCGCGCCGGCGGCCGGCCAGCCGCGAGACGGAGCCCCAATTATATTTACATGCGGCAAGGAGAAGCCGGCGAGCTCCATGTCTCTCCGTCCGCTTTGATTGATTGACTCCGCTGCGGCCGGCCGAGCGCCGAGCCGCAGCGCCCGCCAACCGGTTGCCTGCAGCGCAGTCCAAACTCCCATAAAAGTGGACTACGTTAATGGATTGAATGCGGCCGCCCAGAGCCGCGAGGAGTCGGCCGAAGGGAAGAGCGAGGGGCCAAATGGATCCATCGCCATCTCGTGCTGACAATAAAAATGATGATTTTATCCCCAAACGCAGCAGTCGACTCAAATCAGGCAGAAAAATCACCGCAGCCAGAGTTGGCATTCTGGGCTCTTTGGGCGAGGAGGGAGAGTCGCTCGGTCTGGCAGCACAATGGTTTGCGCATGTAAATACACCGCAACCAGGACGGAGTGGAGGGGGAGGGGAGCATGACAAGCGAGCGGGTCGTCTTTGGCCAATCGGCCGCAGAGTTCCCATTGGGGCGCCCGCCGCCCCCGTTCAGCCGCGAGTGGCGGCGGCGGCGGCTTGAAAACAAGCGCCCGTGTCATCCAAAACCAACGACGAGCTCAGCGCTCGCCCCCAGCAGGGACGAGCAAAACTCCGCTTACCTTCCAAGTGGAGCCGTTGATGGCGCCGACAGCTTTTAGCTGCCAAAGTAAATAATGAAGCCGCTCGCAAGGCCCCGAGAGTTAACCTTAATTTGACCGCATTAACTTGCCACCCAACTGGCCGACCGGGGCGGCGCTCTCAGTGGAAGCGGCGGCGGCGGCGGCGGCCACTTTGGCCCGGTTGCGCCGCCCCAAGTCGAGTGGCCACCCTCGCCGCTAGATCCCTCTGACCTCGAACGACCTTGCAAGCCCATCAATTGGAAGCCGCAGCCGGCGGAGCCAAATTGACGCTCATGGGCAATAATTTTCAGCCAATTGGGCGAGCGGCGCCCACAAGTCTAGGTGCCTGGAAGCTCGAGCTAATGAACTCGATCATTTGTCAGCGCTCGAATTGGGCGAGCTTTGCTGGTGTCCCTTGCCTTTGCCTTTGATTCCGCCGCTGCCTCTGCCTTTGACTCCGCTCGTTGTGCTCGCTGGCCGGCGAGGGATCAAATCAATTTCCGCCCTCCGCCAAAGCGAAGGACGCGCGCGAGTCCCATTTGTCGCCACGATGGCTCGGCCGGCAGAAACCGAGCGGTCAGCTCTATGCGAGTCGCGCTTTAAGAGGGCCAACCGAAGCCAGGCTCGCGCCAACCGAGCGGCGCCCACAAGGGCCGGCCTCCAACCGCTGGACTGGACCATTAATTAACGCCAGCCGGCGGAGCTCGCTGCAAGAGTGTGTCGCCAACATTGGGGGCCAACTGGCTCGCTTGTCGCCGGTTGGTCTTATCAGTTGGCCGCAAGATGGCCGAGACTGGAGCGCCGGCCGAGGAGCAGAGTTTCAGCTGGCTGGCTCGCTCGGCTTACGTGAGCCGCATTCGATTAGAGGCGCTCGCCCCTCGTCGATGTTTCCAAGCCGCAATCTGGCCGCTCAAAGCAGCGCGAGCCGACACATAGCGCGGCGCAGGCAAACGCACGTCCGCTGGCTCGGCTTGCTCGCTGGGGCACGGAGCAGCCCTTAGTCGCTCATCCTCGAACAGTGTGACATGCGCGAAAATGTTATCCCTTCTCTGCCAAAGAGCTGAAGCGCGAACTGTCGGCCTGGCCAACATGAGAGCCGGCAATTCATTTGCTGGCCAACAATCGGCCGCCTCGCCAGCCAGGCAAACCAGCCGCTCACCTTGGCCATCCACACTCAACCTAATCCGCCGGCTTGCTGAGCCCGGCGCCAGAGAGGCGGAGGCTAGAAAGTGTAGGCAGCAGCAACAACAACAATAACAACCCACCTCTCCTCCCTAAGTCCATTATAACGAGCGCAAATTCATCATTTTAGCCGCCATTGTGCTCGCTGGCCTCTTCNATCGGCGGCCTCTTGGCTTGCCGCCTCCAACTGCTGCCGTCGGCCGGGCAAGACGGCAGACGGGCAACATTTATCTGGCCNAGCGAGCCGCCTTACGCTTTCGCGCGCGCGCGCGCCACCGGTGGCCCAGATTGGCGGGCACATTTTTCATTTTGAACAAATGGCCGCTGCCTGCTCCTCGCGGGCTGATCTCGGTTGCGAGTCAAGCGGCCAGATGGAGGCAAAGATCGCTCTGCTACTTGGAGGAGCGCCTGCAGCAAGCTCGCTCATTAGCATCCCTTCGAGCTTTCGCCCCTCCGCGCACCTCTGGA
>Ga0058699_1000340_pt1 | contig 14432 bp, 7 predicted proteins | sample AgamicAtPe_FD_55078 | JGI IMG/M metagenome (GOLD analysis project Ga0058699, IMG submission 55078) | Agave microbial communities from Guanajuato, Mexico - At.P.e | ecosystem: Host-associated > Plants > Phyllosphere > Phylloplane/Leaf | place: Guanajuato, Mexico | collected 2012-10-15 | reverse complement strand
AACAAACTCCAGAGTTTCCGAGTCTGATCAGCCTTGCAACAATTTAAGACTTGCTGGCCACTTTGATGAGATAGCCAGCGGTTGCAGCGATTCAAGTGTCAATTGTACAAACATGGAGCTTACGCTAGATGGATCAAAGCGACCATTTCATTGCTCTAATGGAACGCCCGAACTTTGTCCTACTCAGGAAAGCCTTGACAACTGTAACCAGAGCGCTTTTGTTTGCAGTAGACCTGCGGCAGCCCGTAAAGACGAGACTGTAGACGGCATCTCAAGGTCACAGCGTCCAAGCTCCACACATAGGCTGCAGAGACAGCAGTCAATGGTGCCCACTAGGGACGACAGCCTCGATCAATTGGACACACAAGANGCCATGCCTTGTGTAGAGCTCGATCTAAATGGATCCTGGAACAAATTGTTATCCTGCCAGACTAGACTTGGTGAACACATATTGCCCCTCATTGGCCCCCACGACTACAGAAGGGTGGGCCAAAATGGATTCAGTCTCTTCGTTTGCTCCGCCCTCAAATTTTGTGCCCTAATTTTCGTGGCTAACTTCCTTCTCCGCCTAACGGACGGCGTGTCGAATTCTATCATCGACCTATTGACCATCGAAAGCCAGACTGGGGCGGCCAAGGATGAGCTGATTGTCGAGAACCAATAAATGGCGACCTAATGCAAGTAACCTCAAGTCTAGTTTAGATTTAATAAAACCCAACCGAACGGCCATTCCAAAGTGACAAAACTTGCTCGCGATGGCTCATGTTAACCTTGACAAGGCTCTTTAACATCTTTCTAGAGGTCTGTACCTCGCCCATGAACCAGTTAAGGGGCCGCATGATTTGAGAAATCACGATAAATAACCAGAGTAACCAAGTGAACTACCAAGTGAGCCAAAAACAGATAACCAAGTGCTTATCCATTTATGGCTCCGGTCATGTTCTGAGGTTCAGCCTTTAATCGAATCACAAAAAGAATAACAACCTTGATAGAGGTTTCACAATGCTAGCCNCTCGTTCGGATGATGAAATCGGCGGTCAGTTGGTGCGATGCTTTGTTTGCCTCTCATTTCGCAACATTATTCAGGGACAACTTGTCGAGTTGCATTGGCTCCAATTCAGTTTGGTAGCTCGAATTATATTGAATGCTTTCCAAGAAGGCAAGCTTGTCGTTTGGTTCCGGCCTATAAGTGGCCANTCGTTCCGAGTAAAAGTATTCGAGCACCCTGGTTGCAACCATTAGAGTAACTTGGCGGATTTTAGACAATCTCGGGTAGATGAGTCCTACTGAAGCATCGTCGGCGCTCAATTGATCGCTAAGAGCTCTGGCTGCAACCAGAAAGGTTTCCTCGGGTATAGTGTGTACGTGGGCGGCTATTGCGGCAAGTCCAACGCCTGGAAATATGTAAGCATTGTTGCCCTGACCAGTAACGTACGTTTTGCCGCCAAAAGAGACTGGCTCAAAGGGCGAGCCCGATGCAAAGACGCACCTGCCCTCTGTCCACCTGTAGGCCTGGTCTGCCGTGCACTCGGCCTTCGAAGTTGGATTGCTGAGCGCAAAGATGATTGGGCGCTCGTTGAATTGGGCCATCTTCCTGCAGATAGACTCGGTGAAGGCGCCACCCTGCGCTGAGGCTCCGATTATGGCAAGCGGCTTTGCGTAAGAAATTATGTCCTCTAGATCCTTTGTTTGGGGTGCATCGCGGGCAAAGGCGCGCTTGTGGTCGTTCAAATCAGTGCGAGAGCTTACAATTAGTCCCTTTGAGTCAACGAGCCAAATGCGAGCTTGAGCTTCATCGCTCGAGGCGCCCAACTCTCTCATGGCCATCATAAGCAGGTTTGCCGTGCCCAAATTGGCCTCGCCAGCTCCATAGAAGAGGAAGGAGCAATCTGTTAGTTTGCGTTCAATCAACTTTGCGGCCGAGATCAAGCCGCTCAAGCAGACTGAGGCCGTTCCTTGGATATCATCGTTAAAGGTGCAATAGTGGTTTCGATAGCGTTGAAGCAGCGAGAAGGCGGTCGAGTTTGCGAAATCCTCGAATTGAATCAGAGTTGAGCGGCCCCATCGGGTCACAACTGATTTCATGAACTCCTCAATGAGACTCTCGTACAATTGGCCGCGCAATCTATTTTGGCGCAAACCAATATAAAAGGGATCCTCAAGTAAAGCTTGATTGTTTGTTCCAACATCTATGGTTACTGGCAGCACATTCTGGGGCGGGATGCCCGCCAAAGCTGTGTAAAGCGATAATTTTCCAATACTGATTCCCATCCCATTTGCGCCGAGATCGCCCAAGCCAAGGATTCGCTCGCCATCAGTAACCACAATCACTCTAACATCCTTTTCGGGCCAATTCGCCAACAGCGAGCCGACTTGACCTGCGTCTTTGGCCGTCACAAAGAGGCCCCTAGGTCGCATGTAGATGTGGCTAAACTTTTGACAGGCCAAACCAACTGTTGGCGTGTAAACGATAGGCATAAGCTTTTCAACGTTCTGTTCGAGCGCCGCATAGAAGAGGCGCTCGTTGAAGTCCTTCAAGTTTCTCAAATATAAATACTTGTTAAGCTCGCCCTCGCAGGATTCAATGAAATTCATCACCCCTCTCACCTGGAGCCCCTGGTCTTGGACGGCGCCAGGCAAGAGTCCGGCTATTCGGAGTCGTTTGCGCTCGAGCTCGCTAAAGGCAAGCCCGCGCTGGCGACTTGCAGACAGGTCGCCGAAACACATGGAGGACATTTGCGCTCTTGGGTAGTCTCTCGCTTGGTACACTATTTGGCTGGATCTCTTCTTGGTTACACGGTGATTTGTTGGTCCTTGTAACTTTTTGGAATTGACGGAGGGCAAGTTGAGTGGGTAAGTTGGGCCCGTTGAGCTTGTTGAGGAGCTTTTAGACGAGTACTGTGAGGTTGAGGATGAGGAAATGGAACGGGATTCAGTGTTTGTGGGCAAGTCNGCAATATTATGCAAGGAGGCGGTCGCCTGATACTCGAATGAACTCGCTAGCTGCTCTTGCCTGCACCTGTACCCACTTTGTTGGCACCGAAAGCCCTTGGAACTAGCCAACAAAGTCTCTCTCGACATTTGTCTGGAGGCCAAACTGGGCAGGGCTGCTGCGGTGGGCGCCATGAAGGCTGTCGCATTTGCGCTTTGGGCCTGAAACTTGTTCCATAATCTTGGAGCCTTCGCTTTACTGTTATATGCGCGCTTGTTCCTCGATCTAGCTTGGTGGTTTGTGGCGCCTTGAGCGCTCGTATAGCCGCTGTATGCTAAAGGTTGGGGCTTGCATTGGCGCACGTTAGCGAGCCTCTCCTCGTTTCGCAACTCAAGCTCAAGCAAGTGGAGCTGGTGATGGCGCTTGTGCTGGTTGCGCGGCTCTTCGTTGCCAAGCGAAGCCGTGCAGTCCGAGATTGCGTGATCTGAGGCAGCCCGATGTGTCTTGGCAGCAAACACGAACGCGTCTCCATTGCCAGCGTCATCCAGCTCGCCCATCACGAGGCCGTCGTGGAACATTAGAGCGGGCGTGAGGTTTCCATTTGCGCTCGCNTGTCTTGCTTGCTTTAGGAGTTGTTTTCTCTGCCTCTTGTTGGCCTCTATGGCCATTTTGATCGAGTCTTGCTCCAGACGACGCCCTTGATCAACCATCCGCTCGCGTTCCCTCTCTCGTTTGCTCTGCGACGAGCCCATCCCTTGCCAATTGGACTCGAACGCAACCAGCTAAATATTTGTCCCGCCGGCCAAACTGGACCGCCGAATCCTGTGGAGGCGCAACTCCTTTAAACTTGGTCCAAATACTTTGCGGCAGTGGGACAAAATGGTGGCCGATTAAAAATGGGTTGAAAGTGCGAATGGGAGACCACAAGGAGAGGGTCTTGCCTAAGCCGGCACTGCGCGTTCACCAATCCCGGCAACCAGAGACCAGATGGCTCAGGCGGCGCGAGCCCTCCTCTCACCTGAGCAATCTCGTTGCCTTGTTTACCTAGCGCGCCGGTTGGCGCTATACTGCCGCCGCCGCCGCCGCTGCCTCTCGACAAAGAGGCGGCCGCTCGGGCATGACGCGCCCGCAACCAGCCAGCCAGCCATCCAGTCGCCAGCCAAGCAGCCCGCGCCAGCTCCCGTCCACCGGCCGCCAGCACGCCCGCTCGCTCGCTCGCTCGTGTTTCCGCCAACTTGTCAGGTGCACCAGCGCGCGCACTCTTTGAACACTTGTTGTCGTCGTTGTCTTGGTTGCTGTTGGCGCTGTAGCCGCTGCTATTATGATTGGCGCTCGCTTGTTGCAAATTTGCCTGCCNCTCGAGCCCTTGNACGCTCAGGGGATATCTTACAAGTCTCTCAACATGATAGCTCGCTCTCCTTTTGCGCGAGCCGAGCGCCTGCAAGAGGCAAAAGGGGTAATGATAGTACGATCAAGCGGCGAGATCAGCGGCGAGACTAACCAAACACAACGGCTCGGCTCGGCTAACAACAATGGCAAGCAAAGCTCAAGCTTACCGCACAATTACCGCACCTAGTCATCCCGTTAAAATGATTCGCCAGCAACAANNTAAGCTGAGCTAAGCTTAGCCGAACCGGCTGACTGGCTGCACTAGCTGCACTAGCTGAATCGACCAGCGACACCAATTGGGTGGCCGAGCGCAATTTCAATGGCGGGAGGAAGTTGACTCTATCTCCTCGCTCTCTACTAAATTAGAATGGAAGCCAGAAGTAAGCCGAGAGGCTGCAGCTGGCTGAACAGCGCAGCAACAACAACAACAAGTTTCATCTATTGTGCCTTACCTGTTCCCCTGATACATACTCACACACACACATGGTGCACTCTCGTTTTTCCACATTCAGGCTGCTTGCACAAGATTGGCTTTAATTCATTTGAAATCAGACCACTAACGCTTTCGGGCGCTGCAAGTTGCGCTAAGGGGCAGATCTGGAGTCCGAGGGCAACACGAGCGGCGGCTCATCTTCGCTTAGGTCGAGAGAGGAAGTGTCTTGGCGTTAAGGTAAAATTTTAACGCTTGTTTGAGGCGACTCGACACCGTCGGCCGAGTGTAATCATTGAAGAGGCGCTCGAGGTTCATGGAAGTCTGGTTTGTGGTTGCCAGGCCAGAGGTCAGCACGCTCACTTGCGACTTGTATGGCGCTGAGCTCAGATAGGTGACGTCCGAAACCTCCAATGGGCAACCAGAGGGCGAGTTTAGCTTGTAATTGGCGTTTTGTTGCAACGTAATCTCATAGCTCATCTTTGGCACAATCAATCGCGCTTGGCCATATGTCCAGTCAATTGGCTGACTGAAGCGCAACTCCTTTGGCAAATTGTACACCAAATCGAGATTGTGCTCGATGGGGCCGAGTATGAGGCCAAACACGTAGGTGTAACGCGCTCGAGTTGTGTCCAGCTCGCATCTATCCGGGTGTCTTCGCAATAGTTTCATCTGAATCCCCTCCGCAGGCTCGCTGCGGTTTGTGCCATAGCCGCTCGGCTGGCCAGGCCTGAACCAGCTGGCCTCGAGCTCAAACAGCGGCCGTCCATCGGTGCCGAGGATTTGGCCACCAGCGCCGGACATAACAATATTGCCAAGTGACTCTTTCTGCACATCAATCAGCTCATCCTTGTCCAGGTCGTTGAACCAAATTGAATTGAAACTATTGATTGTATTCAGTTCGTGGGCCAGCGCTTGTTTTGCTAAAACTATCGATTGACGCGAACACCTTTGAAAGGTTTTACCTTGCTCATTAAAATCGACTCCAGCATCATAGCTTTGCTGACTCTCTCCAATCTCCTGCTGCTTTTGTTCACTTCCATTGCCAGTTTTGGTCTTCTCCTCCAATCGATGTGTGGCCCCATAGATGTTGCAGTAAATAGGCCGCCCGATTGCAACAACAAGGCACAACAATAAAAGCAATTTCATGTTTATCCCTCTGACTCGCTAGCCAGTTTTAATTTGCAACGACGCTTTGGGTTGATCAGGTTGCAAAGGGTGGGGCTCATTCTGGTTGTGGTCGGCCAGCCAGCAAGTGTTAAGTCTCCTAAAATATAAACAAACTGAGGGATAGAAGAGCAGAGTCAGCAAATCTTTCTGAGCCTCTCGTCGCGCAAGGCTCGCGATTTAGCCCTAGCCAGTGATGTNGGGCAACTCGAATCAACAAGGAACCATTCTCCTAGTAACTGCCATCATTATTACGCTAGTCTCAGGGCTCATTCTNGAGCCAAGAGATCGAGCTTGGTATCCGAGGGCTCTGATCGAAGGGGACGATGCGCGCCACTTGCGAACAGGGGGCGCTCTCGGCCGAGACGAGTGGCGAGACGGGATGTCGGTTGGATTCAGGGCGCCAGCTCGATTTTACACCTCGAATTGGAGAGATAAGGCGATTGATNGGAGCCAGCAGCATCAGAAGAGGCGGATGGATCGCCAGCTCGCTTACATTGTGTCGCCTCTCAGCAACCAGATCCTGGAGGTGGGAGAAAGCCTGGGGCCAAACCGCGGGCGCTCCATTGATCTGTTCGCCGGCTACAGGGAGGAGCCAGTGCTTTCGGGTGGCCCCTTGAACGAGTGNCTCACGTTGAGGTCCTCGGTTCAGCTGGCAAAGGATGATGTTGACAAGGAGAGTGGCCAAATTAAGCGCAGTTGTAAGGGAACTGTGCAGGTAAACCGATGCGAGGGTTCCTGCAGCTCAAGCGTGCAACCCTCAGTTAGATCGCACGTTGGATTGAAGAAGGTGAGTGAGACTCTTCANCAGCTTGAAAAACTCTAAATTCATTTAGATTTGTCATAACAAGCTCGCTCTCGAAAACCAAAACAGGACTGCTTCTGCTGCAACGAGGGCTCGTTCAAGCGAGTTCAGGTTCGTTTAAGCGAGTGCTACTCGCCGATTGACAATCGACGCATCTCAAGCTCAGAAAACGAGCTCGCAAGCTTCATGGACATTTGGGTGGACGAGCCAACTGAGTGCAGTTGTCGTCGTTGCGATAGTATTGTTTGAGTAAAGAATCAGTTCAGCCATCTCTTGCCGATTGAACGCCTCGTCTACGACGGAAACCGCTCGCTGTTTGACGACTGAGCTGGGAAACTTTGCGCCGTCTCGGCTTTTTAAATGGGGTTTTCAGGTTGTCGGGTGAAGCGTCTGCGATTGTCGCCACCAGCTAGAAGCCGATGANGGGTGTCCTTGATAGGGCAGCGGACGATTTTGTTCGCCAGAAATGGTCAACAATCTTCAAGCGGGCAGCCCTTGTTTGTGGCTATTAGAGTTGCGAGGTAAGTGCGAGGTGATCTACTGAGGTTCCCACGCTTGAGTTCCAATGTGAGCAGTGGCCAAGAAATCGGCGCCACTGATTTGAGGCGACGTCGGAAGCGAGAAAGAGAGAGAGAGAGAGGTTGCACAACTCAGACGCAATCTGCCGATAAGTCAACAGATTGTCAGCCACTTAGCCGAGATGACCCACAAAGGTGACAAACGAAGTCAGCGAGGGTGCGAGCGGTTTGGTTGGACTCTCTGTCTTGATTTGAACCCTAAACTGGAGTTTATCCGCCTGCTCTCTCTCCCCATCCAAGTTGCGGCAAACATGAGCTTGTGCGTCTTGTTGAGCATGTAGACGGCTCGCAGGCAAGATNGTCGACGATTGTTACCGTGCGGCCGTATGTGGCCCGATCACGGGGTTGCTTATGTACAAGCGTCTCCAGGCGATAGCATCAGCTTAGGCCGTTAATTGAATGGAGCCTCTGCAAGGTGGTGCACTTGGCCAAGCCTCTCGAGTTTGGCTAGATTTGAGAGTGAGTGTGGAGTTGGGGCGGGGGGAGGACATTTGATGTGGCCAAGTTTGGAATGGATGCTTGTTATTATTGTGCAACTCGCTCATCTTTGTCGCTTTTGGATTGAGCTGAAAGTTTCAGCTCAGAGGAGGGCTCGGCCGAAACTTCCTTGGAATGGGGTTATAATTGCGTTGACAAGAAATGCGAAGTCTAGGTGGTGGCAAATTGGAGTCACCTGCGCAGGCGACAGAAGCGACCAAATCGCTGTGGTGGCCGCCGGCAAATGTTGTCCTGTCTAGAGCTACGCAAGCGCAACAGCCTCCACTACTCTTACATCTAAACTCTCCAGGCCAACTAGGGCCACCGGCTCTCGCTTTAATCTGGCCACCGAGACATTGATCGCAACAGGTGAATGTGCCCACTGACAGTGAGTTGCCTTGATTAAGTTCCAATTGGCTAACGCGATAGTCGGCTCGGCGGTTTTGAGTCTCAAGAGGTGGAGCAGGTGGAAGAGCGAGAGAGAGAGAGAGTTGATGGGTTCCAAAGCTGCTGCCGCATCAAACTTGATCTAGCCGAGGTTTTAAACTCACAAAAACTGGACCATAATTTGAATACCAAGCGAGCAATCAAGCTCACCTGCATAGAGTCCGCGCGTGGGCTGTTTATTTTGCGGAAGGTGACAGGAGCCCGGCGAGCTCAACTGTGGGAGCTTAATTGATTAGATCGACAGCTACAGTAACAGCTCGCAGATTGGGACTGAGGCAGAGCGAGTGGGTATTCAGAAATCGATGAAGCATCACTTCCTGACCCGAGCGAGCATCGTGAGATTTACACTAATGATTGTTCACTAGCCACAAGTCTAGACTAGATAAGCCTGCCACTGTTTCACCTGAGGATACCTGATTTGCGAGCAATGCCAACAAGGAGTGCTAAACGACTACATTTGATGACCGGTTGGAATGGATTGAAGCCATCGACTGGAGCAGCGAGTTCGAGCTGATCGAGGAAGTCTAGATTGGAGGGAAAGTGAGGGAAAGTTGCCGCTAGGATGGCGCCAAGAAGTTTTCGTTCTGGGAGCAAATGTGCCGATGGAGAGGCATGCGATCGTCAATCATCAGAAAGCAATAAAGAGGATCAGGAGCTCGAGAAGTGTTCGAGAGTTCAGATATGCAGCTTAAGCTTTCGAGAAATGACTNAACAGAGACTTGAGCTCAATCGCCGCCGACAAACAGATTCGGGTGGCAGGGAAAAGAAGCTGTCAACCATGGGCCCCATCGGTTGGCCAAGCGCGTGTTACCTAACGTTGTTCCNTGCCCAAATAATTCTATTGGTCATACTCGGAGTTGAACAAAGCGAGGCAAATCAGGCCAGGTTTGCAAACAGACAGCAGCTCGAGNTTGCAATCCAAGCTCTGGCCAACCAACAACCCACCNACCGATCGGCGCTGAGGACTGCGGGCAGCCAAAAGCCGATTTTAAAACACCAAGTTANTAGCAATATTCTACACGATCTCGAGCAGCAGTACGGACAGGATGCAAACAGGATCCTAGCAATGTCCGCAACCTCGCCCATTTCAACAAAGCAAAGCGATCCAAGCGCGACCCAAAGGGCGTCAATTGAACCGAAGAAGCAGCAAGCAGAAAGTTCAAGATCCAACGAGATGCCGGCCATGAAGCTCCGGGGTCAGCCCAAATCAGAGTCTCTCTCAAGCCGGCGCAAGGAAGAATCAGGTCGCTCGTTGGAGGCGAGAAATCGCGACAAAAAGTCCGGTGAGACTAGCCAGCACGAGCAAACAGAACGTGAAACTGAACAAAACTCAGACGATTCAATTGGATTTGAGGTGAACCCAAACGCAAGACTATCAAACAAAGTTAGTCTCACGCGAGAGGTTCCCTTAAACTTTCATCAGACGAACGAAAGGTATCCTGAGCAAGACGTTAGTTGGCTGGGCGAGAATTTTCCGCGTCACTTTGGTGAAAGTCCCCCAATCAGGTCGAGACAAGAACACTACCTACCGAAGACTGCGGATCACCCAAATGAGCCAAATCGGGCCGATTTTGCTGACGTGCCAACCTTGAAAGGCCACTCGCCCAATATAAAGGTTGTTTTCAACAATAATCCCCAGTTTATCATTGGAAAGGAGCCAGAAAACCTCTTGCAAAGGAAGACTCGCCAACCTGGTTCTAATATATACAATGAAGACTATAATTCAGACGAGTCGAGTTTAAGTGAGAGCAGAATCATGGCCTCAAAGACAATCCCACCAGATCAGCAAGTTTCAGATGAGCTCCCTTGTACAAAGGACAAGACCTCTCAATCTAAGAGCTTCCACGCGCCAAACATCGAGCACATCAATTTGACCAACCAGGACCATCAGAACTCTTTTTCCTCGCCCAGTCCGTTGCAACAACAACAACAACAGCAACAACAAGAGCAGGAAAAGGTTTCGCCACCCCCGAGTTCGCCGCCTCCACCACCTGAGCCTCAGGTGAAAGTTGCCGACACTCCAGCATCAATACCCAAGGCTGTTGTAGCACAGCAGGATGTTGGCCAAATACCCGAGCAGGCGTTCAAGGGTCAGCAACTCGATGAACAGGTGATCGTGCCGCTGGAGCAAATGGTCAAGAGCGGAATCAGGCCTCCTTTGCGCATGGTTATAAGTATGCGAAACAAGAATGGTGATGTCATGAGGATGCCGATCAATCTGCATGGCTCCATTAGGACCAAACAACCACTGCCAACCCTCGAGCTTGGACCTCAGATGCAAATTCAGTTCGAGACACCCGAAATTTCGTCAAAAAAGCAGCAACAGATAGATGAGAGCACGCCACTAGGTGGCGACTTCTTCGATCCGAGCATCGTCAAGCCTTTCCGAACTAAGTCGAAAGTGCACGAGAAGACGAACATTAACGAGCAAGCACAAATCCAACTTCCAGTTCAAGAGGCCAAAATCGATAGGCCTCCCGTCCCTGAGGTTGTGGTGCCCACGAANCAGGTGGATCATCCGCTCGAGGGGAAGGAGCGCGTAGAGCAGCAGCAGGCAGAGGTTCCACAGACAAAGGAAAAAGTCCAAGCGGTAAGCCGGGTTAGGATGGAGACGAAAGAGGTGCCAGTTGAGCGGTCTGACTGTGCTGAAAAGCAGTCAAAGGTTGCTGTGATTGGACAAAATCCCGATGGAGATCTCCAGCAACAGATTAAAGTTGCGCCAACGGTAATGGGAGCTTCGCATCTTGTGCCTCAGAACCCAACAAAATTCGACAACAAGACTCTGGCAATNATGTTCGCTCAGTTGCACGAGGCTTTCAATCAGCAGGTGACCGGACAACATGCGGCGACGACCTCACAGGAGAAGGGGCCGCCAGCAGCTCTTGCCCGAGAACCACAACCGCACCTACAACCACCAATACAACAGCAACAGCAGCAGCGGCAATCACAGCAACAGCATCAGGATGACCAAGAGGATCTCATGGTTGCTATGTTAGCAGCAAACATGACTGAGCATGGCGCCGGACAATCAGGACGACAGATGTCAATGACAGTGATACGGCCGCCCAAAGGAACGACACTGCAAGAGGCAATCAGGATCCACGCGAAGCAGTCGCCGGATCCAACCAGGACGGTGGCCATTTTGCAGTCCATTAAACCCAGCCGAGTTGGTTCGAGCGATGTTGGCCCAGCTGCACCAAAAGCGGCGCCAGATTTCGCGCACCGGCCAGAGTCTCAGCCAATTGGAGTCGATGTCCACCCTAGGAGGCCCGAGGGTTCCGCCGCAATGCAACCGCCAGCCGATGGCCCCAATGAGCCAGATACGGACGGATTCTCTTCGGGTTCCGACATAAGCTTGGATTTACGCCAGCAGCGAACAGCTTTCACTGAATTGCGAGCGAGCCCACTGTTCAGATTCAAGAGATTTGCAAGCCAAAACAGTGTTGCTGGACTCCTGGAAGCCTCAGATAAGCTCACTTTGCAAGCCAAGACCCGAGACAAGCTGAACCAGCTAGCCTTCCAGCAGAGAGCTAGAAAGATGGCCGAGAAGGACGGCCTTAAGCTGGAGAGTGATGGAAACAGGAGCAACAAGAGTTTGAGTGAGAGGGATGCCAAGAAGGAGGCTGGAGTCGTTGTCAAGAGGCAGAGGGCAGTGGACAAGAAGTTTGGAGAGCTAGCTCAGGTGAGGGGGAGTGGTGACTCTATTTTGGCTGCAGCCTCAGAGAGCTCGCAGCTGAACGAGGTGCCAGACGACGATGAGCCAGAGGAGGAGAGCGATGGGCCTGACAACGAGGAGGCCTCTTCGGCGCCAATGGGAAGCGAGAGCGACGCTGAAGACGAGAGCAACGATATGGGAGACGAAGCGGACGATTCCTCTGGTTTTGATTCCGACGACGAGCCCTACAATCAGGGCGCCTCGAGTGAACGCGACTACAACAGTCCCTCCTTCGAGATCCCGCAAATAGACATCAATCCAGACACACTGAAGCAGCGAGGTTGCAAGACGGTGCTGCGAGAGGTGCAGGAGATTCCGATGAACGGTCTTGGAGTGTTGCAGGCCAACGGACAGGCTGGCTCCGGCTACGAGCCAGCCGGAGCCTCGGGCGGCCAGGCGGCGGGCGTCAGAGTGAAGCGCCAGGCTGACAACAGCAACCTCATAAACAGCCGAAAGGTGACCAGCATCGTCATGACCAAAGAGTGCCACTTTCCAAACGACAGCAGCCAGCGGGAGGGGCTCCAACAGGGCGCGATCAGCAAGCTGAACCAGCAACAGGTTGTGCCCCAAGTGACTCTCGAGTCGGCAACGCAAGCAATCGGCAAGGTGGCCCCCTATCGACCCCAAGAGCTGGTTCACGCCAAGAGCCAATTCGCCCCTCCGAACGAGTTCGAGCAAGTGAACACGAAGCCTGTGATAACTTACTTCAATCCAAGCCAACAAGCGGTGAGCATGGGCCGCGTTAGTGGGCCCCCTCCTGGCCAGCACTACATGCTTGCGCGCAAACCCGACCTCCACAGCCTGGCCCTATTGGCGAGCAGCCAACAGGGACGGCAACCCAACGTGATCAAGCGCAGATCCGTTGAGGCGAGCCCATCGAGCCAAGTCGCTCGGCCGCTCGCCAAGCCGGCGGCCGAGATTCATCTGGGAGCCGACAGTCGGCGCAACGAGGTGGTGGCTCAGAAACTCTACAAGCCGCCAAGCGCCGACGACCCCTATCACACTCTCAGCTATTCCAGCAAGAACGGAGTGGATCCAGACCCGGACTACGACGACGAGGACGAGAGTTCAATGGAGGCCGAGGAGAGGCCGCAGAGGAAGGCGTCGGCCTCGAACAGGCAACGGATGCGAGAGAGTCTGTCGCCGAGCGAGCGCAAAGCTCTGACGGATCCCAACTACGATGACACAGATCCCATTGCGCCGGGCGCACAAAACGAGAGGGATTCGCCGAGGGCCGATTCTGAGCCGGACGTGGACGAGAACGACGGCGACCTGATGGAGGAGAGCCGCGCTGACAAGGGAAGGGAGACTGTTGTGGCGCCCTTGCTTGGTNGCGGCGGCGGCGGCNGCGGGCCGGCGCTNAGAGTGCACGATCTGGTGGCCGGCAAGCTGGGCCGGCATCAGCGTGAGCCCGCAAGCATGGCATCGGCGCCGGCCGGACGGCGCTACGATGGCCAGACCAATGCGGCCGGACACTGGCAGCCGCGGGCAGAGCTGCGCTCGCAGCCGGCAAGGCAGAGCCAGGCAGACGCTCCAAGGTTCGGCAAGTCTTTCAGGTTTGAGCACGAGGTTGGCCGGCCAGAGTCGGCGGGCCTGATGGGCCAACTGAAGGGCCTTAAGGCGGGCGCAACTCAGGGCTTTGTGGCCGTTCGAGGCGATAGGGAGCCGCTTGCAATGGGAGCGAGCGGCAACAGGGCGCCCAAGTTGCGGATTGGAAGCGCGCTTCGAGGGCCGATAGCTCGGCGCGAGGACGCCGACGATGAGGCCGACGAGCAGGAGGATGCGGACGAGGAGGAGCAGCAGCAGCCAGTGGGGAGGCGCCAGGCGGCGAGCGAGCTGAACGAGGACGAGGACCCGGATGCTGATCCCGAGTACAATCCAAAGGAGAGCCACTTGCCGGCGCACACAAAGCCGAAGAGGGTTCAGAAGAGTTTCGCTTACGTGCATCGGGATTTGCCTAGAAAGGGCTCGAGGAATCCGGACGACTTTGTCGTGAGTTATGGGCGTGGAAACTTGCAAACGGAGCAGGAGGACTACGATAGCGACAGGGAAAATAATCCGCAGATGAACAACGAACATCAGAGGGAGAGGGGGGCGGCCAGCACGGCGAGGGTTAGTAGATTAGCATTGCAAAGTGAGCCTGCAGGTGGGCTCAGTCCGCCAATGGAACTGAAAGCCTCAATTGGTCGGCCGATGAGGGAGAAGGAGGAGGCAAGTTTTCACCATCCCTTTAGCCGCACGCAAGCGCAACCAGATCTATCAAAACAGCAACTGTTGCAACTTGGAGCAGCCGCTCATAGGTTTGGTTAGGATGAGGTTTGCGCGCAGGATGCGACCATTCGCGGGGCCAAGGCCAAGCAAAAGCCTCCAGGCTGTGGCCAACCATTCAAGATCTGATCGTTTTCCATCGAACAATCAAACTCGAAGTGTTTGCGCTGGCTAGCGAGCAGGCGCGCCTGGCATTGCAGTGCAATTGAGTTGGTCGCCCGATT
>Ga0058699_1000339_pt1 | contig 14465 bp, 12 predicted proteins | sample AgamicAtPe_FD_55078 | JGI IMG/M metagenome (GOLD analysis project Ga0058699, IMG submission 55078) | Agave microbial communities from Guanajuato, Mexico - At.P.e | ecosystem: Host-associated > Plants > Phyllosphere > Phylloplane/Leaf | place: Guanajuato, Mexico | collected 2012-10-15 | reverse complement strand
GAGAGAGAGCCGGGGGCTCTGTGGCTGCGCATCTCTCCGGGTTGCGGATCTGCAGTCATAGTTGCATTATGAGCCGGCGCCGCACGGCTGTTGCGCTCGATGCAAGACTTGCCATGGATCCCTCGAGTTGGATTGAATTGGAAACGAGCGNGCGAGCGCGCGCGTTCTACGCATTGCCGCCAGTGCGAGCGGCTGTGCGCGCGAGCAGCCAGCGCGCCTCTCTACATTAGCTAGCTCGCAGTTTAAAACGCAGCTACGCCGCCCTACGGATGCAGCAGCGCGGATCGCCTGCCTCTCCCCCCTCGCTTGGGCCCAAGTCTCGGCCGGCCCNAGCCGCCGAGCCAGGTTTGCAACCAGAACCGAGCAGCCTCCTCGCAGTAGCATGGACAGCGAGTGGTGTCGGTGAAAGTGGGCTTCCTCCTCCAAGTGTCTCGCCTCCGCCTCCACCTCCTCTCGTCTCCGTTCAGTGCTGCCGGCGTTGTTTCGTTGCGAGAGCCGGCGAATTGAGACGCGCTTGCTCGAGGGACTAGTTGCGTCCCGCTTCCGAGCGAGGCGGCTGAAGCTCGCGAGCCCCTCGGCCAGACTCCTGGCGGAGGGGCGCCCAAGAGTGGCCCTGTCCAGCCAGATGGCCGCGCAAGGCTGGCCAGTGGGCCGCATTGCGCAACACTCGGCCCCAAGCCCCATGCGACATCCAGATGGTCGCCAATGACGCAACGCAAGCAAAGCTTTGCGCGCTTGTCGCAGCGGTCGCATGTAATTAGAGGGCCCAGCGAGAGAGGGGGACCTTTATTTAGATTGTCGTCGGCTCTCTCTCTCTCTCTCTCTCTGTCTCTCGCTTTTCCTATTGCCGTGGCCATCGCGTCTGAGCTCGGCTGAATCTGCGCCCAAGGATACTAATGATTTGCCATGTTTAAAAGTCGCCAGGCAAAAGTGAACCAACTTCAATCGGGCCGAGCGAGCGGCAATAGATTTGTGCCTGACAATTGTGCAAAAGTTTGCCCGTGTTGTGCCGGCACAACTGGCCGGGGGAAACAACAATAGGTTCGGAGAGAGTGGAGCCACCAGGACGAAGNCGCTCGTTGGTTGCCGAGCGCGGCTCCCCTTGCATCTGGTTGCGCCCAGCTGGTTTGCGCCCGCTCGCCAAGATGATTGCGCCCAGTCAACCAACCGAACCATTGCACTTGCCTTGTCACTAACAACAGCAACAACAACAACAACAACGGCGACGAATCCAAACACAAGCTCACCCGGAGAGAGGATGCCAAAAGTTGGNCGAGTTTGCAGACAATCCGCTGAATCGGCCCAAAGTTGAGCTGTAAAATGGATCATCATCATATTTTGGCAAACTTCTACAAAATCCGCATGAATGAGTGAACCTAAAACTGCAAGCAAATCGAAGGAGTTACAACGAGCCGCTAGCTTGTGTANATCAAGCCGCATCATTAGTTGCAAATCTGTCAATTGCACACTGATAGCCGACTGCATCNGACGGCAGCCTTTGCTCCTTGGCCAATCAGTACACAAACCATTATGTGACATCTGGAGCGAACGAAATTTAGTGTCACAAATATCAATGAACAACTGATACTATTTGACACAAACACAATGGAACTTTGGATCGGCGCGGACACGACTCATTGAAAGTGGAACTTGCTCATTGGTTTGGATTGCATATCAATTGATGGTTTGCCTTTTGGACCCAAGGAGCAATTGTCAGGATGGGCAAGCCGAAAATGTTGCTTGCAATGTGGCTAATGAACGCGAATAACGTGAATTCTAAGTTCGACTTCTTGGAACAGGGAATACTTTTGAGCCAAACTGTATTGGCGCAGTTTAGATACACAAAATGAACCCAGTCGCGAGCCTGCGTGTGCTCTCATAAATAAATTGTGTTTGAAATAGCGCGCGCTTAGAATGGTTCGAATTGCTTCTCCAATTCTAAGCCTCCGACTCTAAACAAGATGCGTTCTTAAGAAAAGTTGAATTTCGATCAAACTCTCNTCCCATCCCTTTGATGATAATAAAGTTATGCTTGGCTAGATTATCAGCACCCTTGTTGTAGATTATTGTGAAATCATACTCATGCTTATTCGGACTTTTAGTATTACAACTTCTATACTAAGAACTAGCTAATTACAGTACAGTAACAATGAACCAAAACTGGGAAGATTGGCCAGTGAGCCTGAGGAAGTTTGCTTGCGATGCCTTCCAACGGTGCAAAAGCGACGCTGATCAGGATAAGGTGCAGGCCATTTTGATGGAGATGCTAAAGAAGGCCTTTGCTAATGGGACCGTGTTCAATATTGACTGGAGCAAACAAAAGCTGCCGGACCCAAATCAACCCTATTCCTTTCCTCCAAATCTTTTCAAAAAGTCCAACTCTCATTTCGCTAGCAGTAGTAGTCCAGCTAATAATAACCAAGTAACTAGCACTACTTATAGCAGCAATGAGTTGCCAGCTAGCGCTAATTCAATTAAACCACCCGCCCTTGCAACTAAACATAACAACAGCGACTTTTCAACACAGTCGTCNAGGTCTAGATCTAGAGCAAAGAAGAAGCTGAGAAAGCGGCAGCGATCGAGGTCCAGATCTAGGTCTCGGTCGCGCTCAAGTTCACGACACCGGTCTCACGAGAGAGCTTCGCCAAGCTTCAGATCTAGGTCTAGATCATCTCGCACTAAATCTAGGAGTTATCGTTCAAGATCCCGCTCACCGTCAAGGTCTCGCTCGAGACATGGTCAAAGTTTTGCGACTAGCCGGAGTAAATCTCGAACCGCGCGCTCGCCTTCTCGTTCGCCACGGTCTCGTTCGAGATCTACCTATCATCGTCATCANCAACAGAATCAATCTCTTACTTCGTTACCAACATCCAGCAGTAGAACGGGCCGGCGGCGGTCGAGATCACACTCTCGTTCACGATCTCATTCGCGTTTGGGTCCCAAACGAAACCCTAGTAACTCATTCGCTAGCGTTGCCCCAGTTAATACTACCACCACTACTACCACCACCATCACTCCTGCTACCTTCACCATTACAAACACGAACAACACTTTTACCAACAATACCACCTGTAGTGGTGGCAATTTTGATTTTGATGTAGAAATGGCCATCACAGGCACCTGTCAAGATCTAGAAAAACATTATCTCCGTTTAACCTCAGCCCCAGACCCTTCAACTGTTCGGCCCCTGGACGTTCTCAGAAGGTCGCTTGATATGGTTGTTAGGTATTGGAAGACATCTAGCACTCGCGACTACCATTATGCTTGTGATCAATTGAAATCTATTCGGCAGGATTTGACAGTGCAGTTTATTCGAAATTCTTTCACAGTTCTTGTNTACGAAACTCATGCGAGGATAGCGCTAGAGATTGGCGACCATGAAGAGTTTAACCAATGTCAAAGTCAGCTCAAGTCGCTCTACGAGTTCGTACCCAGCGACGACCAGTATGAGTTTCTAGGCTACCTCATATTGTATTTGATATTTACGGAAAACACAACCGAACTTCAGCTCACTTTATCCAAATTGCCCCCCGATAGTTTAAAACATCCAGTCATTGACCACGCGTTAAAGGTAAGGCGCGCATGGTCACTTAGTAACTACCATAGGCTCTTTTCCTTGTACAGGCAATCTCCTGCAATGTCTGCCAAAATAATGGATTGGTTTATTGAACGTGAACGGAAACAAGCGATTAAGATTATNATGAAGTCCTATAGGCCAAATGTGCCTCTAGGGTTTGTTAGCGAAGAGTTAGCGTTTGATAGTGTTGACGATTGCTTAGAATTTGCAACTAAGCATGCACAAACCAAAGAGCCGTTTTTCGTTTCTCAGCCGGCTGGCCAAATCATTTCGCAGTCCGCGTTTTAGCCAAACTCAAGGGATCTAGGCAAATCATGTCGTGTGACACCTTATCCAACAGCATTCTCACTTCCATCTCCCGTTGCTGCTTCTTGCTCATGAAAGGATTCGACTCGTGCGAGTCAAAATTGGGCTCGCCGCTTCCGGGAACTAACAAGCTAGTAAAACCGCCTTGATGTCCCACCCCTAGGACATCCTCAAAGTTACAAAAATAAACATCGCTAACGCTGTGTCCGACGCTGTGTTTGAGATACGGTGTTAGCTCTTGGCCACTTTTGCAGGCGTTCTTGTATACACTGACCTCGCTTCCAGTTGCCACAGCCAGCAAGCCCAGCTGACTGAAGTGGATTGAATCCGGTACCTTGTGTAGATTGTGCACCTTGAGACATTCGTAATTGTTCCTCAAGTCCCACACTCTGATCGTCTTGTCCATTCCGGTAGTTGCGAAATGATTTCCATCGATTGAGACGGTGACTCCGCGCAGCGAGGCAGGATGACAGAGCATGGATAGGGCAGGCCGGTTGTGGTTGGGACTCCACATGGACAGAGTTCCGTTCGGATGAGTACAGANTAGCAGTCCGTTTGACGGGTTACTGGTTAGATCGNTCGTTTTGAGTTTTGTCGGAAAGCTAGCGATGTCTTTACCGATCGAAACGTCTTTCCAACTAATGTAACCCTTGTCTGAGGCTGCAGCCAGCAGAAAGTAGTGCTCTAGGAATTCCAAATGAGTGGCTCTATACATTGTTTTGATGACGTTCAACTCTACGCCATCGGTATCATAAATGTGAACCCAATCTTTCTGGGCCACGGCAAACATGGTCGGGATATGTAACCATTGCACTGCGTGAACTGATTGCCTAACATTGAATTCAGTTTGAAGATCTTTAGTCAGCCAGTCAACTGCAGCCACATGGCCTTGCCGACCACCAAGTAAGAGATTCCTTCCATTTTTGAAGTATTTGCACCTGTATGGCCCCAGTTTATCCAATTTCAATTCAAAGTGTTTGGAGGCGTTGGTGATGTCAACAGATTTGGCTATATCAGTTTGTTTGATGGTTGTTGTGGGCTTGTTGGCTCTGGAGGTATCGAGATATCCTTTGTTTGTTCGATGAAGAAGCTTCTGTCTCTTCAAACTTCGCTCAGGTGGATTGAGCATGATTCAATTATTAGGTTTTCGAGATCTCTGTTAATGATTGTAATAAGCCAAGAGCTGAAGTGTCAGATTCAGCAAATGAATAAGTCGGGTCACGTGTAGATATTTTGAACAGTCAGCCAGCACACCCCATGCGAGACTGGCACAGAGATTCTGCGCCGCAACCAAAGCACTGTATGGTGTATGGATTCACCGCTCAAACTTCCCGATTCGATTGACAATCCAATAGCAAATCCCCATTCGCCCTCTATCGAACTTCCGATCGATTCCTCATCGTTCCATGGGTTAGTTAACTTCAGAGTTACCTACATTAGCCCGAACGCTTCAAATCAAGCGAGATTCCGGACAAATGACTGCTCATTGGTTTCACTTGGCAAGAGTTTATTAGAGTTCTAGTTCCGATATGACATGATGTTAGTCGCTCTTTATAAGGTACAATGGCAACCCATAAATTGGCGTCTTTGAGCCAGCCCTTAAGTAGAGAATGCCTCTTGATCGATCATTTCAAAGTCTCAAGCCGACGAATCTTTGTTGAAGGCGCAATTTTCACCCTTTCCTGCACCCTTGATCAGTCTGCTAATCAATGGTTCAATCATCCAGAGTAGTCCTCCAATTGCGCATGATACTGCTAGGCAGAACATTAACGGATCGTAAGTACCATGGTTGTCCCTAAAGTAACCTACAGCCTGTGGTCTGAATGACATTAGAACTCCACCTATGCAAGATGCCATTCCATAACCAAGGGTAACTTGGTTCTCGCCTAGATAGTCGACCAATAGTCCATTTAGCAAAACGTACAAGAGGGATGCGAAGGCAGAAATTGCCACTGTTATACTCGCCATCCAAATGAAACCAGTCGCGTGGGTCACAGCAGCAAGTAGGCTCGCTAAGATGAAGAGAGTTAGGATAACAATACTCTTGTTCGACATGAATCTCATGTCAACAAAGATTGTGAGCACCAAGCGACCCAAGAGTTCACCAATCGACTGATAACTCAGCAGAGATTCTGCATCCTCCACACTGCAACCTTTATCCACTCCATAGTCGACCATGACTAGACAGTAGATGCTGAATACCCAAAAGTAGAGAAGTTCGTTATACCAGATCAAGTGAAAGCCAGGAGTCCTCAGAACGTTCCAAATAAGCGCCACCTCGAACTCTGAATCTTGACCAACTTCGCTCAAGCTAACGGACTCATATTGTTCCGCGGCGGCCGATAGATGAGACATCACCGAGGGCTGTTTTTGCATCTGAGGTTGAGGGTCTTGATTTCCTATCGAAATTGTTCGTGAAATCTTGCGCTCTAAGCCGGCCGAGCTAGCAAATGGATTCACTGATATTACGCTCGCTTGTCTTTGAAATATATCATCAGCTTGACGAGATATGATGATGGTGGACTGTCTTCTAAAACTGTTCTGATAGGTGAGAGCTCGGATAGATAAACGTGATAAAGTGTTACGTTCATTGCCCACCTGAGAGCCCTCGGGAGTGAGATCGCGTTTGAGCTTCGACCTTGGCTTTGGCTTCTGGTTTGGCTTCAATAGAGGAACCATGATTAGATTTATGCAACAGATACAACCAATCGCAAGGTACGAGAAGCGCCATTCGTAAGTAACCAATAGCCATTGAAAGAGGGGTGACCAGGCAAATATGGACAAAGTGCCGCCACAAAGAGCGATGCCTAGCGCTAGATTTCTATATCTAAGGAAGTAGCTGTTGATTATTTCCATGAATGGCATGAAAATGAAAGCGTAGCCAATGCCTTGAACCACGCCAAGCAAAAGTATATCGTAGATCAAACTTGAACTAATTGTTGAGAGCCCGTTGCCTAGAACTAGTAGAAGACTACCAATAATCATGCTCTGTCGGTACGATATGTAGTAGGCTATGACTGATACGAATGGGCCGACAACGTTTTCTACAGTGAAGATGGTGGATACTGGCCAAGTTGCTTCCTCACGAGAATAGTACCCGTCCTCAGTAATTTTTGCATAAATCAATCCGTATATTCTATATGTTCCTAGTGTGGCCGTCATCATGAACCAAAGAGCCATGAGCACCACCCAAGCGTATCTTCTATCAACGTTCTTAGTCCATTTTAGCAACTCTCTATGATATTCGCTAACATTACCTAAACCCTTCGACTTAATCCTCTCGAGCGCCACCTTTAACTCTTCCGCATCATCCATTCCTGGCGCCATACTCTTGTTTGTGCGCGTATATACTCCGTTATCATCGAAAGAGGTTCACTTATTTCAGGTAGATGGCTCCAGTGTACTTAGGAGTGACTTTAAAAGTCGAAACTAGTGTTGACTGATGAACAGTGATTCAAACTAAGGAGAGAACAGCCATTTATATTAACTCTCAAATCAGTTTGTCTACCTGTTTTGCAACTAGAGACTTTGTACCCGAGTAGACGCGTCCGATTGTTGGGCTTTCATTTCAGTTTACTGTTGCACAACAGTTGCTTTGGTACCCAGAATATAAAGTAGCAGCAGAGAACTTCAGTGATGATGAGACGAGGCAAAACTAATGCGAGCCAGNGCGTCTAGGCTACAAATCTAACCTCGACGCCTGCCAATTGTGACGATCTTCAGATCCCCAATCCCCCCTCACCGAGCTCNCCAATTTCTGGCGACTAAGTCGGCGAATTCGACGGGGACTGAGAACTCAGATGNNAAAGAAAGCAATAGCAAGCTTAGTCGCAGGTGCAGGCAAAAGCAGATATCCGGCAGTGAAGTCATGTTGCATAATTGCCTTCCAATTCGGCGCAATCTCCTTTGCGCAGCNTCACAAGCTAAAATCAAATCCATAGGACGTAGAGGCTGCTAGCTCTCTATTATTGCTGCTTGTCTGCTTTTGGTTTTGATCTGACGCTGATTGGAAACGTCCGAACGTCTAACCTGAGCTCTCTATTCACCTGATAATGGGATAACCTCGCGAGCTGACACGGACGCACTGTTACCAAGCCATATACGAACGAGTAGAGCCGGATTTAAGCATTGACGTTCGCTTGCTTGTTATTGTTCGGGTTGTCAAGCGTTGAGTTTTGGTCTTGTCTGTTTAAGATTATTGAGTGGAACTATGTGATAGACGACGGCCAACGCCCATAGCCCGAATGAGGCTGGCCAAGCCATCTCCGATAGAATCGAAAAAGGCCAGAGCGATCAATCCAACTAGATGAGACCGGATGCTCGTTCAGTTGATGCTGGAATCACCAGTTGATAGGTATATGCTAGAATTTCATTCGAGGATCGGGAAAAGTTCGCACGGTTCCCTCTTGACATTTACTATGGACTCTAGTCTGTCGATAGAGGTTGAATCCATAGAAGGTGGAATTTTAAGGAATTTCAACTGGCAAACTGATCCCTAGAGATCTGATGTGGCATTCTAGAACGATCTAGAGCGCATGTTCAATGCCATATCCCTGAGCTCGAACACCGAATGGCCCACTTCTCGCCGAAAGATAACCTAGAATCGAGGGATGGCTCTCCCAAAGGATTTTTGTCACAATCATTCGACAAGAGCAAGAAACGCTTCAACTGTTCAAAACACAAACACCTGACCGAAAAATTGCGATGGAATCGCTCCAGCAATGTATCCCTGATAAAATTTACAACCTCGTGGAGTGCTGTTCACACTTGTTCATGACTTCTCAAGTTGAATTGAAGAAGTCAGGAACGAGTAAAATAGGAGCCAGTGACTGAACATCATGGGTTGCGCGTTGGAATGGACAAGGATAGGCGATCGTTTCGCTTTGGATGAACGCGCCATAGCAGCGAACACGTTGTTCTTTTCCTGTAGGTAGTTNATGCTTTTACGAGAATGCGTGGTGCCAACATCACAACGTCCAGGTGTATTAGTTGAGCCAAACGTTTTGAACAAATGTTGTCTAGGTAAAACAATGTCCTTAGTCTACTAAAANAGAGTATTGCCGAAGGTCAGGCGTCAGTCATGATCAGTTCGCCGGCTGACATTCCGGCCCAGAGGCTTGAGCAAAAAGACGGCAGTGATTCAGCCAGGCTGGTCGAGGGTAGCATCAACAAATTCACCAACAGACCCTACTCAAGAAAATGGCACGACATTTATCAAAAAAGGTCAAAGTTGCCTGTTTGGGATTACAGGGAAACTTTTTTAAGATTGCTCGATGAGAATCAAACCATCGTACTTGTGGGAGAAACCGGTAGTGGAAAGACTACTCAAATTCCTCAGTGGTGCGTGGACTACTGCCTAGCTAAGTCAAATGAAGGTGATCAAAAGCTCTTCGTTGCTTGCACTCAACCTCGAAGGGTCGCCGCTATGTCCGTGGCCGCTAGGGTGGCCGAAGAAATGGATGTACCGCTCGGTGATCAAGTGGGTTACTCCATCAGATTTGAAGCATGTACATCCTCAAAAACCGTGCTCAAGTATCTGACTGATGGAATGCTACTAAGAGAGGCCATGAATGATAGCAAACTAAGTCAATATGGAGTCGTTATCCTGGACGAGGTTCACGAGAGAACTTTGTCGACAGATATCCTCATGGGTGTTCTTAAGCAGCTTATAGTTAAACGTAAGGATATCAAGATTGTTGTTATGAGCGCGACACTTGATGCTGGAAAGTTTCAAACATACTTTGACAACTCCCCTCTACTTAGCGTACCTGGAAGAACACATTCTGTTGAGATCCTTTGGGCGAACGCTCCGACAAAGGATTTCCTTGAGGCCGCCGTCGAGACGGTATTTCAGATTCACTCTGAGGAGAAGGAGGAAGGCGACATTCTCCTCTTCCTCACTGGACAAGAGGTAAGACTCTCCCTTCCTGTCCCTCCGAAGGTTACTAATCGTCAGGGTGAATATCCTCGAGGGTCAAGGTGCTACCGATATCCTTGGCCCAACAATAAACACCCAAAATCAAGTGCTATCCGTTTAAAAATAGGGGAAGAGATCTCTAAAGAAAAGGATCTCGGCCTAGAGCAACAACGGTACATCTAAAAATATCGTATGAAAAGCTCTCCTCTAACCTATCAATTCTACGCACCATGCACAGGAAATTGAGGACGCATGCAAGAGGATCAGTAATGAGGCTAGATGCCGGCGTGATATAGGGGAATTAGACTGTATTCCCCTCTACTCGACATTGCCGCCAGCCCAGCAGCAGAGAATTTTCGGCCCAAGACCACCAACTAAAGATGGCAAAATCGGTCGAAAGGTTATAATATCCACCAACATAGCAGAAACTTCCCTGACCATCGACGGGGTGGTTTATGTGATAGATCCTGGATTTAGTAAGCAGAAGGTGTTCAACCCTAGAACACGTGAAGAATCCCTCCTTGTCTCTCCAATTTCAAAAGCATCCGCCCAACAAAGAGCTGGTCGTGCCGGCCGTACAAAACCGGGAAAATGTTTTAGATTATACACGAAGAAGGCCTTCCAAAGTGACATGCCCGATCAAACTTACCCAGAAATTCTTAGATCCAACCTCAATTCAATCACTCTTAATCTAATCAAGCTAGGTATAACCGATTTAGTGCATTTCGATTTCATGGACCCACCAGCTCCCGAAACCCTGATGCGATCTCTCGAGCTTCTTAACTATCTTGGTGCAGTAGATGACGATGGAAACTTAACAGAAGTTGGCTCGATGATGGCCGAGTTCCCCCTGGATCCGGAACTGTCTAAAATGCTTATCACATCTTGCGATTTCAAGTGCTCAAACGAAATACTTTCAATTACGGCCATGTTATCCGTGCCCCAATGTTTCGTACGCCCCAACGATCAGCGCAAGGCCGCCGACGACGCAAAAATCAAATTCACACATGATTATGGTGACCATTTAACATTGTTGAACGTTTATCACGCTTTCAAGCAGAACAATGATGATCCAGATTGGTGTTATGAGAACTTCATCAACTACAGATCTCTCAAGTCTGTCGACAACGCTAGATTACAGCTCGAACGCATAATGGATCGGCTCCAATTGAAGAGAGTTTCGACAGACTTTTCGAGTCGCGAATACTACAACAATATCCGTAAAGCATTAGTTTCCGGATTTTTTATGCAAGTTGCTCACCTTGAGAGAGCTGGCCACTATTTGACGATCAAAGACAACCAAGAAGTGTTCATACACCCCTCCAGTTCCTTGACCCACCGACCCGAATGGGTTATGTACCACGAATTTGTTTTTACTTCAAAGAAATACATCAGGACAGTGCTGGAAATCAAACCCGAGTGGTTGCTTGCAATTGCACCGGACTATTATGACTTCGACCACTTTCCCGAATGCGAGGCAAAGCAAAAGCTGGAACTCATTAAACTCAAGCTTGAGGCCTTATCGAGCAGAGCTCCTCCCCCTTACCCTATACCATAACACGAGATAAACGTGGTAGAACAGCCAAATAAAAATCAATGTCGTGATACAAATCTAAGGTTTTCTCGAACTAGTCCGAGAAACCGTCAGCTTACACAATGAACACTCTCTGCATGCGTATGTGGTCTATCCTCGTCGTCATAGCACATCCCGTTGTTGAACTGGGACACTTCGATGTTGCTCTCACAGCCATTTGCGCGCTCAGTTGTGAGCTGTCAAAACCCTGCGAACAGAGTTCGAAAAACAATTAATCCATTCTCTTTATCGATTATTGCTGTTCTTATATTTTTGCATAGTTCCCACCTGTATTTTCTGGAAAAAGACATCATCCACTATATACGTTGAATTATCACCCCATACACCGTCATCAACTTTCATAACCTCTAGCCACCCTGAAACGTCTAAACAAATCCTGTTGACAGTGACAACCTGGACTACCTTGTGTGTTGAGCGAATTAACCAGTCTATTCGTGATCTGCACTNTTATTAATTGAAACTAGTGCAAACAACCTCAGTATCAAAATCAGGATANTCTTGAACTCTGAGCGGCGCCAGATCGGCAGTTCATACTTTATAGTAAGGAGCCAGTAGACAGTAAGCATAGTGCTTCACCCACCCAGAATTTAATTTCATTGTTTGACACACATTAGCTCGTTCCACTTACAATTTAGTANCTAAATTCGTCTGTATTGAACACCAACCAGAGTCTCAGCTGGACTAGAGATGACGGAAATATTACAGATATTCCAGGGCAACCCCTTGTCCACCTTCATCGGAAAGAAGATTGAAGCTTCAACTAGACCCGAGCTAGAATCTGAAGACTGGGCCTTAAACATGGAAATTTGCGATATGATCAACGAAAACGATGATGATNCAAAAGACGCTGTCCGAGCTATCAGAAAGCGCCTTCAACAACTTGAGCAGGACAGAAATTTCACAATCACTAATCGAACATTGACTGTCCTCGAAACGTGCGTCAGTAATTGCTCGAGACGCTTCCATGTCCTCGTTATGACAAAGGATTTCATACAAGATTTAGTCAAGTTGATTGGACCAAAGAATAACCCACCAATAGATTTGCAGGAGCGNGTTCTAAGAATGATAGAGCGATGGGCAGAAGCTTTCAAGAACCAACCCGACTTGAGCGGAGTTGTTACTGTTTACAATGATCTGAAATCCAAAGGCGTCACCTTCCCCCCGAGAGATCCTAACTCGAACGTTCCAATTCAGACGCCTCAAAGAACCGTTGGTCCCCGACAAGCCTCGCCTTTGCCTACCAGAACAAGCGCCACGCGACACGAACAAGCACATCAACCGCAACTATCATCGGGTCCAGTGGTATTAGAAGGTGACGGTTATAATAAGATATCACAAGATTTAGGGGTTGTCCAAACAAGTGTCGAGATGTTCAATGAGATCATGCAGCAACTTGAAGGCAAGAGCGATGAACCAACCTGGAAGCTAGCAGCTGACCTGAACGCTACTTGCCGGCAGATGAAGGATCGTATCGTGGATCTCATTGAAAGGGTGGCAAATGAAGATTTAACCATCGAATTGCTTAGATTGAATGACGACCTGAACAACATTTTCATAAAATATGATCGTCTAGTGAAGAATCGTGGAAAATTAGGAGGCGTCTCAGCACAAACTATAGATACAACAGCCAGTTCGGCTTCAGCAATACAAAGCTCGCTCCCAAACGAGCTCTCGTTGATAGATTTTAATGCTGATGAATCAACTGGCGACCATTCTGGATCCTCAACTGTTGATCCATTTGCATCACCTGGTGCAGCAACAGCTTCGGCTGCCGTGCAAAAGAAGTTGCCACACCAGAAACCGTCAGAGCAAGCCGATACTATTGGGCAGGACCTGGGTAGATTAAGCTTGGAAGATGGAAAACCTGAAACTAGATTCAATGCAAATAAAACAATCGGCCTACCGGAAGAGATCTCATCAGTTAGAGAGCAAGATTTTGCTGAGATAGAAAATTGGCTCAAAACTGATTCAGGTAGAGAGTTAACCTCGCTAAGTGGAGATTCACAGGGTGGTGAGCCCATCTCGATTCCGAATTCCGAATTCGAAAACTTTCTGGCCAGTAGAGCTTTAGCTGGTTCCGTTGGGCAACAGACAACTTCAGCATCAACAAGAAAACAAGACCAGAAACCCGAACCATCCCTTTGATCTGCCTTTAGCTTCGCACTTTTTCGGCTTGAATTGAGGTCAACAGAATTATTCAATTTGACTGAGGAGTCTAAAATTTAAACCTATCCGATCTAGCTGCGATAGTGACAATACACGTGCAATGTTCATTTACTTTATAACCAAAAGGGGAATCAATTGAAGTATTAAAGAATCATCAAAAGAATCAGAATTATCACAAGTCAGAGGAAAATTGATTCCGACCAAACCTCTCTTTTCTGGACCTCAGTCGTGAACATTAGATGAATTCAGTTGAGGAGACAACAGCAATAACTCGGCATAACCAATTTGTCTCAGATGCCCTGGTCGATATTCTGGCCCAAATCAGCGTATAGTTGCTTGATATCATCAGCATATTGACGCTCTATCTCTCTACGCCTGAGCTTGAATGAGGCCGTAACTAAACCTGATTCTGGTGACCACTCTTCGCTAACCAGCTTAATTTTTGATGGAATCTGCGTCTTTCTGAGCTTTTGAATAGAGCCCTCAGTTTGTAGTAGTTTCAAAACGTGTTCAGTAAGCCACTTGTTTGAGCATAGAGTCTCCATACTAATTCGTTCCAGTATATGCATGTCCTTAAACAGTTTTGTTCTTGGGGGAAGTCCGTTGAGCGTTTTGCTGTCGTTTTCAATCGCGTAAATTTTCTGTATTGAGTGACGGAACTTATCAGCTAAATCGCTAGATCCGTTAAATAACAGGTGCGCTTGCAATTTTAGCTCCTTCGGATCCGGTCTTATCAAAGCAATAACGTNGTTGCTATACTGGCTACAGTATACACAGATGTTCTCCACGACGGGTAAAGTCCTNAAAGCGACCTCAATCTCACTTAGACTGATATATTCGCCAGATAAGGGCTTCACAATATCTTTTTTCCTGTCGATAATCTTCAATACTCCATCAGGCAGCAT
>Ga0058699_1000338_pt1 | contig 14501 bp, 12 predicted proteins | sample AgamicAtPe_FD_55078 | JGI IMG/M metagenome (GOLD analysis project Ga0058699, IMG submission 55078) | Agave microbial communities from Guanajuato, Mexico - At.P.e | ecosystem: Host-associated > Plants > Phyllosphere > Phylloplane/Leaf | place: Guanajuato, Mexico | collected 2012-10-15 | reverse complement strand
GGAGGGGTACCAAAGCTATCGTAATATTCTACATTCGAACCTATTTTCATATAACATGTCCAATGTGTACCAGGTCCCTTTGAACTGTCTAAGTTTAGGACCTTTTTTAGGTAAAGTATCTCTCATGAATACACCTCGAAAATAGGGAATATGAAGTTTTTTAGCGTAAGTAAGGATGTCAAAATTACTCAACGGAGTATCTTTTTTTTTATCATTAACTCACGTAGTAAAGGGTTGCCACCTCTTGTCACTTTTTGTTTCCGTAAACCCTGACCAGTCAATGCTTTAGGTTTCTTGTTCATATACAAACCAGTGGCTTTTTGTTTCTTCTTCTTATTTCTCAAACCTTCACCAGTCAATACTTTAGGTTTCTTGTTCATATACAAACCTTTTCCCTCTGAAGCTCGATTATGACGGATTTTTTCTTCAGTCAATTGATCGTTAGCCTTTTTATTTTGGTAGCTGTTGTAAATCGTACCCAAAACACTAGCTATAGCCGGGGCTGTTGCAACAAGAGCGGGTAAAAAACCTCCTTTCTTGAAATTTTCCAACTGTTTCACAGATAAAGTAAGTTTCATAGAAGTCTTATTTTCTTTTCGAGCTTTTTTCAATTTTTTAATTTGATACAATGTCAGAGGGAGGGAGCAATCGTTAATTATAGATTCTCTAGTACGAAGTAAGTTAATGGTCACATTAACAGGTTTCTTTCGTTCAACTGCTGAAAGCACAGCAGCTTTCTCACTTTCGTCCATATTCACAGGATAATCTGTATAACTTGTAGGCTTTTTCTTTAACCCTGCACCAAGAGCTCGTTTAGCCTTCATTGTATTTGTAGTGAGCCAAGCCATCGCTTTCTCACCTAAATTGGAGTCAGGAGCTAAAACACGATTCCAAGCTGCCTCTTGTAAAATTTTGTCAGCAGTGTGACGTTTCTGTAAATTTTTAGACTTCTAGTACGCTAAATCATGGAACATGGCGGCTTCATCAAGTTTGTTCTTAGGCTTCACACCCTTCTCTAGTTTTAGTTCCAAATTTGTTCCAGGTCCGGCATATTGGTAACCACCAGGAAGGTGTATTTCAAAAGGAAGATTATTTATCAAGGAGTTAACTAAACCCTTACCCGAAATGGGTTTGGGAAATAATTTCATAATCGCATTAAAACGTTTCTCTTGGTAATCCATTATTATTAATGTTCAGAGGAAAAAACACCTCTATTTATACTAATTTGGTCGATTTTAGTCGAAAGTTGGTCGATTTTGGTCGAAAGTTGGTCGATTTTAGTCGATTTATAACTCTCTTATTTCTTGTAAAATATTAACAAGTTCGTTAGTAAGATTTGGATTAGTATTTCCAGCTTTAATTTCCCCATAAACAATGTACAATCTATCAAGTAATTCATCGATTGTATTCCAATAAACATATCAACAGGGGCATTTGTCAGAATTTTTCTAAGTCCAAATCCTTTTCCTCTTTTTGTAAGTGAAGGATCATCATCATCAGCTTCAACAAGTTCTTCATACAATGATTTTTGTTTTGGAGGAGGAGTATTAAAAATATGTGTAGGTGCGCTTACATTCTTAAGCAGACCTCTATTTGCTAGAATAGGTTGTATAATTGTCTTATATTTTTTTCCACTACTACCCTTGACCTTTTCAGTAGGATCATTATTCCTACGATATGCACATGTAGTTAAAATAATCTGTTCATAATTATCTATATCTTCGTTGTTATAATTTTGAGGGTCTTTTAAAGTCACAAGTTCCCATAGACCAGATGTACCTTTAAATTTGTAACCATCAAGACCATTTTCTAGTATAATGTTATCATTTTCAATAGAGATAGGTGTGTTCCCAATGAATAACTGATTCCCCTTCATGTAAATTCCAAAAGTAGTGTCAGTTAGAGACTTTTTTGAAGCATGCATACCTAAATAGTGACTCGCTAATGGACCAAATATTTTTTCATAATCATTATCATAATCAGGAGGAGGATGAGATTCTATAGACGATAATTGGGTTTTTCCTTCTATAGGTGTGGATCGATTTTCTTTTATCGCTACTTCTATAGGGGGTAATTGTTCTTTTATAGCTTGTAAAGGTCTAATAATTGGTTTAAAATCCTCTTCGAGTACTCTTTGATGTGTAACTATTCCACGTCTAATTTCGTCATATTTTTCTTGCAAGGCTTTACCAGCCTCAATATAGTCTTTCAACATGTTATCCATGATTCAAAATTTTGTTAAAAAAGCGCTTTATGTATACTAATCATCTTTAGTGATTATTTTTGACTTCTTCTTATTTGATTTCTTATCATCATCACCGGGTTTTTTTAGGAAGTGGTTGGATAATTTCAATTGTAGCTTCGGTTTTAGAAATATTTTTACTCATATACAGATCGATACATTTATCAGCTAAACCTTCGGAAACTATTTCAATTTCTGAATTGTGATTCTGTACGTAAGAATGAACTATTTTGTTCGTAGTGTCATTGATAATGAAAAATATACCCTTTGTCGTGAATAAATTATCGTTCTCTTTCAATTGTTCATTCTTGTTAGAATACCCAACAAATAAACTAAAACGTTTATACTTATCAATATATTGATGAATATTTGCCGTTTTTTCTGTATTCATTTTAGGCCAAATTTGTTCAGATAGTGTTCCTAAATCCGTACTTTTTATCACCAAGACGTTATAATAATTTTGAATAAACATATATTCATGATATAAACCATCACTAGTAGGTCTATTTAACATTTTAAAAGAAACAGAAGTTTGTCCGTGAACATAGATTCAGATTCGTACAAAAATATAATAATCATTTTTCAAATATTTGTAAATTTCACTTGTATTAGGATGCTCGTTATACTCTACAAATTTTTCTTGTTCAAATACAATTGTATACGGAATATGCAGCGGAGGGGGAGAGAGTTCAGGAATTTTCAAAAATGCTTCGATATGTGAGACACGCTCCTTGAGGTCCTCAAACTCATTTCTTTTTACTAATGACATGGTCGAAAATCAATCGTTAAATTTATCTGTTCCCTATGTAAATCTAACAGTTTATTATCTTGATCTGTGATTCTAATCACCAGTTCGTATATTACCGTAGTATTAACCGCNAAATAACAAATAGGATTAGGCTCTTTGATTATTTTTCCACCAATATCAAGGTACAAAGGAAAATCGTATAAAACGTGTGTATTTCGCTTCAAATCTTCTATATTCGTGCTAATTAAATTACAGTGAATTTTCACGGTATTTATACTAAAAATATTCGCGGGACCATCCGCTACTTCATATTTATTAGGCTCGAGAACTCGTTTATTAGAGAACCCTAGAACTTTTCCTATACTATGTGGGTGTGTGAAATCCACGATCCAATGACTTTTTATTTTTATTTTCAAGGTTGTTTTTACAAGTTGTATGATTGTTTTAGACTCTTGCATTTCATACATATTGGATAGAGTGTCAATAATATCATCAAGCTCGTAATAACCTGGAGGAAGTTTTACTTCGTGTTTAGATTTTCGCATTTCATTAGTAATTGTATCTGGTCGTTCAATAGGGTCTATTAGTATTAAAATATTATTGTCATCTGTAATATTGTACGATGTATTCCAGAATACAAAATGTTTCAAACCCACCTCGTACTTCCCATTCAAAACAACACCGTCATTGTACTCACGAATTATCTCTGAACTATCACTAGTCAAAGAGATTTGAAAAGACATATTTCTTAGTCCCTAAGGTAGTCTGTATTTTTACAATAATTATCGACTTTGAAACCTCCTTTTGAAAAGGTTTTAATTTTACTCCGGATAAACTATCACGAGTCTCTTCAAAACACTTTATTTCACAATTATTAGAATTATTTATCTCTGAATAAGTCGATTCACGTACTTTCAAATTTTGAATAATCACGTAATTGAACGATTCAAGGTACGTTGCATCTTCTTCATTCCATAAAATTAAGGGAACAATTTCACCCGGATTATGTATACTCGTATGATGACGTTTTAGGTCAACAACAAAATTTATTTTTCTATTAAAAAATGGTTCAGACGTACTGCTTAATTTTCGTTCAATATTTTTAGAAATTGTGAAAAAGCTAGTATTTGCTTTGACTTCGTAATTATCATCGGATTTTGACTTATAAAAATCAGCTCGCATAAATGCACGAGACGTTTCATTTTTCCCAACTGTTTCAAAATTACACACCACTACAGGTTCTTTACCAGTTTCACACGAGTTAACAATGTTCGCGATAAATGTGTACGTATTTTTGTAATTTATTTGAGCAAAAGTTTTAGGTCTAATTGATAGATGTTGAACTCTCGAGAATTGTATTTCATTACTGAAATGAAATAGAGTAGTAGAGTCGTGATGAATTGTGACTTTTGTACGATCCCAGTTCACTTTCAATATTTGACCAATGTCACAGATTTTTCTGTCATACTCACTCATTTTCCCAATCCCTGTATCATTGTGAATATGTACCAAAATACAGGAATCTTCTTTATAAATTTCAATTCGATATACACTATGATCTGTAACATTATCTAAAAGTAAAATATCTACACCCTCACCTATATCGAAATACATTACATTATTATCGTGTCCTATATCAGTAAAAATGAGAAAACCTTCGTAATTGTAAGAATACCTTTGTAAACGATTGGTAATTACTGGTGTAATAACCACCAGAAGAAGAAGAAAGATCAAATTTTTAATCATTTTCTTACATCTATTCCACCAGAAGAAGGAGAAAGATCAAATTTTTCTTACATCTATTTATACTTACAAATTTTTTTTTAACCTAAATAATTACGTAAATAATCTCTGTACATGTGAGCTTTCCTGAAAGCGCAACGTAAATTACTATGTCTGTATAGGTGTTTGCTACAACAACTGTACCGCCATTCTTTCAATTTACGAGGACCTCGATAATCAAAAATATCCAAGTCCACAACACAACACTCCCTACCTTTTAAAAGTATTTTCAAGTACGTCGCACGTTCGCTTCCTTTAATGTAGACTGTGGAACCGGCTAATTTGGTCTTCAAAGTTTCTAAAACTTCTTTTTCTAAAGTGTACCCTAAATCCCAGGTTAAACCGTGAATATTTTTCGTCACAAAATTTACCTGTTTTCTACTGTGGCTCGATAATTGGTTATAGGGTATTGGTGAACGGACCATACGGTGATAGAAAAATGAGTCGTCCGATGCTACCACACAAATCTCCTTGATGACAAAATATCCTAAGTTAAAACCTTGGAAATCCACAACATAAGAAGAAGCCATGGTTAAATACCGTTAGATCCTTGCTCAATTGTTAGACTATGTATACTATTTTGAACGCTTCGAATACGTCGTATATTTCTTGTCTGGTTTTTGCTTTAGTTAAAATGATTTTTCCAGATTTAAAAACAATCACCGTCACACCTGATCTATAGATTAAACCTGGGAAAATTTCTGGCGAGTAATCTACAAATTTTATATTTTTATTATAAAAATTCGTGAAACGTGGACAGAAACCTAGGTCAGCGCTAGCAACGATGTTAGTGATTCGAAAATTAAGAAATTGAACAGGAAAACCTAACTTTTTCAATTCTTGAGCTACTATACGGGCAGCTTTTTCAGCGTTTTCTTCGGTTTTCGTACCTGTTAAAACGATTTTACCTGAGGTAAATATTAATGTTGTGAATTTTATTGGTTCTTCGAGACGCATAACAACAGGATTAAATTTTTCTGGTCTATACTGTACATTATGACCATGTGTAGCAATATGGGGTAAGTTGAGCTTACACCCTAAATCGACTGTGCACATAATATTTCGAACAACTGGTTCCACCATCTTCTCAGTTATACTGTCGAGAGCAGTGTGAAGAAAAAATGTTTATTGTACTTATATTTATACTCCCGTAGGCGATATTACCTTGTTTGAAAGAGGATTATAGACAGCTTTCTTGTCCATAATCATAACACAATGAATTATTGTTTTTTCGGGTAATGTCTGACGCCAGTTGAACATGATTCTAATATTTACAAGGGATTCCTTAATTACATCGGGTTGATGAGAGCAATCAATAGCTATGACTGGGTACTTTGTTAGAAATGTGTTGTAATCAATTAAAGGTTCCATTTCTTCTTCGTGTGTGTAATATGAATTCTTGAACCGATTGAACATATGATATATATTACCACATTTCAATTGGTTAATATTCAAATTTAGCCGCTCGCGAGGATAATAAATATTATTATTCAATAATACTTGAACATTTTCCAAATCGCAAAAATCGAAACAAGAATTGTCCGTGTTAGGTTTATTGTCTCTATCAGTCTGAAATGCAAATAAAGCNTATTTACATTTTGAGTATGCTACAGGAAAATCCCAAGTGAATTCGGTACCTCTAGCAGGAGTAGTATTTTGATAAAACCAATGTCTAAATTTCAGTTCGTAAGATTTATCACTTAGAATTTCTTTACGCAATTGAGTTTCGTAACCTATATTAAATTTAATTTGAGGTACTCTCCATACAATCTCAGTGAGATTTATAACACCTGTGAAACCAGTGGTCGTNTCTGTGAATAAAACATTATTATAGTTGTCACTCGTGTTCCTATAGAATGTTAATTTTTGAGGTACTCGATAAAGAAAACTTTTATNATCCTCAAAAAATCCCATTAACATGCTCAGANGAATAGTAATGTAAAAGTATCTCTCTTGGTTCAATATATTAGCATGGGAATTAGAATTAATTTTCCATCCTGCAGTATTGTACCGAAAATCGCGTTCAAAAGAGACTAGTCCCTTCATAAGAGTAGAAATACCNGGTTTCCGAATCGTATCAATTTTACCATCACCTATATAAAAATCTATCCTATCAAAAAGATGTAAGATACCATTATTCACAAAATGAATTTTATTGCTATCAATCGTTGTGGCTATTGATACCGNTGTTGTTGAGTCAGCATTTGTAGTTTTTCGGGACACACTAACAGTGCCTCTAATTACTAGTAAACTTTTACAAGGTTGAGTTACAATGTCTTCATTCAACACTGAAATATTGAACTCAGACCCTACATCATTGAAATTTTCAGTGTTGGAGGGTTTGTAGTCAAAATACTCGAAACTTTCGATAATGTTATCCATTTTTCACAGTAAGATAAAAAATATTAATCCTATGTATACGTACTCGTATGTATACGTTCTTGGAAATTTCGTTTATATCTACACATATCATTTTCTACGTCGATAACTAGGAAGCCAAATGGTTTTCTCCAACATATATTACATATATCTTTGAACTTATCAAAAGCTAAATCTGAGACGTATTCTAGATGAATTTGTCGTAAATTTATTAAATCTTGTTTGAAGAGTATCAGATAGTTAAAATTTTCACGTATACCGCTTTTTTTAGAGATTTTATTGTACGCTTGACTGAGGAAGAAACAAGAAATGTCTCTATGACGACCCCTTAGAAAGAAATTGGCTATTTTACTCTGATTTTCTGTTAACACATCATCAAATATAATGACAGAGTTCTTTTCAATGGCTTCAGGTTCTGGGAGATTATTGCAAGAAGTAAATTTATGAAATTGAATTTTTTTCGATTGTTTATTATTATGACTCGTGACCAAGTCTTGTAAAAAATTGTACTTTTCCTGGGAAGCGGTCTTCGAACATAAATATTCCAAAACGGTTTCATATGTACTAAAATTGTGAGTAGAACATTTGTTTTCCCTCCCCCACTAGGAGCAAAAATTCCGCATCGTAATACATTTGGATACATTTCAACAACCCGTTTTACTTTCGGGTGGGTATCGAAATTTATAACAGATATAGTTTTTCTTAAAGCCATTATTTATGTACATCGTATGTTTTTTCGATGTCTATGTATCCCTACAGAGCTGTTGGTCAAATGTCCAGGAAACACCACGTGGAGGTAGCTCCATGTTTCCCACCCTAACTAGACCTAAACTGACAATGAGGCCAAGAAGTCAGTTATAAAAAAAGGAAAGACTTGATCAATACTTAACACAAGACCTATTAGACTAGGAGTCGTCATATACCCTAAAAGATTGAAATTTGGATTCAACATGTTGAATACTGAGAAAGAAAAATTATGCTACGTATCCGTAAGAAATAGTATCGTAACTATCAATAATTATACGTTTATCAAAATTAAAACTAAGAGTCTTCGTTTCTTCCTTATTTATCAGTTGTTTGGTCTTCTTGTTACGAGTGATCTGGTTATTTGTCACTTGAACTCGGACGATTTCTTGGTCAATTAGTTTCTCCATCGATTCGGCATTGATTTTCTCAGCGTTCTTGTGATGCAGGGTGAATCCTTTGCATTTGGTGGTATCTTTACCATCACTAGTCTTGTAGTAGTAGGCTTTTGGTCCAGTGGCTAACCATTTCACTATATAACCACCGCCTAATTCGTCGGTCCATTCACCGAGAAGGTCACCATTAGGGATGGTATTAGTTCCATTGTCGTAGTACACAATGGAATCCGTGTCACAGTAGATTACAGCTTTGCCAAGTTCACCTAATTTTTCATACAATCTCAATCGTGCATTGGCTGTTGTGAAGGCGGCAATGAAAATATTTGTGTTGTAATCATTCTTGACGTAATAATCTTTGTACTTGTAGGTGACCTGTACCATTTCGTCGCTGATGAAGATTAAATTCACATCTTCCAGCCGCTTGTCTAACAGAAGTTCGTAAAATCTGCATACATCGGTCACAAATTCATTTTGCGCCATATTGTTTCGTTGACCAAATTTTCCATACAACGAATTCATTGCCAATTTGGCTAACTGTCTTCTCACCGGGTTGGGTTTGATGTTGTCCAAGTCCAACTTGATTCCTTGACGTTTCCAAACATCTTCGACGTATGCTTCATTAGTAGGGTACGAATGAGGACTGGATTCCAACTTCAACTTCATGAAATCGCTGATGTAACCCTTGAAAATATCTGTACTAGCTTTGAAATGCCAGACTTCGTGAATCTTCTGTATTGTGTAGCCTTTTTCCAAGGCAACTCGGATTTCTGCAGTGGTCCATGTACCTGTGAATACTCGTTGACTCTTCGAGTGGGTACATTTAGCCTGTTTTCTTTCTGCACACAAACGGCACAAAGCGAATACCAATTTTTCAGCCTTATCCATTTTTACTTTGACAGGTAAAACAGGTGCATACAAATCCTTGGGTGCTAGGACCTCGCATTTTATAAGTCCAAACCATTGTGGATTATAGCTCTTTGGTGAGTAAACTTTCCAAGGATGACCCACCGGGTACTTATCATAATACATGACTGTAGGATACAAGGAACATACGTCAATGTATTTGATTTTCTTATCCTCGGTAGAGACTGCTTTCAATTTAAACACTTCGGTACGTCCACCAAAGTAGGAGTCTCTAGGCTTGATTGGTTCGACTACTTCCATAGTTTTGTAGTCTTTATACAGCGAGGATTTCTTCCATACACATTCCCACGTTTCAACTAGGTTATAGTTACCATTTCTAAGTTGATTACTACGTTCTTTGGTCATTTCATAGAGATCCTCCATTTTCTTCCGTTTCACATTGTTCACGGTGTCTTCCGAGTAACATCTGGGACATCCGTGCCAGAAACAACCATGATATTGGTACACAGTGTTGGTCTCCTTATCAAAACCATCGACTTTGTCGCCGCAGATTTTCACTTCACCACCGTTCAAAGCGTGTTGAATATTTTCATTTTCAAATGATTTCAACCACGCAATCGATGACTTGGAGTATTGGTCTTTGAAATCCGGATCAAATACTCCAATTGTGAATGGTTTCAAGTATTTCGATCTGAAAATCGCCATACACAATGAAGGGAGAGTGATGTACTGGAAGGGGTCGACATTAGCAATGTCTANGAATTCATCACGTAGTTTCAAACAGCTACGTCTTAGAATATCAACGTCCGAATTACAGTACTCCAATAAGTCCTTTTGTAGGTTGAAAACATAATTTTCTCGGACTTTTCCCAAGTACCATTCTAAGAATACTTTCCTAGCTTCTTTCTTCATGGTATTGTAGCCGTAGTATTTCTTATCCGGAAGAGGGCCCACATATTTTTCATTCTCCTTTGTGTTGAAGAAATGTGGGAAGTAACCCTTCTTCAACTCTGTGAGTCCGAACGTCTTTGGGAATGCTGCAAGAGGATATCCGATGAAATTGAAGGAGTCGATGATCTTGAGGTGGAGTCCAGGTATTTCCAACAACATCAGCTTTGTACCATTGTAAATGGTGTATGGCTGAATTGTGTTCTTCACAGCATACTGCATAATAAATTGGGAATCGTATCCCGAGCTGAAATGAGCAATTGCCGTATACCCCTCGTGTTGAGGAGAAATCAACCAGCTACAAAACTCCTCATTATTCTCAAAAACAAACTTATCGCCTTTAAAATTATGAGCTACTACTAAATTAGGAATATGAGTACCGGTTTCCTGTTGGCACTCGTAATCAAAAAATATGTACTTCTCAGTATACTTACATTTCCAATTTTCCCGCAAGGGGAGCTGGATACGAACAGTCTTCTTTATCTTCTTCGGNCCATTGTCACACTTAATATTTAAAATTTCAAACTTTTCCACATATCTGTGGAAAGTCTGACATGTTATAGTAGAATCAAGGTCACTTACCTTCTTGTATGCGTTCGTAATTTTAACGCATTCTTCGTGCGAACCACCCTTGTCGGGGTGATTTTTCAGCATTAATTTTTTGTAATTCTTCTTTACGAGATCGTTGACATTACATTCATCCGCAATACAATGGTGTCCGTTGTCGTCTTCATCGGTTTCGACTTCTTCTTCAACGAATTTTGCAGGAGCACAATTTGTGCACCCATACTCACATCGTCCACCTTTGGCCGGTTTCTTCTGCATGTAACACTTATGAGTAGCACTTTCCACAACTTGTTTACAATTTAAACATAAATCATAACCACAACGATGTTCGTCTTCACGGAGACAAATTTTACCGCAGGTCTTACAACAGTAAGACACAAAACACACGCTAAATTCATGCTCCTTAAAACATTCCTCATTGTAACAATATCTGTTACAATCCTTACAATATATCTTATTCTTTGAGGAGAGGTCATGTTCCTCTTTCATACAAAGGAAACAGGGGTGACTTTTCTTACATTTATGGGAATTTTTCCTATGATAGGGTTTGTCACAGTTATGACAGTAAAAGGATTCTCCAAAGAATGCTGTCATACTGTTTATCGCGTCAAAATGATTCCCTTGCTTATACAAATAAATTTTCGTTTCACTTTGGATGCCTTTGTAAATAACAGTATTAAGATTTTCGGCACAAACTACCTTAATTTGAATACCTAATAATTTCTCTACATTTTTTATATCTTCTAAAGTAAAACCATCTTCATTATACTCGCCTAATCGACGACATAGTTCCTGAGCAAGTTCGGTTTGAATTGCTCGACCTGCGCGAATATGTTTAATTTTTATGGCGTTGAATTCGCGATCTAAAATTATATTCTTATGATAAGTTAATCCTACAATTATAGCGCGAGGGGCACATAAATTATCATTATTTAAAATTCTATTGATACATGTTTTCGTATATTTATCCTTACTTAAATTAATAATTTTTCGTCTACCCGAACCTCTGGGTATTTTCACAAAAGTAAAATGGAATATACAGTCGAGTAAATCGACTGCTTCGTCGGAGTTCAATATTTGATATAATTTTTCCGACAGTTTCTTAAGTATATCATCACTGGAAGACAGAATTCCTGTGGACACATAGCCCCGGTTAAAATTAGAATTTTCAACCGTGACGTCTATCTTGTCCCCGTTCTGAAAATCTACACTTTTCTTCGCGTAGGCAAATAGCTCGTTCATACAAGCTCTTACGATATTAGCCTCTTTAATACGCGGCAACTTATTTTTAAGAGTAAACCTATAGTGTTTTTCAACACTGTTAAATTTTTTCCGGTACTTATCTCCGGATAATTCAATTACATCAATAAAACCTCCCCCTCCGTAATATGTCTTGTCAGATGAGCTCGAATCGCTGTCAGAGTCACTGTCAGAGTCAGAGTCACTGTCGGAAGAGCTCGAATCACGGTCAGAGTCAGAGTCACTGTCGGAAGAGCTCGAATCGCTGTCAGAGTCAGAGCGACTGTCGGAAGAGCTCGAATCGCTGTCAGAGTCAGAGTCACTGTCGGAAGAGCTCGAATCACTGTCATTGTCGTCAGAAGAGTCCGAGGTGTCAGACAAATATAAGTCATCCTTCAATAGTTGTTCTTCTGTAGCTGGTGGAAGAACACCACACAATTCGTATAAGAAAGGGTCCATATCAACCTCAACAGTACCAAAGTGAACATAACCGGGTTCTACTTCAGGCTCGGCAAGGGTAACTTCAATTTTAGGGACATGTACACTAGGGAGATGAGGACCAATAGAGGGTTTTACACATTTATCAAGAGGAATAGGACGTGTGGGTTTTCTACGTACTAAATATTCTAAGTTTTCTAATTCTATGTTACTCTTATTTACAATAGCTCGGGATTTTTTGGGGAATTTTTCTGTTAAATTTTTATTAGAGGTAGAGGGAGTTGGGTTAGTAGCTCGGGATTTTTCTGTTAAATTCTTATTAGAGGTAGAGGGAGTTGTGTTAGTAGCTAGGTTAATATTATTAAAACTTTGTACATTTTTTACCCAAACCGGAACTGTTCTTGGTTTCCGTGTCGTCTTCGTGAACAGTTCTGCTTTGAAGGGGAAAATTGTAGCTAACCTAAAATTATCACATGGTTTAGAAATATATTTTTTTAACCAATTAGGGATATTACGCGATTTTTTACTTGTATCGAAGAGATCCGCTGAAAAAGGAAAAATATTATTAAGTTTTACTTGTTGTGGTTTCGTCTTCTTTTCTTCTTCTTCAATTTCGGTATGGTTGGCGTACTTAACAATTTGTTTCTTCTTCTTGTTCACTTTGATCGACGTCTGTGGTTCCGGATTTCTTCTAAGTAAATTCTTGAAGTATTCATCATCTTCGTCATCTGAAAATTGAATCTCGAATACTGGTGTGGTTGGGAGTGAATCTGGAAATAATACACTTGAGGAAGGGAGAGGTTCGGTTGGAAGAGGAACTTTAAATTCAGGAATAACTGATGTATTACAGGTGGGAGGAGAAGGAGGACTAGTAATATCAATAACAGGTAAATTATAAATTTTGTCAAATTCACTCGCTTGACGATTTTCTACAATTTGTTTTAATTCTAATACCTTATTTTTAGGTAAAACGTCCATTTTTTTGGTGTTAGTCTTACGAATAGATTTTTCCGAGTTAGTACTTACATCTAGGTTATTCAACGCATTGATTAACTTACTCTTATTCATACTACAATAACCTTTGACACCCTCAGCCTGTGCAAAAAGCTTCAAGTCAACATTAGAGAAACTGTACAGAGGATCATTTTCAATTTTTTTGGAGTTAGTATTATTTACAGTTTTAGGTGTTAGAATTTTTTTGATGTTAGTAATATTTACACTTAAGTCTAGGTTAGTCAAAGCTATAACTAAGTCAAGTTTATTCATTTTATAATAATACTTTACCTTATTTTCTTTCGCAAGCGAAAGTAATTCTGCTTTTTTGAAGTCCTGAAAAGGACTGTTTTGAATTGCACTCACGTAACTTTGAGCCATTGGGATCACTATTCAAATTAACCTAAGTCAAGTATTTTTTCAAATACTTTAACGGTTGGCTTTCACTCCGTTAATTAAGACACAGGTAAAAATTCTAAGTCCACAAAAAGCTGATGCAATAAAGACGGACAGAGCTTCGTTCGGTAAGAGAGCGGCGAGCGCAGTGAAGAAACGTTGATACCGAACCTCTATTTATAGTTTTTGGTCATCAAAATCACAGGTGTAACAACCTTACGAATAAAAATTATTGAACCTTACGAACGTAAAGGTACAGCCGCGTACTGTTTTGTAAAATTTAGCGCTAATTAGTTGACCACCCTGTTGTTTTTTCGAGTGATGAGCGGAAGTTGAAAATTCCATTCTCATTATGTCATCGGTTTATCGTATTTTGTTTTTCGCGTTCGGTGGACGAAGCAAAATAAATTCACTGTCGGTGTCTATCTTTGTAAAAAATAATTTTGCTGAGTGACCCAACGGGGTAATATTTTTTATTTAGGAGTTCATTCGAAAATAGATACCGAAAAGCATTAAGATACATTTCACGTACGTATTCGTTGCGGCGTTACCTTACTGAAAATATACAAGTATCAAGGTCACGCGGGACTTAGAAAAAATTTCGTTGCGGCGTTGGGTGGTCTGAAGTGGGTACCTTACTACTGGCGATGGTTCAAAATGCAAACATAAAACCGCTAATACATTCATTCCATGGTTCCTCAACGCATACGGGATATGGATTCTCGAATGCCAAAAACTGCATTACATGCAGCAAGCATGAAAA
>Ga0058699_1000337_pt1 | contig 14521 bp, 11 predicted proteins | sample AgamicAtPe_FD_55078 | JGI IMG/M metagenome (GOLD analysis project Ga0058699, IMG submission 55078) | Agave microbial communities from Guanajuato, Mexico - At.P.e | ecosystem: Host-associated > Plants > Phyllosphere > Phylloplane/Leaf | place: Guanajuato, Mexico | collected 2012-10-15 | reverse complement strand
CCGCAAGCTCGCCCGGCTTGAAGGCGAACAGCGCGCGCCGACGGCCCCTCCCAGAGCCAGGAAGAGGCTCGCAACTGAACCAGGACAAACTGGACCAGCGCACGGAGCCCAAGCGGCCTGAGGTGAGTTAGTCCGCGCCATATTGGCTCGCCAGCGCCAACCGTTTTTGGCCAAACTCAGCGTTAAGTGGGCGCAAAATTTGCCAGCAACCCCCTCAACGCCCACGATGATGCGGCCACCAGCAAGCGCGCGCTCAATCCAAGCGGCGGCCCACANCTGCCGGCCTCGACGCGCAACCCGTTCTCGTGTTTCACGAGCCAGCCAGAGCCTCTCGAGCTTGCCAACGGGCGCCACTGGCCCCTTGGAGGAGGCTGCCAATGGTCGCACTGCGAGCGCTCGAAATTGGCGGCCAGCTCGCCAAGATCAATCGCGCCTCCAATTTCAAAACAAGTCCGCCGCAGCTGGCCGAGCTGTGCTGGCTGGCGGCCAGCTCGCCGCCCAGATTTTGCGGGGCCTCCGCTTCTGGGGCCAATTTGTTGGCGCTTCCGGCGCCAACGCATCTCGCTCCATCTAATAGATTCGGCCGCGCGCCCACTTTGACGCCCAAAGCGCCAACGGAGAGTCTCTCGCTCGCTTTGATATTTATCCCTCGCGCTCGATATATCATTCTGGCTACACTGCGCCCGGCTCGCTCTGGCCGCCTCTGACTAATCGTGCCGATTGAGGCCGTCAGTTGGCCCCGCTGGACTCGCGTTGGCGCCACTCGCAATGGAGTTGTTTTTCGCCCCACTCAAGCGAGCGGCCGGCCAGCCCCTCCTTGCGGGCACGCAACTCGCCCATCTCGGCCCGCCAGTGGCCTGCATTGTCCCATCGCAAGGCCCATTTAATGCGAGAGCCGCCGCCGCCGCCGCCGCCACTTCGCTCGTCCGCGAGATGCGAGACTGGCCGCCAGCAAGGTCACATTTGGCGCCTCCGCGCTTGGAGTTGGCCAGCCTCGCTCTGCTCTGGGCCTGGCAAAACCAGTTTGCGCGAGCTCCAAAACTATGCAAATGAATTCAAAGCCAAGCCGGCCCATCTTGGCGCTTTATTTCCAGCCTCCAGATTTCAATAAACTCCAACCCCTTGTTTGCTCTCGAACGGTAAACATTTTTCCGCTCCCCAACCGAAAGCGAGCCGCCCGCTCGCTCGCCAACGCCTGTCAACTTGGCCAACTCGGCCGACTCGGCGCCGCGAGCGCTCCACTTGCCTTGGGGCGCTCGTTTGCCTGTGGCGCCGGCCAGTGGAGCGCCAGCGCCGCCTGAATTGCTCGAGTGCTGAGCGCGCGGACACTCATTCATGGGCGGACGAGCAGGCTGGGCCGGCTTATGACTTTCGGCCTCCAAGCAGGTGATAATTCGCTTCTCGCTGGCCGGCTTATGGGCCAAATGTAATGCGGCTCAACGGTTTTGTGGGACGAGCGGCCGCTCGCTTGGCCGCCCAGCCAAAGCCTCCCATCTGGCCGCTCGCAACCACAAGGTTCATTAGATGCCGCCGCCGCCGCCGCCGCCGCCGCCACGTCCATCGCCGCCCTCGCTCACTAATAATAAAAGTGACGCCAAACTCGAGTGCCAGCGCAAGCAGAGAGGCTCCACGAGAGGCGGAAGTTGGATGCCAGCCCCAAGCCAACGAGACGGGCGCCGCCGGTCAAGGGTCTGTGCTGCTCCGTTGGGGCGGCTTTGGCTCGTTTTGGTGGGATTGGCGTTTGCCTTAGCATTATAAAAGTCGTGACTCAAGCGCTCGTTTGCGCATTAACCATTACACAAGCCAGCCCCAATCTATTTGATGGGCACCAGAGGTTGGCCGCCGGTTAGAGCGGACAGGGCAAACAAAGTGGCAGCGGCAATAATAATAAATAGGATCCAGCCGAATGGGCCCGAGAGGCGGGCGGCTCGTTGGCGCCTCAGGGAGTCGCTCTGAGCGCGGCGCCAGTTTCCCGCCCAATATTTCCCATCCGCCCACGAGCCGTCTCCTGTTGGAGTGGCCGCGTTTTGGCGACAACTGGCCCTTGTTTGCGGCCTGAGCGCGAGCTTGCCGATCTAAGCTGCCCCCAATTAGACACGTATTGGTGCCAACGGGGCTCCGAGAGAAGGGCCTTGTCCTCGGCCCGCGCCAGAGGCACCTGTGCTGCCCGCCGCCGCTGCCGCCGCCTCTTCCGGCCGAGCGAGCCAAGTTTGAAGAATTGCGGACCCGCCGCCGGCTGGCGCGAATGGGTCCGCTAATGATAATTAAAGAATCGCGCGTTAGCCGGCGCGCATCTGCCTCCCCCAAACATGCAAGCCCGGCCGCCAGCCCAAAAGCTCTCCCCCTACCTAACTGACAAAAGCCACTCAAATTTAGAATGCAAATTAATTCAGCCTTCCCGATCTGATCGGGAGAGCCGGCTTGAGCTTCCGAGGCTCCAATTGGCTCCAAGCGCTTGCTGCAACCACTACACGAGAGAGAGGCAACTAAACAGCCTACAGTAGTGGAGGCGCCCGAANGTTACTCACGACAAGCCGCACTCGATTGGCAGACAAATTTATGGGACAAGACTATGCGGCCAATCAAGGACGAGCCGCTTTAGAGAGACAAGGGCCCATTGCGGGCGCTCGTTTAAAGGAGCCCCACTTCCCCTACCAGCTCGCAGCCTCTGCTCGCGCTTCATTTGCGCCCCACTTCCAGAAGCGCCCGCTAATTCTCAATAATCAGCCGAAGGTCGGGCTCTCAGGGCCGGCGCGTGTTGTTGTAAAATCAGCGTGCCGCCGACAAGCGGCTTCATTATGCGGATCATGGGGCGCGAGCTTAGCCGCGCCGGCCGCTCCGCTCCTCCCGCCGACTTCTCCCGGGGGCGCCAGGTGCGCCCAGATGGCCAGTTCAGATATGGCCGAGCTCGGGGGTTGGCCGAGGGGGGAGCTTGCGTCCAGAGGCATCGAGTTAGAGTGGCGAGATTCCTATCTCCACCGTCCAAGCTCAAAATCTTGGCCCGCCGCTTGGTGTCATTTTTGGCCCCCTCTCTGTCAAGAGCGCTCGCACACACACACAAGCGCGCCCACCAAACGGCCCAAAGCCCAAGGAGGCGGCCAAATCCCATTGTTGGGCCCCATTTTGGCTCCTCTTTATCTGCTCGCCCCTGACTCACTGCCCTCCCCCCCCCCAACTGCCCCCGGCTGCTCGCATCCTCTTGGAGCGATTTCGCCGCAAGTTGAAGTGCAAACAGTGGCGCCAAGGCAAAGCTCGGCCCAGATCAATGACCAGCAGTTTATTTCACTCACGAATACCAATCAACTTGGGCGAGCTTGCCCGAGTTGATAAATAGAAGAATTGCCCGCAAGCTCGCACAAACCCGCCGCCAGCTTCTGGGCCCGCTCATGTGAATCAAATTATAGCCTTAGCAATTGAATTAACTTTGCCATTCCACTCGTGCAACCCTCGCCAACCCTAAACCTCGACGCCCCGTCCCCATCCGGCTGCTCATCCGCCTAACCTTGCCGCCCGCCCCCTTTCCTGCACCGCTCGCTCCCGCCTGCTCCTGGCCGAGAACCCGTAAGCCTGCGCCAGGGACAGCAGTAGCGGCAGACNCAGGGCCGAGGGGCCAGTGCGGCCACTCGGACGCCGCCAGCCAGGGCCAGCCTGGGGCGGCTTTGCCGAGCCCAGATTGCCCACCAAACGACGCTCAAAGCCCATTAGCCGGCTTTGAATCCAAACTTGCCCGCCTTCCATACCAAATCGTCCAGTCCGCCGACGGCCAGCGCGAATGCGACAAAAACGAGCCCAATTTGGGGCACCAAGGCGCAGGGTCAGGGGCGCTCACAATTACTGATTCAAGCGTTAGTTTTGCATCAAAACCAAGAGAGCCGCCTCGAGCAAACAAAGCGAAACCGCAAGCGCAACACCAGCACGTAAGCAGCGGGAGCAAAATTGTTACCAAACTTTGGAACAAGCAAAAGGGCGAGTGTCAGATGGGGCCAGCTCGCCGCCAGTGCCAAAGGCAACGACAGTTGGCCGCACAAAAGCTTGAACAGGAGCTCGCCATAAATGCTGCCCCAAGCTCCCATCAGCAAATGAATCAACAACAACAACAACAACAACAACAGAACCGCAGTCCAGTTGAGGAAACCGGCGAAAGGCATCAGCTGTCCATGGTTTGCAATCTGACGGCCAGAACGAGCGGCAATCTGTGCGCCTTGCATGGGAGAGGAAACGAGCCTTGTGTGTCTGGTCCAGTGCCAATTAGCGGATTTCAGTCAATTCCGGCCCACTCGCCCGCCAAACTAACCCAAACGATGGCTCCAGAATCGGCCAAGCGTCCACCGTTGGCGCCAGTGGAGCGACAAACTCGCTCGCTTGCCAACAGGAAGCTGGAGAGTTTTGGCCGGAGAAAGCGAGTAAAGCGTAGATATGGAAGGAAGAAGCGGGTTTGCATTGCAACTTGGCCCCTAGCCAGACGAATACTCATCAACAACTCGAGCTTTGGCGATTGCGAGGACATCTCGAGTCCGCACATAAACGGCCGCCTGTTTCAGGAGCGAAACTCGCGCGCCGGAAGCGGGACAGACAAGTTGGAAGAGGAGGCGCTTGCAAGGATTGAGGCCAAGAGGGGGGAGGAGGCTGNGGAGGAGGCAGAGGAGGAGGACGCTCTTTGGATGTCCAAGCCGGACAATTATAACCACCGGCGCTCCTTTGGCCAACCTTTCGAGCGGCCAACGGCTGGCTGGATCTACAATGCAACTGGACCTGAGAAGATTAACCTGCGTTCTCTTGCAAATCTCAACGGTAAGTTTTCGAGCGTCCCCCTTCTCCTCCTCCTCCTCCTCTCCAGGTTTTTCTCTCTTTTGTCCATCGCTCCTGTGTGCGCGCTCGCGAATCCGCACGAGTGGCCCACCCCAACCAAGCTGACCCCATTTCTTGGCGGACCAACTTTGTGGCGCAACGTGTGATAGATGACCGCAACACTGCGCACGCAGCCCACAAAGGGTGGCGGATCTCTGCTTGGCCGCTGGTGCTTTCGCTTGCGAGCTTGATTGTTGTTGGCTTGCCTTAGCTTGGCAATAATTACCCAGTAGCCGCGGAAATCTATTATCTGCGAGCGGCCCGCGCTTACTCAGACTGCTTCCGCCCAATGATTAGGCTGCATATTGGCAATCTGGCCACAAGCCGGCCAACTATGGAGATTAGGCTGCTCAAGCTAGCAATCCTGATTGAGTTCTCTCCTGGCTTTGGCCCGCGCCGCTCAAGGTGGCAAACCCGTCCGACTAATACCCTTAATGTCCGCACCCAGCATCTCACCCCTCGCTTTCCACTGAATTTCCAGCCTCTCCGCGTATAATTAGCCGCTGAATCGTCGACCATCATTACCTCAGAATGATTGCCATCGCTGCCCTCCAGTGTGCTCGCTCCCTCCCCTCCATTGCTAAGCCCGTGCCGTAGTTTATCCTTTCATTTCCGGCCCAAACAGAGCCCAGCAGCCGATTGAGCTAGCAACTCGAAACTGGCCCCTGTATTCGGCTGGCTTTCTCACTTTTCTAACCATCTCACAACTAATAACTAGACGGGCGGATGAATCGCAAGTCTTGAGCTAGACTCTGCCCTGATTCCTTGAGCCGGCTACAGTTCCATTCAGATTTGGCGCAGACCCTTAGTTTCGCGCAAATTGTACGTGCTCAGTCGCAATGTTAGCTTGGCGGTTCCGTTCTTGATATGGCTAGCTGCTATGGTTAACCACGTGCGCTTGTACAATTTCGTTGTCGTTCGCGTACTCTTGGCGTCTCTGTGTGCCCGCCCAAAATGGCACCAAGGTGCCAGCTGCTCGCGACAAAGGTGGCAGCGCCGAGGCGGCTCGATTCTTATCACGCGACACATGCCTCTGGCAATCCTGATTCAATCGAGCTAGACGCTCGACACAATCCANCCCAGGTCAAGTCGAGCTCTGCCTCCGGTGTGCAAAAGGCCAACTTATTTGCGCGTGGTCAAGCCTATGAATTGAGATGGTTGAGACTTGATCAAGTTCAGCCTTGTTAGCCGAGCGTTAAGCTAACTCTGGCATTCACTGCACTGACGTGCATGCTAAAACTCAAACTCCTTAACCGCAACTGAGTTTACCGGATGGTCCCTCTGATCAGTGATCACCAATCACCGCTAACAACTCTCGAGCGGCACGACCAATGCCTCCACTTGAGCCGTGTGATCTACAAGCAAGCCCAATTGGCTAGGCCAGAATTGATAGGTTCCCAATCGCTCATTCCGAACCTGCTCGTCGTGGCTCAATCGCACCAGTATTTGCGGAACTAAATCCATCCACAGAAAGAGCAACCCTCTCGATTCGCCTAGACGTGCTGGGTCCGTGTCTCAAAGGCACAGATTTCGGGGTCGATGGTGGATTGTGTGTGAGTGGTAGTAGTTTTGGTCTAGATTTTAGTTTCTTTGAGCCAGCGTGGTCGTGGCTTAGAATTTAGCCCACGATATCTAAATCACATCTTTGTGAACGCGCTCACGCGCAGCTCCCAGAGAGACTAGACGAGGCTAGGATTGCTCGCTCCATAGGTTGCAAGCTAGCAGAGGTAGAATGGTGGCTCATACACGGGCGAGTAGCCTGGAGTGGTCCATCGATAGGTACCTTTGAAGAGGCTGTTAGCTAAGGAGAAATCCACTCCGAAAGGAGACAGTAACTTTGTGTCTAGTCTAGATTTCCTATTCGGTTTGTCTTCTCATAATGGAATAGTTAGGTTGTATTGATCGCAGTTTTGCAAGGAATTGCTGAAAATGAGAGTGAAGAGTCGCTCATATCGCTAAGAGAAGTAACTATATTCAGAACACCGAATAGCTGTGGCTGCCGAGGGCTTAGCTTCGGGATGTCACAAAATATGGCTCGTCCAAGTCTAGAGGACACCCACCATATCCCTATCAATATATAAAACAGCTAACGCGTCTCTCTAGAGAATGGCAAGTTGCGATATATTTCCAGTCGGGCTTCAATTGAGTATGCCATCGAGCTCGGTTGTGAGCTTTATGATGGCGATGCAAGAGACCTGTGTCTTAATAATAAAAGTGGCGGCATCATCCCCACAAAGCCGCCTTTGAGCTAGCGTCTTTGAGCAAGTAGCAGCAGTGAGTAGGCAGACGGCGGCTACACTTGGTGGACCTCTTTTGCGTCCCATTCTCGGCCCTGCCTTATGTTGTGGGGAGGTGGACTGTCATACGGGCGTACAGTTTTATGGATTCTCGGACGTTCAAGATCGAGCTCATTGCATCCGGTAGGAAACAATCTGCATCCGGAAGACTGGCCCCGATCTCGATCTAGCCAAAACCATTCAACGCGGTTCGGTTGGCCCCCAATTTTCTTGTCAGCGCCAGTTGCGTGGAGCGGCAAGAGATCGCTACTGGATCACATCACTATGGAACGATTAGAGCAGTTCATCTGTGCGAGGTCCCATTTCCGCCAAACCTAGCGCCGTCATAAGCCATCCTGGAGGGGAAGGGGCTTGAACGGATGAGTTCCAGCGCCGGAGTTGCTCCCATCATGCATCAAACATGCCCACTGGTGCTTGCAATTCATTCATCATTGACAACCAAGTTGATGGCAGACATTACAAGGAGTGGAATGCATCAAAGGGCCACCAATAGCTCCGTGTTGAGGGTGGAGTTGTTGTTTGATTCGGATCCGCCACTGCGGTAGAGATTTTTCATACAAAATTGTTGGAGAGATTTCATCGGAAGTTATTGTAAGTCAGAGATCGACGACGAGCCAGAATGTCATATGTAGCTCCGTCTCTGCCGCTAAGGAGATGTAGTGTCTATTCTAGTCAGTCGATTGCCACCAGCAATACCATAATGGGGTGAGTTATTCACCATTCATACACTCCCTTATGAATTAGAACCTCTCCTTCGCGACAGACGATCGGTGCCCAGGTGCGCTTATCCTCGCAATGTGCTCGCCTGCTCAACTTGGGACATCATTGAGGTAATATTATGGCGTTTTTGTGCAAATGTTTGCTGTAAGCGCGGAAACACTCATCCTCTATCAGACAGCCTTATCCGATGTGAGCTTGATGATGCAAAGTATGCGTGGCAGGGCTAGCCAATGTAAGGTTGCCTCTTATCTCGGTTATGAAGCATTTTGCTTCCTAACGACATGTTGTTCGCTTAGACGACGGTAGGACGCTCCAGGCGCGGAGTGTGAGCGATCTTGTTTGGCTCGTCGAGCGCGAGCTGGGGTTCTGGTCTAGTGGGACTTTAGTTTCAATTTTTTTAATCAAGATAAAAAAGCATCAAGGGCCTGCGGGGCCAAGCTCAATGGGTGTAGATCCAACGCAGACAAGTCTTGCCAGGTAATTGCATTGAGTGCTGGCAGCAAGAGCGACAGTGGCAAGTCTGGAGCGATAGTGACTCCATCTAATGCGCTGTCAAGGTTGCTGTGCCTGTTACAGGGTTGTCAACAGCCCGAGACAGAGTGGAACAGGGAACGAGCAAGCGGGGAAGTCTGGCTGGCATGGGTATCATGAGGTCTAGTTAAATTGAACAATATGTAGGGACGAGGATGCATGACGCTCGTCAGAAGATGATGCGAGTCATCAAAAGAGTGCACTGCACTCTTCGATTTGATTCATTAGTCGATTTCTTCGGCTGAATTATCTCCGCTCTCGCCCCATCTCGTTGTCTCAAACCGCAGCTGAGAGGCCACAATTGTGTGGGGCAAAGACAATAAACTTCAGCTTGCCGTTGGTGTTTGAGGAAACTGGTGTCCCCATTGCCATCCATTGAGACTTCATTCTCTTTGTCTCTCGGCCCTTAAGCTGAGTCTAGCTTCGGCAAGATTTGCCTCTCGGTAAGACTACTGAGCGCGCCACAAACACAAAGTGTATTGCGCAACCCATAAGGGTAGTCACTCCACTATTCTAGAAACTCGCAAACTCTTGCCTCTGTGGCAGTGGTGATAGTTTAGTAAGTACTTAATTCGTCTTGTGTTTGTTTTTGCTAGCGTGTTTAAATAATTGGCTTCTTCCTTGTAGCCCAGTCAGGATGACAGCGAAAATGAGGGAGCTCGGTAGTAATGTCATCGATGTGCTTCAAGAAACATGAGATTATATTGTCGGGAACGATTCACTCTCNACCGTCTCGCGTTAAGAGCTCTGGAGCCTTCTGTCTGTCTACCTCTATCTCGTAGATAGGCACCTTATGTTGGTGCTGCCTGGTGAGCCTGAGTTCGGTCAAAGACATGACGCCTCAGTGTCAGATTCTGCCGAGCCTTCAATATCCTAACCTTACTCGTACGTCTGCATTGAAAACAGATCATCTTAATATTGATTATGACTCGAGAGTCATTACTACTAGTTGAGCGCTTTTTTATGAGTCTGAGCCATGCTGTTTGGCGGTTTGAATTCACAATTTGAACTTGAGAGCTTATGATTTACGTAATAAGTTGCGCGGGTCANCCGATTGAAACTGATGCAGCTCATTCAACAACTTTCCTTGTTGCTTGATAGTTCTATTTATGTGGGTAACATATTTATTGCCAGAATTGCCTTTAGTGACGATAAACGAAGGGCGATGAGTAAGCATTTATATTGTTCGAAGCGATTCGCCACCAGAAACAAACTCGTTTAGTGCCAGATGAATCAAGTGGTATTGACGAGTACCATACAACAAGTTGTTCGGCTTCTCAGCGTCTCACTTGTCATGATTCTCGTTGCGTCTTATTTATTTTAGCCGTGAGTGCTTATTGTTTTGCGCAAGCGAGGAAATAATCTCGACGAAGATCTCACCCGACCTGAATGTGCCCAAGGTAACTCACCTTCGTTATTACCAATTCGTATTCGAGCGTATCACATGCCTAATCCATCCAAATGTTTTAAACTAGATCTGGCCTTCTAGACAGTCTCTCGGTTTGTTGCTTTTCTCTTACAGCCTTCAATGATGTCAATCTACAAGTTTGTAATCCCTTACCACGATGATACGACCGAAACCCTAGCTTAAATATGAGTCATGAGTAGGACTCAAGTACAGATTATCAGTGGATATCATCCTAAGCGAGACAATTAACTTTTGCACTGACCAAACCCAATCATCTCGCCCACAAACCGAAACCTTCCACCTAACAATGATAGCCAAACTGTTAGCCACCAGAGGCTTCAGACGAGCCAGTTATGACGATCAGGAAGGTAACAACGATATAACCCTTATACTACAGCCCAACGATATTCCCACCCACAAGAGACAATCAAGAAGTCAATCAACCTCCCTTGGTGCACCAACAGTGAAATCACGGTTTGAACATAGAATAACGACCATATCTAAAACCACCTCAATAGATGACTTAAGACTGGCCAAATGTTTACTTGATCAAGACTACAACCTAACCGTCCGATTATTTATTAGGAACTCAGCTTTAAATTGGAATTTTAATTCATTCACATTCGATGCGTTCTGCTGCGGGAGATCCCTTACCGAGTTGCTATTATATTTGTTTGATTACTATGATCTATACAAGATATTCAATCTTCAGATAGTTAATGTTTTGAAATGTTTTCGTCTGCTAGAATTTGGTTATCATAGTACAAATCCATATCACAATTCAATTCATGCCGCCGATGTTACTCAAGCGATGCATTGCTTTATACAAGAGAAGAAAATTAGAGAGCACATGACACATTTAGAGACCCTATGCTCGATTTTGGCTGCAGTCTGTCACGATTTAGACCATCCTGGCGTGAGCCAATCATTCTTAGTCGCAACAAATAATCCATTAGCTGGCTTGTATAATAATATTTCAGTCCTAGAGAACCACCATTGGAGATTCGCATTGTGCATTTTCAAAGAATCGCAACTTTTTGATCATTTTGACGCGGACGTTTACCACCAAATGAGGGTGCAGTTGAAAGATTTGATACTAGCGACAGATATTGCGCGCCAAAATGAATATCTTCAACGTTTCAAGGACCTCACTTCTTCCAATGAGTTCTCAATGCAAAATACTGAGGATAGAGCCCTAGTTCTTCAAATGGCCCTGAAATGTGCCGATCTTGGCAACCCGTGCCGCCCATGGCTGATCAGCCGAGTTTGGAGCAATTTAATTTGCGACGAATTCTACAAAATGGGCCAAATCGAACGACAGCTGGGAATTCCGTTGACTCCGATATGTCAACGAGAGAAGACCAGTATAGCAGGTATTCAAACTGACTTTTTCCGCTTCATTGTGCTACCNCTGTTAGAACTTTGGCACCGGTTCCTCCAGTCTCCCCTTAGCAACTTGCTTATGACAAATTTTGACCATAACTATCAGCGTTGGCAAAGAGCGAACAGGATTGTGCAACAGCTAAGAAGACGAAAATCGGTCGCTTGCCTTGAACTTGTGGAGGAGAACAATATTCAAAATTGCAAGCTCCTATCAATATATAAAAAGGATCCTCATCTACACGGATGCGTAGGAATGAATGGATCTCACCGGAAATCTAGTGGAGCTGTGATCATAAATCACTCCGGTTTTTAGTACACTTTTATGAATAAAAGATTTGAGAGGTCAACTTGATTTCTACAAAACCTTATTAAAAACTAATTAAAGCTAACGACAAAGACTTTCATGAGTGTACCTGTCCTCAGCTTCTTGGTCTGGATCCACCCTGAGACCAAGATGCTAGAAAAAAGACATACGTTGTTTTGTTCAGTTTAGTTGATAACGCTTTATTATACTGGAGGTGGCTGAATCATATGATTGCTGATGAATCTGGCCTACATTGACGATTTGANTTGCGCTCCAAGCGTCTCCTGGCTATATTAGACATCTCAATAGTCTTAAGCTTAAACTCAACGTGCATATTCAATGTATCGAATACCTTGTTCACGTTNTCTTTCAAACCTTTCACTTCACTATGTTTCAATCTTATGTTCGGCAGCTTTGCACGATCAGTAATCCAAACATGCGCCAGGACATCTGCAATACATATTCGACGCTTTGGATCAGCGTGTAGCATTTTTTGGACAAGATCCTTAGCTTGGAATGATATGTTTCTCCAGTTTCCGGAACTCATTTCCACAACGCCGGATCCTATGCGCTCAAGAATTCTTTTAGGAGAGTTCTCATTACCTGTAGCGAATGGCGTGTGCCCGGCTAACATAGTGTATAACAAAACGCCAAGGCTCCAGACATCGCAGGCTTTGTCGTAACCCTGCTCGAGTAAAACTTCAGGAGCTACCCAACTAGCTGTATAGCAAGGCGTCATGAGGAGACCGTTTTCGGCTCTAATTTGCTTGGCAAAGCCAAAGTCGCACAGCTTGATCGATGAAGGATCATGATTGTCAGCATACATGATGTTGGACGGTTTAAGGTCACGATGTACGACNCCGTTGTCGTGTAGGTGTTTAACAGTGATCGCTATCACTTCCAGAACGGCGCTTACTTCTCGTTCGGTGAAATATCTCTGGTTCATNATCATATCTAACAGCTCGCCGCCTCTCAAATATTCCATAATTAAATAGGTATGATCAGTGTCATCGATGACCTGATATAGATCGACAATATTTTTATGGTTGCCGAAACGCAATAGGATCTCCACCTCCTCAGAACAATCCCGATTGCATCGGTCGATTATTTTGCAAGCATAAACTCTACCATCTGACCTTCTGGTAACTTTACGACAAATCGAAAACGCTCCTGNCGCTATCGTCTCCCCAAATTCGTATTCTTTCAAGAGTTGATTGGCAGAGACACCGCTGCTCGCACTGCTCGATGATCCAGGCAAAGCTTCGTTGCGGTTTGCTGGGGTGAGATTGTTATTGNGATCGGTAGTTTTACCCGACCGATTGGGTGCAGTCAGTTCGTCACATTGTCTAGCTAGAGTTGGAGCAACAAAACTGAAGCCTCTAAATAATTCTTTGGCGTTTGCACTTGCGGGAACCCCAGGAGATTCCTGAGCTAAATTATGCTCATCTACAATATATGCAGAATCGCGAGAGACTGCAGGTATAAATGGGGGAGTAACTTTTCTTTCGTAGAGTTTCTCGAAGTTGATTGAGCTGAAAAACTTATGATCCATTATATCTTTGCCACCCCGTGGCCCTGAGCCCAACCTATTGGCCGGATTTCTCTTGAAGAGACATTTAAGCAAGCTCTGAGCTTCAAGACTCAGATAGAGAGGCATAGATAGTTTGATTTTGATAATTTGATGCATCGTCTCCTTCCTGTTCTCTCCGTGAAAAGGTAGAACCCCGGTTAGCATCTCGAACATAACAACACCTAGACTCCAAAAGTCTGCTGATTTAGTATGGCCCTGGCGTGCAATAACCTCTGGGCTCATGTACTCTACTGTGCCACAAAACGAGTACGCTTTATCGTCTAGAGCCTCCTTACTTAGACCAAAATCTGTAAGTTTGATATGACCCTCCTCATCTAATAGGATGTTTTCAGGCTTTAAATCTCGATAAATGATCCCTAATGAATGCAGGTGAGTCAAGGCTAAGAGTGATTCTGCTAAATAGAATTTAACATCTTCCTCCGTGAACATAACCTCACTGTTGAGTCTNGTAAACAGATCTCCGCCTCTAATGAAATCTAACACAAGGAAGAGTTTGCCCTCGGTTTGAAATGCATAGTTGAGTTTAACAATAAATGGATGCTGGACTTCAACCAGGATATCTCTCTCCTTCTTACTTCTGAGCCGGTCACGGAATCTAAGCTTGGCTTTCCGTAGGATTTTCATGGCATAAAGTGCGCCAGCATCAGGTCCAGTTAACTTTTTAACCAAGAAAACTTTTGCAAATGAGCCACATCCTAATAGTTTCAACGGCATAAACTGGCTGCAATCTGGGTGCGGGTGGTTCGGTTTAGTGACGTTGGAGAGATCAATTTCATCAAAATGATTGTCCGCCTCAGTCTCTTCCTCCTCCGCCTCATTTTGAGGCCCCTCGCCGGCGGTCGGCTCCTCGAGCGATACAGATGTAATCTGCTGGTTGGAGAGTTGGAGCGAGAGAGGTATGATTATTGTGTAAATATGGGGACGCAAGCGCAATGATATGGAGGCGCCTGTTCAGTTTCCATATGGCGAAACGAATTCAAACTAAACGAGCGCCCTCCTCCCTCTGCCAACAACTACAACAGCAACCACAACAACAAAATCAACTCACCTGCTCGGCCTTGGACGGCTCAATGTTCTCCTGGTTCTGAAACACTGTCCACGGGGCGAGATTTGCCAGCGGCATCATGGAGGCTGTCCGACCTATGGGCTCCTGTTGTCCGTCTTGCGTTGGCCAAATATGGCGAATTGAATGCGGGCGCTCGAGTTTTGCGGCGGCCGCGTCGAGCTAGTTGCAAGGCGAGGTGAGTTGCTCGCTTGTTTGGCNGTCAACGTTTGTCGATGGGGCCGAGTGGTTGGTTTGTGAAGTGTGAGTGTTTCGCTGGTTGAAAAATAAGTGTCGCCGCAACAAGGAGGCTGCTAAGCGCGGCGACGGCAGGCGTGTCCTCTGAGCGGCCGGCCTCTCTGCCACTTGGCGCTCGCTCGCTGGCTGGCTGGCTGGC
>Ga0058699_1000336_pt1 | contig 14555 bp, 8 predicted proteins | sample AgamicAtPe_FD_55078 | JGI IMG/M metagenome (GOLD analysis project Ga0058699, IMG submission 55078) | Agave microbial communities from Guanajuato, Mexico - At.P.e | ecosystem: Host-associated > Plants > Phyllosphere > Phylloplane/Leaf | place: Guanajuato, Mexico | collected 2012-10-15 | reverse complement strand
CTGTGGGCGTGCTAGCCAACACGCACTTTCACTGTCGCGCGAATTCAATGCCAAACGCACTTTCAATATTTCTAATTAGGAGGCGCCTTATCTATCATCACAGTCGTATGAAGTCTCAATAGGTTTTTTCTCAATAAATTGCGGGCAATATGGATANCCTTACTGGTATACCGATCTTTTGTGTCGAAGTCAAAGATAAGAAACAAAAGTGCACGCTTTTCATCAACTTCAAATCGACCTCAGACGTTGAGTATCCGAATGTCGATCTCAACGAAGACCAGCTAGTCCAAGAAATTTGTCACCCAAGTCAGAACATTGAAAAATACAAGATTCCCATGAAGCTGAGTCAGTTATACTGGCCAAAAGAAATANATGNCGAGCGAAAATATGTAGTTGACGTCTATATCAACGACAAGTTTGCGATTCGAAGAGTTCTCGTAGGTGATGTCATACGTCACTACGTTATTATTGTGACTATGTTGACTCTCGAGGAGAAATACAATACTGATATGCAGGTCAAATCATGTGGTCAATTTATAGGCCACAGATTAGAACTAGATCAGGCAGGTTACAAGGTGTTAGAGACGATCCAGTGTGTCGAGAGATCATCAAAACTAATCAACAATAAGATTGTGATGATCGGCGATTCGGAGGATCAGTCCGCAACTCGAACAGATTCCTCAGATACCTCCCATTTGGATCTGTTTTACCGACCCTCCTCTGGAATTTTAACATGCTCCATCCAGACAGACTCTCTACCAGACTCCATAGGATTCAACGATGATCGGATAATAGTAACACTAGCCAACAAGAACCTTATGGACGTCCACTTACCATTCGCCATCGATCTCAACCAACCAGTGAAGTACAAATTCGATGATAGGTTATGTTTGTTCAGAGCTGTATTTCGGACAGTCGTTGAGTCTGGGTGATTAATAGCACGCCAGACAAGGCTTGTTTAAGCTGTATTGAACACACGTCATCCTCTCCATGGGATCTGTTCAGCCAGAAACTAGTGCCATATGTCTTTCATCATCAACCTCCGTTGCCACTAACTTGGTTCTGCTTGATATCTAGAAAAGAAAACAACATGGACGTAACGAAGACTATCAAGGCTATTGTGATACTAGACGGTGATGGTAAGCGCATTATTAGCAAATTCTTTGACAAACGGGAAAATATATTCGAAAGAAAACTTTATATGAAGACTAAAACTCATCGTGTTCGGGACGAGGTACTAGCTCTGGATAGTGTACTAGTGCTGCACAGCTTCGTTACAGATATTCACATGTACGTGGTTGGTGATAAGAATGAAAACCCCCTCATACTAGATGCAGTCCTGAACTGCTTAACCGAGGTTGTAGAATCTGTGTTGAATAAGAAAATTGAACGCCAATGTTTTCACGACCATCTATCCCAAATGATTTTGGCCTTAGACGAGATATGTGAAAATGGTGTCATCTTAGAAACTGACTCTAATTTAGTTCTACAGAGAGTTTACTGGAAGAAAGAAGATCAAAACGAACAATCTATGGCCCAGAAACTTCAAAGCGCAACCGAAGCGATCAGATTTCCGTGGTTAAGATCTTAGTGGTGAGTCGAAGTTCGACTTGGTTGCGTCATCGTGGACCGATGCACTTCCGCTTTGTCTCTGTTGGCTCAACTCAGCCTGCCCACTCGTTCGGCATCCAAGAGACAAAACTAGTTATCATGAGGTGAGGGAGTCGCGGTAACCGAATAGAAGCGATGATTTACGGAGAAACCTTAGCGAGAAATACCCGGTGATGGCAACAGTTTGTCTAAAAAATCAGACTTATTATGCGAACTAGGAGGTAGGAAGTCAGGATGGATTCTAACTGAGTTATGATCATATGAAGCAAGTTTGAACATAGTTTCCAATTAGTTCTCTGATTCACATGATCAACTCAAATCACTAATCATAAGGCCTCAGAAGAACTCCGAACCAATCAACTAAGCCTGAGTCAAAAGTCGAGCTTCTCACTTTTACTGATGCAATTAAATGTTATGAGATAGTTCTACATAAAGCCGATCCCCTTTTGATCAATGGTTGATTACTAGTCTCTTTGGTACTTGGATTGCTATCGGTGACGGACACAGTTTTTCGAACTTGTTGCTTTTCGCAGTCCTGAATATTAGCCTGTTGGAACAACCTCGTATCATTTGTTATATGACCGATGTCGCCAACAACAGTTTGAGTTCTCTCAATTGGTAAACTGCGGGTGGGCTGTAGACTTCTATGATATGCTTGACTATGGTGATGGTTCGTCCGATTGAAGAATCCGTTCTTCTGAGTTCTTTGGTTTGATCTTGATCGGTAAAGCTTAGTGCTCTGGTGGTTAGGTTCACAAGAGTCTCTCAGGAATTCTTCCAATACAGGTCCAGATCTTCCTCTNGGATCATTAGCCGGGATGAACAAGTCGTCAACGAATACAAAAGGAAGCCTATTAAGATGGATGAAACGTTGGAGCTCATCACTATATCGTTTTTCATCCCTATACAGATCGTTACTAACGATTATTCCATTGTTCTGCTTGGCAGCCTCAATGATAAAGAGATCGTCGTTGCAGCCGCTCGGAGTTCGAACCAGCGCATCAAGATCACTCAGATACTCAATGATACTTGCATCTGATGGCATGCACCTTTCAATTGGCACAAACACTTTTACACGATGCTTACGAGAATTGAACCAATCGAAGCATAGTTTAACACCTAGCCAGGAGAATGAGCCATCTTTGCTGTGACTGAAATACGAGAGTAGACAAAAGTTAGGTGACCTTCATTGAATGGACGTTAAACTGTCACGTGTAGAATTACTCACGTTCTGGCCACATTGGAACCGTCGACGTAAACCTTTCTCAAGGTCACTGGTTGATGTAGACTCTCGAGTGATTGATTAGACGAGGGGGAAGGAAAGCTAGCGATGCTCGAATAACAACTTGAAGTTGATTCTCTATCTTGAAGGCAATTTCTTGTGTTGGCAAATCCAGTTTTGTCATCCACATGAGGGGCACGCTTTTCAGTGCAACAGTTGTCACCGACGCCACCACTAACACGACTACTAACGTCTATGAGCGCAATCAAGAGTTGGTTTGCGTTACTAGGTGACTCGATTCTTTTCAGAGCCTCTTCGTACTGTTGGTCAGTGAAGTTNAAACTTCTTGCATACTTGAGGCCGCAAAGACGCTTATCCTGCTCGTCCATAATTTTTACGATCGAGACAAGTTTGACACATAGAAATCTGGCTCAGCTCCAGGCTCTAAATGAGCAATTTTTCTCGCCTCGAATGGTGACGCCCGCCCGGTTATACTGCATTGTGAGACGACGTTCCCGGATACGAGGTGGGCGCGCCATTTGCAGATTGCTGGTGTGATGGCCGCCTCTCATCGATGGAAATCNGGAAACCCAGGGGCGAACTTGCTTGGCCAGTCCTTTGTCTGTGCTGCGAATATTACTGGGAGGCCTGTTGGCTACCTGTTGGCTGCTTGCCCATCGTAACTACGCGGCTGACGAGAGTTGTTATGCACTGCGTTGCACTGCACACATTCGCAATATTTATTCCTACCCCTCTTTCGTTTTCTCAGCAAATCCATTATTCAGCAACAAAGAAGCTACCGATCAATCTCCTTCAGTTCATCATGCCCATTGCGTAGGATAAATCGAACCATAAACTGTTTGCCTACCGCTTAGTCAGTGGAGAGGTCTGAACTTGTCTTGTATCTCAACCCATAACAACACTATGGAATGGATTCCAACACAAGAGTTGGTGAACATTTGTCGAGAATTTTACGAATCGGATCAACCACACCTATTGATCTGCGGTTTTGACGCCAACGCACGTATCACCTACAAATCGAAACGGAATATAGACTGATGGGCAAACTTTGAAGCCATAATAGACAACATTTCTAGGGAATGTGACCAACTTGTCAATTTTATACCCAATTTTAGTCCACACCTTCCTCTGAAGAATCTTTCATTATCTAGGATTAGAGGTCATATACCCTAAGCAATCAATTCAACGCATGCATTTATATTGAAACAGTAACTCTCTCTCTCTTTCTTACACCTATTTTTAAGATTGAAAACATCACCATTTGTTCTACCCACAGAATGACAGTATGAATGGAGATGACCAAACCATAGAGCGGTCGCTAACTCCATCCAAGATGAAATCACAAACTAAATCAACAACAAGAGGGCCCACTTTCAGATATCTAGATCCCTCTAGAGTCTCCACTTCTGAGTTAGCCGATTGCAAATCATCTTACGATCGCCAGTTGGTGGCCACCGGACAGGAAACTGTTCGATCTGTTCAACAGGTGACTAATCTAGTCAACACCGGTCACCAAGATCGTCAAATTGAATCTAGATCATGCAAGGAGTCGCCTAAACGCACTAGTTTTAATGACACCCCAGTCGAAATGACCACCGACGAGGGCGTAGGTAGCCCATCAAATATAGATTATGACGACGACGATGTTGAAGAAGACGAGGAGGAAGTTGGCGATGAGTACTATGAGGACGAGGAAGACTATGAAACTTCAGAGCAGACTGACGAACTAGCCAACTTATCGCGTCAGTCTATGATGCCCTTGCACGAGTTGATAGCTTACTATCAATATATTCAAAAGGGCAGCTATCACCATGGACCAGTGAGTCGTCAAACCTCCAATTCCAGCCAAAAAACGACTAGAACCAATCATTCCATTGACGTAGAGACATTCGATTCTAAAATCAAATCAGATCACTCCTCAANCAATAAAACTCAATGCGACACAAATGAGGGCGAAGACAAGCTCGATACCGCGGTCGGGCCCTTAGTTAACAAAATCCAAGTTCCTGAATTGCAAGTCGATAGCGTGAACATAGACGAGTCTGTCGCTGAGCCTGATCAACAGGATCTTGGTGGAGATAAAGCTATCAGCGATAGGAGGAGAATTCGAGCCAACGTTATACTTGAACTAATCAACAGTGAACGAGATTTTGTTAAGCATCTCAAAGATGTGGTCGTCGGTTATCTTTATCCAGCACGAAAACATCCCGAAATATTCACTGGTGATCGCATCAATACGATTTTCTCCAATATTGAACAACTCTATGAACTTCAGAGAAAGTTTCTAGAATGTCTTGAGGCTTGTATCAATTGGGATGATCTTGCCGCTAGCGAGGTGGGCAACTGTTTCCTTAAATTTGAGAGTGGTTTTTCAGTTTATCATCATTATTGCAACAACCATCCCAACGCAACAAGCGAGCTTCAAGACCTGTACACTAGGCCAAGATTCGTTGAATTTTTCGAAGCTTGTCGATTGCTACAGAACATGATTGATATCTCCCTGGACGGTTTTCTACTGACGCCCATACAGAAGATTTGCAAGTATCCCTTGCAGCTCAATGAGTTACTCAAGAACACAGAGGAAGATCATCCAGATCGCGGTCCGGTCGCGAACGCTTTGGAATCTATGCGAAACTGTGCTAATGTGGCAAACGAACGTAAAAGAAGGATCGAAGCCTTAGCCGATGTCATGTACTTTCAAGAGAAGGTTGACAATTGGTTTGGTCCAAAACTAAGTGATACAAGCTCAATATTAATACATTCTGGTGAAGTTTCCAAAATGACTTCACACAGTTGGTCTCAGGGAGTTCAACTATATCTATTCGATCACCTGCTCCTGTATTCAAAAAAAGATCTCCTCAAGAGAAACAGCCTAATATTGAAGGGAAGGATCTGTATGGATACGGTGACAGAGATATCTGACGCCGACGAGTATAAGTCGAAGAAAAGTTTCAAGCTTTTTTGCGGCGAGCAACAGAAGTGGTTTGTATTTACGACACGTAGCGAGAAGGAGAAAGAAGAATGGATGAAGGCATTTGACCGTGAGAGAAATCTCGTTGAAGCCGATGAAAACGAGGGCTTTCGTATAACTGAACGAGAAATTGGAGTTGCAAGACGCGCGCTGCAGAATCGTAAGCATAGCAGATCAGCTAGATATAGGCACAAAAGACCTGACACGGCCATTGTCGATCAGCTAGATCTAGATGATGCGAATACAATCATGAATAGAACGCTATCGCTACCTTCATGCATTCATCCAAGTCATGTGATGAACTTTGTCGAGGATTCTCGAGTGATTTCGTCGGGGAAAAAGAACCAATCACCTATATCTCGATCTCGTTCACCAACTGCAAGCAATCAGCATCTTGCGGAGCAGGATACTCACCAGCAATCTAGTGGAGGTTGGTTCAGGAAAATGGGTTCGAAGAAGTTGGTTAAGAGCCAGGTTTATAATGTCAATGGAAATGTCGGTTCGAATGCACCACCGAGCTCAACGGTTGAAAACTTTGTAACTAAAGCAACAACAAAGTATGATCAGTTGGAGAAACGTCATCGAGATCATATGGTCAGCGAGGAGCACGCTAGGTTGCACAGGCTGAATAACGATTTGCCACCCCCCTCATTTTTAGCCAAAACCACAAAAGCTAAGTCACCTGTTGCATCTCACACAAATCGCCAAGGCGTCATTAAGGCACAATCTCAGCAGCCTGGTCAAAAACTTGGCCAGATTGAATCGCCATCCCTGGCAGAACTGGATATTAAATCCCTTAGTTTGGATGGACCCCAACCAGCAGTGGCCGGTCACTGTCAAAAGATAAAGGAATCAGGAAAAGTTGATTCAACTATCGAGACAACTGTGGTGCTTTCGTCAGGAAGAATAGTGAGAGTAAGAGAGGATGCAGTTTGATACCTCTATAGTTTGTTAGATCAGAATCCACAAACTTTGCTGGCTACCACCTAATCTAACATTCTATCAGTGGTTTACCTACTACTGTTAATAAATAGACAACGAGTGCATTTTTATATGTCTGTAGAGATTGAACCCGATGCCTGCTGGACTCAGATTGAGTCGCGGTGAATCAATTGAATGCTACCAACTGCCAGCGAGTCCTGATTGGCTGGCTCTGGGTGAGCTCTCGGAATCCGCATCCAATGAGCTCGCCCGATTAAGCCAGTCCATTTGTTGGACAGCACAGTAGGCAATTGTGCAAACATGGTCTAGGACCTAAATTGCGCCTTCATGATTGGCCGTTCTCAAATAAACACAACACAAAAGACAAACAGATGCCATATCGGGTGGCTGTCTATCCTATCCACTTACAAACTCCACGTCTAATAGAAAGCATGCGTTCATATGTAACTGGCAAACTTGAGAGAGGCTACGAATATCCATCATTAGCGTAGGAGTTCAAGTTCCAAGAAAACGAAGATGAGCTTGGCAATTGTCTATCTATCGTCACTTATACTAGGTAAGTGTGCAAATTGAGATTAATCATGTGGCCTCTTACAGAACTTAGCTAGTAATTGTGAGAATTTTTGATTAAGCGCTACCTATCAGCTGCCTCAGTCAGGCGAGTGGTGGAGTTTACGATTATGGACAAGATAGGTCTGGAGAGAAAAGAGGCTCGTGGACTCCGAGCGAGTGGTTGGCAGTGGTTTTATTAGTCATGACAATAGTGGCTGCTTTTGTCTTAACAATCGGCATGTGCTATTACGTCGGCAGGAAGGAATCGCGGCCGCCAAGAGCCCTCAANTTAGTGTCTAGAATATAGCTGAACGACTTTCACCTCTCTGTGTAACATTGCTGAATGAAATCGTATCCTCTACAAATCCAGCTTCAAGCCTTTCTGTGAAATGAATATGAAACGTATCAAAGGTTGGGCTGAATTGGGTTTATTGATTTGTGGGTAAGTCGAGTTTGGAACTGTTCGTCTGAAGCCTGCTATCATCAAAGCTGTTTGTCCGTTCGAATCCCCTCCTCAACAGTTCGCTCCTCCCATCTTTACGCTTCCCATCGTCAACAATGGAGATGGAGCCAGCACCGGAAACGAACAACACCTCTTGTAAACTAGATGCAAATTTAAAACGATAGTTTATTCGACAATCCTAAACATGTTTGTACCTGCTGAATAAGGCATATAAAACCCTTAGGACGGACTTCAGATCTCCGTTTACGATATCCTCAGCACGAACTCGATCTCTTATGGTAACTCCAGCATCTTCGATCAATTGAAAGGCTACGTTCACGTTGTGAAGCTTATGAATGGGTTGTGTGGCAGAGTAGTTTGTCGGTTCTAGAGCAGTTTGTAGGATTCCAACACCGTTATTATTGTTCACATCAGCCAACTTTTGTGAGCCAGCGGTTGCTGTTTGCGGATAGAAGGCAGTAGTAAACAGGTTTCCCAGAGGAACAAAATACTCCTCCAAGCTTGCGATTAGAAAGACAAGCAGCAAGCCATCACTGAATTGGTCTGGATCTAACATGTCATTCTCTTTGCTTCCCATACAGCTCANTTCGATTTTGTTCAGGTGCCGATTGACGAACCGAACCAGCGATTGTTTAACTATCGTCAGCTTGTCTGGTGCAAATTCAACTAAGGTATCAAATGCATCCCTTTGGCGCGATCCCTGATGCTGGGCGGCGAACTCGTGCAAGCCTATGGAATCTGTGAGCCGAGTTTCGTGAGATCTCTTAACCAATTTGTTGAAGCGNTTTTCAACCACAAGCACCTTGACGCTNACATTNGGCGGCAATTTGATNGGAGCTCGATAATATTGGGCTAGCGTTACGAGCAGGTGAATAATTTCAACCAAATTTTTGCTATGGATTCCATCCACTGACCATCTGATTCGTGCCCAACGCGCTTGAAGAGATAAGATACGATTGATTGTATCAAGAACTGTGCGCAGTTTATACTTTTGAACAGTCTCATTTTGGGTAACCTCAATGATGTCCAGCTCAATCTGATGCAACTTTTCTATTAGTTTGCCCAAAATTTGTCCATCATACAAATCACTCTGAATATCTCTAACAATAATCCTCTGCTGGGCGAGCTCATCATTGATCCAATTTGTCAACGAACTAACTAATTCCTGATACTCAGGTTGCTGTCTCGATTGCTCCTCAATGAGAGTTCTCGTCTCACCTTCGCTGAGTAGCGATTCGTCNAATTCATATTGAAACGAGCGCTCCTGTTGATTGCCATCAATTGCATGCATTCCTTCGGCATAAATGTCCTCTGCCTCAACTTTCTTCTTACCTTTGGAGTAGATCTCTGGGTCTGCAAGTGTGGGCGGCGGCTTGATTGGCAGCGGAGGAATTCCGCTTGAGATGGGCCCCGTTGGAGCCGCTTTGATGCCAGATAGTTTGCGCGAAAATTTCGACCACTTCGCTCGTCTTCGCAAGGTTCCGAAGCGCTCGAGCAGGTTACCTAGGGCACTTTCGCGGCCAGACCGGCCGGACTCGCTGGCGGTCGAGTAGGGGCCCTTAAAGCTGGTTGCCGCATAATGTTGCGATTCGCCATTTGTCAAGGGCATTGGTTGCTTGTAGTGAGCTAGCTCGCTCGGGCTTGCAATGGAGGCAGGTGCGTAGATTTGACCCGGCCTCTGAGTGACACTCTGATTTGTGTACTGAGGCTCTCGTTTTATTGGGGCAGGATGGTTGCCAAGTGAAGAGTGATTGCGCTGGACGGACAGATTCAACTCCTGGCGCCGCTCTTGTTGATGCTGTCTCGCTCTCCTGAGGTCGATTCTCCCCAGAGTTTGCGACCTAAACGAGCCCAGCTCGCCTGGACCAGATTGGATAGGTTTGGGGGGCGCTGGCTGGAGGGGCGCCGGCTTGCGTATACCGTTTCCATGCTCAGCATGGTTGGCGTGATTCACTCCGTTGGTCCAGCTTTGGTGGGTTCTGTTTTGGCGCGAAAAGGGCGACGACAGAATCATAACTACCAAAATACTATTCGCTCTCTCGCTTACACAAACTTACTGAACACAATCAGTTTGCAGCAAAATCATCGATTGCTCTCGTTTGAAGTGTTCAAACTTGCAACAGGTGGGAGAGGATCTTGAACTTGGAATTAGATGAAGTTGTCGACAGGAAAACCAATGACAGGCAGTCTGGCAGACAAAGATTGATGGGAGCGAGCTGGTCCCTAAGCTGTTTGAACTTTTTCCCTCCTCCTCGGGATGAATTCGGATAAATCCATCCAAAGAGCGAGTAAACCTAGCTAGCTGGTCAGCAGCTCTAGCTTGGCCAATGAGACAACTTCGTCCGCCGCTGAAGCATGAGCAAAATTTTGATTGGCTTCCATGAACTTGCGGCCGGCAAGAGAAGCAACTTGGCAGACAAGTTTCTTATCTCTCGCTTCCNCCCGCTTAATCTTTCGCAAATAAACTCACTCGTTGCAACTCTCTCCCTCTTGCTCTTGCACTGTCCCTATCGCTGCTTAGATCGTCCGCTCAACACCAACATGCCCAGGTGACACTCGTCTCAGCCAATGGCAAGCTCAAGCCCTCCTCGCTCGCTTGACCACTATTGTCGTAGGTGAAGTTATTATTTTTGGCAAGCTAATGTTCTAACACNATTAGTTCGCTTACTTGCTTGCTCGCTAACTCNCTCGTTTGCCTACCAGCTAGTTCGCGCGAGTCTCTTGAATCTCGCAACTGGAGAGCAATTGCCAATACTGTGCAGCTCTCTGCCTCTTTCGCCGGAGCAAAATTGCAGCTCCAACGCGAGAATCCGACGAAAAGATGGGCAATAAAATCAGTTTAGATCAACTGAGCCCGCAAGCTTAGCGGCAGACCATTGCTGGCGCCTCCAGGACCCTTTGGCCGCTCAATGGTACTCGCGCCAGCTAGCTAGCTCGCCTGCCCAATTGGCTATTCAGGCCTCGTTGGTTGGGCTTGTTGCGCCACACAATGGCGGCCGCCGTGGAGACTGCAACCCAACGCCGGGATCTGCGCAACTGCCAATCTGCACTGCTGGCCAAACTCGAGCGCTGGGGCTGGCCGCTGCCGATTCAGCTTTGGGCCTGAGCCCCTCGGTTGCAGCAGCGGCAGCCGCAGGTTCTTTCCCTCCTCCACTTCTCTCGCTCGCTTGCTCGCTCTGGCTCCAAAACGCGTGGGTGTTGCCAATCCTATTCGTTTAAAGTTGAGGGAATGGCAAAAACAATAATAATAACGATGATGATAATAATAATAATTCAATTCCGACGGACGAAGTTGTGATTCAAACCATTGCAAGCTTGCGCTCTGCCGTCCAAGCTGGGCTCGGCTCCTCTTATCGCTCGCGACCTCAGCCTAACCTCCTCCTCCTCCTGATGCCCTCTCGCCGGCCGGATGTTGCAGCCAACCCAAACTGGGCCGAGTGAATGCGATTTGCTTAATTGCGCTCGTCTTGAACACGCAGGTACTGGCGAGAGTGGCAGCTTGTGCCTGCCGGCTTACTCTGAGATGATGAGTTTTGCGGCCTCAATGTTTTGTTTGCGCCTCCTTCGGCTGGAACCGAAAGCCCGAGGGCCAGACGAGCGCTCAACTAACCAATTCGGCGCCGGGCATTGTAAAATGTTTTGTTTACACACACTAAGGCTGAATAGACCCTCAGCCAGCTCGCGACCAGAGTGAAATGACCAAAATTGCGGCCAAACTCTCGAGCCAACGAAATCGGCGCTGCTAGTTAGCAAACAAATTAAACAAAACAAAGCGAAACAAATCCCCGCGAAATCAGTGAACCAGGATGCTGGCAACGTTCCTCGCTGCTTCAAATGTGAGCCACCCAGGTAGGGCGAGTAGAGGATCTGTTCCGGCGGCCAAAGAAGCAATGCAGAACAGGATGGGGCTTCGGCGCAAACAAGTGCGAGCGCGCCCACCGACGTGCGTGGCCAAATTGCGGCAGCGGCAGCCCCCTAATGGCCCATGAACTCAGCACATCCGCGGCCGGCCATGGCAAAGAGCAAGGCCGGTCGGCCGGCCTCAAGATGGCCTCCATTCTCTTGTAGCTGCGCCTGTTTGGCTTGGCCGTCGACCAGCGAGCCGGCACATCTGGCCACAATCAGGCAAGCGAAATTCAGTTTACAGTTACCACATTCTCGTTGGCAGCTCGACAACTTTGCCGCCGCCGCCGCCGCCGATAGGAACTCGACCAGGGAGGCTCGGCAGGCATCGATTGTGCATGGAGCTCGCGGGCGCCCACTAAACTCTGAGAGCATTGAGACTTGTGATCAAACCATCATAAGCCGCCCGACGTGCTTGTTTGGGTCAAAAATCCGGGCCCAAACAAGCGGCAACAGCGGCTCTCAAACAAAAGTTTAACCTCCCATCGGCCAAATGNGACTGGCGCGCTGGCCATAAATCTCAAGCTTTCCCCACTCTTCCACTTGGACCAAATGTGCTAATCTGTGTGCCTTATGAGACATCTCAAATGGCCCGAATGATTTATCGTATTTATCGAATGATGAGTCGTTGGACCAAGATTGATTAGTTAGCTTGTTGGCAATGGTCTCAGTCTAACATTGTTGGCATGAGGATGCGGCCGTGGCGTCAACTCAGCGCCGACCTCCCGCCAGTAGATCTACTCGCGAAGAGTAGAGGTTGGCGGACAGTTCACAAGTATCAAGTGAGCTCATTTCAAGCCATTGATGGTCGCCTTTTGGCAAGCAATTCCCACTAGCGATAACAGGCAGCCATTTGAAAGATAGAGAGAGAGAGAGAGAGAGAGAGGGATTGTCGTCGTTTGATGGCTCAAAGCAAGCCGATGTACCTGTACAGCAGCTGATGGTCAACGAGCAGCCTTGGCAGCGCACGAAATGGTCGAATTCGGNGAGCAAGCAAGCGCACAACGTCCCCATTGCAAACATTCTATCCTTTACCCACACTAGCCTACCTATTCAACCTGTTGATGGATGCCGCAAGTTGTCCAATTTATCTTCCTTGAAGAGGCAAATTTATGATATTAATTTCGAGCAAGAANCTGCTGATCATGGAGTCCAGTTTGAGAGATCAATTAACGGCTCATTTGAGAGAATTCAAGAGATTGAAGGCAGACAGACAAGTTAGCCAGAATGAGGGTTTGACAATCTCCACAGTCCCTTATGGAACAGCTGGTTTCAGGGCAAACGCAGCCCAAATTGAGCATCTGTTCTACAATATTGGACTCGTATCTGCACTCAGAAGTCTTCAATCTCGTAAGAGCGTGGGCGTCATGATAACAGCCTCACACAACCCCATCCAAGATAATGGGGCGAAATTTATAGACAGCAATGGCGAAATGCTTGATTCTCAATGGGAGCCAATCGTTGAGAAATTTTGCAACACTCGAGAAGTCGATGAAATAATTGATCAGCTCGAGGTTCTTGTTGAACAACACAAAATTGATACATCATCCGAGAACAAGGGTCGAGTTTTAATTGGTATGGACACCCGGCCATCAAGCGAGGCTTTAGTTGATCTAGTTAAACAAGGTGTGCAGGCTTGGTCGCCCATTGCGGAGTTCGTCGATTATGGGCTGATCACAACACCTGCTTTGCATTACTTGGTTGCGGAGTCGAACAGACTAACCTCAGTGCTACTATCACCGCAAATCTACTACGATAAACTAGTTAACGGTCTAGTATCTATGTTCGGCGACTCAAAAACCACCCACCAATCGTACTCGCCTGAGCAGTTGGTCATTGATTGTGCTAACGGTGTTGGGATCGAGACATTGAATTATCTCTGTAAGAATAATGAATTCTCAAAACGATTGCCTCTACGGTTGATCAACACTGGTGATGGAATCTTGAACAAGATGTGTGGAGCTGATTATGTCAAGACGAAGCACCTGCCACCAATGGGTGCCGATGAGGTGAACTTTAGGTACGCTTCTCTTGATGGGGATGCTGATAGGGTTGTATACTTTTATCTCGAAAAGTCTACCCCCCAAGATCTGGAACTTAATCTTTTAGACGGTGATAAAATAATGGCTCTCTATGCTCTATACTTGAAAGAGGCAATCAAAAAGAGTGGTCTTGAATCAAAATTGACCATTGGTGTTGTGCAGACTGCCTATGCAAATGGAGCAGCGACTGATTATATAACTAGGGTGTTGGGTCTTAAAGTCGACTGTGTTGACACTGGGGTTAAAAATCTTCATAAACAAGCGCTTAATTACGANGTAGGAATCTACTTCGAGGCCAACGGTCATGGAACGATTTGGGTGTCCCAANACGCGAAAGAAATGATCATGGAGGGCGCGAATGGCACCAAAGACCTACAAAACTTGCTTGCTATTCTAAACAATTATACAGGCGATGCAATATCAGATATTTTAGTCGTTGAAACTATCCTGAGATACTTCGATTGGGACATAAAGCAATGGCATAAACTTTACTCAGATAGACCAAATTCGCTCATCAAGATCGAGGTTCCGAACCGAGATCTCATCAAGACCAAGGACGCTGGAAGAATCTGCACGGAACCAACCAATCTTCAACCATTGATCGATTCTACAGTTTCAAAATATGGATCAGATTCTAGGGCATTCGTCAGGCCGTCAGGAACCGAGGACGTAGTGAGAATATATGCAGAATCTAGCGATCAAGGCTCAGCGGAAGAGCTAGCTAACAATATTGCTGAACTGATCAAAAAAGAGTTATTTCCTGTGACACAAGATTGAATTCAATTAGCTTTCCATTAAAAATCCACCAGAGACTATAGCTTGCATAGT
>Ga0058699_1000335_pt1 | contig 14606 bp, 10 predicted proteins | sample AgamicAtPe_FD_55078 | JGI IMG/M metagenome (GOLD analysis project Ga0058699, IMG submission 55078) | Agave microbial communities from Guanajuato, Mexico - At.P.e | ecosystem: Host-associated > Plants > Phyllosphere > Phylloplane/Leaf | place: Guanajuato, Mexico | collected 2012-10-15 | reverse complement strand
TGTAGGTGCACCTAAAGATGACATTGTACTGGTCACTCAACTACAAGGGAGTGACTAACAAGGCAATTATCGTGACAATGTGAATACATGGTAGTTTGCGTTTGTGACAAAGAATGTAAAGGAATTTTATTATATAGAGGGTGCCGCAGTGTGTGTCCCTTAATTCCAGAGTTGAGGGTTTTTTGGTGTTAAAAACAAATACTGTAGAGCTGCTGTTAATCGATGTAATTCGAATTTACCTCCTGCTGCACTACAAGAGGACATTCGAAAGCATTTTTCTATGGTTATGGGGTTGAAGGTCTCTCTATCAAGATGTCGTCACATCAGTGGTGCTTTTCATGCGCAGACCTATGTATAACGGCTCTTCTAATGGATTGTTTTACTTGTTTAAATCAAGATCTTCAAGCCTCTTGTTGTGGCTCCTCCTCTTCAAACTCGCCCTCATCATCAGCGCTGGCCTCTTGGTATTGTTGGTATTCGCTGACAAGATCGTTCATGTTTGACTCGGCCTCTGTGAATTCCATCTCGTCCATACCCTCTCCAGTGTACCAATGCAAGAAAGCCTTACGGCGGAACATAGCGGTAAACTGCTCCGAGATTCTCTTGAAAAGCTCTTGGATGGCGGTAGAATTGCCGACAAAGGTTGCTGACATCTTTAGCCCACGTGGTGGGATGTCACAAACAGCTGTCTTGACGTTGTTCGGAATCCATTCGACGAAGTAAGAGCTGTTCTTGTTCTGAACACTCAACATTTGCTCATCAACTTCGCGCATCGACATACGACCACGGAAAACCGCTGCCACTGTGAGGTATCTGCCGTTTCTCGGATCGCATGCGGCCATCATGTTCTTGGCGTCGAACATTTGTTGAGTAAGCTCGGGTACAGTTAAAGCTCGATATTGTTGTGAACCCCTTGAAGTTAATGGAGCGAAGCCAGGCATAAAGAAGTGAAGTCTGGGAAAGGGCACCATGTTGACAGCCAGTTTTCTCAGATCGGCATTGAGCTGACCTGGGAAGCGGAGGCAAGTTGTAACTCCGGACATGGTGGCGGAGACAAGATGGTTTAAGTCGCCGTAGGTTGGGTTTGTCAGCTTCAGGGTTCGGAAGCAAATGTCATATAAAGCTTCGTTGTCGATACAGAATGTTTCATCTGTGTTTTCTACTAATTGATGAACAGATAATGTTGCATTGTATGGCTCGACCACTGTGTCAGACACCTTTGGAGATGGAACAACCGAGAATGTCATCATAATTCGGTCAGGGTANTCTTCTCGAATTTTACTAATAAGCAACGTTCCCATACCAGATCCGGTTCCGCCACCGAGCGAGTGAGTCAACTGGAAGCCTTGAAGACAATCGCAACCCTCGGCCTCCTTTCTCACGACATCGAGCACTGCGTCCACTAACTCGGCTCCCTCTGTGTAATGGCCTTTGGCCCAGTTGTTGCCAGCGCCAGATTGGCCAAAAACGAAGTTGTCAGGCCTGAAGAGTTGGCCAAAGGGGCCACTACGAACACTGTCCATTGTTCCTGGCTCAAGATCGACCAGAACGGCACGTGGGACGTATTTGCTGCCCGAGGCCTCATTATAATAGACATTGATTCGCTCTAGCTGCAGGTCGTTGTCGCCATGGTAGGTTCCCGTTGGGTCAATTCCGTGCTCGTCCGAGATTACNTCCCAAAATTTGGCACCGATTTGGTTACCGCACTGACCAGCTTGAATGTGAACAATCTCACGCATTTTTAAGTTTTTTGGTAGAGTTTTCTTGCTTATTTAGATTAGTTGAATGTCAGCAGTATTTTAGAGAGCTTGTGTTTGAGCTTGTTCGGTGTCGGTTTGTAGAGCTTGGCTAGTGGCGGTCAGTAGATGATGTAGAGGAGACCCACTGAGTGCGTCGCTGTTGTTGTTACTGTCCGGATGTAATTTAGTTCAAGAGTCGAGTGTCAGCTCTTGCTGGGCTAAATATGCCTTTCCTTAGATTCAATAGCAATTCCGCTTAGCCAATAGTTTATTGTTGAAAAATTAATTCCTCCGCTAAAAGATTGACGATGTAGAAAACGCGGCTGCCTCTCCTTTCGTCTCTATAAGTTTGACTGTCGTCGTAGTTACTACAACGCCAATTCTGCACAGCAGTCGCCGCAGCCGATAACGAACAGGCCAGTGGCAGCAGCGCAAATCCAATATGAGTTTATGTGCAAAGAATTATTGAGTGCACTCGCTTGATGCTGCTGCAGCCGCTGCCGCTCGCTGCCTGGCTGGCTGGCAGTCAGGCCGGCGAACGGCAACCGAGTTATCCAGTTCGACTGGCAGCTCTACAGGCGCGGTTGCCGCGGCAGCAGCGCCAGCGACGACTCCTGCCTTTCGACCCTCGGTGCTTTTGTAGCCACGACCGGCGCTTGTGTGGCTCGATCTGGCCACTGCCCAGCACACAGGCACGCAAGAGAACAGTTGGCTGCGCACATAGCTTCAGCCGGCTCGCCACTCCAGTGGGCAGTGCCAGTGCGATTTGTTCGCGGAAAACGGCCGCCAGTCGCAGACAGTTGGTGACCGTCTGTTTGGCTGAGCGTCTGAATTCAGAAGCCCTTTCCACAGGCCAACAACCGGACCGACCCTGTGCGTCTGTTTGCCCGCTTGTTCGTAAGTCTCGCTACCGTTGCGGGCTTTCTGCACAGCCCAACCGCTTCGGCGTGACGCTCACCATGCTCACACAGGCCAGACCAAAGCGCCAATGGGTGTGGTAGGCGCGATTAGTCCATGTGCTTTTGGACATTCGCTTACCTTCTCGGCTCACCGGCCGCCTGCTACCCGATTGTTACCTCTGGTGCTAATGCTGCAATTTGCAATCGAGCCAGCCTGAATCCCCCGCAATCCACATGCCTCGAGGGCCAATCTCGGACCTGCTCCCTACTAGCAAGCTTGCGGATGTTGCCCTCGTCATTGTTGAGAGTTGCATGTAATGTAAATGTGCCTTGAAAATGAAGGGAGTCCGGCACCACAAATCTAGCTCACGTCAGTGCATCCACTGTAGACGCCCAGCAAGCTTTCCCCTCCCAAACTCACACCCTCTCCTCCCCTCCACTAGCATCTTTCTCATTACAACTCTACCTTGACAATGCTGTCCACCTCTGCCTCGTTTTTCAAGCGCTTGGAAACAAAATCAACTACTCGTTGGCTCATGAGATTCCTTGTGAGCCTTGAATGGCTCACGGAATGTTTCATGATACAGCCTGAGAATTGAGCTAATCAGCGGCAATTTACCAACACTTCGCCGGCTAGAGCAAGCACTTGTTAAGGATCATGAGGCTATCGCGCTAAACCAAATACTTATAGACTTAACTTGAAGGGCCGAATAGGCCTAGCCACAGCAACTTTATTAGAGTTGCCACTCAATGGCGCCATTTAAGAAACAATGAGTCAAATCAAAGGGGATCCAACAGATAGGCCCCGCTCTTTGCAGGACACAAGAAACAATCGCACAAAATTTGAAAATTCTATTCATGGTGGAATCAACAAATAGTTTGTCGGTCAATGATCACAACCAGTTTACTTAACAGGAGATTTTGTCTGACTATTCTTGTTAAATTGACAACACTTCTCAACCCTCTAGATCACACATTTGCCATTTGACGGAACTCCAGCTAAAAGCAAGGCATTGTCGAAAATTCCTTGATTNATGCCCTTATACAGGGCCGGCGCGATCTAGAGTGTTACGATTCCATTAGATCTATTTATCAGACTTCTTGAACAGTCTTATCAACTCCCTATCACACAGTCGAAGTCTTGAAACATCATCTGGTCGAAGGTGGTAAGCTTCCTTGGATCTTTTGTTGGACTGAATTGTGGCTTTTCGCGGGTAAATTCCACATCGAAGTTACACACATCATCCTGGGACTTGATTGTAGGCTTGAATGGCGGTTTCATCTTTCTGGCCAGCAATTGATCCCAATTGATGGAGCGGAAGAAGGCGTGTCGTTTAACATCTTCGGCATCAGTTTCGGTAGCACCTAGACGTCGGGTTGGATTTTTGTGGAGCAGTCTGCGCATAATCGCTACTGCTTCGATGCTCAGGAATCGTGGATATAGCACCTCATGGTTCACTATCGAATCAAAGACTTCCTCCTCAGAGTCTCCAGAAAAGGGTGATTCGCCGACTAACATTTCAAAAATCAACACACCTAGTCCCCACCAGTCCACGGCACGAGTATAGAGGGTCTGAGTGAGAACTTCTGGGGCAAGAAACTCCGGGGTGCCACAGAATGTCCCGGTTGTGTCTCCAAATCCAATTCCTTCCTTACAAAGTCCAAAGTCAGCTATTTTAACAAAACCTTCAGCATCGAGCAACAGGTTATCCAATTTCAGGTCCCTATGAAGGGTCTTAGTTTAACTATTTAAACGTGATATGTACGATCAAAAACTGCGCGCAACTTACCTATATATTATCTTATTTTCGTGCAAGTATTGCAAGCCTAGAACAACGCAAGCGGCGTAAAATATGGATCTAGGCTCGGTAAATATATCATTGTGGATATGTAGCATAAGATCGCCGCCGCAAGCATATTCCATGACAAAGCAAACATGGGTGGAGGTCTGGAAGCAAGAGTGCAAATTGACGAGGAAAGGATGACGGACTAAACTGGCGATTTGGAATATCCTCTTTTCTGCCATGAGACCCTCAACTTCTTCGCGGGCAATGATATCACTTTTTTTGAGAGCTTTGATCGCATNGTATTCGTTTGTTTCTAAATGCTTTGCCAGGATTACTTTTCCAAAATGACCCCGACCTAGCACCTTGATCAATTCGAAGTCGCTCATACATAATGGATGGATTTTTTTATCTTTTACAATAGGCTTGACTGACTTTGGCTTGGTTGGAGATTTATNCACAGTGGATTGCTTCAGTGCTGAACTAGAGTTCCTATAGTCTTTTGGCTGCTCACTTTCTGGAGGACTCTGCAGACTTGAATTGTTCAAGTGTACTTTTTCTCTGGATGATTTCGTGTGATGGTTGTTGTTGAAATAGGCGTCGGTACTNGGATCAACATCAACCGCCTTTTCGTTTGTTATCTCATGGTCGGATATCGCTGTGCTAGCTAAGGCTTGGATTATACCAGATCGATCAGTGCAGTCTGTATCAAAGCTAGAAGTCTTGGGTAGAGAATCACACGATTTAGTTTGAGTAAAACTAGGTTGCAAGCTGTTGTAATTGCTAGATGGTAATGTCTGGTTTTGGACACTTTGCTGTGGTGCTGAGGTTTGTACTATTGGAAAGGTAGCAGTGGAAGGAGGTGTTATGGTTTGTTGGTATGGAGTGGGAGAGGCAGTTCGTTTCATGAGACGTCCCCATGTGGTGACGTTTATGTTCATCTGGTAAGGTCTTAGAAAATTTTTTCTCTTGAAGAGCTTCTGTCGCTGAAGTTTAGGCTTTATGGATATTGTGGGATTAATTAACTTAAACTCACTAAACATGATACCTTGAGGTTCTAGTTGCAGAGCTATCCCATGCCTATTGTCTTCAATGAACTCTTCTAGGCGTATAAATTTGATTGCACATAGAGATCGCCAATCTCGCCAGAATACCTGGATTTCTAGCTCCCTGTTGCGTTCCAGCTCAAGTGAAAATCTCTGATCCCAAGATTTCTGGCAACAAGATTTCCAGGAAGTATGTGCAACAGTTACGTTATCTAGCTTGAGTACTGCCATAATATCAGTGTTCATTTCATCTCTCACACTATAAGAACGAGCCGAAGATCGACCTAAACCGCGACTAAAAACAATACTTTTAATATCACTAGGACTCGAGGCCTCTTTGGTGGTTGGCGTCCGTCCTGGCACATCTTCTAGCAATCCTTGACAGCCTATCAATCGTACTTCCAACCTTCCAGATACAGCGGCCTGCTTGGAGGCCTGTGTGGGCTTTATAACGCTACATGAGTCGGTGGTTGACCAATGATTAGGTCGTTGGGGTAGATTCTGAGATACAGATTTGTCGCCGCTACCTTGAGATTCTCTAACAATGCCTATCCTACCAACAGAGTTGATGTTAGGAGATTGGATATTTGAATTTAAGGCTAAACTGCTATCAAGTTCGCTTTTTATCGTTGCAGATTTATCGGCCTCATCTGCGGCTAATTGATGGCGGCAATCTTCGAGTGCCTTCCTTAATATATCAATCTTTTGACTTGATTCGACTAAGTTTGACTGAGCCTCTTGAAGAACTTTCTTGCTTGAGATTGGAAGCTTAACAACATTTCTCGCGCCCTCTAAAACGGCACATTCAACATGTAGTCGGTACCTCAGTTCATCGATTCGCACCTCCATCTTGTTACCCTGATATATAATTAGAGATTTAAATGCTACTTTATCAGGTCAAACTACCACAGAAATAACATGAAGTAGCTCGCTTTGCATTTAGAATGTTTGTCCTACTGTGGCATGATCAACCTTCCAGCATTCTGTAGNATCCGCAGAGGATCCGAGATAGTTGGTGTCCACTCTCGCAGTCACAAATCATGTAGACGAAATTACAACTTTACAGCTGCTCTCTATGGAATTATTGCAGCNCTGTGGGTGAACATTAATCACGGATTAAAGCTTGGATCTTGCCGTCATTAGCTTATACCTGGATACAGCAAGTTCTTTCTGTCTCTGGTTCTACGACGGTAGCGAGTCATTGGTTGCTACATAAACGAAATATCCATGGTCGCGCTTGCGTGCATTCACTCAAGCGGACGATTCAAAATTAATTCCCACTGCGGGCGGTGATCTACTTTTCTAAGTTTGGGTTTATTTGGACTTGCGTCATTTCGTTGAAATCGGGATTCGTGTACAAAGTCCATTGTCGAAAAACTTGGAAAGTAGACGAGCAAAACAAGAGCAGTTTACAGATTCGAAACGAATAAATTTAACTCGGAAAAATTGTCACATCTCGAGGAGTATCTTGTTAAATTCGTTCAGGGATGTCTCCATATCGTAGGTCATCTGTCGGATTTCGCCNTCATCTAACTCGTCGCTGGCGCTCATATTTGACATCTTATCTATCCATGCTTTAACCCTTTTTGAGCCCTCGTAACTCGGCGGCAACATTGTGAGACGGCCCATGGTTTCGTTCAACTCGCGTAAGTCTGGCAGCAGTTCGTCCATAGACTTCATGCCGAGCTTTAGTCTGTCTGATATTGTGATGAAGGTGGAGACGATTTCGGCAATGCAAGCATGTGTGTTACCCTTATCGTCCTTGATTGTGATGGGTCTGTCCTCCTTGATGCGGTCTAGCGCGGCCCGACACTCGAATCGGTACTTCTTGAGAAANTGCTCGGCAGTGCCAAACTCTTTGTCGATTTGCTTGAAGGCAGCCTTGTACTGGGTGAGTAACTTGGAGCAAGCTGCCGTGTACTCTTTTGAGGTGACGGCATCCTTGATGTATGCCTTCTCGAGGCATTGGATGGTATTGATGAGGGAGTAGCAGTCGGCCATGTTGTCATACCTCTCGCGTTCGCTTGGTAACCTAAACAGCTTGACCTCCTCCAAATTTGCCATCGTTTGCGATTAGAGGAGAGTAAGGATGGGCAACAGGCAGTGCGTTATGGATATTGAATGTTGTTATATCGAGATCGGGAAGAGTAGTTGCAAATATGACGTTGTTGCTAGCGTTATGTTTTTATTTAATTTACACTGACTCTGGCGTATAAGCTGCACGTGAGTCACTTGGTTCGCAAATCTGAGTGGCCAACATGACGAGCTTGTCCGCTGTGAACCAATCTCAATCTTGCAATTCGGATTGCATTATGGCGCGGGCTTTGCTTAAATTTTTATCTTAGGTAGGCTTGATGTTTAGGCTTAGGCTAGAACAGACTATCTATCCAACTAAGGGCCCCAAATTATCCATAACAATGATGATGAGGGTGGAGTGTTAAATTCTTGTCGCACGTTCTCACGCGCTGAAACGGTAAATGACAGAGCTCATTGACTGAATGATTCAATTCCTTAACACCGTGTTATGTTGATGAGAATCGGTGAGCATTTGGACCCATAATAATGGTTGAAAATTTCTCGATCTGTCTCTAGTTGCAAGATCGCAATCAGGCTGCAATTTGCGCCCGGCGGCTCGAGTTTTCAAGCTCAAATTCAGCCGACTTGCGATCAACGAACTTGATCTTGGGCCATTCCATTTGGAGTAGCATGTAATGGTGCCTATACTTTGGTGGCCAGACGGTGCCCTCCGATCTAACAAATTTGAATTTGTTGACTAGATTTGCAAGCGCCAGTTTTGCCTCAATGAGAGCAAATCGACTAGCTAAACAGTATCTTGGTCCACTGCCAAAAGGAATGAATGTGCATGGTTTGATTTTGTGCTTGTTCTCCGGCATAAATCTCTCTGGGTCGAACCTTTCAGGATCCTCGAAGTTGTCTGGATCGTGATGAATTGCATGGAAGGGTATAACAACGCCCATTCCCTTTGGTATAACGAGCCTTCGGCCGTCCACCTCAATTTCAACGTCCTCACTCGCCTCCCTATCGAAGGAGAGCGTCGGCGTAAAGTATCTCAGCGCCTCTGATACGAACGCGTCCAAATACTTGAGCTCCAACAATCGGTCGTAAGTTATATCGCCTTTATCAGCTTCGAACGCCTCCCTTACCTCCTCATAGAGGCGGTTTTGGAGTTCCGGGTTTAGGGCCAGGAAAAAGCCGCACGAGGATAGGAGGGTTGCGGTGGTTTCATGGCCCACAGCAAAGAAGAGCATTGACTGGGCTAGAATCTCCAGATCACCGAGTTGCTGCTCAGTATAATTTTGTCCCACCTCCTCCTCTGGACTTCGCAGTTGCTGCCACTTTGGTTTACCTGAATTCGTCTTTTCGCTTGATTCAACAGACTGAACCAATGGGACACGTTTGAGCGCGTACATGGGATAGAGAGGGATGGCACGTTTAGCGCATTAGTATGTATAAACTCGTACAGGCAGTAAGATGGTGAAATTTTGCTGGAAGATAATGCACGAGATTAGCTCGAGCTTAGATTTGGTAACCGGATAGCCGGTTTTCTAGGGCGAGAGAGTGTTAAAAAAGGACAAATCAGCGCCAGTTAGCTCCGCTTTGTCCAGGATGTTAGCTTCGCTTGAAGCAAGCGCAAAAGTGCCAGCGATCGCTAACGACAAGTGGCTCCCAATATTCACATACCTGTTGCTGTTCCACTTGTTTCACCCCTTCGTTGACATCCTGTTGATCTGTGGTTGTTTCAAACATTGACGAATTGCTTGTCTCAGCTGGTTGTTCTATTGTGGTGACATCTTTGCGCCCATTGAACTCGGCTGCTGCGTCAATTAGAGTTTGCAAGAAGTCGTCTTGTTTCTTGTATTGCGATGCTTTTTGAGCGCCAAGACTGCGCCTTTTGTTTATGATTTCAGTAGCGAATCTGGCAAAGAAATCAATTGATGTTGTGTCATTAATATCGAAGCCGCTAANTGCTAGTAACTGCTTAGGTATGGACATGTAAAAGGCCATCTTGAGTCGCGAGACGTTGAAAAACTTTCTCGCGCTTGTTAATATTTCACTATCTGGGTGACGATAGTCTTTCAAATCCATACTAAAACAGCAGGTCGATATAACGTCAACAGTGAAAACTGAGAACAACTTCTTCAGATCAACCTCCTGGCCCCTCTGGTACTCTACGCTATTTTGCAGATTTTTCGTACACCTCTTCATTAATTCATACATTCTCTTCAGCTTGTTGCTTGTGAACGTTGGAGCCAAGATTTTTCTCAAACTCTTCCACTCTTCGTCGCGCATATAGGTNAGAGCTCTATACCTGATGCTCTTCCAAGTTGCTGGCTTTCTCCTATTTGTAAACGAGTCAAAGTGCTTGATGGTGACTTGTTTGATCGCCTCCGGATGGCCGCAGACCAAGACAGGATTTGTGCCCATGAAGCCGTCGAACAGTCTTGATAGAGTTGGTGAACGAAATTGGGATNAGTAGGTGGCGCAAGCGGCGCTATGGAAAGTTCAAGTAGATAGAGGGGTGAGCCTCGAGCTTACCCATACAACTTTCCGTACTTCCTGTGCAACTCCAACTCGAGCTCTGGTTTTGGCGTGAATAGCGGATAGAGGACTGTGCCAAACCAAGGAATTGGAGTGGGATTCGTGAGTCCGTGTCGCCTCCAGTAGCTGAACTTGTGCTTGAAATATCTACGCTCATGGTTCGTGAGATGCGATTGTCGAGTGTTAATTTTTGACTAATTTTGGAAATCATCACATCGGCACGTACAAGCAAACAAACGAACTTACAGGTANAGTATTCCGCCCAAGAAAATTGTCGCGGTCGTTGACCAACTTGAGAGATGACTCATGATGCCAACTTGCTCAATATTACTCTTCTGATCGTCCATCACTGATCTAGCTTATTGATTCTGGGAAAGCTCACTACGCTCATATATTCAGCTATATAGACACACGACAAACGATCGCCTCGCAACTCTGCTCGCTCTTGAGCTCACCTGTTTTTTAATTTAACTTTACTCACTGGGATCCGCTGGGAATGCGAACTAGATTGTGATTAAACTTTCGAAGATCAGACGGAATCAGCGTTGAAAAGTTTGAAGTTTGAAGGCGGGAGAAGCAAAAGGTTGTGATGCGCGAAACTTCGAATCATTCCATCAAGCAATCCCACTCAAACCAAACCAGTGCAACTCGGAATTGGGCCTCTCAACTTGGTAATAACAAAATTCTCAAAGCGATTCTATGGCAGCCTCTCGCTCCATTGGCCTGGCTCTGGTTGGAGAGGGGTAAAAAAGGCTTTGCTTGATGGGAGCCTATGCGAGCTGATTGTGCTCGCTATTTGCGCGAATTGGTTTGTCACCCTGAGCGCAGGTAAACAACAAGAAGTGCGCCATCGTCATAATTAACTACCACCCCTGCAGCAGGCTAACAGTTTCACGAGCAAAATAACGTCAAGACAACTTTGGATTCGGCGAGGCTCAGAGACTTGAAGCGAGACACCGAAAGCAAGCAAAGTAAGTTCAGGAGAGAGAGAGAGAGAGAGAGAGATAAGAGCGAAAAATATTCATCACGGGACAACATCAGCATTTGGCTGAACACAATTGATACCCTTAACCAACAGGATGTAAATTTAGGATGGCGACCAGGTGGCGCCGAAACTTCCCCCCGGAATAAGTTCATAGATCGCGTTCCGGTTGTCCCCGCCCCTCGTTGCGCCTGTCACTTTTGGCTCGGATAGGCCGATGTTTGGCTCATTGAGTGCGCGCGCGCTCGCGCTTTCAATTCGCTCGATCAAGCGCCAAGCTTCGCGGGCAGGTAAGGAGATCTAATTTGGATCACAGCCTTGAAGGGGACGGCAACGGGGAGCGAGCGAGCGAGCGAGCGGGCCAAGTGGGAGGGTAACCCAAAGACGCTTCTCGTCGCCGCCAATCCGCCGACATCCATTGAGAGAGAGAAAGCTCGCTCTCGCTCTCTCTCTCTTTGCCACTCGCACAACTGGTCATGCAGAGCCAACAACCCGATCCTGGAGTTATATGGCCACCCATCAACCAGCTTGGCGGCAACAGGTGGATTTGGGCGGCCGAGGGGAGGGCTCGTTTGGCTCGTGCTGTAAGCCTTCAAATTGGGAGAGCAAAGGGAGAACCGGCTCTCGCTTGCTCCTAAGATCCGTCATGCTGTTGCCAAGGGAAGCGCGCCTGCTCTCGCTCGCCAAACTTCCCTATCCTCAACTCTCTAACAGAACGGCGCTCGTTTCTACACCCTCGCCGACTGGAATCCTCATTAAGACTGCTTGTGTTCCACATTTGAGGACACAATTTGTAGCAGCGCAGATCGTCGTGCTCTCACCTCGTTCGGCTCACCAACGAGCTGCTGGCCATTGTCACCTGGAGGAGCGGATAATTGGGTTACAGGAGTCCTTTGTGGAGCTGAAAGCGGGCGTTTGTAGGCTCTGCGCCAGAGGGACGCGCTCAAAGCAAAAGTCGGCCACTACATTGAGACTCAGGCCAGGCTTGGTCGTGGCTTCTTGGCGCCACATTTCGTTTCCGAATGGGGCAGCGTTTTTCACAGTTGCTCGGCTCCATTGTCGTCGCCGTTTCGTGACCGACAGACGGAACTGTGTAGGGGCAAGCCAGCTAGAGGGAGAGGCGGAGAGGGCGACAATGCAGCCTCGAGCGCAAACTGAGGTCTCTCGAGGTGGAAGAGTTATGGACAAGAGTGGCCGGAATTGGCGGGCTTCGTGCCTTTGGCGGCCAGATAGATGGCGAGATGAGAAGAACAATCGGAGATGAGGGATGATGTGTCAGGAGGATGCCGGCAAATGAGACAAAAATTCTTTTCTATTCCGGCCGTCGAGAGATCGCTTGCGTAGATTGTTAGCAGGCGCATGGCATATGCTGCCATTGCATCATTGAGCAGAGCGGCGAAGCTCGAGGAAGAGGCGGCAACAATGTCCGGCCGGCGCCAGTTTCAAGTTCAGCCCGCTGTAGTCTCCAGCGGCTCCGGTTCGGCTCGAAAGGTGTAGGGGTTTGTGGCGCGCAGAGGATACAAACTCGGCTCAATAGTTTGGCCGGCTGGCCGTCCCAGTGATTCTGGTCGCCCAGAACACTTGATTGATCAGTCATTCACTCGGACTTGGACTTGGACTTGGACTTGGACTCCGACTCTAACTCTAACTCGCTTGCTCCGAGTGGCCAGGCTCAAGGGCTGCTCCATGTCGGCCAGCTAACAACATGAGCCTCGAGCGGAGACTAACAATGCTCTTGCTCCGCACATAGCCGCCCGTATTGTGATGCCTCCGAATCAAAGTCCAACTCTGCCCATGCAACTGCTTGGCCACCGCGACACAGGTAGCCGCAGCTCTAGGCGAGATAATGAAAAGATTCTCGTAGAGAATTTGTGTGCAGATGTAAAGAGTGATGTTGCAGCGGGGCATTATCACCATTGTCTTACACGCAATCTAGCCAACGCCAGCTAGGGCGGCCTTGAATGCAAACTCGGCCGCCTCAGGTAGCCGAGCGAGCCAGTAATAAGTGTGAAGAATTTTCCATTCAAGCGCAAGCAGAGAGCGGAGACTCTGCGGACCAAAGGCGCAACCATCCTAGTGTCTGGCTTGGCTCACCTTGGGCTCAAGCGCAAGCGGAGGCTTGAGCTAAACTGGCCGTAAAAATCGATTCATCACGCTCGCTTGAGTTCCCAAGTTCCGCCCAGAATTTAAATCCAATTTGGCGTCCAGCGCTGGACGTCCGTTGAACTTGCCACAGGCCCACTGATTGAGGAGCAAACTTTTAGTTCAGTCCCCCTAAGAGCTCCATGAGCGCGAGGGATCCTCACGGGAGCCAAAAACCTCCTAGAGTTTACTTACGAGCATCGGCAAACTAATTTTGCACTTCCACCAAGCGCACAATTAGAAGTCAAACTGAGCGGCCATCAAGGCGGAGAGGTTTCACATCTAGAGGGCCAAGATGGAGCCGCTCCTCTTCCTCTCGAAACAGTCCACTGCTGGCGCACCTCTCAGTCTTTAGGCCATAAATCACTGGCCGCAAATGAAGTCATTTGCTTGTAGAATCGGCCCATCTTGCAACACTCGCCCACGATGAGAGCTCCCAAGNGGCCACTCTTTACGCAAGATACTGCAAACTATTGTATTGGCTTTGCTTGCGCGAACAAGGCCGACTTTTGGCGGGAAGTGGATGTTCATAAAACCCCATCAGTTTGCTGCTAACCAATCTGAGCCGTCCACCATCTCGACCAAACAAGCCNGCGGCAAGTCAAAATCGATCAGTGCAAGCCACTTGGCGGCCAATCGAAGGAGAAGGCCACCTCTCACCTGCTCAAGAGCCTCGAGCGCTCGCTTAGACCAACAATGGATAGTGTGCGCGAGTGGCGCGCCGCTGGCTCAGTTGTGGNCAGTGGCTCTGAGCTGACAGGATCCTGGTGGCGCTTGGATCCGCTCGATCTGGGTCTCGTTTGTTCCCAAAGAGCGTGATTGGAGCTCCTGTCGAGTGTTTGCTTGCTCTNCGTCTTAGGCGCAATTTCAAGTCTCTGGTTAGATTTGTTGGCGCTTGCCACTTCAACTTCAACACTCGCTCGCAGTCCAGCCGTCAACTTCCTATCCTCAACGCATGCTGGCCTCTCAAGCTCGCTGATCCTGCGACACAATGCAGATGCTCGCGACCACTCAAACCTCCGCCCGCGACCGAGGATGACAATCAGGCGCGCGAATGGCGATGAATAGTGGAACTGGTTATTGGTTCATGCCTTCAGTTGAGGTGCTCGCNGAGGCGACAATTGTTCTTGGCCGGCGGCAGCGAGCCACTGTTTGCACAGCTCCGCCTGGCCACTCCAAGAGCACTACTCGGAAGCGACTACTTTGAGCGGCAGCCCCGGTTGGCTAACTATCGAGTGTCCCACTTAACGGTCGACCGGGTGACTGGTTGGAGGAGGGAGAGGATGATCATTGATCAGCCAGACGTGCAACGGGCAAGACTCGCCCGGCAAGAGGAGGGCTCGGCCGCCAGATGGAGCCAAGCGAGCCGGGCGCGCCAGGCCAGGTAAGCGAGCACGCAATTGCTGGATCTGCAGGGGGCAGAGAGGTGGAGAGAGCTCGCTCGCCGATTGTTA
>Ga0058699_1000334_pt1 | contig 14608 bp, 10 predicted proteins | sample AgamicAtPe_FD_55078 | JGI IMG/M metagenome (GOLD analysis project Ga0058699, IMG submission 55078) | Agave microbial communities from Guanajuato, Mexico - At.P.e | ecosystem: Host-associated > Plants > Phyllosphere > Phylloplane/Leaf | place: Guanajuato, Mexico | collected 2012-10-15 | reverse complement strand
TCCATTGACACAGGTTGAAATCAATTTGGGCGCTCAGCGTGCGCTTGGAGCGCCGCTTCCAGGTGAGGCAAAGCTGTTGCCGCCGCCGCCGCCGCCGCCGCCGCTGCGAGGGCAAAGCGGGCGCCGCTCTAATTCGATTCCAGTTTGGGCAAATAAATCACGGGCTGAGCGGGCGGGGCCGACAGGTGGAGCTCGGGGTGCGCAGGTTGCGTGTTCGGGCGGCCGCCGCTGCTGCCGGCCGCCCGAACAGAGCGGAGCGGAGCGGAGCAGAATGGATGGCGTTTGGTGCGGGCTTAGCGCACGCTAGCCGGCCGCCCAATTAGCGCCCTCGCCGCTCTCGTGACTCGCCTATAGGGCGCAGGTGTGCCCGCCGCATCCGGCGCCAGCTGCCGTCGCTGCTGCCGTCGCCGCCGCCGCCGCCGCCGCTATAGGTCGCGCGCGCAGCCGCAAGAGCAAACAAACAAGCGAGCGGCGACACACGAAAGGCAATTATCTCGCCACCTAAGTCTTGCCGACTGGCCGCCCTTTGTTTAAGGACACTCGAGCGCACAATTGAATGGGCCCGCTGCGCCTTGATCGATCGCACCTGCTCCCGAAAGGCCGCTGGCCGCGCAACAATTGGCCCTAATGGCCAAATTGCAAGCGCCCACTCGAGCTTGCGGCCGCCCAGCTGATTGATTAACTTGTTTATCCTGGCCCAGTGCGCGCAAAGAGAGAGAGAGAGAGGAGGATACTCGCTGGCGGCAGCGGCCGCCGCTAAGAGCTTGCGGCCTCGTTGACAGAGGCGGCCGCGCAGAGACAGGCGCTCCGAGTGGAGGCATTGTTTTGGTTCTCGGCGCTGAATCACGAACGCGGCCGCAGCCCTATTGAGGTCAGCCAGGGCGGCCCTCTTTGGCTGCGAGCGCGGAGGTTGCGAGTTCATTCAACTAGCTGGCCGCCGACAAATCATTTGCTTGGCCGCCGCCGCCGACGGAAGAGACTGGCCGAGCGCGTAATTGCCACTTTCGCGTTTGTCCCCTCCAGTTTGAGTCGGAGTTTTACCTGGAGTTGGAGTTTCGCGCTGAGGCTTGGCCACAGGTAGAGTTGAAGACTGGGCGGCCGCCAACAAGCTGGCGCCTCGACGCGAAATGGGCCGCCAATCAGGCGGACAAACAAGAGGCGGCCGCCGGTGCCGCCCAGCCGAGTATTGCACCGCTTATAGATTTGGCCGCTGCCAAATTGAATCTCGCCTCCCGACTTTGGCCGCGTGTGTGGCTTTGCAGCGCGCCGGCCATCATGATTGAGCCGTCGGCAAACTTAATGAGCACTCTCAGGCCGCCGAGGCTCCATTGGCGGGCCGGCGGCCGCTGCGGGCGGGCTGGCCGGCGGACAGCGCGCACTTGCTGGGCGTGGCGCCACCGCCGCCGCAAATGATGGCCGAGCGCGACAGTTTGCGCGCCAGAAGTGAGACGTCACAGGCAGGTAAGCGCAAACTGGGCCCATAATGAGAGAGCGCCGAGGGCAAGCAAAAAGCGCCCCAAAGCGAGCGCAAACTCGAGCGGCCAGCCAGCAAGAAAACAAACACACAAACAAACAAGCCGCTGACAGCTCAACTCGAGCGCCGCTAATGATCTTGGCCAGGCAAGCCGCTTTTGCGCTCAGGCGCTCATTTGCGCGCTCTGCCGCTTGAACCAGAACCAAAACTTACCTGGTGAACACGTCCGGATAGTGCGAATTTGCAAAGGCTTGCTCGAGCTCAACAAGCTGCGCATTGGTGAAGGTGGTTCGGTAGCGGCGCTGCTTCCGGCGCGGGTAGTGGTCCAGGCCGGCGGACATTTGGGCCGTGCTGCTGTTGTACTGGGCGAAGTGGCTTCCGTGGCCGGTCTGGTGGTGTTGGTGCTGGTGTTGGTGTTGGTGGCCGCCGTGGTAAAGCGGCGACGGAATCACCACCGACGAGGCCTGGCTGGCCGCCATTTGGGTGCCGCCAACTGCGCCGCCCGAGTTCATCTCCTATATCCGCTCGCCACTTGCACAGCAAACAAACAAACAAACAAACTCTCCTCTCCTCTCCTCTCCTCTCTTCTCCTCCACTCAGGCGGCTTGAGTCTTGATTTGATTTTGAATTCTTAATTTCATCATCTTCCCTTTGAAATGGTTGTGCTCCAAGTTTCTGGTCCGCGCGCCAACGGAGAGCCTCTGCGGCTTTGCTCGCTTTCGGCCGTGTGTGTGTGCGCGCGCGCGCGCATGCGCCCAGGCCAACGGCGCCGCACTCCTAATGCAATTTGCCAAGACATCGGCCCCTCGAGCGCATGCGCCGCCCATACGAGCAGGCGCAATTATCTACTCGTCTCTCGGCGGCCAAACAGCGGCAGCAGCAACAACAACAACAACATGCAGCTCCCGAATACCTGGCCGCTCTTGCGCCAGGTGAAGGGGCTTGAGGTTTTTATGGCTAAATCGAATAGAATTGGAGCGGAGGGCCACATTAGGGGGGCTCAGCTTAGCATATAATGACACTCCGGCCATCGGTTCAATTTTGCGACAAAATTCGATCTAACGCAGCTGAATTTCGGCCACCAGCGCCACCATCTCGCTCGGATTTGCTCAATTGGCGCCAATATGAACGCAAAGTTGTTTGTCTTTGTCGGTGCCGTTGGAATTGGATTTTGAGTTTGAATTGGGATCGAGATTTGGGCTGGAATCAGAATGGGAATTGGAATTGTAATTGGAATTGGAGCTGACGGAATCCAGCAAAGGTTGGCCTAAAATTGGCCANACTGTTCGCCGGACGCGCAATTGGCCGCCCATTGTGTCCAGCAGCCACCGGCCAACAGGTTTGCAATGCGAGATTTTGCAATTGCGTGCCGATTGGTCGGCCGAGTGAACAAGTGGAGGTTCCGCTGCTCCCGCTGCAGCTATCGCAAAGTGGAGCTCTAAATAAGCCAGATTGTCGCCATGCTCGAGGGAGGCGCAACAATTGGGCCAGCCGCTTGAGCACGCAGCGCAGAGCTTGGGGCCGAATTGGATTACGGGCGGCTTAGTTTCAGGTGAATTGGAGCCAGAAAATGGCGACAAGTTGGCCCATTGAGGGTTGCACGCGACCCTTGGGGAGTCAAGGCTTTCGTTAGGTTTGTTTCGCGCGCTCAGCCGGTGGCGGCGGCGGCGGCAGCGGCGAGCGAAAGCAAGCGGGCAGCTTTGCTCCAGGTAGACGGATTCGCCAACCTCAAGCTCAAGCTGCAGCAAACCGGCCAACTAACTGGCCAGTGGCGGGAAATTTTAATTAAATCTACTGGCTAATTATCAATTCGTTTGGCCGCTCTGGCCGGGGGAGGGCGCGTTAAGCAGATGCGAGCACGTGATGTAATTTGGCCGATGGTCAGCTCCTCGGCTCTGTTTAGTTAGTGGGCCTCTAAGCGCGCGTGGCCTTAAAATGTGGGCCGAGCAAGCGGAACGCGCAAAGCTGGCGCAACAATCCATCACTCTAGTTTTCCCGTTTGCGAGCGGATTTCCAGGTGGCAGGTGTGTGCCGCCCGAATCCGCGCTCGGGAAACTCGCATCAGAGGCGCCGGTCGTGCGCGTCATCGGGCCAGCTAACGGGCGCGCCCCCTACTGCGGCCGGTTGTCGCTCTCGCCGCCGCCGCCGCCACCGAGGGGGCTTGGCGAGCGAGCGGCCTGTTGGCTCATTGTTGCCGCGCAACAACTAATTCAATGATGCCCACTTTGGCCAACCAATCAATTAAATTACAGGCTTAACCGGATTTTGNTCGTGCGAAAGCGCAGCGCGCAGGTGAGCTATGAGCGGCTCGAGAAACAGGTGAGCCCTCTCTCGCTCCGGCTCACTTTGCCCATCAGAGCCGAGCGCAAGATTGATCGGTCGGCGGGAGGAGCCGCTCGAGCCACGCCCACGCAACCAAGAGCAAAGAGACAGGTAGAGTGGAAAGCCTTTCGCTCACGTGCTCGGCGCCAATCAACACGCGCGTGGGCCTGTTAGTTTCAGCGCGCGAGGCCCACTGCTCTGGGCAACCCAAGAGCGAATGCAACAACTAAATTAGAGCGCCCTGTTATTATTGAATTTTGGCCGCGCCATTAGGATTCTGCCTGCTCGACATTGTTCTTTGCTCAGCTCTAAAGTGGCCGCTCATGAGGTTAATTATTTTGAATTAGCTTTTAGCTCAAAATTCATAACATCTAAAAACTAAGCCCCACTACTAAACCTCGAAGCCAGCCAGCCGATCTCTAATCGGCGTTTCCAGTGGCAACCGCGGCACACTTGGGCAACCATTTTAGCCGCAAAACTGCGCCAAACTCTCCCGTCTCATCCTCATTGGTCGCCCNATCGAATGATGTCCCAAAATTCCAAACAAGCCGGCTCGGACCAGCGAAGTCAATTGAGCCGGCCGCCTGGAGCCATCGTAGGGCTTGAAACTAGCGGCCAATTATACGCAATCCTCGCCTCTGTCTCGGCCCGTCTCACCTGAATCCCGGCACCCCCACTACGACCACCATCGCCGCCGCTCTTTACCTGAACTCGGTTGACCACCCAAAGTGAATAACCTGCCTCTCCCGTTTGCCCTATACGCAAGTCGGACGCTTGCAATGGCGAAACACATATGAAGAAAGAGAGACGGAGAGCTGACTATTTAAGACNCAGTCAAGAGTGCGCCGGATTGCCTAAATGGATGAATGACAACCATTCGATTCAGTCGATTGAGCGCAAATCGTTCTTGTTGTCATTGTTGTCATTGTTGTCTTTTCCCATTCCCCTTGTTCTGCCACAACCAGCAACAGCTATCAGCCGCAACCAAAAGTCTCGAAGCCACAACCATTAAGGCCTCACGAGAATTACGCTCGCGACCGCCGCAAAAACATCACCGGCCGCTAATAATTGACTGCTATCACCTGTAAGCCGCCTGAGCGAGCGAGCGTCCAGCCTTACGGCTCCACTTTATAGGAGTGTTCTTTTATTTATTTTTAGTTAGGTTACACGGCATTAAATCCACGCCCAAAGCCGGTGGGTCTACTGTANGCTCCGCGTGATCCAAAACCGCCCTCTGCCGCCCGGTAAGTTGGTCTTTGGCCGTAGCCGCCGTCTCTTGGTCTGTCACCGTATGCTGGACGCTCGCCGCCCTCGCCGGCACCAAAGGATCTGCCACCAGTCTTCTTAACTGGATCAACCTTTCTCAGTGTCTCCGGTAGAGTTTGTGATGGCAAATGTAGGTAGTCGCGTAGATACTGGATTCCCTCATTTGTTAGATACCAGTAGTAGTGGCGCCACGCAAATTGTTCCTTAACGTAACCCCGCGACTTCATGGACTGGAGGGCCTTGATTACATGTAGATTGGGCGTCTCTTTTACATGAGGGTGCTTGCAGGTAAAATCCTTCTTGGCCACGATAACACCCTTCTCGAGAAGGTATTCGTAGATAGCCTTTCGGTTTTCTTTGGGCATCAACATGATGTTGTGCTTGTATCTAGTCCAAGTGGTTGATATCCCACGTCGAAGATTACCTCCCTCTGGTAAATGTCTTATGAATATGGGGTCTTCGAGTTTGGAGTGAACAATATGATGGTAATATGATGGATACAATTTAATAACCTTCTAGCATAACCTGCGTCATGTGGTAATTATTTCGAGACCATCGGCTATCGAAGGAAGTGTGTATGGCTGTCCGCACTATGCTGCATGCGGCCAGACCCTGGAGCGGGAAATTCAAATTCGAAATTCTGACAGTCAATGTGAGCTAGCCAGCTGAGCACAGAATCTCGACTGTCTGAAAAGAGATGAAATGAAGTCTGGTGCTGTTGTATGAGAATGTGAACACATCGTGTGTTAGAGCATAAATGAACGAACGGCTGATGCCGAAAGAGTGCATCTTTCATGAGTCCTAGTGGAAATGAATTTCGCACAAGCCCCAAAAGATTTGAACGATTGAAACGATTTTGACAACTTCCATTTCCAAAGGTTAATGAGAAATGCAACTCGATTGTTGACTTGAGAATACTGTTCGGTTTCACGCTCTCCATCCATTTGGTCACGAACAATATGATCAAGGGGCAACGATTGAATGGCAACAGAAACTGTCTTGCCTTACAACTCCTGACGCAATCGTGATGTCTGAATGGAAAACTTGGTCTCGGGGTCTGAAGCTTCTACGAGACCAACTACATTGGCTGCCTCTCGCGATAGTATGCACTCACGACTAAAATAAACTAGCTCTGAAGGGCAAATCATAACAAAACCAAATATTGGCTGATTGCTTTGCATCTATCCACTAAATATCCTTCTGAATTATACATGTCGATCATGGCAGAAGGTGCAGACATACCGCAGATAGAGGACGATAGGAGAGAAGTACTTAAACGGAACTACAGAAAATGGGTCAAAATGATGGTACCTTATGATCCCAGATTCCCAAATCAAAATCAAACGAGGAACTGTGAATATAATTATGTTGACTATTATAGGTGTCTGAAGGCAAAAGACGGAGACGAGGAGTATTGTGCTTGGTATAAGCATGTCTACAAGAACCTTTGTCCACAAGACTGGGTCGAAAAGTGGGAAGAGTGGCGCGAGAAGGGCATACACCCTGTTCTCGATATCAACCCCTGATATATTCAAGCTGATGGTTGGATTTAGAATAATTGTTAATTATTTCGAGTCATATTGCGCCTACAAATATAGACTCTAGTTTAAATCGGATAGCGGATCAGTCTTTAATTAAAAGGAAAGGCAAAAACTATTCTCAAGCATGTTCTCGCCGTGCTGGATTTCCCACGATTCTCACTAGATATGAGTCACGTATCACTAATCAGTTGCTGCCGATTTGACATTGTAATGGCCATGCAAAAGTATCTTGTACAATGACTCTCGGCTCCAATCGACCACTGCAAACTTTATCATCATATCACTGTGTTCGCTCTGGAATTTCGAATAGGTCTCAATCAATTGAATCTTGTCAATTTTATGTTGACTTGAATCGTTGCCAATCCGAATGAACACTTGCAGTGTTGTTACAAGCTCAACCTGTATCTCGCCTCGTGGTTGACCTAAACCAACTATTGGTTCTGTGATAACAGCGATGCGAGTCTCAATGGAGCTATGATGGAACATTGGTCTAAACCATACTCTTAAGTACAAGCAATTTTTGGCCATTTGTTTAACATAACTGGTTTCGTTCATGCACCTTATGTATTCGCTGACAAGGCGATCCTTTTCTCTGTCCCATTTGTACAGATCACCAGAGGGTTTTGTAGACCGGATGACTGTTTCCATTGGGTCATCAGTGAGTCGAGTCGAGCTGAAACGTCTCGCTATCAAACCAAAGACTCTTTCGCTGAAGAATAAAAAAATCCATGCTATGATTCCAAACAGCACCATGAGATACAAATTCCAAAGGATTCCAAAATTCTCTTGGTTGAGAACATCAGTTGAGACTGACGATGAACAAGCAAAACGTTAGCTAGTTTTCTTTGCCTCAGAAGTTTGGTTATGCTAGTAGGCCAAAGACTTACCTCCCCCCTTTCCATTTTCCAAACACTCTCGAACTTTATCCATCATATGTTCAACCAAACTTGATTTCGGCTGTCCATCGAGTTCAACAATGTTCTTAGTGGCAACGTAAGCGGGTACTCGACTGCAAAGTGCGTTGATACGATTTAATTGGCCAATGTCGACAATGGCATCGATCATGGAGCTCAATGGAAACATCATGACGATCCATGTGGCAACTGTGTAAGGATAGCCGTCGCTTATCATCATACCATCAATAAGAGTTTTCAGGTGAATCGAAAACACCCAACTAATCGTAAGATGAACCAAAAAGAGAAACAGAAATCCATTGAGACTGGATTCGATTGCGAGGGAGACCAAATAGGCGATAGGTATAGTGGCCAGTTTGTAAATTAGCAAAACTAATAATATGCACGCTATTGGACCGCGTTTGGTCGCCAAAGAGTTCAGAGTGGTTAGTCATATGGTTAGTGGTCGATACCATAAGAGTTGAACTTTAGCTACTTGGAGGGCAATGCACTCAAAGCGGAAGCGGTTATTCACAAACCATCATCTGATTGGTTCCGTTTGTAGAGGAGGTTATGAGAGCTTAGCTGGTGGTAGGTTGAGGCAGCTAATGCTGTTTGGATTTGCGCCCTGAAGTTTACTGACAAAATGTCTGTCGTCTGTCTAGACTAGATCAATTTGAGACAAAGCTAGCAATCGCTAGGATGACATAACATGCGTCAGCCGGAAAATTCCAGATCGCTGTCCGAGAATATGGCAGGTAGGAGACAAATCCGCGGGACAAAGTTCACTAGGACAGTACAAAAGCCATAGGTTTAACTCTGGTACTTTCATTATCGGCGACCATTGATCAATCATCGATGGTGACAAACGAGAATCAGATCCATCGGCATCAATGAGAGATCAGAAAGCTACACTCTCATGGACAAGTCGATTCAGTCCAATTTGTTGGCGATACTTACTCAGTAAAGATGCAGAATATGTTCCCTCAATCCATATCATCAACATGATATAGCCAAAGTTGAGAAGGAGCGCCGTTGTTAGGTCGAATAAGGCCATAGCAAGCCAATAAATAGTACGAACTCTGACGGCTCGTGACTTTTGCAAATGGAGGAGATAAGAGTCGATGGCATGAGTTAAATGAGTAGAATACCAAGTTAGCAACAAGATGATTGAGATAAGTAAAAATGACAGTCTTGTTATGGCGCCATGTTTTCTCAACTGTCTATAGCTAACAAGCGGCAACAGGGCTTGTGAACTTACCTCAGCTCGGTGTCGGACTGGAGCGAATACAAGCGCCCCGTTTGCAAGTCCTTCAGCAAAAGCGAACCCGATCCCATAAAAGAAACGCCTAGGTAGATAGCCATACACCATCTCATGCCATGGTTGCAAAAAATAATGCTGCGATGTTGATAAGTATGGTGTCAAGGCGTCCAGCTGAACAAAACTTCTAGATACAGCAAGATCATTGTAGTTAAACTGATAGTTGATGAAGCTTTTGATGCCAGCTAGCATTGCGTGAGGTAAATATGGTTCGAACAAGATGGTAATTTCTCTTGTTTGGGGGTCAAAGAAGACAATGGAAGCGGCGAGATCTCTACTCTTTTGAATGATGCTCTCAACATATGTTAAATCAGATTCGTTGAGATCACGAGGCACTACACCAAGCAAGTCTTTGTTTCCAGACCATTTGTTTAGATAAGCATTAGTTGAGTTTACATTGCCAGCTTGCTGGATTACATAAAAGCCAATGCGATTCCTGAAGAGTCGCTCGATGGATGAATGTTGCATGGCTTGATTGCGTGCTGATTGTGTCTGTTTAACAGCTGCCCAGTTGGCAATAGATTCAGTATTGTTGCCAATTTGTGTTGCCTCTAAGTCGATTTGTAAGGCCCATAAAGCTAAGCCGAAAGACAGCAGGGCGAGTAGATTTGCTGCCACTATTAATAAGAACTCGATGCTCAATCTTGAACGGTCAATTAAAATTGAGCTTAGTTTAGAGCCATACATTGATTTGGCCACCTTTGGAGCCTGGAAATCGCTCGAGCATCGGCGAACGCTCACCTGGGTCTGTCCCTGTTGGTTTTGTTGGGTTCTATACTGCAACGATAGCAACAAGTCGGGCGGAAGATCAGGGTAAACAGCCTTGGACATGCGCAAGACAATCACATCCTCTAGAGATTCATAAGTGAGCTCTGCTAAGCGAAATCCATTGATTTTTTGCTGCGCAAACATCTTCAACACAGTGCAGAGTGCCTGGCTAGAGTGTTGCGATTGTTGTACCTTCAATATCACAGTGTTTTTCAGAAATTTTTCAGCCTTTCTTTTGCCATCGATCACCTTACTATCGATACCGCTCGATTTGGTCTCGCTTTTATCTCGCAAGAGCTCCTCGTAGACAGACCTCCTAGTTGTCTCCAGCTTCTCCAGCTTATCATGCCGGAAAATTTCGTTTGCCAGGTCCTCCAAGGCTTTAATGTTTTCAGGGGACGGGGCTTGATTCTCGTTAGCTGGCTCAAAGACAAGCCAATGGCCACAAGCTAACCTTTTGCTCAGATGCTCAGGTGAGCCCTCAAGATCGGCATGCCCGTTCTTAAGCAGAACAACTCTATCGCCGAAAGCTGTAGCCTCGTCAATGTCCGACGTGTCCACAATGATTGATCTGATGGACTTGTACTTTTTGAGAAGATTCAGGACATGGCACCTAGAGCGCCAGCGAAGGCTTAGAGTTGGCTCAACAAGGAGCAATAGTTTTGTATGCCCAACTGCTGCTGCTGCCAATGAAAGTTTTCTTGCCGATCTTGAGGTTAAAATATCTGGAAAATCGTTTTTTCTACTGGTTAAATGTAATAAGCTTAGTAGGAACAGTGATTCAGAGCTGTACTGCGTATATGAAGGATCTCTAAGTGAGCCAAAGAATTGTAAATTTTCGAAGATGGTTAGATCTTGGAGAAAAGAATCCCTCTTGCCCAGGTAGCCAATGTAAGGTCGCGCTAAACTGACTGAATTGGGAGAATATTTAACCCCATCTAAGACTATATGGCCGGCATGAATTTTGCGCACCCCAAGCAGAGTCGAGAATAACAATTCTTTCAATGCTGTTTGGCCCAAAATGAAGGTTACCTGATTAAACCGAAAATCTATACTCAAATTTTCGTACACAATCTTTGTCTTATTCCAAACGATGTGCTGCTGAATGGTGTCGTCCAATATGATTGGCTCATCGCTCTGACCAGCAGCTCTATATTGCGCGGACGTAGGGCGTTGACTCCTGTTTACAAGATACTGGTGCATTTTTTGGGCATTTCTCTGTTCAACTCGAAGCCTTTCTAGCTGTTCTGGGCCAATTTTAAGTAGATTGCCTCTAGTGTGGGCAAGCAAAAGTGTTGGACCCGAAACGGAGAGTTGACGCAAGGAACAACAAAGCCTGTTCGGATCTCTGATTGAATTGGACCCCTTTCCAATCGCGCTGGGCGTTTTCGTTTTCATCTGAACTTGTGCCTCGTCGTCTCTAGGCCAGAGGCAGTTTTTGAAACAGAGCGACTCGTTTGCAAATGCCATGGCAATACCAAAGGGACTGTAGGAGGAATTGTAGCGGAATTGGTCCACCAAAATGGTTGCAACGAACCACAAAACTATCTGAGCAAGCAAAAGAAGCCAGAGAGAACCAATGGACAAATCGCTGAAGCCGCCGCCTTCAATTTTCATTCCTAGTTGGCCAATACTAATGGGTTCGTTTGTCTCCATATAGATCCCAATGATGACCAGTAACAGGGCTTGATAATTGGACACTGGATTGAAGAGGGTCAAGTCGACAACTGGGCTCAGTTTGGAGAACTTGTATGGGTTCCATTGGACGTCGAACGTGACTGGATACATGCAGTAGCCAATGGCCAGTAGGCATGTCACCAAGAGCGCATGTGAAGTTTTATTAAATAGAGAGCCAACAAACATGGCGTGCGCATTGATAGCCAAACTATACGTTAGCAGTAGCAGATATCTAAAAGTTATGTTGATCTCTTGAATTGGATCAAACATTGAATTGTTTGCTGGCACGGCAAGAAGAGCAGCAATGACGAGATTCTGGACAATCATGTGACAGGTTGTGATAATCATCTGACTGCTCCAATAGATTCCGGATGGAACTCCCGAAACTCTGATATAATGGTGCAAGCCATTCTCGTTGTCCTCAGATGTGCGTGTTACAGTTGCAATGGCGTTGCAAAAGTTCGACATCAATTGGAATACAAAAAATAAAGTTGGAAATACAAAGATGGAGGTAGTTTGCGGATACGCTTTCACTCGGAGACTAAAGTCTCCGGAAGTCGCGCTGGCATTCGTTTGATTGGCGTTTGTTGCTTGTACCTGGGATGCTCTTAGTGAATTCAACAAGCAAAATTGAAGTAGATGTAGACCCGTGTTTAGTGCAGATTGAGGAAGCCTAAATTCATTGTAAGAGGAGCCCTGGGTGTATGGCATATGTATGACCGGATTGCCGACCAATTCAGTCAGGTGAAATTCAAAAACTCGCCCATCTTTGGCCACTATACCAGCTTGGTAGCTAGGCTCATTGCTGTTAGGTAAAGTAAAGCAACCTGAGCTTGTTGCATTGAGCCTATTCAAATCTGTCCCATTTTGCTTGAATGCAACTCTCTCATCTAAGCTTTTCCTCAATTTGCTAATTAAAATATCTCTACTACCTGTGTCGATTAATTCTATTCCGCACTTCTCTCCAATGGACTTGCGCACTGAAAGGTCGATAGGCGACGAGGATGAATGAAACAATACCTTTGTGCAGAGGTGGAGGTGAAGGTCGCGCCTTGGATCTGAAGCGCTGTCTGGAACGTTTCTGAATAGATTTGGTGTGCTGGACTCGATTCCGAGGGTTGCAAAGGAGCCGAGGAAGAACTTCAAGGCAATGTAAGCGAGTATTATAACTATTGGACCGCCAACGTCGATTGCAGTTGACAGGGAGGATCTCAGGCGTAATTTGTAGGCCTTCCAAATGAGGGCTCTCAGTTGATACATTTGACATGGCAACGTTGGCTTGAGTGGACGAGAGAGGGATCTGTTATTAAAAAGAAGCTACGAATTAAAAATAAACCTTTTGCCCGCGACCCGTCAAAGGATATGAGCAGACGAGCTCGTGTTGCAGGAAGTGAGCAGGTAGGCAGGCAGGCGGGCAGGCAGACAAACTGGCAGGCAAACAAGCAGGAAGGTGGACAACGATGGTAGGAAATGCACGTTTACGGTTTGATGGAGGCTGCTGGATGACAGACAAACGCCGCTTACTGATAAAACCAACAATAGCACCAACAAGTGGCTACATGCAAACAACAGCCCCTTTATCGTCGCCGCCATCGCACTTCCAGACTACATATCAACCATTCGGATTAGCTACATAATTCATTCAAACAAACTACTCAATTTGTTTATTCAGTACGATCCTCTAAACAAGTATGCTTTCTCTTGTGTCCATCTATACTTATGGACTCACATGGTTTATACACGCATATACATTGACTTATATGTATATACATATATATTTATATGTACATACATAAATGTTCTTGCGAAAAATCTCAATTCTCTATTTCTCACTCTGGCTGTTGCAAAGTTCCTCCCTCCGATATTCAAACTGAATGATAGTGGTTTCATTTGCTTCGACTAGATGTTTATAATAAGATAAGATTAATGGAGCTTTATAACATTACATAGAATAGTTACAATCGTATCCTTTCATGCTCGGCACGATACTTGATTCAGGCGCAATCGCAAGCTTCAACAATCATGTCTGGCATGGACTTTTGATGGACCTTGTTCTCTTCATCAATATAAAGTAAACGCAGTGGCGCCATTTGTCGCGGCGAGCAACAAAGGCCGATGACGCTGCTAAATTTGCTTAACAATGTTGAGTGATAATACCTTGCGTGAGATAAATCGCACTGGCCTCGGCAATAGTTCGCATTATAGCCAGCAGGATAGAGAATCCACTTGTCCCAGCCAATATCTGTGAAATTCACATAGAAAGTCTCTAGACAACAGGCATCCTTGTTGCTCTTAACTTGATCACAAGCCAATGATCTCTTATGTCTCTGTCAATGTTTACAGAATTTAAGGAAAAGTTTGATTATTATCACCTTCTCGCCCAGGATTAGNTCACGCTAAGTTTTCCACTAGAGTCTCATCATCCACTTACGCTTGCACCATTGACTTCCTTGGCTGAATTTGCAAATTCTGAGCTGGAAATCAGCTCTAATCTTGAATCTCGGTTTAAACTTGGCATTATGCTGTCTGGATCCGTTGTGATGCCCAAATATGACAGTATTTTGTACTTGTTGTACTCAAGCCTCAGGTTATCGAGCTCATTAGATTGGTCGACAAACTCTCGCTCTCTGTCTTCAGAACGGCTCGATTGATGTGGCTTGTGTTGTCTCTGATTAATACGGCTTTCATATTTGTATGTAACTGATGGAACCAGGATTGTTTCGTTCGTTTCACCAAGTCTGAGCGTCTTATTGCAAGAGGCTTGAATCACAGATATGTTTAAACTGAATATTAGTGGTATCAAAATGAAGGAATACATTTTCCAAGTGGCTCTTATGTGACTTCTGCCAATCTTTTGCAATGTAGACTCTCTATCTCTCTTGCTGTAGACCTTTGNGGCCCTTTCTAATTCTCGCAAACTCTCACCCCGGTGGGAGAGGAGAATGAGATTTATTTGACTCGATTCAACTCTATATAACCTCGCTCGGTAGCCACTGCAATTCGTGGACGCCACAGCGAGTTATATATATACACGCACAGATGCACGCACGGACCAACGCACATGCACTCCAAGATAGATACTAGAACTTATGTGGCTTGAACGCGAGCCGCGCTCCTATATTGAAACTAACACTAGCTAAACGGATATCTCGATTTGCGTTGGCTCGAGCACCTGTCTGTTAAGGGCCCATGGGAATAACTATACAGGCTAAAACTGCCCTGTCCTAGCAGGTAATCGATGAATAGTGGTTTGCATTCGTGTTAGGGCGCCAAAGCGAGCCTAAGTAAATCTGTCGCTGCTTCTGCCTCGCCGGGACACAACTGGCTGACTAAGAGAGAGAGAGAG
>Ga0058699_1000333_pt1 | contig 14628 bp, 12 predicted proteins | sample AgamicAtPe_FD_55078 | JGI IMG/M metagenome (GOLD analysis project Ga0058699, IMG submission 55078) | Agave microbial communities from Guanajuato, Mexico - At.P.e | ecosystem: Host-associated > Plants > Phyllosphere > Phylloplane/Leaf | place: Guanajuato, Mexico | collected 2012-10-15 | reverse complement strand
ATGCAGAGCCGGGCAAGTGAAGCAACATTGCAAACACGTGTCGAGAATATATAAGCAATTTGAATCTAGAACACTGTTGACCCAGCTAAACAAGTTGATAAAAGTTTTACAATGTAAACTCGTCCAAGATGGCCTCGAGCCGTTGATGTCCTTAGACTTGTTTATTCAGCGAAGTGAACCATAAGACAGCTTTGGGCCGGCATCATTATGTTAGCCTGCCAATCAAGGGAGCCCATTGGCCTCTTGCAACACTTTAGCCTCTCGTTCGATTGGCCAGAGAGAGAGTGGCCTAGCGTTCGGTTGATAATAATGATGGTCTTTTGTTGGCTTGCTGCCACTGTGGTGTCTGTATATGGAAGGCTTAATGGAATTCTTGGAGACAGGCGCGAGCTTGTTCAACGTGAACAGCGGACCAGCAGGACGATGGACGGGCAAAATTGGCTCGCTTCCAACTCATACTCTCGCGAATAATCCAATTGGGTCCCTCGTCTCTGGATCTTCCACTGGAGACAAATTGAAAGCTCCAATTAATTAGGCCATCGTTCGCTTGGCTCCATCAAACGCGCAAGTCGACTCGATTGGGACGGCCCCTTCATTAGCTTGGGCCAGAATAACAATTGGCCCCCTCAAATCGGAAGTTCGACCGACACAACTACTTAATTCTAAATAAATTGAGAGGTTGATTTGGAGGAAGCGCGTTGTTGGCGCTCGGGGCAGTGGAGTAGCTCCGGGAGTCCACTGTTCTGAGGCCAGATGAAGATTTCTGTGGCCTTTTGGAGGCAACCTGCGCTACGAAAACCTGCTGTTGGATCGCGTAGGATCTGATTGAATCTCTCGCACCCTCACCTCCCTACTACGCGCCCAGAATCCATAAAATTTTCAGCCCAGCCCAGCTTCCTCTCGCTGCAGTGGCCCTCGAGCCCGAGTCGCTAGTTGGCTCGCCTCAACTGGCTGCGCATAGGGCAGAATGGAAGACTCCACTTGTTTGCCAGCAATCCTGATGACCAGCCAAAGCTGTGCCGCTCCAATTAGGCCTTCATGTTGGCCTTAAGTGGACGGGATCAGTTACGGGCGGAGGCAGGAAACTCAATTCAATGATTTATGCCCCAATCAAGCCGGTCCTCCCCAACTAGCGCTTGGTTCCCCTCCCGAAACATCAGAGCGGCGAACGAATGCAGTTGTCATACGTACACAATTGAGGGCGGATGTTTGACGGTTGCATCCGTCTGGCAGCGGATGCAAGAGTTCAATTGGAGCAAAATGAATCCGAACTTGGCCCGCCCTCTTCCGCTTCCTCTCTAACCGGCAAACCACCGACGAATCTTGCAGCGTCCGAGCCAAGTTGTGTTGCAAATGGCCGCTTCTTGTCCTCCTAAACCCGCGCTTGTCGCTGGGCTTGAACTGGAGGGCAGTTAGCTCGCTGCTCTGGCCATTACATGTAATGTTCGCACTCAAGTTGCTGGCTCCCAAATCTTAGGCCTTGAAGCTCTTGTCTCGCCCTTGCGAGAGCTGCGTTCGCCTCCAGTTCCATTCGGACCTCAGTTGGCTAATCAAGCTTGTCAGCAACCAAAAACAGCTGATACTTTTTGCCAGTCGCTCGCTGCCAGTTGCTCAATCAGGTGTCAGGAAAACCTGATGACTGTTGGCGCATACCCGTCCAGACAAGCGCGCAAGGGATGACGATCGAGTCGGCCAGACAGCAGCGAGCGAGTTGCAGGGAGCGAGCGCGAGTCGCTAGGTGACTGGCGAGCTGCGCCTGCGTGGCCAAGGCACTCTCGTCCTCTTGTTAGCCTGACAGTGAGGTTCAATTTTATTTTTCTATTCAAACCGAGCTGACAGTAGCAAAAAGGCACCTGTTTATCGGCGCTAAGGCGCACATAATGATGCCTTCGGACGGAGAGAGCTGAGCGCCAAGTGGCTTGGGAGGATGAACTACATGTGGCTGCTCACTGCAGCCATCTCGTCCTTTTTAAGCGCGCCCCTTCAATCAACGGGACTGCAAGCTCACTCAGTCTCGCCAGTGTCAAGCAAAACAGAGTATCGTCTAGCCTCAAGTCATAACAATTCAATTTCTTACAACAAGAGCAAGGAGGATTACGATAATAGTCACGACGAGCAAGCTCAGAGCCGCGTGAAGCGGCGACTCAGAACCTCGAACAAGTTGCCAGAGTTTTCAGCGCCCATTGGAAATGTGACGGCAGTTTTAGGTCGCGACGTTCGCATGGTTTGCACAGTTGAAAATTTGGGCCAATACCAGGTAGGTTCGAGTGAGAGGGCTTTTGTTTTGCGCTTCCTCTGAGCACCTTGATTGGTCGCTGCAACGAGGCTGCCGAGAGATAGAGAGAGCCAACCAGCTAGCAGCAGAATGGAGGCCTCTCGACGGGAAGGAGAGTTGGAGCTGCTCAGAGGGGAGGGGCGGCTTTTGGCGCTCGAAGTCGAGCAAACAATCCAGTTTAAAGTGTTTATTTTGTGATGAGATTATTAGATCGCTTGGCAGCCAGCTTTGCCGGCGGCAAAGTCGCCTTGCTGGCTGGCTGGCTGGCTGGCTAGCAGCTAGCGACAGGCGACCAGCTCGTCTAGTTTTCGTAAGCTGGCAGCCTGTTTGGGCGAGAACAAGGCTAGACAAGTAGATTGATGACACGGGCGGTAACATTTCGAAGGCTCGCATCCGTTGGTTGGCCAGAGGCGGTCGGATGCGCCAGTTTGCCATGAATGAATCTTCCTGGCTCTAGTTTGGCAACGGGCTAAACGCGCTAGTTGAACAAAGAGGCTATTCAATATATAAAATGCGACACTAGAATACTTGGCTCAAGCCTCTATAAGCTCGCTGACGGTTTCAAGCAAAACTCCCGCTCACTTGAACGGGGGGCGAAAATATATTATCGTATTAAACGTTTTGCTCTCCTTTTGGCCTCGGGATCAAGTTTTAGCCCAATCTTATCGCTCCCTAACTCTGCACAATTTCATTTCATCAGCCAGATTCTGTTTTGGTTTTCGCATTTGGTTCTGATGCTGGTGGCGCAGGCAGTTTTATGAGCAGATCCAGAGATGGCCAACGCGGATTAAAGGTGCAAACCAGGACGAGTCGAACAAGTGAGCGGCTTTGCTGCTGAGAGATCAGCTGGCTGGAGGATTTCAATTTGTACGCACACGCGATTTAGAAGGAGAGAGAGGGGGCTGCGTTCACCCGCTCGGAAGGAGCTCGGCGAATGAGACATCCAGGGGGCTTAAAACCTGTCCGCTCTGGGGCTGTCCTCTGGAAGGTAGACAAAAATCAATATCATGTTAATGCTGCTTAAATCAAGCAGCCCAAACTTTGGCCAAGTCCAGGCCAGGAGATCGTCTTTTGGCCAGTTTGCGCCAAGCTGGCTGCAACCTCTTGGGGCTGGCAAAAGTTCCGATTCAAATTCAGATTACCTGCTTGTTTTGTCGCAACAATTTTGTTTCCCCTCGCTCGTGCGAACGTTGCAAATTTTGTGCAGCTTTAGCGGCTTCAACCAATGCGGCACAACCTTTGGTCTTCCAGTTTGGACGAGAATGCAATGTGACGGGCAGCTGCGTTTGCCTCTCTACTCGAGTTTGCTTGCCTCCGAAAGGAGCCCGAAAACTTCCAAGCTAGCGAGAAAAGTAGAGCACAATTCATCTAAACTAAAACCTAGAACAGTGAGCACACATTGAAAACAAACATCTCACGTGATTCATCAAAGTTAAAACACGCGACAATTGAGCTTGCCCAGCAGGTAGGTTAGGCAGGTGAGACGCTTCGAGGCTCAGCTCGTCATGCATCAGCCGATTATTTGATCGAACTTTTGCGCTCCACGACTTTTGCTCGTGTTGTTGTCTCGGCGCTCGCAAGCCGCCAAGATCCAACTTTGGGGCGCCATTGTGGCCTCAATGGGCGCAAATTTGGCACAGACACTCTGGCGTCGCCTCGCCTACTCGCGCAAGAACCCAAGAGAGTTCGAGCGAGAGGCTCCTCTCATGTGAAAGCAACTCGCCTTCCCTTGCAGCCAACCACCTTGAGCCCACCGAAACAGTCGGCCCCAAAAGTAAGCCCATCCGGCAAACACTCGCACACGTACATTGGCTGATAAAACGCAACCGTCCTCTTCGTGATAATAAAAAAGGTGGGGCCTCTTCCTTCCAACTTTGTCACTTGCTGGATTTCCATTTTGTTAATTGTCTTGGGCGCCATCCACTAAACTGAGTCACTTAGGCGCGCGAGCCGGCCAGCCAGCCAGCCAGCCAGCTCGCCGACCAAGCAACCAACTAGCCCAGTGTGGCAGCTAGCCGCCCCGTCTCGTAGGCTCGTTTTGGCGCCAAGACCGATAGAGCAAACAACAATGAGCATTGGACAACAATAAAAACTCTAATGGAGACCATCACTTTTAGTTTACGTAACTCTCCATTGCGCCAGCCTTTGTTGCCAACTAAACCGGCAGAGGAAGCCGAAGCATCATCATTGTTTGTCTTATGTTAATGAGTTGGCTCGTTTGGTCGGCACTCCTCGAGCGGGTTGGCCGGCGGGCTTTGCCACTTGCCGGGCGCGAAGATTGTTTTCGGTCGCAAGCTAAGTTGGCGGCAGGATATAGAGCGAGATTTGGGGGCTCTTGCGTGGATTTAGTCTTGCCACGAGCGCTCCAAGTTGATCGTTCGCTTTCAGAGTGCAACCATTGGGCGCTAGTTGATAAGTTTGTTTGCCTCCCCAGATGGATGGATATGCGGACGCTGCCAGAACCATCGGCCTGATTGCTCGCCAAAGACGCTTGCTTTGGGGCTTAAGTTGGCCTCGCAGCCGAGCTGCCACCAAACTCGAGGGGCCTCGGACCAGAATCAGTTGGCGCGGCTAACGTGAGTGGATATTGGAAGAGCATCGAGGAGCAACCTGGCTTTGAGCGCCTTGCTCGAGTTGGTTTCAAAAAGTATCGTTGGCGTTGCAAAACTGACTCGCCTACAACTGGCATGAGCTGGGTAGACACAAGGGACCCCGAAATTAGCATACTTTTAGCTCGAACATCTGGCTTAAAATCAGCCAAATTCAATGAGTTCCATTCTCCTGGGATGCTCCTCCTCGAAGCTAGAGGCTCGTAGCTTGTGAATGATATCTCAAATGGCGCGCCAGAGTAGAGTTCAGCTGCAGTTGTGACCTTTGGGCCACAGAACTCCGAGCGATTTTTCCCATTGGAGCTGATTTCAGAGCCAAACATTTCAATAAAGATGAGAGGATACTCTTTAGAACCGTCTCCGGTGGTACGCATGCTATTTTTAGTCCTTTGGTTTGGGCACGCGGATTTGCTTGCGCTTGATGGTGGGCAGTCGGCTAAGTACGTTCGGGTGCAGCATGTCTCGCGGTCATAATGCAACTACAATGGAGCTTTCATGAGCCTCCACAGACCATTAGACTTCACCTATGACGCTGCCTCTCTCCAACCATAACCATAGAGATATGGAAAAACTGGCTCGTTTGGCATTGGCGTCCGCTCCTCACCGCCTCTCCATCTCTCCCTGCGGCCAGCTCGAGCAATAATTGCGCTAATCGGACTATCTATCTGGCCGTTTCGCCTTCCATTCAGCTCGTTCATTCGGGTTGGCGGAAGATTCTCAACGCCAGAGGAGCGAAAGGAAGCCACTTCTTGGCGGGCCACAAGTTTTCTGACTTGCTAGGTGAAAGTTATCACCGAGCATTGAATTGGTGCTCGCGCGCATTGAGTTAAGGAGTCAGTAGGCTAGCTTGGCCGGCTAGTTTTGCTCTGCGGGTGATTATTTTGCGTCCAGAAGCGGGNGCCTCATGGCGGCTTGTTTCGGTGGAGGCAAGAGAGCGCCCGATGCGCCAGTTAATGATGAATATATCCGGATAGATTGATGCAACTCGCCATTATTATCTTGCGCGCGGATCGTTGTGGTCAAAGTTGCAAGATATAATAGCGACAATCACGCACTTTCAGCAAAAAGCCGCCCAAGCTAGCGGCAACNAGCTCCTAGCTACTGCTGTAACCTAGATTGAGCTCGCGAGCTGATAAAGCTGACACTTTTGGTTGGCTCGCGATACGCGAGCTAGCTGTTATTAATTAAACGTGTCACCATTGGCCCTTCCCGTGCGCAAAATTCAAAGCGGATGGAAGCCCCGTTGGACGCAACCTCTCCTCGAGCCCTCCAATTGAGTGGCCACGATTCAGACTTTGGCCAAAGAGAAATTAGCAACTCTGCTCTCTCGCTGCCACGGTCACGTTCTTTCCCCTTCGCTTGCCAAGTGACCTGAATTGCAGCTTTGCGGCTCGATCAAAAGGGCGCCAAATTAGCCTAGCTGGTGGGAGACCTTTTCATCTGAACGCACGAAATGGCAAACCNGCCAATCACAACTCGAGGGTTCAATCCAATCGACCCAATTTGGGATCAAAACTTTACCTGCTCTCTGGCCCAGTGCGTATGTTAATTCTCAATTCAAGCCTAGCATAACAACAGCCAACACCAACTCTCGCCCGCTCAACCAAACNAAATAGATCGCCTGGCTCAAGGAGGAAACCAAGACCATAATAAGCATCGATACCAACATAATTATAACCAACTATCGGATCTTCCTGATTCCCGACGAAGAGGAGCGCAAGTGGGTCCTCCACATAAAGGATGTGCAAGAATCTGATAGGGTAAGAGTTGGTTCCCGTTTGGCGCAATCAGCGACTTACCGCTTGGCTTCTCTCGATCATGGTTGCCTCCATAACGAGCCTGGACTCCCTCGCGACCCCTAAACCTGCCCCTCCCACAATTAGCCCCAACTGGCGCCCTTTTTGTAAATCCAATTGCTTGCAGGAGTTGCCCTCCTCGACCGACGACTGATCGTTTAAGGGCCCAACTGTTTGACACTTAAACGCAACAATTTACCTTGATCACGGCCCTTGGCGAAATGTCTCGTGCGAGATTCAGACTGTAAAATTTGCATGCTGCTAACGTTCTACCGTCGTTATCCAGGGATTTTATCAGTGCCAGGTGAACACCAGTCCAATGCGAGCAACGTCCGGCTACCTGGAGGTTGTTGGTAAGCGCAACTTTATTTTGAACAATCAACGCGGCCAAAACGGTCGATTCTAACATGATTATCACGCTCAACTGCCTAGTGCCGCCAACAATCATTGAGTCGCAAACGAGCCAGGTAGCTGAGGTCGCAGAGCACTCAAACGTCAGCATCCAATGCAAAGCGAGTGGCCATCCCGCCGCTACCATCTCTTGGCGCCGCGATGATGGGCTGCCAATCAAATTGAATGGCCGCTCTCAGGTGGACACTTTCGAACAAGGTGGACCTGACCCAAGTTCGACTTAGTCCAGACAGCGCTCTTCAAAATACCCAACGATGTGCCTGCAACAGTCATGCCTGGTGAGTATCGGCTGGTAGTCTTGGTCAAACAGGAAGCCCGACCTCCCAATTAACAGACAACTCCAAATTCACTCGAACTCGAACTCGAACCAAGCAGAGCTAGCCGACATTAAGAGCGACAGACTGTCCCTGTATAATGTGGATCGATCGATGGCTGGCATCTACGTTTGCACTGCATCAAATGGCTTGCCTGGCCAAGCGAGCAAGAGGATACCTGTGTATGTTAAATGTAAGTGTACTCAATCAAAGTGTAACTGAGCCATAATCTAACGCAATGGCCGATAAACTAAACCCTTCGCATATAATCAATTCCATTCAGTTGCACCAAAGACGTCCGTCCAGAACAAGTACATTTCAGTGAGTTTAGGCGACCAGCTTGAGATCGACTGTCTCATAGAAGCCTTCCCAAAAGCAAACAGTTACTGGTCCAAAAAGTCCAGCCACCGGCCTGAGTTCGAGGTTGAAACGAGGCGTCTGGCAAGAAATGGCGCTCAGCGCGCCAATTTGGCCAAACAACCGAAATCTCAAATCTTTTTAGCCAAGCAGTTGGCCAACAATGAATTAGTAGCTGACGATCAACAGCTGGACAGTCTTGGCTGGACTCGCAATCGATCGTCCTCGCCAGTGACCCGCTTCAGTTGGCCCATTGAAGCGCATCCCCATAATAGAATCTCCGTGAGACAGGCGGACCACCGGCTGGCCAACGATGGGATAGCCGCTGAATTGCCAACTCGCTGGCCGTCGCCAGTTAGCAGAGACAGTTTGGATGGAATACGGCGCCCACCAAGACAATCGGCCACAAACAGAGCCTTCCAAGGATCGCAACCTCTAGTGACAGTTAAGCAGACTGCACTCAACTCTTACACTTATAAGCTCCATCTTACGATCGCGAAACTAAACAACGACGACTATGGACAGTATACCTGTATCTCGAGCAATTCGATGGGAACCTCCGAGTCGCAGGTGATAATTACAAGTGAGTGATGTTTGGTGTTCATTTAGAAAATGTCATTGTGCTCTGCTGCTGACTGTTTTGCCCCCTGATTTTGATCCCCTAGAAGCAGATAAGCAGGCCGACGGAGAGTCCAGATCTCGACCAGATGGATCGCGGCCGAGCGAGGATGGCGAGTATCAGCGCGATAGTCTTGAGTATATTAGGCAAACTCAGTTTCAGACTGAGTCTCGCAGGAACTCAACGGGCGGAAATAGGGTGGTTTACGGTAAGGTTCACGAAAAAAGCGTTTTCCAGAGTCTCTCTTGGTTAACAATCAACTGACTGTCTATATACGAAGACGAAAATTACCTCCAAGCGATCAAATCGCGTCTAAACAACAACAACAACAACTTCGTTGGACCCAACAAGCTGCACCAAAAGCTCAAATTGAGGCGTAAGTTTTGCTCGCTAGTTGCTGATCGTAAAAGCAGCTAATGAAAGACCAGAAATTAACCATTAAAACTCTCGCTCAGAATCATCGGACAAAAACTCAACCATCACCAATCCGAGCCCGAGCATTCTCCTGGTGATTGCGGGCTTGGCGGCCATTGTTGGAACACTTGCGGGCCACGCAACTGACTGGCGTGTAAGGTAGCCTTGAAATAGCCCCAGCTCGAGGGGGGGGGAAGCGTATAAGTTATACGGTTGCTTGTGAGGCCAGCTGAGAATTCGATTGATCCATCCTTGTCAGGCTGGCAGGGACCGACGATGCTTTGTTGGAGTCTGAATAAAAGTATAATGTTAACTCAGCGAGTAGCACGGCCCAACTAGTCCATGGTCTGAGGTGACGGGAGAGGAATAGGGGNAGCATGAGGCGAGTAGGTGCTTGGTTGGAAAGAGGATAGGAGTGGAGAGAGTATGACATTTGCACTTCTAGTCTGGAATCCATGGATTTCGTGAGCTCGCTGACAGATTTCGCATGAATATTCACGTTTAGTTGTCTCGGGTGGATCTTGTAGAGCCTACAAAGGCTTACTCCTTTGTCGGCCGCTAGGGGTATCGAGCGGCCAGCCCCACGGCCAGTTGCTATGAGAGCCACCTAATAGCGCATACTCGAACGCCATCTCGATGCGCGACCGGTACTGAATTCACGCGCTCGTTGGTTGAAAAGCTTGTGCTCTCTGCATCATGACAATTCCCGTGGTATTGTATACAAACTGACGATTGCGCCAATGCCGAGGCTATTATTCGCCCTAGCTACNCGAAACACTAGACAAATAAAATGGACTGACATTCAGACTTCGTCGACCATTCCCTTCCTATTAGATCTCACAAATCAAGTCGCGTTCTATCCTTTTCAGCCGGGGAATACACAAATCCGAGNGTTGAGGTGGAGAAATAAAATTATAGATAGAAAATTTTAGCTCACTAGAATGGATTTCGCCTTTAAAGGACTCAAAGGGTTCGCAGCGGATGCAGCCACGGCACTGAATAGAGCTGTTCAGGTAAGTTAATGACGAAGGTCATGACCAGAAAACGAACCCGACGAATCTAGTTGTTAAATTGAACCATCAAACAATGACTTAGTTCACCGAGGAGAGACTCGGACATAGCGAGCGCACGGAATTGGATGGATACTTTGAGAACTTACTCACTCGCGCCGAGCAAATTAAATCTTGGACGGAGAAAATAGTTACCTCGGCCGAGACAGTGTTGCAGCCAAATCCAGGCACCCGAGTTGAGGACTTTCTTATAGAGAAACTAACCGTCGCTGATAAACGAAAGGATCGTTTGAGGAATCTCGAGTGGTTGGGCAGTAATATGGTTGCCGCTGGACAAGAGCTTACGCCTGGCGATAATTACGGAAGCGCCTTGATCAAATGTGGCCAAACCCAACTCAAGATTGGCCAAGTTGAGCGCGAGTTTGCTTCAAAAACCGACAGGGATTTTATAAAACCGTTGAAGAAATTTCTTGACGAGGATGCAAAGGCTCTGACAAGAGAGAAGAGAGTCCTAGAAGTGAGAAGGTTAGACCTAGATGCTGCCAAGAACAAATTCAAGAAAGTCCGATCTAGCGACCAACCACAAGCCTCAAATGTAAGCTCATGTGCGACTATTTTGATTCTAGTAGCGCGGATAGTCTGGGCACTCTAACTCAAAACTATGCTCCACCTCTCACTCGCTCTTCCTCTCTTTTTCTCTCACTTTCTCTACTCAATCTCTGCTCACCAAATCGTCATAGCACACCTTTGACCAGGTGGTCAAAGAACTCGATGAGGTACCTTTATCACGCTGATTGCTCTACTCGCGCACCCCCGAGACCGCACCCACTAACCAATCACGCCCCCGTGCATTATCAGGCCGAACACGAATTACGCAAAACCCAAGAGGAGTTCGACAAACAGGTGGAAGTCGTTAGCTCTATTTGCAACAAAATTATCACCTCCAATGAACAGCACGTGAAATATTTATCCAAATTTGTTGAGGCGCAGGCTGAGTACTATCAGCTGGCCAACCAACATCTCATTGATCTCCTCAACAACAGGGAAGATACGCCGAATTCATCGGCTAGGACTGGCTCCACAGGCTTCGCAACCTTTGCAGCTCTTTCGGAGAATTTACCTGAAGAGTGACTATTGCTAAGTTGATTGAGAGGACCAATAACTTTGCCTCCGAGAGGTTCTTTTATGTTTTTTACAAGATTATTGACCTGGAGCCCAAATATATTCAACTGTTTTATTAGCTCGCCGGCCTTGATACATTGAGGGCCTGAAGAGATCATCCGTCTAGACAGCTCTCAGTTACTCCAGCTTTTTCTGGCTCAAAAGAAAACATGATGANCCAAGGGACCAGTAGCGCATAAATTTACTTTGATTGTTCCAATCTGTTACTCTTACACAAGATATGTTAAAATCAACAAACACTGTTACTTATAGTATGCGAGATGACGCATACATGCCACCTTCCCCCGGGGTCAGCACTCACTTACAACGAATTTCAAGTTTACTAGACTATGTAGTTGATCTGAATCAAAATTTAACCCGTTCTCGACTCAATTTGATTGTCAGCTCGCCAGGTGGAGTTTTGGCAGAAGCCAAGTCTGAGCATTCAATGCTGATGAGTTTGGTTTAGAAACACTGAGCACTTAAATATAGAACATAGATCTATTTTGTGCTCCCAAAATCTTCTCCAGATGCGTCTATCGCAGCGNCTACTTTAATCGCACTTCGTGGCCTCCAGTTCGGAGTCTAAAGTAGCAAGGCTCGGGGACGTAAATCGAACTTTAAAGTCAGCTTCCGCTACTAGCCTAAAATGGCCCTAATAACAAAGTGGACTTTGTTGTTGTCGTCACTAGGCGTGCTTTTCCTGTGTAGCTCTAACTCTGATGCATCCGATGAGCATATAGAGGTAGCCTTCAAGTCGGTCACCCTTNAGGATGTATGTGCTAACCGACAGGTGCCAATAATCTCAGTTGCTGACGCTAGGAGGCTAATTGGCGAGCTCATTCAAGAACCCGATATGTGTCCAGAGAGCTTCAGGCAGTCTCTGTACGAGTTGAGTCCAGTTTTGGCTCTTGAAAAGGGTCAGAGGTTGTGTGGCGAGGCGAAGTTCAAGCAGATTGNTGAGTATCACTTCCGTTACATAAATCCAAAACAGGAGACTTATAGGACGGGCGACGACCTTGACCATTTGAACAAGGTTGTCAAGAAGCGGCCACTCACCGAGGAGAAGTTCGACTACTCTGTTCAGTTGGACGATTACAAGCAGGAGATCATGATTCCAATATCTCTGCAACAATTTTTCAAGGCTTGGGCGCTGCAAGTAAGCGGCCTATGCAAGAGAGCCCTCGTTGACAACTTGGAACGAGCNATACAAACCCTACTCTATGACACCGAACTCGATCTGATCGATAGGTTTGTTAAAATTGGTCCCCAAGTGATGGATCCAATCACAAAGTCGCCGACAAACGAGTTAAAATTTAGCACCCTGGTATATATGCCAGAATTGGAGGGTTTTAGGGGGCCGAATGATGACGTTTTGCATGCGCAAACAACCCAACTTGACCTGACCAAGGAACCCGAGTTGAACGTGTTCATGCACGCTTGTCGGGATAGATTCAGGCCCATCTATTCCAAATTGATTCTGCCAGTTGTCCGGCTGGCAAAATTGGGCTACGATTACGTTGGGCCGAGAATAGACGATATCAGTGATACATTCACAAAGGATTCACAAATGTTAAAATGGTTGGCGCTGACGAGCGTCTGCGAGTATCAGGGTAAAGTTGAATTGATTGAGCCTGAAATTGCTCCAATCAAGATGATACCAATCGACTACGAGCCAATGATAAACTATGTAGTGGACGATCCGCTTTGGATAAGAGGAGCCGAGGCTCTAAGAAGGGAGCTTCAGAGGATTGAAGGCAAAAATTCAACGGGATTGAAGCGAATCCTGTTCAATGCTGGAGTTAGCGGCAGGAAGGCGCTTGCCTTGCTCGATCCGCACCGGTTTGCTTGGTACAGGAGGAACCAGAACACTTTGAGTAGCTTTCTAAACTCGGCCTCCATAGGATCAAACGCTCTGAGCATCGGCGTATCCTTGGCTGGCTAAAGTGTTCCCATCGGCTTTGGGCGCGTCAGCCTGTCGTCAGAGCAGTTGCGCTGGGTTGGATGCTCGCATTGAAGCCGGCAACCATGCGCTCTGTTCGGGCCAAAAGTGTCCCCGAAACGTCAGTTATTTTCAAGGTTGCCTAGCTGACCTAATCGACTTCCTGTAACTTCTCAAACTTCGCCCATTTACGTGAGCACGAAATCTATTTTAAGCAATAGAATAAAGTTCATCTGCGATCAAAAATAACACGCTCACACATTGTTGCAATAACGGGCATTTTCCTGATAGCTGAATCGATGCTCCAACTCTATAGCTCGGCTTCGAAAAGCAACGGGTTGTAGCCTTTGCGTGGGCGAAGCTCCAGTGGAGGCTCGCTTTGCGTCTTTTCCAAATGCGACCACATGTTTCCTGTTGCATTTGGAGAGGCCAGCCAATCAATTGTGTGACATTTCGAGTTGAGCCAAAATTAGTGCGCACATCTTGAATTGATCAAGTGGAATCAAGCCGAGCGACTGTTAGAGTTGAAGCAAATTTGATTCGAACGATGCACTCGAAGGCAGAGGCTGATCGCTAGAGCAAACGAGCTAGCTTCCTTGCCCATGTAAGCCGAGCAACCTTGAGCCTGAACCTGGTGCCTGGTAGCCTCAAAACTTGGACCACCTGTTGCCCAAAGGATGCAACGTGGCTCCATTTCGCTCGGCTGTGCCAAGCTCTTGATTGGACTTNTGGTTGGAGTTGGATTTGTTTGCGAGTCGCTATGCTCGTTCCATGCAAACACAGACTTCAAATCCATGACTTTCGATGACGCAAAGAGAGTTTGCGCCAACAAGGAGGTTCCAATCTGGCACATTAGACAGATGGAGCAAATCCTCTCGATAATAAGGCGAGCGGAAAACATTTGCCCAGATAGGTACATGGCCTCGCTGTTTGAGTTGAGCGCAATTTTATCCCTGAAACGCGAGCAACTTTGCAACGAGCGCTCCTTCGAAATGTTCCGCGACTACCACTTCAGGTTCATAGCGCCTCTGAGACACTTGAACAAGCGGCCGAGCCANTACGAGCCGCTGCCAACCGAGATCGTGCGCGAGCAGCTCCATCCGGAGCCAAGAAGGTACACCGTCCAAATAGACCGACACAATCAGGCTCTCATGGCGCCCATAGCGGTNCGGCACTTTTTCCTCGCCTTCGGCCTCCAGCTTAGCAGCCAGTGCAAACGAAACCTGTTGCAAAANTTGGAAACCGATGAGCGCAAGTTCCTGACGGCGGACGACTTTGCAGTGCTGATGCTGTTCGACAAGGAGACTCCAGTCGGCGAGCTCCTCTCNGGCGACATGGAGCGGATCGACTTCGATAGCGCCCTCTACCTGCCCCAGCTGGAGGGCGAGCGAGCTGAGTTTTCGAGGCTGAAGCAGGAGCAAACTGTGCACCTCAAGACGAGCGCCTCGCTAGACTCAAGCCTCTTTCAGCTGGTCACCGCTTGCCAGACCAAATTCAAGCCCATCTACGACAAACTGCTGATGCCGGTGATAAAACTAAGCAAACTCGGCTACGACTATCAGGGCGAGGGNCTGAGCGAGCCCGAGCGCGCACAGTTGCTCGGCTCGAAGGTCAAGTCTTGGCTTGGAATTGTGCATGTGTGCGAGATTTTCCACAAGGTTGTTGTGATTTCGCGCCAGCCAACCGTCGCCGAGCTGACAACGACGACGACGACGACGAC
>Ga0058699_1000331_pt1 | contig 14632 bp, 4 predicted proteins | sample AgamicAtPe_FD_55078 | JGI IMG/M metagenome (GOLD analysis project Ga0058699, IMG submission 55078) | Agave microbial communities from Guanajuato, Mexico - At.P.e | ecosystem: Host-associated > Plants > Phyllosphere > Phylloplane/Leaf | place: Guanajuato, Mexico | collected 2012-10-15 | reverse complement strand
GCGCACTTCTAGGCCGGCAAACAGGTGAGCCGAGAGGAAAGGAGGCCAGCCGAGATCGCTTCCAGTCGTTGGCGCCTCCCATCGCACTATAGTGAGCCTGAGCCTTTCCGATTGCTTGGGCGCAAAATTGGATCAGGCGCACGCAGCATCGGCGACCGGACGCCGCGGCTGGAGAGTGGCCAAGCTCGGGCGAGAGGATACACAGAGTGGCCTTAGAATGGCGGCCATCTGAGATGGAAGNCCTCCGATTTTGCCCACTGCAACCCCTTGTTTTCACTTGTTGCCGTTGACTCCTTTCCACCCCAGGCTGGCCGTTCGCCCGCAAACAGAAGGCCAACAGCGAGGAGCCAAGAAGAGAGCCCTGAGTATTCGGCCGGCCAAGTGGCCTCCCTCTCCCCCTCTCGCTAGCTCGCTCACTAAGCTGCCCAGCGACCGGCTTACCCAGTGCCAGTTGCAATCACTTCTGCGTATTTATTTGAAAGTCCGCAAGCTCAGAATGAACTACGTGAATCTATTTGTGCTTGCAATCACAGTTTTAGCAGCCCTCAGTTGTCGCCATTGGCGCGTACAGGCCGCCGACGGCGAGGCGCCGCCGCCGCCCGAAGAGCAAGCGGCCACTCTTGAGCAGAGGCCAGCCCCATCCAAGGAGGCCAAGTTGGAGCGCTTAAGGTTGGCGCTGGCAGCCGACGAGGAGCCCATAGTGATCAACTCGGTGCACACTGGCCACTCGGCCGCAAAGCGACAGTACAGGCCGCACAAGCCCCACAGGGACCAGTTTGCGGTCCACAAGCAGCCGCTGGCCGTCCAAGAGCCTCGGCATGGACTCCACCATCCGACCGCCTTTGCGATCGACCAAAACCAGAGCCAGAACCAGAATCAGCGCCAGCAGCAACAACAAGCAAGCCAGTCGCCGCCAGGCCAGCAACCCTCGCAAGAGTTCGAGGGTCAGAGCTCTGCGAGAAACCAGGGCCAACACTCGCAGGCAGCAACGCGGTGGCCAACCAGACACCGGGCTCCAGCCGACTCGCAGCCGCCGAGCAGACACCAGCTATCAAGCAGCGCGCCCCCATACGCGGTGGAGGCAAACCAGGAGCGGCACGGCCAAAACCGTCCCCAGGAGCTAGCAAACGGCGGCGCCACCTCTCAGACCTTTTCCGCCTCCTCGGCGCCCGCAAGCCACCAGCCAGTGGCATCGCTCATAAGGGATACGAGCGAGCTTCAGTCGGCGGCCGGCAGCCAAACGGGCCAGCAACAGCAGCAGCAGCGGCCTTTGGCCGACAGCTCGAGCCAGCAGACGCTTTGGATGCAATCAATGCGCGACAACCACAACGGACCGCTGAGGTCTCGCTTCAACATGAGCTCCTCGCTTGGTGCGCGCGGTTTTCCTGAGACCGCGAGCCAGTTTGTTGTGCCCGTCGGCGGAAACACGCAACTGCTCGACGGCCACATGAAGGCGAAGACCGTCAACCAGCCACTGGCGGCCGGTTTGCAATTGCAAGCAGCGAGCCACGAGCAACAGGTGAAGTCAGTCCGAGAGCAGCCGACGAGTGCGCTCGATTCTGGCGCCGACTTCAACTTGTCGCGCCGGAACTCAAAGTTCACCCGCCAGAGCTCAGAGTCCACAACGCCGCTCAGTGTGTCTCCCTTGACGGGGGGCCAGCCGGCGCACTGGCCGCAAACAACGCCAACGCAAACCGTTACGCTTGCAAGCAGGACGAGCGAGCTCGAGACGACACGAGAGCCGATGGCTCAGACGGGCGGCGAGGAGCCAGCCACCGGAAACGGCCATGTAGTTCCCCTGAACGAGACCGATTTGATTGTTTTAGGTCAGAGGTTTGAGCTTGACTCGGGCCAGCAAGAGCTGGGCCAAGAGCAGGTGGAGAGGGGCAGGATAAAGGCGGAGGATGGAGTGATTGCGCTTGCCGACGATCAGAGGGAAATTATACAAGTGATTGGGAATCATCATAACAAGTTGAGCAATGTGAGCCAAAACTATCTCACGAACAAGAGCCATCAAGTTCAAGTGGAGGATTCGGCGGGGAAGTTGGCCGTTGGGCGGCAAACAAGCGCCAGCGCAAGTGCAACAACAACAACAACTTTGCCGCCCTCAGCTGACGGGCAGCAAATTCTAATGCTCAACAACAACCACAAGCGCTCAAGTGGCGCGATCAAGACGCTTCCCTCGCGAAGCTCGAAGGCGCCAAGTTCGTCCGGAGCCGGCAAGACTGGCCGGAAGCTGTTTTCAAACGAAGACGAGGGCGAACAGGCGAGCGAGCGCTCTGGCCGCCAATCGAGGGTCGAGCAGGCGAGGCAGGCGGGCCAAAATGGAGCGCGCTCCTGGTCGCGCCTCCTGCCTGGCCTCTTGCAGCGCACACTGGCCAGCGTCCTGCGCCGGCTCACGGGAACTGGACAGCAGCAGCAGCAGCAGCAACAGTACCAGCAGCAGGTGAGCCTGGCGCAGCCAAGTGGCCACCAGCAACCGCTCGGCCAGCAAGCGGCGCTGCTGCAATACGGACCAGGCTCGATTGCGGCCCCATCGCACTCGCTCGGCTTCTTTGCGTCGGCCCTGTCGGCTGCGGCGGCCGGCCAGCCGAGCTTGGCCAAGCAGCAGGCCAACACGGAGCAGGTAGAGAACCAGGCCAACGGAGGCCAGAGTGGACAAGAGTCGCGCCAGCCGCTGAGGCAGCACGCGAACAAGAAGATCATCGACTCCTACATTGACCTGCCCGCTAGCGAGCGGCGCCAGGCAGTCGAGCGCAGGGATGGCAGCGATTCCAATTCGGAGGCCAGCAGCGAGCAGACTGCAACCGAGGGCGCAAACAGAACCAGCTCGCCGAGCCCAACTCTTGACCCGGAAACCTTGCAACTCAAGGCCGAGCCGAGAGAGGCTCCAGCCTCTGAGAGTTCGTCCGGCCTTACAAAGCCAAGCTTGAGCTCGTTGCGGCGGCGTCGAAAGTCAAAGACAAGTGCAGAGTGGAAGACGGAGCCAAATGGAGAGCAAAGTTGGCCCGAAGAGGCGGCTGGCGACTACGAGGAGCCGGCGAGTAAAGCAACGGGCGAGTCTTACATGGGCGCCCAAACGGAGGAAGCGCAACAGTCGGACGGAAAGGCCGAGCCAGTGGCGCCAATGGACGGCGATGAATTGCAGCTCGATTTCAGAACAACAACTGAGCAAGCGGCGAGCAAGCCGAACGAGTCTGAGCTCGAATTGGACTACGAGGAGAGTAGGCAAGAGGCGGGCACAGTTTCTGAGGAGAATGTTGTTGAGAACAGGCTGTACAATATAGCGCACGAGTTGGGCGAGATGTCGCAATCGAACAACTGGTTTGAGGAGCCCGAGCAGCCGGCGGAAGCGGGCGCACAGGATCTCAGCGCCGAGGCCACGGAGGCCGACACGCCAGCCGCGCCAATATTCCTCTACGCGCCCGACTCGAGCCTCCTAACGAGGGCGAGTTTGCGCGACTTGGACTCGGCCGGCCAGTCGCAGACGAGGTCGCGCAACAGCCAGCGACCGTCGAGAAGGAAACCAGCGATGCCGCTTGAATCGAGCGCCTACAGAGAGTCCATGTCGCACGATTTGGGCGAGCCAGCCCNCAACTCGGAGGGCCGGCCGAGCTCGCCCGTCCGCAGAAGGAAGCCGAGCCCACGGCCAATGTCGCACCGCCGCAAGCCGGCCGGCGCCAGCAGGCCGCAGGTGCCGCCTATAAGCTTGCAAAACACAAAGCCATACCTGTCGCACAATCGGCCCGCTCAAACAAGTGCCCCAAAACCTCTGAGCGTCTTTGAGCCGCCGCAGCTTGAGGGCAGCGAGGGCCCCTCGAACATGATGTCGCCAATGTCGTCCTCGATCAATGTCATGGACTTGGACCCCTCCTTGACCAGGTTGGCCCACAACAAGCTGATCGTGGCCAAATTCAAGCCAAAGCGCAACAAGCTGAAGGGCGAGCTTCCCAGAGAGTCCGCCCAAAAGCCGCCAACACCAACAACAACAACAACCACAACTCGGAGGCCAACTCAATCCGCTCAGAGGATCGCCATTGCAGCAACGCGGGCGCCAATTGAGACGAACAGATTTAAGCGACCGAGAGATCCCGCGCTGGCCAGTCTAACGCCCGCAATACTTGGAACGCAAGCAATAAGCGACAATCATTTGAACGACATCATGAACCGTTGGACTCGGCCACCAACCCAAACGACGTCAACAACCAGCAAACCCGCCGACCTGCAAGTCCACCAAAGCGCCGCTCGATCCCAAGACGAGCTGCTGACTTCAAACTCGAGCCGCTCAATCCCAAGCTCAATAAACGGTTTGAGGATCATGAGCGACTTGCAATCGCTGATGCCGTTTGCGTCCGGTTTGGCGGCCAGATTTTCGTTCCCAAATCGGGCGAGCTCGAGCTCGGCAGCACAAACAATAAGCATGACAAACCCAACGCAGGCGCCCCAACGGGCCGATAGTGAGCCATCCCAAGCGAGCGCACAGGCCCAAGCGCAACAGCAGCAGGAGGCTCAGGTTGAGCAACCAGTTGCCTCTCCCATAGCGCCAAGTCAATCTGCTTTTAGCGGCAACAAGAACGACAAGTTCAACTTTTCACTCATACAAATGAACAACCGCGAACGCATAAATCCGCTCCTCTTTCCCCTGGATCACCTGCGCCAGCCAGGCCAATCAGGAAACTCTTCGCTGGCCAAGAAACAGGGAAATACGAGAAGCCGACTTACAACCAGCACCACCACCACTGCGAGACCCAGCAAGCCGTCCGCTGGAGGCGTCACCACAAGCACCAGGCAGCCACTTAGACGCAACTCAACCGAGCTCGTCCAAAGCTCATCCTCGGCGCCGCCAAAGGCACGGCCAAGTAGCAGCAGCAGCGGCAGCAGCACGAGGGCGCCGCACCTGAGACAGCCGGCTGAGTCCACAACAAACCTATACCCGGCAGCACAGACCCAAGCGAGCGACCACCTGGAGGAGGAGGTTGGCCAAACGTTGCGCAGCCAGCACCACACAAAACCCATAGGGTCGAGGATAAGGCCAAACCCAAATCCAGAAATGGAGCGCCTCAGGAACCAGTACTTGGCAATGGTGGGCAAGAATTCGTCTCTCGATGGGCGAGTTTCGTCAAGTCCGACACGACCAACAAGTTGGCAGGGCGACCTTCCTGGTCACATAAGTCTGGTCACAGGGGCTATGGGCGCGGGTGACGATGAGCCAGCCAAGTGGCAGTCTTCTTCGTCGTCTCTAGCGCCGCCACCAGTGACCAGCCTGGAGGAGGCAGCGCATGATGCAAACAAGTACCTCACTCTAGCTCCTCAGGCGCCGGACTCGAACCCGGTAGCGGCCAATCTTGTGGACGAGAACGAGCACTCCATTGTGATCATAAGCGACAATCATCATCGGATGCGAAAGCGACCGAGCAGCCAAGCGGTCACAAAACCCTTCATTTCGATGCACTACTCTGGACAAACTGCCTCGCTCGAGCAGAGCACTACAGTGCCCACCTTGCTGCCGACGAGCCCACTCAGCTATCAGAACGCCAGAAAGTATTTGGAGGAGTTTGTGAACGGAACTAGGATAAGACCCTCGTCGATTGCAAACAAAACAGCCGCTGAGCTGAGGAGTCAAACGGAGGCGTTTCAGCGCCAGCAACTTAGAAGCCAGCAAGGCAATGAGACTGCCGATTCGCCACTTATAGTTGTGACCAATCACTCAAGATCCGGCAGCCAAGGTAACAAAACGGAGCTACCGATGCGCCGTGGGACGAGCAGCGGAGCAAACGGCTCGCATGGGGCGCCGCTCGCCTTCGACAGCTCCAATGGGGCACCCTTTTCAGATTCTAACGGGCTGATGAGCAAGTTGGACAACCGGGCGCAGGAGCTGCTGCTGGACATCTTTGACCGTGACCCCGCCTACTCGGCCAGCATGTTTGGGCCACAGGTGTCGGCAGCTGGCGTTCGGCCAGCAATATCGTCAGAGGCCAACAGGACGACCACAGAGGGCGATCCAAGAGGCACCCACATGGACCAGCGCTCGACCACCGAGGGTTACGGAACTCCAACTCACTACACTTTCGCTGACCAGGTTGCTCCGTCAAAAATTTCGACAACAACAACAACTACAGCAGCAACAACAGCAAAACATGCCTCCGAAAGCGAGCAAGCAGACGAGACGACAACCAATAGGATGCGTTTGCAGTCGACCACCACGACTTTTCCTCCGATGGAGACCAAGGTAAATGTGGCCGATGATTACGAAACGACCCAATCGTCGGCTGATAGCTACTCTAAGTTTACACTTGACTATGAGCAACAGCAGCGCTCAACCGAGAGCGCTAGAACCACGAGCGAGCTGAGCTCCATGAATCTGGTCAGAGCTGGTGACTCAGGCGACACCATGGACTTCAACAACAGAGCTTCAATGCGCAAAAATCAGGCCAAGATCCAGTCGATCCTGTTGGCGTTGGCAAAGAAGAACCAAACAAATTCNACAGCGGCGTCCACTATCAGTGAAGACAATCAAGACAAGAATTCAGAGCTAGAACAAGAGCCGGTTCCCTCATACTTTAGACCAAGCTCGACCGCGAGCNCACCGGTGGAATATGTCACCGCAAGAACGACGGACTCAAATCCAGGCATCAGTGATGAGGCGGATGGAGAGGAGCTATCAAACAACGTGGAGCAGGCTAGCTCTGAGGCCCAGAATACAGAGACCACGCATTATTATACCCCCCTGAAGGCAACAACCATTGCAGCCTTCCAAAGCTCCACCACCGGCAGCCACAGATATCCGTTTGTTGAAACAGTAAGCTCGAGTAGACAGAAGGTCAACCGACCGATAGCCGAGCAAACGGGTGAGGNAGGCAGCCAGCACCAGCATNCTTCCGATTACTTGATGGCGTCCACGCCTGCAATGCCGCAAACGACAACCAAGCTGACCGAATCCCTCACAAATGACGCCGACCTGAAAAGGATAATCAAGAACAGGATTACGGCTGCGGCGCTTGCAACAAGCAGAGCTCCAGTTGAGGTTGCTGCGGACTCGGGCGAGCCAGACCAGGAGGAGCANTTAAACTCGCTCGACGATCGAGGTTCCTCTTCGCATATATTGGACGACAAGCGGGAGCCATCAGAGAGTTCGGCCGACGAGGAGGAATCAAATCTGGATTTGGACGGCCTCGCTTACNCTGAACCAATTGCCTATCCACAGAGCCACAGACCAGCTCGACCCATCATCATTAGGCGCCGACCGACCAAGAGGCCGACCAAGTTTGATGCGCATTTACCCAACAAACACGTTTCAGTCTCTAACAATTTCCACTCGGACGATCAGATGAAACACACCGTGATTGGCCAGAAGCGCCGTAAGAAGCCAGTGAAGAGGCCACCACCACCTCGCATACCCGAGGTTGTTGTTTCCTCCTCGAGCTCAGTCTTTGACGAGATACCCGAGCGACAGGGCAGCTCTAATGGGACTGACCAGCAGGAGGTGTTGCGCGATAGACCAACGAGGAGAAAGCCCACACTAGTCCTCAGGCCCGCAGCAAGGCCTGGCCAGGGTTTGATCAGGAAGCGGCCCCCATTCATAAGGTTACCGCCCGAGGCCATTCATATCCATGAAAACCACCAAAATCACCGAAACAAAACCATCACAAAGCGGCCAAACTCATCTGGCATCAACGCACCAGTCTCTATTATCCTACCGATTGAGTCGATAATCAACCGCAAGACTCAGGACATCAGGACAAGGCCGCTAACAATAATTGATCCAGCAACAGACTCACCCATGGGCGAAGGCCTCAACGATTCGGTTGTGAATCCTCAGAGCCTAACTCGTATTCCTGAGACAACAATCCTGCANGACAAGATGGTGGTAACTTACAAACCTGGTCGCCCGTTGCCTGGCTCAAATTCGGGCTTTGGCTCAATTGGAAACCCTTCCAACGACTATACACACTTCCAATCCGAGAGCAGTCGGCCAAACGTCACTAGTTTCATACCACCACCAACCTCAACAATAAGCTCAACGCTGACAACTTTAGCACAGGAACTTAGCTCCAACAGTTCAGGCAACGCTCTTGTTCCGAGACCACAACTTGGGAGCGGCAATGGAGGCGATACACTTTTGGTTTCTATTGAGCAACAGCAGCAAGCCATGCATACAACCCGAAAGCCATATAGTCCGGCGAGTGCTGGCCCGGATACCTCAACAAGTCAAGCGCTTGAACCGCCGACCACCACCCAGCCTCCAGCCGCTACCTTTCCACACGTCCAAATTCCGCATCGTCCGATTATCGTTATAAGCGGCCTGTTCGACTCCAACTCCAACTCTAACTCTAATGGAACTCCAGTCTTCTCGCACGATAACAAGCCAAGCAGCAACAGCCAGCTCCATGGAAACAACCAAAACCATCACCACAATCATAGGCCACACCGACCGAACCATCAGGCTAACTCGCTCCTCGAGGCTGGATCCTTGTCGGTGGTCGCGCAGGCGTCGCATGGCCAGCAAACAAACTCCTCGCGCCCCTGGTACCCAACTAGCACTTCGTCGTCCACAAGCCAAGGAAACCGGTTCAATGTGACAGGTCAAACAGTGTCAGCGGGTTCGAACATCACCTTCGTTGGTCTTGAGTCAGAAATGACCTCCGCCTCAAATCAAACCGCCGATTCGATTGTCGGGCCAGATATTCCAAACTTCGGGACGCCAGCCTCATCCATTTCGGGTTTTGCGCCCAGCGGCAGCTACCAAAATCATCACCAACAAAACCAACAGCAGAACCAGCATATTGGCATGCCTTTTCCGGGTAGTTTGCCCAACAGTGGATCGAGGCCAAACAATCAGAGGCCCTACAGGTGGCGCGTGAAGAAGCGGCCGAATGGCAATGCTAGCAGTAGCAGTAATTACGATTTCGCCTCAGCGGCCACTGTGTCGAATCATGTATATAGACCTTGGTTGGGCGGTAATGGTATGTTCTCGTTCAACTCGCTCATGATCATGTACGATAATGTATCGGTTTTCTTCGCCCGTCTTAGGACCTTTCTCATATCCCTGATGGTCATGTTCTTACCACCGCTTGCGCTTGCGGCCTCGATTGTTAACGCTATGTCGAGCTAGGTTCGTGCATAGGTCCGCACTGCTCATCATGTGGTTCTCATAACAGGTTCATGTAAACAGGTTGAAGTCCTTATTTAACCACGAAATTATTCAAGTCCACAACGAAAGCTTTCGCCATTTCAACGTTAACTCAAAATCTAGCCTCACAATGTAAACTATATTTAAATTTGTACCCACCCAAGCCCACACGAGCACCCAATCGTTGTTAAGTTATTCTTAATATTTATCATAGTCTACCTAAATACATATTTACAAAATAAAACAAACAAGTTTTGTCTCAAATGCACAGACTTACCCTCGTTGTCGCGATAACATTCGCAGCATTTGTACGCGTAATGGACACTAGTTTGAAGGTTTGCTCTTTTTGTGGCCTCCTCGTGGTTCAGGTAGGCTGGAGTTGACGATAAGTTAGTGGCGGCCACTGAGGCCCTTGCGTAAGTTGAGTTTAGGTATCGCTTGACGGTTAAAAGGAGCTTGTTCGAAATGCTTGAATGCTTTATCAATTGATAGGTAAAATCCAACTTTGAAAGCTCGAAAGTGTTACCCAAGGAACCAACTTGGTAGATGTTGGTCGATTCCCTATTAGACGACTTGTTTGTCTGACTTTCGTTCACCGCCAGGCCTAATAATGGCGCCCTCTCGGTTGTGGTGCTGGTAGGCTCAGGATAGTCGTGCAATAGAAGAGATCTAGGTTTGTTGCTCAGGGGTACGTTATTGACGCTGATCAACTCGTCGTTTACCTTCAAGCCTGCCCTCTCAGCTGGACCCTTGTTAACTCTCGACACTATCACACGATTGTCGTTCAGCTGCCTTATTCGAAAGTTCCACTTTGGACCACCTTGAAGAACTAAATTTAACTGCTCACTTGCATCCTCATCCAATCTGAGTTGCTGGCAAGTGTCAGCTCGCAGCGAACTTGCATCAATCGAATCATATGGGCCCGAAATGAGGTTTGTTTGTCGGTCAGGCCTGAATGCTAGCTGAGCAGATTGAACTGGTATTTTCATGATGTTTTCATGGATGAAATTGTTCTTTTGGCGGCAAAAATACTGATTACCAAGATCAGGTGCGATAGCGTTTGCGATCATGTTCAGATATCTCGTTTGTTATTGTTAGCTAGCCTTGAATCACCAACACACTTACACTAGCCGCCAAACAACCATCTAGGGACTCAAAACACTCATCATCAGCCAAACTGTTTTCCTTGGTCGGATGCTGGGCCGCAACACTTGTCACGACAACGAAGTATGACCACCCACCCTCACAACATTGGACAGTTTTGCAAATACAGAAATACAGAGCGCTATGATTCCATACCATTCATACACATAGTATGCTTGGGCATATTTGCAGAGACTAGGAGTCAATGATTAAAACAAAACGGCAACCTGACCGGCAATAGCCACTTGACCTTGTTACGTGCGTATTCATAAAGATTGACCTAGTGAGTAGAGAGCGAGCTATTGCAGCGGCTCCGCTCGGATTGTTGACATCGATCAGAGAAGGTTTTCTTTGTTATCATTGTGGGGGCAGGGGAATTCATGCCGTTTCATCTACAGTGTCATCTAGGCGCCGGGAACTCGCGGATTTGTACGCAATCGCGCGCGAGCTGGTCGTCTTGCATGCGAAGCACACAGCGCCTTGAGCTGCTAGGGACCCAAGGGACCTGAAGTGTAGTCCGGCCTCTGCGAAAATGGTACATGTACGTACTCACTACAAAAATAGATAAGATTGCACACCGAAAAGCAGGATGTACTTAACAGACAACAGACAAATAACATTCAACCTGGTCCAAGAAGCCAAGAACAGATATATAGAAGCATTTTCAATTGCGAAGAAAATCGTTTTCACTCTGCTTTCACCATGTCAGACCTCATGAGAAATCTGATCAATTCTTTGTTCGTTCAACATCAAACTCTCGTCTCTTTGGATGCGAACCTGACATGGTCAGATGTCGTCCTCTTGTGGTAAAGAATCTGGGTCTATTTGACTAGAATTCCGAATCATGAGTTGAAAGTGGGTAATCGATCGTAGGTGGCAGGCCACTCATGCTAATGGTCGCTTGAGTGCCGATGAATTGGATTGTCACTATCAGCCGATAGTGACACCAAGGCAAAAATTTCGGCCTGAGGACACTCATGTTGGAACGGTCTTGTCCATGAAGCGCCTGGATGGCTAAAGCATTGCCGATATGGGGCCTAAAGTTGTCGGGTTTGTACTTCTGATAAAACGGTGCCGTTAGCGCCTCGCGAATGTTGCTATGTCCCGTGACTGGCAAGTTGCCTAACTTATGAGAAGCCACCTGAGAGGTGCTAACGCTTGTACAGAATTGTATGTTCCAGAATTCATGATCGTCAAATCACGCGTCGAATTCATGNTGTGGAATTTCAGCTTGAGCTTCCGGCGTTTTGGGATCCACCAAGAGAGTTCCCATCCTCTCGATCGCCGCTCGCGAACCAGAAATCAATATGAACTACCCAATCTTGTAGGCTACTCGCAGCTTTGCTCGCGCTAGATACAGTGATGTCGTAGAAATAGGAACTCATTCTGAGTCCTGTGAACCTCGTGTTCTCGCCTCACTTCTGGTCAGCCATCTCCACTGTCCCCCAACTTTGCCCGCCACCTTCTTTTCCCGCAATTTTCAACGTTCAACCGTCGCTNCCTCTTGCCCCGGCTTCCTCTGTAGTCTTCGGTGCTCACTTGTGGATTGCGCGGACTTTCTAGCCACACCCAGCACACTCTTTCAGCCCACCGCAAGACTCCGCTGCATCAGTTCTGAGAGGACTCCGAGTCTGGCTAGAGAGCTAAGAGATACGCCCGCGCTATTCAATCATAGTATGAGCTCACGACAANAACGAATCAAGGATACGACCCGTGAATCTTGTTGTGTTGCGCGACGAAAGCGCGGGGAAAAGAAATGCATCGGTGGTGAAGTTGAAGATCCTAATGCTGTCTTTGATAATCGTCTTCTCATGTTCCAGGAGGCTACACTGGTTTGCCCAGCGGATCTTTTATCGCGCAGAACCTCTGTTGAATTTGGAGAGAGAACGGTTCTCCAATTAGAAAGAGGCCTTGCCCGGCGTTACCGATGCACCTACGCAAGCTGCCCATCAGCGACCGTCTAGGTGACCGGCCAACTAGCGTCAAATCATGGTACAGGCGAGCCAGCANTACTTTGGCAGAGAGAGATAGAGAAAATTTTTGGTGAAAATAAAATGTTACTGAATTTTACTTTTTCTTGTTCTGAGTTTCGCAGACTTTTACGTTACACTACTAAAACACAACTCCAGGCCATTTTAGTTGCTTAACTTTCAGATTTGCGATATAAGTCACGGTTTGAACAGCAGCCGCGCCGAGCGCCCAGATTTATGCATATTATCTAAGCTGCGTGAGTTCTGGAATAAGGCATCTCGATCGATGTTCGTCTTGGCCTCCGGGGATAGCCTCTCTATCATCTCAATACCAAATCAAATAATCTCTAGGCATGTCTAATGTGCAAGCCGCAACCAAGGGTGAGTTCTCTGAACAGACAATGTGCCCAAAGAAGCACGAACAACTGACCAACCACCGTATTGCTAGTGGCTGACCAGGTTATATCGAGGCTATTTGAGCATCGGCAATTTACCTCAGGGGAAATAAATTATCTGTTTAAGGAGCTCAAAGATGGTAATAATCTTGAAGAAAACTTCAATAGAATCCTCAAGATAAGCCAGAACACTTACGTCATTTGCGACTTGAGCTCGATAAACCCTCCCAAATCCGCTGAAAACATGTCCAAAGATATCTGCGATAAAAGTAAGTGAGTCACGAAAGTGAATCATCTTCAGGCTCGAAACGATCCGACTGACTAATTCTCAACAACTAAGTTGACCCTATTACAGGAACAAGCTCAAAGAATATTGAACCTTGATGACGAATTTCGCCATAGAGAGGAGACCTTACTGTCCGACGCTCGAGCTGAGCGCGAAAGAGTGAGACAGTCTAGCTATCGGGCGACGCAAGTCAAGATGGAGGAACTTAATGAAACTTTGGCTCGAGAGGAGCTGGAGTTGGAGCGAAAATACCTCAAGTTTGAGGAAAACCTGAGAAACAAATGATCGATTCATTCAAGCCTAACACGAAACTTGTCTCCGAATGGTCAAATAACTGCTCCAACATTCGATTCTGGCAGTCTACTCGAATCAATGTGGCCAAATTTTCGTCTGATAACTAAGAACCCTTCGCAGAGGATCGATCCATGAGAAGTTACTGGACAGATGGAAGAACAGAGTCGAATCTTAAGATTCATCAAACCCAATAGCTTGTAATGAGCCCTTGGACTCAAAAGTTCGAGTACGTCTTCATATGGGTGATATACTGAAGTACAAAGATGTGTTTAGGCTAGAGGCAGTAGTTCATTGAGTATTTTAACGGGTTCATCATCGTCTCTAAAGTCTAGCGACAGCGGTAACTGTTACCCAAAGGTGTTCTTGGCATCAGGTCTTTTGAGAGAAGGCCGTTATGAATTAGCATCCTCTCGTCCATATCATACGGGATGATCTGAATTGTCTTGATAGGTAGCCTTGATCCTGTGGTTGGCATGAATCCTTGAGCCAAGCAATTCTGGAAAGGGGCGCAATTCTGAGCTTGCGTGCTGGCCCAACACACAAGCACCACAAAGAGACGGTGGCCGCACACAATTGATCTTCGCAGCGATGTGATGAATGCGGATGCTGCACCGCATTCATCATCGACATACCTCTGTGGGCGATAGCTGGGGTGTTTGCACAATACAATCGGATTGACATGCAGTTCGGCTAAACTAAGCCCAGCTGCTAGTGTCAGTGGTTTCTAAGGGAAAAGCGATTGCGCATTATATCTGTTCTCGGCCTCTCGCGCGGTCTCGGTGCCGCCTTCCAGTAGATAAGAGCACGTAATCCATCACGCGCTAGCTCGCACGAGCAGACTCCTCGCCGGCATTGGTATACGTGGCTGAAGGTGCCACGTATACCAATGCTTGGCTAGCGCGAGATTGTGGTTTCAAATTGGGCGCTAACGCCGCTAACGAAGTCTAGACTTTGGCGGCGTGACTGGCACCTGTTGGCGCTAGTTTGAGATGCCAACTGACTTGGTTGGCCGAGTCGCTCGCTCGCTCGAGCGCCAGCAGTGGGAGCCACCCGAAACTGATGCAGCCAGAGAGTTCCAGCGAGCTAGCAAACTAGCTAGAGAAAGTGAAATTCAATCGATGCAAAACTTATAGCGCTCCCATGAGTTTGTATTTGTTACTCGAGTAAAAGCTCGAGCCCTGCTAACTATGCAAAGCGCGAGCTTCAATCGAATCAAATTGGATCTACACAGCGCTCGAATTAGTTTCGGTGCTCGAAGGCTGGCGCTAGTTAGCCTAGGAGCGGTTTTAAAACCGAATGCAATAGCTGTTCTTCAGCCACAAATTCATGGCTAGAACCCCATTTTTCAGACTAACTAGACTGCTCGTCGTTCTATCTCGCCCCTCCTCTCCATAGCTGCTACATTCGCTTTTCG
>Ga0058699_1000329_pt1 | contig 14648 bp, 10 predicted proteins | sample AgamicAtPe_FD_55078 | JGI IMG/M metagenome (GOLD analysis project Ga0058699, IMG submission 55078) | Agave microbial communities from Guanajuato, Mexico - At.P.e | ecosystem: Host-associated > Plants > Phyllosphere > Phylloplane/Leaf | place: Guanajuato, Mexico | collected 2012-10-15 | reverse complement strand
GAGTTACAACCCCACGAGCACCATAGATCGTGTGCATGTTCTCCAAAATTATCCGCATGTGTTCGGGGAGTTATAGCATACCGCTCGAAACTTTGGATAGATCAACTGAAATCGACAAGAGTAATAGGAAGTAGTCGATGTCAGCCTATTANTAACCACGTCGACTGAAAACTGATAGGATCACTCATAGGATACTAGCTTAGAGTTTGAAAATTGGGGTAGTATGTACCAAACGACTAAAATAAATAAGACCTTACTCTTCTTTTTTTCCAAATAGCTACCGTCTCCCTGAATTGNAACAAATTCGAGCAGGACAACAAGATGACATCTGTATTGAACGTTACCATATACTCCCCATTCAGCGAATTTCCAGCCGAGAAACGCTACGATCCGAACATAAAAATATCCGAGCTGAAAGAGAAATTAGAGCTGGTAACAGGAGCCAATCACAAGACCATGAAAATTGGCCTGGCAGTCGACGACAAGCAACTTGGAGAGCTGGACAATAACGACTTGACTCTCTCTCATTACCTCGGTGATCTATTGGGTAAGGTATCCTCTGCGAAACTAACTGTCACTGATGAGCAAACAAAAGAACTCGCCGATGAGGATGTACCGAAGTACACGATAAGTGAGGAAAAGTATTTGGAGAGACCGAACAATGCAAGGAATTTCATCAAGGAGTTGAAAGGGAGCCAGAAATCAGGCCAATAAACGCGCATACACGATGGATGAAATTTACTGTATAGATGGTGGTATTTCATGAACTCAATTGTTTCCCGACTCTTCGGTTTATGAGTACATACTCTGTGGTTTACTTGCACGCGATTCTGCCTCGTACTTTCGCCAAGTCTTTGTAAATGAGAATGTGTAAAAGAGATAGAGAATATATCGAAATGCGGGAACAAGAACTAGCTTCCAATTACGATATGCAAGTTTCGCACACCTCGAGAGTATCGCAAGAGAACTGTAATTTAAAGACCTGATACTTAATAGATTATTGATCCCGTTCATATCTTTCTCGATTTTGTTGGATCACAAGATGAGGTCTGTTGGTGGATTAGTAATCGTCATCGTCGTCGTCCGATTCTTGGTACTTGTGCGATGAAGATCCGCGACTGGGCTGTCTTCGGGCAGATGATGGTCTGGGTTTCTTGGCGACGGGTGCCTTTTTCCTCTTCTTGGGCTTGCCCCAGTCCTCATCAGATTCGTCCTCATCACTTGACGCGCGCTTCTTCTTTTTACTTGATTTTTTGCCCTTTCTTTCCTCTTCCCAATCGCTTCCAGATGACGGCTCAAAGTCATCGTCATCTTCTGCATCGTCCTCTAAATAATCCTCATCATCCTCGGGATCATCGTTGATAAAATCTACCTTGACAGCTTGCTTAACAGCCTTGCGGGCTGGTCTACCTCGTTCGTTCTTCTTCGCGCTGCCAGCTTTTGCTCCTCCTCGTCTTTTCTTTGGGGTATCGGCATAGTCGCTCTCTTCCTCTTCGCTTTCACTTTCTTCGCTCTGCTCTTCCTCATCATCTTCATCCTCTTCCTCTGATTCCTCGTCATCTGATTCCTGGTAATCATCATCATCGTCATCCTCATCGTCGTCAGCTCGGTGTTTTGATTTTTTGGAACCAGTCGAGGACTTGGCATTCTTCTCTTTCTTTGATTTTTTGCCTTTAGTCTTTTCTTTGGTTGAGGCAGCTCGTTCCAGTTCTANCTCGTCTTCGTCCTCGTTATCAGTGTTCTTGTTATTGTTGTTGTTGTTTCCCTTTACATTGTCATCTTGCTCTGAGGCTTTATCTGTGGAGCTTGTGATGGTTGTAGATCCGCTTTTGAGTACAACTTTGTAGATGTATTGAGATGCTAACAAACTAAACTTGTGACCATCTTCTAAGCAAAACTTCTCGCCCTTTTTGAGCGCTCGTGGTGTATCACGAGCTGAATCATCGTGAATGAAACACGGATTTACATGGTTTGCTGTTAAATAAACTTTGCCATCGCTGTCAACCTCAATGGTGGCATGTTCCCTTGAGACCTTCTTGTCGGTGCAGTTCAGGTCCTTTACATTGCGGCCTAATGTTGTCTTCCCGGGCGCGAGTTTCATGCTAGCTTTGGTTTCGCCAACACCGACCAGCATAACTACCTGAGAGGACGTCATGATTGTTGACAATAATTTTGAAGGCGGATTATCTGATAATAGTGTGGGCCAGATACTTGATACACTTCACCTCCTCCGCCGCCTGAATGGTGAGCCTAGGCAGGAATTGTTCGATTGTGCGTGTTTTGTCAACGGTTAGCGAATTTATTTCAGCCGGTCACTCCTGAGTGTGGGCGGGGAAAGAATTGCCTGCCCCCTTGTCAAGTCCGCATTGTGCCCATCCGTCGTCCATGCAATTGAGATTGCCTCTTTTTGAAAGCACGCGCCCTGCCCAGTGCGCCTGCGTGTCATCTACTACCGGAAAGCAAGGCCGTAGAAAGCTACGATAGTTTCTTGTTTTCTGCTCTGTTCTGCCAGCGAGCAGCCGTCGCAGCTGCCCACGCGAGTGCAATCCAACGTGATGTGCAAGAGAATTCACCAAGTGTCCAAAATTTGCTCCCAAAATTTCGCCTGCCAACCTGTGAGGCAACTAGATNCGTAACCTAACCAACACAGGCAACAGCAACAATAATTTCATCTCCCAAGATCGAGTCTCCTCTCGACCTATCAACCCTATCAGCCAAAGGTAGATGTTGATCGGCCATTGAATATTNGACACAAACAAACACATTAAGACGCAGCGATGGTGCGAATGAATGTACTCGCCGATGCCCTCAAGAGCATCAACAATGCCGAGAAAAGAGGCAAGAGACAAGTCCTATTGAGGCCGTCATCAAAAGTTATCGTCAAATTTCTGACAGTTATGATGAAGCATGGTGAGTGATCCCTTTGGGTGCCGAATGATGTGAAACACTCAACTGTTGTAGCTTGTTGCTAACCNCACTAAATCCACTTCTTTTCCTCTCTAACGATATCCGATTTTATCAGGGTACATCGGAGAATTTGAAATCGTCGATGATCATAGATCGGGAAAAATTGTAGTAAACCTCAATGGAAGATTAAACAAATGCGGAGTTATTAGTCCAAGGTATGACGTTAAGATGAAAGACCTCGAGAGTTATTGTAGAAATCTTTTACCATCCCGTCAATTCGGTTTCATTGTCATGACCACATCTGGCGGCATCATGGATCACGAAGAGGCGAGAAGGAAACATTTGGGAGGCAAGATACTAGGTTACTTCTTCTGATCCCAGCGATCAAAGGAGCAAACACAAAAATAAAATTTAAGATAAAGTTCTCATACACGTATCTGACGAAAAGGTTTTTGTTCACATTTTGTGTGTCTTATCCGGTTGGNTGTCGACCAGGGAGTAGTCTAATCTNAGCGAAACGGCATTAAATCTCGACTTGAGGGCCCTAGAGCCCATCGCTAGCCAGCGACTGACTTGTTAGTGTCAAGGATGACCAGTCGCACAGGAGCCAGAGACGTACTAGCCAAGGTGGTGCGAAACTGTCTTTGTGAATTGCATGTGCAAGCAGGCAGTTGGTTTCGGCCGGCTCCATGTTTACCAGCTTGATGCACATGCATGCGCACGAACGAAAGATAAAAGCTCGTGATCGAAAAAATTTCACTCTGCAGTCTGTAGCTCCTTACACTGACTCACTCTTTCGATTTCGACCAAGAAGCTAATCATCACAACCTAGAATGAAAAGTACCAATACCAATAGACGTTCTCCAGAAAAGACTGACCACTATAGTTCGTGCTCGCTAACTTATAGACGAGGACCAAATCCCACACTCCGGTAGCGCCGAGTGCCACTTGAAGCTCTCCAAAGTCCATCATTCCTCAAGAGGGCGACGAATAATTCCACTCCCTGACGATGGACCAGAGACAAAGAGATCTCTTGGCCTCAAGCGCTCCACAGCTCGCTGATGTGATCAATTTTGTCGAGCTGGCGGAACTGCTACAGTTGGCTAAGTTGGTTTCAAGTAGTAAGGTGGAAGAAATAATGGTAAGTTCCATGCCCTACCAAGATTTGTTTGACTGGCCCAGGGGTCATCGATCCAAGCGGGTTTAAATTTGCAGTTCAAACCTTTGACACCTGTTATCGTGCCGATCTTTACTTGTTGATTCAGAGTCCGCGATCGGCCCGATAAGGGNGCCGCACGTGGCTAAAGCCAGTCTTCAATTATACTCCAGCTAAAACTAATCTCTGATTGGAACTCCTCACGAAAACTCCCTTTTGCCCCTGCACGCTGCCTCCATCTTTAATGGTACCAACTCAATTCTGGATGGCAAACAAATCCCACTCATCTGCTTAGACACGAGTTGAGAGTCGCTTTTGTCGAAATCTCAAATTATTGGATGCCTTACAGGACAGTGACTCTCCCAAGGCATTTGACGAATTTGTTCACATACTGGAAATAACTAACAACACTCAGGCTCTCAAGTTGATATCGCCACTTAGTTTAAACAAAAGACTGACAAAAACCGATGGTTACCGAAATACACTCCGCAAAATGGCCGAAAAATTCAACAAATCTGCATCGCAACTACCTCAGTATCCTCTAGGGATGGACAGCGGAATCATAGGTTCTGGTGAGAACTCTTCATCAAATAATTCATCAATTGGCTATCTAGGTTATCAAGGTGATCCAACGTTATCTCCACTGAAAGAGAAGCACCAAGCTACCTTGATCTCTAGCACCAAGGTAACAACCAATACATCTCAAACATCAAGCTGTGACAATGGCCGCCAAATTACGGGTAGCTCCGCGTCCAGCAATACAATTTTGAGCCAACCTGAATGTTCAACAACGCCACCTACTACCAGACAGCAGAACAACGGGACCACTAGCATCAACAGTAAACTCACGGGCTTCCGTCAGCTGTATACAAACAGATCGTCCCAGACTCCGACGCGCCCTCATGAGTTGAATTTGATAAACAATCTGAGCATCTCCGACGAGCAGGAGGGTAGTAGCGAAGATGGGGAGCCAGTGGTTTGCTGGCACCCCTATGCGCAACCACCGGCCACTGGCAACCAAGACGCGCACCGCTCATCGTCGCCTCATTACTGCCACCCCTCTCATGTGTCGACATCCTCTGAGTCCGATTCCTCGTCGGACTCGCTCATGATTGATCCAAACCTCATTTTGGATTCGAACGTCACGATGGCAATAGCGAAAGGAGGGACCAACATGATGGCTGTGAAACTAGCTAGCGTATGCCACAATAATTCCGAGGAGGATTACAAGATGACTTCGAGACCTAGAGGGCCCTGTTTGATAGTGAATAACATTGACTTTGAGGCGGATATGTTTCCAATGAGGAAGGGATCCGACGAGGATGCCAGACGATTCGATGATATATTCCAACAACTTGGCTTCACAGTGATAATGAGACGTAATCAGACCGCCGATCAGATGAGAAAATTGTTCAAAGATGTAGCAGGAGAGTGTAAGCAAGAGCATGATGCGTTATTTGTATTCATTTTGTCTCATGGTAGCGAGCATGGAATCTATGGCACTGACGGGATGGAGGTCTATCTGGAGAGCGAGATAATTTCTTGTTTTGACAACAGAAATTGCAAAGCTATGCTAGGAAAGCCCAAGGTGTTTGTAATCCAGGCTTGCAGAGGAAGTAAGTAGAGTTAGAGAGATGTCTACAATATCATTGGTCAGCTTGCCGAAAGCTTGATTACACGTCGACTTTAGTTCGGCTAGTTGACGGAACAGCGAGCACTTAAGATGGCCGCCGAGGCTATTCCATCGTTTCAATCACAGTTCCGACGAGTTCTAACTCAAAACCATCACTACACCCTCCAACACCTTTCAACTTTTAAGGGGCCAAAGATTGTGGGGGCGACATCGAAGTCACAGACTCAGTAGCTTGGCCGTCGGTGTTGGCGAGCCCCACCGTCAAGTCGGCCTCGCAGGAAAACCGTGTGCCTGTTACTTGGCTACCATCGTCGCAGCCTCAGGATGGAAAGAAGCGCAAGCATCCTATACGCACGGACATGTTGCTTGTTTTCTCATGTTTAGCAGGTTAGTACTACGCCAGTGCGCTTGGGGTCATAGTGACGCCCCCTTTTAGTTAAAACCACTATGGGTTCTCTTTATGCGCATATGCGCGCTGCTATCGTGTTTGCTCTCGAAGCGCGCACTTGTTGTATCCCCCTCCAAATGTGTGAGCAAAACACTCCTCCTCGGCCCCTATGTCCCCTCTGAGGTGGATTTTTTTATGGCTCTTCCAACAATTGTGTCGATTTTTAACAAACGCACTCAACTAATCGACTGTCNNGCTCTTCCGTGCCCGACGAACTCAGGTTTTGTATCCGTCAGAAACGAGCTTGCCGGCTCATGGCTCGGGGTGGCACTCGCATACTTCATAATGACGCACGCACATGAACGAGATTTACTCCGAATTCTCAATTTAGTTACTAGCGATGTTATACAGCGCGAATCTTCTAATGGACACATTCAATCAATTGAATTAAAATTGCTCGGTTGGACCAAGAACCTGTACTTTAACCCAGGTATTTATCTGTGAAATTTACAACTAGCCTTTAGCAAAATAATTTATTATTATCATACTCCTGGATTCTTCAGCACAGTTATAACCGAATCACCTCTTATAAATAATTTCGAAATAAACCTATCCTTATTTATTGGTTTTCCTTTCTTGGGGAATTCAATCCACATTTCTGTTATGTCCTCCAGGACCATATTACAGTGTCTATCGTAGGCTCTAACTCGACCCAAAAGTCTGCGGTTATTTCTGCAACTGATTAGAATTTGGGTGCCAGTTTTGACGGCATCGTCCAGTATGGACATGGGCCCAGCTCCGCCCTCCATGTCATGCGAGGTTATGCCCTTGGGCTAGCTTGGAATGGTAGATATGCTGGATTATATGNATGAGGTTTATAGGGAAGTTGGAAGATCGTAGTCGATTTCTCGTGGAACGTTTTGCCCGGTGCAAGCTTGAGTTTGGTTGGTAGTGTTTGGTAGAAAATTGCACTGCGACGAGCGAGCCAAAAACACTCGTGCAGTTCACTCCTCGTGGAAACGACGCCCGAAAAGCTCACTGCGCCATTTTACTCTGGAGGCGAGCTCTTTGCACAAGCGAGTCCTGCGCTGGTTCATTGGGTGATTGGTAAACTGGTCAAATAAACCACCCAAACANCGCATCAGGAGCCTCAAACTATACTTTTCGGCCAGAATTCCTAGCGCATTCGAGCGGAATATTGATAGAAAATTTAGAAGCAACAATGAGCGATCACCATCTGCACCCTCAACAGATTACCAGCGACGACGATGACAACAATGTCGATTTCGACAGTGACGATGACGATGAGGGCTCAATTAAACAACGATCCAAGGGCGACAATAAGAGAGATCATCATAACGCCTTGGAGCGTCGTAGGAGAGATTTAATCAAGGATTCGTTCTGTAAATTACGCGACGTTGTTCCGTCTTTGCAGGGGGAGAAAGCTTCGCGAGCTCAAATATTGAAGAAAGCAGCCGAGTATATACAGACTATGCGTAAAAAGAATCAGACAAACCAAGCCGATATAGACGAACTTAGTCGCTTAAACAAAATGCTCGAGGACCAGATGCTAGCGCACGGAAAGGATCCCAAAAAGGAGAGGGATTGAATGGCCAAATCTAAGGTCACTACGGTGTACCCGCTGCTTTACTATAACTGTAATCACAATTCTATACTAGTTTTACTCTATCCTGTACAAATCATCNGCTTACGTCTCCTCTGTCAATCTCTTGAGGATTCGATTTCCCCAAAATGTCTCAAGATCGAAGGGTTGGAAGGAGTCCTGTCTAGCACAACTAGAATCCTTTGTGGTTGAGATATGGTGGTATGAGCCAGTCAACAGTAGTGGAGTTGATGTGGTTGCAGTCTTTTTCCTGGCGCTCGCTTGTTTTTGTTTCAAATGTGATGGAGAGAGTTCGTCAGGAGAGTTGTTCATGTCAAGATTGTTAATAAAATTATTAACACTCTTCTTGTAATTTTGTTCCACTCCCTTCCATGACTGCTGGACATACTTGATCATCTCATCGTGTTCGGGTGTGATGTGTTGTCTAGGAGCTCGATGGTGGTTTGACGGGGATTTGTTGTGCTTGGATCCATTTGAGCTTACTGTATGGAACACAGGCTGTGGCAAGTGGCTTAGTTCGGCATTAAAGCCAGCCTCATCAACATGCCTATTGAACGCCGACTCCTTGATCAGCGAGGCCGAAGTAAAAGGTAACGATGAGGAATAAGTATTGTTACTGTTCGTGGCACTGTTGGCTACGGTCGACGCCGACGAAGATGTGAAATTGTCTAGTTTTTGAGATATGCCACCACGAACCTTGACTATCAACTTATGCTGCGTCTTGTTTGGTAATGCATACATTGCAGTTAAGTCAAAAAGTTACAAGTTATTGTCCAACGTCCCCCCGCTTTTAGACTCCCGAAAGTTTGGTATTGATTGGAGGCTCAGAGTTGATATTGAAGATATGATTTTGCGAAAAATTGAGGCTGTTACTTGTGAGCTAGCTTGCTTTGACTCACAGTTTGCTAAGGAGATAAGGCAAACGCTATAGCGGCATAACCTATGGACTCTCTCTGTTGTTGCGGGCGAGTTCTAGCAAAATCTCCCATCGTGAGAGAGAAAGTGAGCGAGAGCGAGCAAGCGAGTGCGGGACAGAGAACCAGAGACAGAGAAAGCTCGCTTACTGCGTCTGGCCGCATTGGTGTGGCCGCTGCACGGCTGCCTCACCACCACCGAAGTCCCTTTGTCTAGCAATCTCTGTCTACGGCTCTCAAGTTCCAATCTACTGCTCGCGGGCCGCAACCGATGATGAATAGATGCCTGGCAGGGTTGATTGCATAACGATAGTGCCTTCTAGCTCAATTTCTGTGAGCGGCAAAGTGAAAAGGGCCTACTGTGGCTTCAGTCATAGTAGAGAAAATTCTGTTGCCCACTGAACACCTTCTCTCTTGCCCGCGGCAGGCGATAAATATGATCTTGCGAGATTACACAATCTACGCAATGTTTACACATAGATCTGCTNGAGCAAACCATACTCGATCCAAAGTATATGATAGCGTTCGTTACTTTTAGAGCAGACGTTTTACACCTGTCGCGTCGAGCAGCCTTCCACCCGACGCCTCCCGCGTCATGAACTGCTTGAAGCCGCACTGCAGACGGTTATGTTCAGGTAGCCTCTCTCCTGTTGACAATCAGATCCCTAAAAATATATATAGGTTCCGAAGGCTCAGATGGACAACCACGAACACACTCNTCCCCCGTTTTCGGGAACTTTGAGGCGCCAAGGGAAAAAGTTCCGTTTCTTTGTACGCAGTCCCTCTTTCTAACAACCGCATAGTCCGGCGTGATTCCTGGCTGAAAACAGCGCTGAACTCGGGATCCGTGTTGGCCTTGAAGCAGAATCGCCAAACTCGCTCGCATCTTACCGAAATTTAACTAGTGCACATCTGTTCTCGCACGACTTGACCCTCTGATGCTTGATCAGTGGGTTTATATAATCAAGATTAACCTCGTCGGTGCACTCTAAATCTGACATCAACCTCTTAGTTTCGTCACAGTATGCATACTCACAGAATAGTGAATCAGGTCGGCGAGTTGAGTTTGCTCCCAGAGGGCCAGCTAACAATCTTAAGGGTGCTACTAGATGATATTGCATGATCGCTATCACCGAACAGACTGATCCCCACCTTGTCTAAACTGAATTTCAATGTTTAGCCAGTTAATGCTCATGAAATGCCAAACTAATGCAGTGATATGTCTTGTTCGAGGTAGCTCTACGCAATGACAATCGTCAATCTGCGAAAGTTTTAGGGGACGAGATTGTTGTCTGCTCGATAGGGAATAGGAAATCCCTAATGCCTTCAACTGTTTGGAGGGCGNCGTCAGATTGGTAGATGATTCTGGCTCGCTTGCAGTTGAACAAGCGCCAGTAAGGCAGGCATCTCACAATGCCATTATCGATACTCCGAGCAGACTAGTACTTGTATGAGGCTGGTCCTCATACTAATTCTCTCGCAAGTTTTCACTGTCTGAGCGGGTGTGGGCAGTAATTGCTGGCGCAACCAAGATCGGTCACAAAAATATTAGATTTACGGGAAGGCGTCCAGTGAAGGGTTGGTGAGGTATAGTGGATAAAATGATAGGTTACACAATCAACTCAAGCTATCGTTTTTATCAAAGGCGGCAGAGTCCCGTTCAAGCACAGATGATTCACATGGACATACAGGCCGATTGTGGCCAGGTAACCCTCTAACATGTTGGCACCTCCCCATAGCACAGGCGTCAATGCCAGCATCAATCTGTTGAAATGGTTCTAGCCTCTCATCTCATGGGCAAAAATTCAATGCACTGCCGGAAAGGCTCAAACAACTTTCACTCCTGTCGACACTAGGACTATCTGACAGTTGCAAGATTGATTTGGACTTGAGTGATTGAAGTCAAGCAAAGCCAAGCACAATTTGGCCGCCATTGCCGCCACCACCACTAGAGGGAGAAAGGGAGTGAGTGAGAGCAGTGTCCCTCAGATTTGCTTGACGCCACAAATTTCCATCCGCAAACCCGCCTACCTGTAGATCTTGCCAGCTCCAAATCTCCTGTTTCGTTCACAGAACCTGAGATTCAGCTGGCCGATCAAATTGGACCGACTCACTGAAGTTATGTAAAACAGCCCGCCTGTTTCAACTCTAGATTCCTGTCTCCTCATCTCGCCTTGCCTTGCCTCCACTCCACCCCTTCGAGTTGAATTGGCCCCCGATGTTGGCGGGGGGAAGTGAGATGGTTGGATCCCAAGTTTAGAGTTTAGTTGTTAGCGAATTCTCACTTACTTCAGTCGGAAATCTCACCTTCAAGCAACAAGAACCTCTTGCTCTCAAACTTTTCCAATCGAGCATATTTAAATATATTTATACTCAACAAAATGTCGAGCAAAGTAAGTAAGCTTTGCGTGAAGCTAGTTTCTTAAGTGCCATTGAACTTCCCTAGCAAAAGAGCTAACAATCAGCTGGTCACATCCGGCTCAGGTTCGCATCTCCGTTCTCGTCTGGGTCCTAGTTATTGGGGTGGCAATATCGAGTGCCCAAGACTATGACGATGAAGGTTACGGCAACCAAGGAGGAAACAACCAAGGGGGCGACGGCGAAAACTATGGTAACGGTTACAACAACGACGACGGATACAGTGGCAACATGCCAAACTACCAACAGAACGTTGACTCGGAGGGAAGTAACAACAATCCGCAAGGCTACTCGCCTCAAGGTGGAAGTGATGCCGACGGTGACTACGAGGGCGACGATGGAACTGCTGCAGCGGCGGCGGCAGCATCCGCTGTCGTTCCGTCAGTCACTAGAGTTAGAAGATCCGTGGAGACTCTTCCAGAAACTGTTGCGTCAAAATCATCAGCCTCAGAACCAAAATTGCGCGTTAAGAGACACGGGAAATACTACATCGGTCCAGTCTACACTTATGTCAAAACAGACAAGCACGCAAACTTCAAATGGGGAGTAAGTAGAGACTTTTTGACCGCTTAGGTGCAACAAGCAACCACTGATTGCCCACTAATTTGCAAATCTCCTTTCACAGGTGAAACACAAGGTTGGCAAGAAGCACCATGGATGATTGAGTAGAGTGGATGGTTAGACTATGTACGTTGATTGGGAGAGATGCTTAGATTTGGATGTTGGTGTCAAATTTCAGCAAGTTTCGCATATCAATAAAACTGGGAGTTGATTCAGGGCAAAATTTTCTGAGATTCGCCGACTTGCGCAACACGTTCGAGTTAATATCCTGTGGGGCCTCACACAAGATTTTCACACACCCCTCTGGCAAACTCATACATGTATGAGTCTGGAATAGACAACTCTTATCGCATTCAATGAGTTGATCCACTACAGGCCGATTCTTATGATGCAGAGATTCTGAACTGATGTTGGATTGTATCCGTCGTTGGATTTTCCGATTGGTCTCTTGAGATCGGATATGCTGGTTTGTTGGTTACCGGAGAAACGCGCAGCTGTGTGCTTGAGCGGCGCGTGGACTCAGATCCAGCTCTAAATGTTTGAACTTCTCGAGAATAATTTAGAACCAAAACATATTGTCGCGCTTTCGATTTACAAATATGCCTTGTGTTAAATACTAGATTTGGACAACTGATTGCAGCTCCTCGGCAAGAGGTTCCAGGTTACGCCAGCTGGCACACAACGCGCCGACAATGAAAACGAAATATGGTCGGTGAATCTGAAAATAAATAAAATGGAGACAACAATCAGCGTACATTAGAGTAAAAAACAATGTTCACTCTATTCAACCCGATTCGTCTACTAGACCAATATCCGAGGAAGGGTTACGGGCGAAACCAATAGATATTGCTTAAACTCATGGACAGTTCGTCTTTAATGGAGATGGAGAAACCATGAAGAATCTAATGATGAAACCACCGGTGATGATCAAGACAGTTATCAGAACTCAAACTCTTGCTTATTCCTTAAACCAATATATTATTCCAAAGTTGACATGATGTGAGAATAGAAATTTGGTCAATTACATCTGGCTTCGCTGGTTATTGACTTATTACCTATCAGACAAGATCAGGTCGGCTCCTATTTTACCATACGAGCGGCTGGCTGGAGCGGAGGAGCTGGAGCTACTTTTACTACTTTAACAAAATCCTCAACTAGTCCATCCACCAACAAACTAAATTCATCGCAAACATGGACCGATTCGACCTCATGTCAAGCGAACACTTCCATGTCATCCTTCACCCCGATCGTAAGCACGGTCTTGTTTTCAACCGCCTAGATCAGCGGGTTGACACCATCAATTATGACGACGCCAAAGAGCTAAGCAATCTGAAACTGGTAGATCGAGTGTTTGGCATCGCCGGTCGATATTTGAACAAGTATTTGGTGCTGATCAAAGATCGGTCTCTGGTGGGCTCGCTATACGAAGCGAGTACGAAACAAGAGCACGATATATTTGTGATCACCCGGGTCCAAGTGATAGACTTGACTAGCGAATCAAGCACGGATTGTTCCCGATCGATATCGGTGCGATACGATTCCCCATCGAGTGACAGAAATGCAGTGGAACTTATTGAACCAGTTGATACTCAATCAGAAGGTGACGCCTTTTCGTCGTTGCCCATTACTATGAGTACGAATAGCTTTAGTTCGGGCCAGCAGCGAACAGGTGCATGGAATCCTTTCAAGTTGGCCAATTCCCTTCGGCCACGGATGCCAGCGCAGCTCCTGCGTCCGCTAACTGGTGGTAACGAGTCCACGAACAATAACGACACAGCTTGTGGGTCGAGTCAAACTGGCGCGCAAATCGAAGAGTCTGACAAGCGACTAGTTGAGGAGATGGTGCGGCTATTCAACAACACAAATTCCTTTTACTATAGCCCCACACTCGATCTTACGAATCGATTCTCGCGAAAGACAACAACGAGGCATAACGAAACAGGTGGTTCTCACCTGTGGAAATTTGCCGACGAGCGATTCTTCTGGAACAAATACATGCTCAAGGACCTGATCGAGCTAAGCGAACGTGACGAGCAGGCCAACCACTTCATCTGTGTTATTTTGCAGGGTTTTGTTGCAGTCGAAAGTCGTACAACACCAGCGGTAGTGGACCCACTCTTTGAGCCTAGCGGTGCAGCAAGATTAGAGAGTAACGCTCTCCGTGATGGAGGTAATAGATTGTGCCAGCTGGCGCTGATTTCGCGCAGATCTGTGTTGCAAGCTGGCACTAGATACCGCAGGCGTGGTTGCGACGAGCAGGGAAACTGCGCCAACTTCGTCGAGACGGAGCAAGTATTCAGATTCAAGCACCACTTTGCATCGCTGGTGATGGTTCGAGGCTCTATTCCACTCTTCTGGTACCAGTCTGGCTACAACTATCGGCCGCCGCCAGTTCTTTATAAGAGCGACAACGAAAACCATACAGCCTTCTGTCGCCACTTCAAGGATTTGTTTCAAACCTACGGTAGTGAGCGCGTGATTGTAGTCGACTGTACCGAGCATACTGGTCGCGAGCGACTTATCCACGAGGCCTACAAGCAACATACAGNGAGGTTACAAAAGTCGCATCCGGAGGTAAGGCTGGTCGAATTTGACTTTCACCGCCATTGTCGGGGAAGACAGTGCTCTCAGGCGCAAGTGGAGCATCAACTCGCAAGTTGTGGCCTGACAGAGACAGTGATGAAGGAAGTGCAATACTATTGGAACGATGGAGATGACGTTTGTAATCAGCAAGGTGTATTTCGAGTCAATTGTCTCGACTGCAGCGACCGAACCAACGTCGTGCAGCGAGCCATAGGGCTACGAAGTCTCGATATCCAGCTATCACGACTCGGCGTTATCACACCCGATACTCGCGCCGAGGACAACGAATTCAGGAGAATTATGCAAGAAATGTGGTCGGCAAACGGCAACGTCCTATCCACTCAATATTGTGGCACGCGCGCCCTTTTCACGGGTGACAAGAAGCTAGCCGGGTACCTCAAAGACACCTACAGCTCCGCTAGCCGCTACTACATGGGCAAGTTCCGCGACGTCTACAGACAGGC
>Ga0058699_1000326_pt1 | contig 14671 bp, 6 predicted proteins | sample AgamicAtPe_FD_55078 | JGI IMG/M metagenome (GOLD analysis project Ga0058699, IMG submission 55078) | Agave microbial communities from Guanajuato, Mexico - At.P.e | ecosystem: Host-associated > Plants > Phyllosphere > Phylloplane/Leaf | place: Guanajuato, Mexico | collected 2012-10-15 | reverse complement strand
GCGCGAGAGCAACTTTGCGCCCATCAAGGCCGCAATCTATCTAGACCGCCAAAGCTTTCTCCTCCAGTTGCTTTTATGTGTCACAGTATCCAGTGTGTTCCAATTAGAGGCGCTTGAAATAGGAGCAGAAGCAGGTAGAGCGGGAGTCTTACTAGAGTCCATTGATACCTACTCCTCTGCGGGATTCGATCCAAATTAAATGTTGTGCCCTGTATGCTCTGAGGACGCACTTTCCCATATCTGGCAGCGAGGGTTGTTTGTAGATTTGGGCGCCGGTTTCGAGCAGAGTTATAGCTCGAACCAGTTCGAGAGGCCGAAAACTGATGCAAAATAAATAGCATAAATAGCGAGAACCAGGCAATGAGTTCATTGTGCAGACTTTTTCCATTGGAAAGGTCTTCCGAAAGCTGAAGAGCTCTCGATTTGAATGTTGCGCTGCGGAACTTGCCAGTCGGTGTCACACCCCTGAGAGACGAATAGCCGGAGCTAACTGTTAGTATCTCACTTGGACGGTTATACCTGCAAACTGAGGATGATCGTTAAAGGGGAAAAGAATTCAACAATCGAGCGGAAAAGGCTTCAGTCTCTGCTTTAGGGCCAAACCCGACCAATCGCTGAGCGTCGATCTTGAACGCCAGGTGTGGATTCAGCCCGGTTCGCCGTTGATCGTGGACGTTAGTTAGACGGTAGCAACTGCGGCGGCTCAATCGGCTTCATTCGACTTCATAATTCTAGATCATAAATCAGCCGTCACATGGACTTCGGTGTGACTTGACACCGGCACGAAACGTCGGATCCTACTTTGGGCTCAACAGTTGTCAATCAGAACTGGACCAAATGAGGACCGATTGATTCTTTGTTTAGAGTCTATGCCAGGGATCGCTGTTTGAGGCTGTGTTGCGATGGCAAGCAGGAATGGTTGCCTAGAGACCATTTCTAAAATGAGATGAATACACTCAATATTGATTGGAAATAACGTCACAGGAACACATTGTAAAGGACGGATTGGGGTGGCAGACTCGGTCAATAGGATGGAGATGACAATATTTTTGTTCCCGTCTACCAAAACTTCAATCATGAGGTTCTTATCGGCCTAGCCTTCCATAGTTTGATACGTCCAAGTATGACTCACCACACCGTCAAAGAAGAGGGNGCTAAAATCCCCATGACCTTGTTCGGATATCTGAAAGAAAATGTCTGGCCTCAGTGAGAGAAATTTATGCGTGCGCTATGTCAGTGCAAGCCAATTTGAATTAACGATGTCTTAATAGATAAATTAGACTGTTTGAGAGGTTTTGGAGATCACGAGATTACAATCAGGATCAAATATACAGCTAGTGCGCGTCGCCATGCATGAGAGAACGAATGTTCATTGAAGAAGTGTCTCGCAGAAACGGAAATAACTCGTTACCAGCGAGATTTGCTCCTGAATAAACAGGGGTTATCAGAGGAGGGTCAGATCGAAACAAGAGCGGATAAAAAAATTTCCACATTAAGGTGCGCGTTCGATATTGATATAAGCGACGCATCAGATGTTAGACATGTCATAACTGTCAACGGATTCATACGCTTGCTTATNGACAACTCTCTAGATTAATGCTCTGATCAAAAAAGGTTACTTTGGACCTTACTTTGTGGCCGCCTAACTCGGTCTGATAGTTTTATTTACCAGGTGCAGAAGACTTGATGTGTAACTTACGTCTCTGGTCATCAGATTGAGGACATGGAGTTGCTTCTTCTGATAGATTGGGCATACTAACAACTATTGGCTCTGCAGAAAAAATGATCGTAGATCCTCTGGAAGGGTGTTGATCAGTTCTGCAAGCTTAAATTTGAATTGATCTAGATTACCACAGGTAAATTGATACTCGTGAGACTTGTTCATGGCTTGCGTCATACGACGTCTTAAAAATATTATCATGTCCACAACCTCAACCTCATCCTTACTTTTGACTGCCTGTGGCAAATCAATGTAGAGGAAGGATTCCATATGTAAACTCCAAAGCTTTCGATCTATTTCGCCCTTCCGCTCAGCGTACCAGCTATGAAAGTTGGAACAATTGAAGAACTTCTTATACAAACCTAACCAATCGCCTTTGATTCTCGTGGTGAGCTGAGGTCCGCTAGAGTCGAGAGTGACCAAGAATGATTCAACTTCAAAGGTGGGCAATTCAGGTGGCGCCTTGAACGGAGAAATCTTGCTATGTAGTGGCATCAACTGGGTGAGATATCTCTCCAGAGGCATGAAGAAGCTCTGAGTTAGTTCGATCAGCCATCGCCGAATGAGAGCAGTTTGTACATTGTTTGGCCGATTACTGCCGTGAGCTCGATTACTTCGTAAAATTTTTGTGAGAAAGTGTCTGTCTTTCTGGAGGAAAGGCTTCAACTTTGTGTTCAACCCTGGTTTGAGTGGCTCAACGTGTGAAAATCTGAGACGATCGACAAAGGGGATCTTGATCTGCTGTTGCTGAGGTTGTGAAGCCATTGACGAGAATGATGATATTAGAGAACTCAGTTGGTCAGAAGACTTGCTGCTTGTCATACCACATAGTTGAATGATATTGGGCCAGTGTTCCAGCGATTTGGCAAAAAAAGGATTTGTAACTCCCAATATCACGTTTGGTTTCGTATCCTTAAGTCCGATATATTCTCTGAATTCAGGGTCGTGTATAGTGAAGAAAGGGCGATAGTCCGCGTTATATTTGAAAGGGTAGATCAAGCTTATAACAGCTTGAACAAAACAAGCGCAAGTATCTGGAGTTTGAGCAATAACAATGAAAGGCTCGCATGTCAGTATCATCTCCCATAATAACTGCAGGTCCGATATCACAGAGAAAAAGCATTTGTATAGGTCTAAATCAAATGCTGCTAAGATTGTTTGATAATTTTGATGATGATTTGCGAGTGTCAAGGGTGTTCCGTGGATACTGGTGGCCATATAGGGGGGGAAAGGCAAACCAGAATGATTGCTTGCTTCCTGATTCGACAGTCTATGTCTCCAATGTTTCATTTTGTTTGTTAGGCCGGATGAGGTAGGTGACAAATCNGAATGCAAATTGTTGAGCTTGTCGTCTTTGTTTGGAATGTAGAAAGCAATGGTGGAACCCATAATGGTCAAATTCAAAGTTGCGGCCGTTTTTGGAGCCGGCCACTTTCTTGTTTGATTATAAACATTCTCCAAGTTTAGTAACTGTTCGTTATCGAAATAATTTGTTCCTACAAGTGTAACGACATGATAGAATAACTCAACAAATGGTAACAATGACAGAATAACGAGCGATTTCTGGAAATATCCGCGTTTTAACGATGGGTCTTTCTTCTGTAGAAAGTGGACGTACCCAAATATGAATCGAGTGTCAACATTGAGAGCTTGAGTTGTTTGGGTATTGTAATAAGAGTAAAATTGTTTCAATCTATTATCTAATTTGGATAATCTCATTCTAAAGTGGAACTGTGCAGAGCCAAGTATGGAAGAATTTGAGTCAGGAAAGGAAGAGTAACAAATATTGTTCACTTCCAATTCGGTTAGCTCCAATTCACCACATCTTGGGTGCATGACTTCGACAGCTTGACCAAACTCAATATCGAAAGTCACCACATATAGAGAATGTATCCACGCTGAGAGATGTTCAGGCACCTTGGGTACCTCAAACATCGATTTCTTTCCTATGGTGGCCTCCATCTCTAGAGTTCNTGGTAGTTTGTGTCAAACATATAATCGATACTTAAGTATGCCTAATTCAATCATATTTCACCCTTTACTTGCGGCAATTGTCCCTAGAAGTTGATTATGCTCGAATCGCTAGTAGTATCTTCTTTTGATTCTCTGGTCCATCGGAACTTTATCACAAGCGTGCATTATGCTTCTGGCAGAATACAGTTAACAGTCGATCCAAAGCCAAGCAAACGTCTTGTGGTCTCGTCGGACAATGTAACGGTACAGTGGCTCTCCTGTAATAACTTGCTCCACTTTAGAATGAGCAGCTGATCGCAGACCATGCGCAGTGTGGGTCCATCGTTGATTCGCAATAGCCCATGACCATTCTCTCGAATTGTTCATGTCATCGCCGCCACCGAGAGAGGCTAGATATGAANGGATANATTGCGTTTGGTCAAATAAATTCGACACTACAGGTTGAACATTCCTAGGAAGTCTCGTTAGATTTGAGGCATATGGTTCGTCCACCAGGTTCTTGAGGGCCGCTCAGGGACCTCAAAGACGAATTTTGAGTGGGTTCATAGCTTCATATTCTATGGTTCCTATCTGAGCATAATGGGCCACACATGAGTCGATTTTCTCTATTTTTAGTTGTACCACGTTCGAAAGTCACCCAGTAGGGCTACGAAACATCGGGACTGCGTCAAAACAAATAGGTTCTACTCTACGATCTGCTTACCTCGAGTTGCAGATTTCTTAAAAACAACATTGAAGCGACTCAAGATTCGATTGATCTTTAAAGCTTTATTGTTAATTGTATTGCATATATCAGGTTGATTAGATGAGCAGCACTGTTGTAAACTGATTGTGATTGGCCCTCTTTAAAGAACTCCTTTAGCTTGTTACTGAATCTCTTGGAACACTTGATGAAATCCTTCTTCCTCTCTTCTAAGGCTTGCCTACGAGCAGATGGCTCAGTGCGATTGATAATATCGGTTAAACAGTCGAGAATTTTCTTTATAGCACTCGCGACCTCCTTGATGGTTTCGAGGAAGATCTTTCTATCACTGATCTCATTTGGAATTCTACTTAAAATCTTCTTCAATGTGCTGGCTCTTTTGTTCAGTTCTACGAACTGATCCGATTGGTATTCTTCACAATCAGCCACCGACCCTTGCAAGGTTAACAGGCACTTGGTCATATCAAGACTGGGGTCGATACGTTTCGTGAACTTTGTTATCATTTCAAGTATCAAACCTGGAAAGGCTGATTCTGCTTTGAGTAGGGCCAGCTTGATCTCTAGAGCTGCCTCTTGAGATTGGGTCACCATATTTTTCAAGACCGGCTTGATAAGTATGGGCAATATCAAATTTGCGGTGACTGGAGGCCTCTCCACAAACATATTGGACTAGTCGAGTTATGTGCCCACAGCTTTGCTCACAACGAATGGCTAATAGGGTGGAGGAGGCGAGAATAAGTGCCTTCGCATTTGTTTGCTTCTAGACAAGATCCATGATTGATTACATCTTTATCCAGTTGTATTTGGGTCTAGAATGATACCAGAAGGCAGAGGGGAAAAACTGAAATTTAAAAATTACTTGTTTTGCAATATTCCTCCCCGCATCGAGTAGTGCTAACCCCANCATATACTATTCTTTTTTCACCAAATTTAGCTCTCATCATGTTAGTTCTCTGCCTCCAAATCCTAGGATTATCATTTTATCACCTAGATCGCCGTGGTTTAGTCACAGGTCATCGGTCAAGATTGAAGTGCAAACAAGATATGATTTGGGAGCCGCGAACTTTTTGATTCGTCTCTTGTTACTATCATGGGCGCCACGACGTTCTATAAGATACAGGATGGTAGACCGTGCTTCCTGCGGCGCGGACCATTTGTAATTATTTCGGCTTTGAATTTTAGACTTTTACGTGGTGAGTGAACTTCACTCAACTCAACTTGAGGTCAGTTAGTTGGCGGCAGATGAAAATAAATGCAAGCAGTTCATCCCATGTGCAATTGTTTATTAGACTCAAACTGAAGTCTAACAATCGTATTTGCACGCTCTCACTAACTCATGCGAATAGACCTCATTGTATCGAACTTTCATCATGGTCGCCTCCTTAAGGTTCCGAGGCAGCAATTGCCTACGCCAACGAATAATATTGTCCCTTCTCACTGGTAAACCAATCATTATCGAAGATATCAGACCCGACGAGGACGGACTCAAAGATTACGAGGTCAACTTGTTACAGCTCGTAGAAAAGGTAACGAGCGGTACAAAGATTCAGAATCATGGTAACAAGATTCAAATGAACCCGGGATCGGTGATTGGTGGGACCTTCACCCACGATTGCCATCTCTACAGGTCAATCTCCTACTACCTCGAGGTAGTTCTTGCCTTGTCACCCTTCTGCAAGCGACCTCTTCAAGCCACGCTCAATGGAGTGACCAATGACCAAATCGATCCTAGTGTTGATACTTTGAAGGCATCGGCAATACCAGTTTTGAAAAGGTTCATTGGCGATGTCGAGGGCGTAAAGCTCGAAATCAAAATCAACGCAAGAGGATTTAAACCCTCAGGCGGTGGACAGATTCTATTCACTTGCCCAATGGTACGCCAACTCCAACCAGTACAACTTATTGATCCAGGCAAAATCAGAAGAGTTCGAGGTGTAGCCATCGCGGCGAGAGTTTCACCTCAAATGGCAAACCGTATCATAGATACTGCTAAAGGCATGCTGCTTCAATTTTTGCCTGATGTTTATATTTACTCTGACCATACCAAGGGCAAATCCAGCGGTCTTTCGCCAGGATTCTCGATATCATTATCAGCTGAGACGACAGAGGGTTGCATATACACAAGTGATTCCGTTTCTAATTCCAAAGGTTCTGGATTAGGCCCCTCGATACCAGAAGATGTCGGCAAAGATGCCACTCATATTCTTTTCGAGGAAATCCAACGCGGTGGTTGCGTCGATTCTATCAGCCAGGGATTGGCTCTCACTCTGATGGCCTTCAACCAAAAAGATGTCTCAAAACTACGATTCGGCCCACTCACCACCTACTCAATCCATTATCTCAGACATTTAAAAGAATTCTGTGGCCTTACATTCCAACTAACCGCCACGGAAGAACACGAAGTTATAGCAACTTGTTCGGGTATAGGTTACAAGAATTTAAGTAGACCTACATATTGAGCTACTACGGATTAGTGAACTCATTTATTGCAATGATGTTACGAACGATGTTATTCTAGTCGCGGATATCTGGTGGCAGATCGTTAAAATAGGAGTGACACAGAGCATCTTCAGCAGATATCCGTCTAGGCGGGAAACAAACTAATAATTTTTGAAGCAAGTCTTTACCTTTCGCATTCAACTTTGGGACCACTTGTGAGAAATTAGCCGTTGGATAGTAATAGGGGAATGACTTGTACTCTGGCAACCTAGTTAGTCCAGGCCAAGTCTCCTCTGTTGGGGTACCTAGAAGCTTGAAGATACGCTTCAGTTGGTCTTCGACACCAGAGCCTGGAAAAAGTGGCCGGCCGGCGTTGGCCATCTCAGCGAATATACATCCTGCGGACCAGATGTCTACGTCTGTAGAATATAGTTTGGCTCCGAAGAGCACATCAGGAGGTCTGTACCATAAGGTAACTACTTCGGCCGAGTAAAATCGAACTGGTACCCCGAACGCCCTTGCCAGACCGAAATCAGCCAGCTTAAGTACACCGTTTTTGTTAATAAGAAGATTTTGAGGCTTCAAATCACGATGTAATATGTTGTGTCCGTGACAAAATGCCAGACCCTTAAGCAGCTGGTAAAAGAACGACTTGACTACATTAGGATCGATCTCCCCGTTGAGACTGTCAAAATATTTTTTCAGATCCTGGTCACAATGCTCAAATATTAAAGTCAACTTCTTCTCGTTGTGTAGAACGTCCTGTAACCTGAGATTCGGATACACTGGTCAGTTGTAGATTCTTGTTCTGATCTCTGAGTGTAGGAGTTACGTCATAAAACAGAGAGTCTAATCTCTAACGTTTAACTCACCTAACTATATTCTTGTGTTTCAGTTCCTTTAGTAAACAGATTTCTCTCAAAGCACTGCTAGGCACTCCCTCGTCATCATTATCTAGACGCACCCTTTTGAGAGCGACTATNTCATTTGTCTCCCTGTTTTTTCCCTTGAANACAGTCTGTAGGGCGCAGCGATTGCAAATTAAGTTAAATACACGTTACATAGTCGACTTTAACTTATTTCAACAGACACAATACTTACTCCATAAGCCCCCGTTCCGAGTTGAGATCCTTTTTCGTATTTGTGCATTTCTTGGGCGACCAAACTTGGTGCGTGTTTGTGAGGTTTCACTAGATAGCCTCATAGGCTGGGTCTCGGGCGGGCTAATCGGTACATCTGTTGGAGGAATTTATAGAGACCGGGCGCTTTTTTATCAGCATAGGCGCTAGATTCTCTTCGCGCACACCCTCTGCCTTGCTCGCGGCGGATTGGCGCTAGACTGTCTAGCTACCTCAACTGGTATGGCCACGCGTGTCAAATAGACAAAACTCATGGGTAAACACTGTACTGTATCTCATGATTAAAATAAATAGGTCTCTTGAGAACACTGATATGACCTCTCTTCCGAGCCCATATGTTCGGGTAATCACATCATTCACATTTTNGATGGAAGATTTCAGACATCCATCATAGTGGTTGCGCCCGCCAAGCTCAACTTTCGTGTACAGCCTTGAAAATAAATAAAAGGGAATCAAAGGATGATTTGTAATGGATTGCCATGAGAGCGAAGACCTAGCGATTTGAGAATGGTCGCTTACGAACGCTAAGCAGAGAGATCCTGACGCGCACAGGCTAACACGTTGCGCCTGCGAGCGGCCGAAAAGAATTGAAAGGCAACGGATTGCGCTCATTCGGTAGAGAGAGCGGGAAAACGAACTCAGTGCTGTGCTTGCATTTGCTCTTGGTCATCCAACCGTTGACATGAGATTCTTTCTCGGACTTGGCTATTCAATCCGAGAAGTGAGGGACAGATANATCGTATTCTATCTTTTCTAGCGTTTATTAAAATTCTCCGACAAATTACTTCCCTTTTTCTCCTTCGATCGCCAGCTAGAAGCTTGACAAAAGCAGCTATGGCGGTCAACGAGAGCATGAATACCTCNGTGGACAAGTACTATCAGAAGATGTCGCATAAGGAGCAAATCCTTATGCGGCCGGCGATGTATATTGGATCCATCGAGGAGACCAAAGATCCCATGTGGGGTTACAATCCAGAAACAAAGCAGATGGAACACAAAGAATACACATATGTGCCAGGTTTGTACAAGATTTTTGACGAAATTATAGTGAATGCTGCCGACAACAAGCAGCGCGACAAGAAGATGAACACTATCAAGATTGCGATCGATAAGGCGGAGAACAAGATCTCAGTTTTCAATAACGGAGCCGGCATTCATGTTGCTATGCACAAGAAAGAGAAGATGTACATCCCAACGATGATTTTCGGACACCTGCTCACCTCATCCAACTACAATGATGACGAGAAACGAGTTGTCGGTGGTCTCAACGGTTACGGTGCCAAGCTTTGTAATGTATTTAGTACAAAATTCATCGTAGAAACAGCCAGAGATGGAAAGAAATTTAAGCAAACTTGGAAGAACAACATGTCTGATGCCGGTGAGCCCATCATCAATACGTCCAGTTCAGCTGATTTTACACGAGTTACCTTCTACCCAGACCTGAAACGGTTTGGCATGTCAGAACTCAGCGACGATATAATTGCAATTATGATGAGGCGTGCTTACGATATCTGTGGCACCCTCTCTGGTGTGAGCGTCTACTTAAACGACGAAAGACTCCCCTACAAGGGTTTCAAAGACTATGTTAAACAGTACCTCGGTGATACCGACTTTGCTTATGAAGAGAGCGAAAATGGACGATGGCAAGTTGCTTTAGCTGCTGGCGATGGTGATGCCTTCAAGCAAGTGAGTTTTGTAAATAATATAGCCACAACTCGAGGCGGTAAACACGTCGATTATGTGTCCGATCTCGTGCTTGACCCCATCTTGGAGGCCGTGAAGAAGAAGAACAAAGAAAAGACGAACGTTAAGAAACCTCAAGCCAAAAAACACATGTTTTTATTTGTCAACAGTCTCATTGAGAATCCAGATTTCGATTCTCAATGCAAGGAGTATTTAAACACCAAGCCACAAAAGTTTGGAAGTAAGTGTGAGCTTACTGACAAGTTCTTCAAAAAAGCCCTGAAGATAGGAGTTGTTGAAAGCATTTTGAGCGCTGCTCAAGTTCAGGCAAGATCTCACCTTGAATCAAAGAGTGGCCGTAAGACAGGTAGTATCAACGTCCCGAAACTAGTAGATGCAGCCTTCGCTGGCAAGCAACAATCTAGACAATGCACCCTGATTCTTACAGAGGGAGACTCGGCTAAAGGTCTGGCCGTTTCGGGTACGTCTGTCATAGGTCAGCACTATTTCGGAGTCTTTCCTCTCAGGGGTAAGCTTCTGAACGTTCGAGAGGCAAAAGCTAAGCAAATGTCAGAAAACGCCGAAATTAATGCCATAATCAAGATCCTTGGATTGAGCTACAAAAAGTCTTACCAAAACCCTGAAGACCTCAAAGATCTGAGATATGGGAAAATTATGATTATGACAGATCAGGATGCCGATGGATCTCATATTAAGGGGTTGATTATCAACTTCATCCACTCTCAATGGCCAGCCTTGATTCGCCACCATTCGTTCTTTCAACAATTCATCACCCCCATTGTTAAAGCAAAGAAAGGAAACCAAGTAATCAACTTCTACAGCATACCTGAGTTCAATGAATGGAAAGAGAATACTCGAAATTACAATACGTATCACATAAAATACTACAAAGGTTTGGGTACGTCAACTGCCTCAGAGGCGAAAGAATATTTCAGTGACTTGGATCGGCATAGAATCGATTTCAAATATGGAGGCAAAGACGACGATAATTCCATTGTGCTAGCCTTCAGCAAAGAGATGATCGAGGCAAGAAAGCAATGGCTAATGAACAATATGGAACAGAGAAAGAGAAGACGAGAACTTGGTCTTCCAGACGTCTATTTATATGAGAAAGGAACTAAACAAGTGACTTATCAGGATTTTGTGAATAAGGAGCTCGTCCTTTTCAGCAATCTTGACAATGAGAGGTCGATTCCCTCAGTCATGGATGGTTTGAAACCCGGTCAGCGTAAGGTTGTGTTCACTTGCTTCGTCAGAAATGATAAACGTGAGGTGAAAGTCGCTCAATTAGCCGGTTCAGTCGCCGAGCGTTCCGCTTACCACCACGGCGAAGCCTCGCTACAGGCGACTATTGTGAATCTAGCGCAAGACTTTGTTGGCTCAAACAACATAAATCTACTGCAACCTATTGGTCAATTCGGCACGCGACTCCGAGGCGGCAAAGATGCCGCTAGTGCTCGTTACATCAACACAATGTTAAACCCTCTCACAAGGAAAATATTTCGACCGGAGGACGATCCTATACTGAACTATCTAGAAGACGACAATCTCATGGTTGAACCTGAATATTATGTTCCCATCATTCCTATGGTTTTAATCAATGGAGCAGAGGGTATCGGAACTGGATGGTCGACAAAGGTACCGATGTATAACCCACGAGACGTCATAGCCAATATTCGACACTTAATCAAGGGAGAAGCACCTGAGCCCATGATACCTTGGTATCGCGATTTCAGAGGCCACAGAGAGCAGATTGGTGCTAGCGTTGTGATAAGCGGAAACATCCGAAAGAGCCTCTACGAACCAAATCAGTTAGAAATCACTGAATTACCAATTGGAACATGGACGGAAAACTATACTGAGGCAGTCCTCAAACCTCCAACAGACAGCAGTGTCAAGCCAAATCCCACCGCTGTTTACAATTTCGTCGAAGATCTGGTCAATTACCCAGATGATACGTATGTGAAGATGTCGCTGAAGCTGCCGGAAAACAAGATACGCGACTTTGAATCCTTGCCAGGAGGACTCTACAAAGCTTTTAAGCTGCAAACGACGATATCCATGAACTCGATGGTTTTATTCGATTCCAAAGGTTGCTTGAAGCGCTATGAGTCAGCTCTAGAAATTATGAAAGAATTTTATGAGGAGAGGCGCAAGTATTATGATAAGCGTCGCGAATACATCATAGGGCTATTGAAGGCTGAGTGCGAAAAATTGGAGAATCATGCAAGGTACATAGATGACAAATCGATATTCGAATTTATCGGAACACGACCACAGCTCTCGGCTCTGATTCGACGTTTAATTGAGCGCGGGTATGCACCTGATCCTATTAGGAAGTGGAAACAAGGGCTCAATAAAAACATGACTGCTACCGATGACGAAGGCGAGGAGAGTGATGGTGTATCAGCACAAGATATAGCCGATTACGCCTACCTAGTAGACACTCCAATTCGTCAATTTACTTTTGGTGACAGCTCAAGACTCTACAAGAGGCGTGACGAAAAACGTGACCAGGTTGAAAAGATTACCCGATCAACGGTAGAGGATCTATGGCTGGCCGATTTAGACGAATTGGAGGCGGATTATGCTAAATGGCTTGATGGCTTGAAGAAACTGCGCAAAGAAGCTCGAGAAGCCCGAAGCAAAGTCCAAAAGTCAGAGGCTAAAGCTCGATCCAAAACCAAGAAAAGCACACCTGTTGCTGATGTGGAGCCATCCGAGGATTTCCAAGACATTGAACCCCCTCTTGATGAATTTAAAAAGAAGAGTTCCACTGCTGAGAACAAGAAACTAAAGAAATCAACCGGACCGATCAAGAAGAAGGGAGGGAAGTCTAAAAAGAGTCTTTCTGATGATGACGAGACCGTATTAGATATTGAGGATATGTCCGATGACGACGAAACAGATGTTGAAATGTTAGAAACAGAGCAACCCATTCAGACAAAGCCTAGTAAGCTAAGCAAGAAAACGGCTGCCAAAGTTACCACCTCAGCTGCCGGCTCAAAATCTAAAACGACCAAGTCAAACGGCGGCAAACAAAACGGCGACGCTAAGGGCAAGAAAAAGAAGTATGATTGGGAAAGTGATTCAGATGCTGAGGAAACAACCCTCCTCTTAGATGATTCATCGGAAGATGAGATACTACCGATTTCCAAGAGGCGCGCAGCCGACACGGACGCCACCGATAAGCGCCCCAAGTTGGACAGCAGTAACGATACCGATGTTGAGACTCTCGAGTGAATTGATCTACCAAATAAGAAGGGAGTATAGCTCCCTACTTTTCAACGACTCCCAGAAGTGTTTGTTTCTCTAAAGGATCGGCGTTTAATTTTGGATCGATTACAAATCTCTTCTTCCAGCCGGGTAATGTAACTCAATGTTCATAAGGAGGGATTATTCAGACGACAGTACTGATGATTCGCTTCAAGGGCCAGGTTAATGCAGCTAGGTACAANCAACTTGTCAGCAGAGAATCTTTACTCATTTTGTATTCTTTTGAAAGATGAGTCCCTTACTTTCTGATGGCGAGCGGTCAAACGCTAGCCCACCGAAATCTGTGGGATATCCCCACGTTTCTTGGTGGCGGAGAATGATAGCCTTGTTGGAGTGCTAAACGAATGAGATTTAGCTGACAATGTTTTCTCGTGATCATGTCCCAAGTGATCTCGTTCAGAATCCTTTGGGGGTCGATAATATTTAGTCAGAAGGGGTACAAGAGAACGGTGAAATTTATGCAGCGCCAGTCTCGTTTGAGAAAGTTGTTACGAAGTTTCCGTGGTTCGGCCGGTAGATCGTTAAGCCTGAGATCCTGCGACAAAGAAACCAGGTATGAGTGAAGTAATGAGCGCCTCTGAGTTCATCGATGAAGCGCACAAACACTCTGTTATCTGACTTNGCAAAGTGCGGCCGAACTAAGCTGCATCTCCTCGGGGAAACCTGGCGAGCGTTTCCGTAAAGCTTTTGCAAATCAAAGATAATCTAGATAAGCTCAGACTTCGATCAAAAAAACTAGCAACACTCGAGGTTCTCTCATAAGATCAATTCATCACTCGAGCTGGCTTGTCATCTCTCCGCTAGCATCTTAAACTCGACACTCGAATGATAAATGGCGGGAGAGTTCTGACAGACAGAGGTTCCCCTCGGATGCCATTCGTTTCAGGTGGTTTGCTCAGTCCGCATCGGAAACTTGGATGACAAGTTCTCATAGAGAGCGAGGATTCTAATTGAGGTAGATTGAAGGAAAAGTGAAGGACGTAATTGAAGATGGGCAAGTCAAGCCAAGCAAAACTGGCCATTTGTGCACTGCTTCTGCAACACAGTTTAGCAGGCAGCCGGATCCAGAGTAGCGATACAAATTCGAGCAACGCTTTCGGTTTGAGAGATTGTCGATCTAGGAATGAAACTTCCAGTATTTCGGGACATCTAGGATCTTCAATTGTCGGCATGAGAAAATATGTTGATATGGAAGCACTTGCACGTAATCCAGACGCCCGTCGACTCATCGCGCTCGATTCAATATATCAATTTTTCTACCACAGACAACAGTATCATCAGGTCGCGAACATCAGCCAGTTCAGTGAACTGTCTTTGAGGGCAAAGTTCCATTCATCAGTTTACAGCGACCTATTTTTGCATCGTTACGATGACTCCGACGAGCTCAAGGAGTCAGGAGGACCAAATGTAGACCAAGAGCTATGTTTGCGTCAGCTAAGACTACTGAACGAGAGAGCAGAAATTCAGCAGAGAGAAAAGTTTTCGTCAAGGGATCTGAATCTGATAGAACTGCTGGATACTTTCGGCCATGTTCCATCTGGGAAGTTTGGTGGCGATGCCTACTGGCCTAGCCACTATAGTGGATGCCTGCGCCATAGAATCGATATCCCTGACGGTGAAAAAGGATTCAGATATTGCGTTGCCTCATTCAGGCACCATCTTTGGCCCAAAGATGACGTTTTGTCTGACTTCATCGTCGTCAAGTCGGCGGTTTGC
>Ga0058699_1000325_pt1 | contig 14672 bp, 8 predicted proteins | sample AgamicAtPe_FD_55078 | JGI IMG/M metagenome (GOLD analysis project Ga0058699, IMG submission 55078) | Agave microbial communities from Guanajuato, Mexico - At.P.e | ecosystem: Host-associated > Plants > Phyllosphere > Phylloplane/Leaf | place: Guanajuato, Mexico | collected 2012-10-15 | reverse complement strand
TACTCTTTATAGTAGAGCTCTTTTTATCACAGAATAGACATGTGTCGAATTTGATCACCCTAGCGAGTAGCTCAGCCGCCTCGTCCTCATCGTAGTCTTCATCTAGAAGATCTTCGTCCTGAACCTCTTCCCAGTCGCCCTCTGAGTCCTTGTCTCCCTCATCACGCGTTGTTTTATGATTGGGGCGCGTCGTAGTCTTTGCATCTTGTTTGCCTCCGTGGAGACTCGCTTGAATCTGGTTGAAGCTATCCAAGTCTATGGGTCCGAGGTGGCATATCTTTCTCTTGAGATTGTACGAGTGCCATTCAGTCTTGAAGTGACATCTTTGCAGATCAGCTGATTCAAATTTGATCCTACAGCCGATACAAGTATGACGACTATGACTTGAGTCAACAATTCCGGTGGTCTTAGACGTCTCGCTACTCATTTGTACTGATTTGTTCAATATGGGTTGCTGTGGTAAACTCTGGTTACTGATGAACTCAGTTCTAATACCTCTAGTCAAGATTTCGAATATAGTAGGACTAAACTGTGCTGAGAAATAGCCCTCATGGTGACGAGAGACAATTAAAATTGTGCGCAATAACGACGTCCATGCGGGTCAGTTTTTCAGGTGTGCAGCCTTGCTTAGATCGGCCACCCTCACGGAGTGGTAAGATTGTTAGCGAGGGTGAACAACACTACACATATCATATGTGACATACGCCTCTCGTAACAGACAATCAGATTCGATTTCGTGGTGGATTCACTTGTATGTAGTCATATACATTTGTTTAATAAATTATAAAAATCACTTAAAAACTCAATTCAATTGAATTCGTCGATTTGCCTCTCACGAAGACAGAGTATTTCACAGTTCGGCATTGAGCAGAGAACACATCTTGTTATTTTCGGTGTTCAGACTATATGATTTGGCACCTATAGAGAAGTTTCTGCGAGTGATTTTTCTTCTGATCGCATCAGTCATCATTTGATCGTGCTGCCTGGAGTTGTACCTGACAATAAACTCTGGTTGGGTAACTTGGAGACATATTTTGAAGGGTGTTGATGAGAATGCAGAATCCGCGACAAAGTCAATCAAGGCTTGTCCGCCGAACGAGAATAAGTGCGAGAGCCATAGGTTATCATAGCCAGTAAATATGGATTGTGACGCTTGAACAACCACCGAAGCTTTTGTTCGCACGACAGAGTGCGAGCTCCGGTGCCATAGCGATATTTCAACTTGGCCAGTCACATCAATCGATAGTACGCCACGCATCTGTTGCTCGACGATGAATCCGTTGATCAGCGGGTATCCCTCCTCGTGGTCTATTAGGAGAAGATCACCATTGAAGGCAGTGATGGGCTCCTTTCCAGTTCCGGACCAGATATGTGAAGTGAGCTCACCGTATCCATTGAAGAATACATAGGGCCTAAGATAGCCACCCAGCAGACGGAGGGTCATACCGGCCATTGTTGTCTCATTTTCGTCGGTTGAGCTATCATCGCCGCCGGCGAAACTGGATAAACCTCGTGCGAAGATACCAAGCGAGAAGAGGTCCTGCGTCCTCTTTTTTGTATCTAGGAATACATCGAAAGAGCTCTCTTTCAGTATCTTACCCTTGTTCAGCAACTCTACATTTACGCCATAACTTGCATTTAAGGAGTCAGTTTTAGCCATTGTCCGAACGAAAGAAGTACTGGTTCCATTGACGATACAAGACCTCCAATACCAATTCTCATGGTGCTTGGCAAGTGAATCTGGCCGAAGAGATTGCAAGCGCGAGTATATCATTGTGGCTAATTCTGTGTTTCCAAATGAGGGTAGGTTATTCAAGAGTTCTTCTGGAGCCAAAGAGCTTGGCACAAATCTGACAATCATTTCAGCCGCAAGAACACGAGCTGTTGTTTCCTGAGAGCTATCGTAAACTACCCGGATGAGTAAATCTCTGAGCGTCGAACAGAAAGCCTGACTAAGCGGTTTGTCCTTAGCTTGGTTCTGCAGCAAGTCTCGTAAGACTCGCATCGCTGAAACAGACTCACGGCGTCCAGAATTGAGTACGTGATCTTTGAGAACTGTGAATTGTTCTTCACCAAGGTGTCCAATATTACCAATAGCCTGAAGTATGACGATGCGACAGTCAGCATCAGTCCTCTTGCAAGCCTCAAGCTCCTTGAGAAGAAGCTGCGAAACCTCCAGATTGAGCTCATCATTGAAATTCTCGAAGTTGTGTATCTGATTATTGGCGTTGACTAGAGTGGCTACAGTTAGAAGCGTTGACCATCTCAATTTGAGAGATGACCATCTTCCGGAGGGTGTTTGTTTCAAAATTGTGAGTAGTTCTTGTGCAATGAATTCCAGTGTGGCCATCTGAGATTGCTGTTCCTTCGCGAATCTGTCTTTCTTTAGGGGCGGGCTTAGCACGAAATAGTATGGGGATCTTATAGATCTGCCTGGGTGCATCTTGGACGCTGTCTTTCCAGAAACAGAGAGAACTGATAGGAACCTCTCAGCGGTATCCAAATTGTTATTTCTTGGAAGGTTTAAGTACTTCAATGCCGCCAGTATTGAATCTTTAGTCCGAGCTGCCGCAAGTATATCCAAAAATGAACTCTGCACTCCATAGTTGCCTTTCATGCGCTTCAAAAGGGAGAGTATCTCAACAGTTGAGGCTCCTCGTGATCCGCGCAAGGTTTCGAGTATTCTCAAAAAAGCAACTGAGGCTTCAACTGATGCTAGAGAATCATCAGTAAGAGATTCTCTATAATCCTGATAAATTTGGGTCAGAGTTCGGGCACAATGGTGCGTTGAGCAAATTTTCCTTTCCCGTTGCATCTCGATCGTGTCAGCTTCATATTCTCTCATATTGAGAAGCTTGATAGCCTCTTTGATCGACTCAGCCTGATCAAACATCTCATGAGCCTTCGATTTGAGCTCATCACCAAGCACTAGCTTGAACTCTGAGGTTAGTTTTGACTCAGCTTGTGAAAACACTCGTGACTTGAAAGTCAAATTTTGGTAGCCTTCAACTGTTTGAAAGATAGTAGGAAGGATATTATTCTCTATCGAATTGCTGGTTGTGGTTGGATCAGCTCCACTGGTTGGCCTCTTAGGTTTGGCAAATATAGTCACATTCGACAATGAGTCGGGCGAGAACAGTTCTGGTTGAGCGTCATTGTTGTCATCGACGAAAACGTTTTGACCATCGTCGATTGGTTGATTTGGAATGTTTACGTTAGCTAATTGGTGATGGGGAGTTGGCAGCAAATTAATCAGAATTGATTTTTTAATATTTTTGAAGGTTGTTGAGTCAGCTTGGTGGGTGAACAACCCTCTAATGTAGGCAGTGCCATTAGATAGAGTTAAAACGTGGGCAATGAGATCGTGTCTCTGATCAAAGAGACTTGTTTGTCGCGATTCAATAACAAGCGGCTGGTGTATTTGGTTATCGTTGGCGCTAGGGCCGGCGAAGAACAGTGGCTTGGTGAGTTTCAGTCTGAGAAGTTGGTTGCTTGAATTGGCATCTGAAGTGTCCACATATAGGGTTTCTAGGTGTGCTTTGGCTATGAATCTGAAGCCATTCGTTCCTGACTCTATCCTAGTTTCGTAATTGTATATATGCTCCGTGAAGACATTCGAAGAGAGGGGCGCAGCAATCGATCGAATAAAACAGCAGGATAGCGCCAGTATTGCCGCGACAACTTGCCTACCACTCCCATGCATTCCATGTCTGCATCGCATTTTAGTGAACATTGTTCTCTGACATATAGACAAGACGATTTTGATAATATTGGAACCTAAACTCCTCCGCGAGGAGGTGGACAAATAACCCGTTGCCTTGCGGTCAAGTTTCTCAAGTCAAGCGCGCAAAATTCAATGCATGCACTTGTTGCTTTGGTCTCTCTAGTTGCAACACAGCGCAATGCTAATGATCTAGCTTTCAAGGTCGATCGAACGACGCGTCCGGCATTTCCTCTCGGAACTAGTTTATGATGGGTCCTAAGAAGCCTAATGCATTTGAGGAATGTGGTTACCGGGACATGTTGCTGTCGCAAGCCTGCTGCAGACCAAATACTAAGCTGCTTAGTCACTTTATTGACTGAGTGCAGGTCAACAAACCAGCAAAATTTGGAGCACAGATCTCGAGTACTTAATCGCCCACGATATGTGAACATTATCTAGGCTTTCCGTAGAGAAATTTTGCTCGAAGTTTGTGCTGCTGACACTACCTCGAGCCTTAAGCTGTGACTCGTTCATGAACAAGCTAGCTCGTCGCTTGACAACTGTGGACGACTCTCTTGGATGCCACCTCAGCAGTCAGTGAGTCTTAAACGATGTTCAAGTTACTAGATCGGTGAAACGGGAGTCTAAGAACGTCGGATGCCCCCGATCTATCTCTATGAATCTCGCCCATGGATCTCACCCCTGCTGCCCTAGTGGAACCACTTTTGCGATGTGGATCGTTAATCCGAATTTCGAAACTCCCCAGTCAAATTTGCGTCATATTCCAGTTTTGAATCGTATGAAGCCTTGCTCCACTGATGAATTGCAGAGAGGTAATGCAGTCTCTTCTGTCCTACGAAGCAAAACCTCTCATGATCTAGGGTAACAGGCGTTTGTATTTATTTTGGTTCTGAATTCCATGGACCTTTACGCTTACTAAACTCAGCACGTAGGAGAAACACGGGATCTGTATGTGGCCGCAGCTCGCGAGTCGCGACATTAGTCATGCTCGCGGATGCTCAGTACACGTGGTATACCGAACGATATATACGCCGATGTCAACTTACTATTCTGCCCCAGTACATCAATTATCAACCAACAGCAATTTGTATTGATCGACCAAATGCTAGCAGCCGGGAGATCTGTGGCACGAATCGCGGGCATCCATCCTCCATTTGGAGTGCTTGGAATCCCAGAGGTCCGACAATTATATGTGATTAGTAAGGCAGAGCACGATCAATTGGTCGAGAGAGCGAAGATTAGTGATGCCAAATACAAATTAGCACTCGCCGACATGGAGAACCTGAGAAGAAGACTAAGTAAGCAAGCTGAGGATGCAAAACAATTCGCCATCACAGGATTCTGCAAGGATCTCGTCGAGATCACGGATGTTTTTGAGATGGCCATGAAACAAATTACGCCCGAGTCAGTTGGCCAGAGCAACTATGAAGGTATCAGTATGATAGAGCAGCGTATCGTTGCAATATTTAAGAGACACGGATTGATCTCATTGAACCCAAAGGGAATTAAATTTGATCCCAACGAGCATCAGGCCATGTTCGAAAAACCAGATGCAACGAAGGAGCCGGGGACGGTGAGTGAGGTTTGCAAGGTCGGCTGGAAGTTACATGATCGAATTATAAGACCAGCGATTGTTGGTGTTGTGAAAAGACCTGACTCTTGATTGTCATGGTCAGTCCGTATCACTAGATTGGAGATTTTATATATTTATCGACCTCGCGAGTGCTCACTCGTCTCAATTGTGGATAAAACTGAATTTCAAATCGGAGATGTAAAACACACATTCGTTATTTAGTATTATAACTAGGGAAAGAGAGCAGCCAGAATACAATTTCACATCCACAGAGTCTCGTTGCCGGGTTTCTATAGTGTTGAGATTTGAGTCAGCCAAGACAGCAATTAATTCTGTCCTTCAGAGGGAGTTATAGGGTTGGCAGAAACGAAGAGACTATCCAGGTTGGCCCTACGGGGACACTGCAGCTGGCGTGACAGCCGCCAATTTAGTTCCACATCCTTCCACATTTTCCGGCCAATCGCAGACGTTTTCGTTCTGATTGAAGACCAAGTTTTGCGGGCAAGGCATATGATGTTTCCTGCTTCCTTCACACATATAATACATTGTGCAGTCTTTCTTATCCTTATGATAGGTTATATGACCGTCAGTTTCCTCGCATTGGAGCTCGTCCTTATCCTTGAGCCCATTTATTGATGGATGGATGGAGCTCCCCTGTGCGCTTTCAACTAAGTTTGGCACATAGTAACCCTTGAGCTCCTCTTTAGCTGACTTTATGAGCGGGTACCTGAGGCCCATGCAAGTGCCAGCAAAATCGTCCATATCAACAGACCAGATCATGATGCCCGAGTAGCCATTTTGTTTGAGCCATTGAACTTTCATCTTGAAGCTGCGCGGATCATCGAAGCCAACCCATTGATCGCCCTTGTAAGCGTAGGGAATCATTTGTTCGTTGTCCCAAACTAGGGTGGCTTGGCTCTTGAGCATTTCACAAACTTCAAAGAAGGATAAGAACCCACTCTCCTTAGTGTACTGGCCAGGTCGGCCGCCGCGTGCTGCTGGCGCATCAATATCTGTTAGGTTTGGGTTTGCCAGGGTGAAAGTCCTGCCATAGGTTGGCAAGCCAATGACAAGATTCTCCTTGCTTGCGCCCTGTCGGACCCACTCGGCTGCGCTATAGTCGAGTGTCAGTTTCTTTTGGTAGGCTGTGGCCGAGTTTAGCGGAAACAAGGGGCTGTTATGTCCTACAACCTGTTCCCAATCGCCATGAAAGTCATAGGTCATGACGTTCATAAAGTCCAAATACTTGTTGATCGTGGGCACATCATAACCGGCTGCAATGGCCTCGAAGCTGGCAGGCACGGCGGCGCTCAGTATGAGACGCGGCTTCCCAGATGACTTAGCTTCACCGTCAAACGATTCTCTCAATTCCTTGACCAAGTTGGAGAACTTCTCTTTATCGTCCAAGCCGCGAGGAAATTCCCAGCACAAATCTAGGCCATCGAATTGACGTTTACGTAAAAATTCAATCACTTCAAAGGTAAAAAAGGTCTGCCTGTATGCGTTCTCTGTAAGCTGCCTAAATGGCGCGTAACCCATCATCCAGCCTCCAACGGCCAGCATAACCTTTAGGCTTGGGTTGATTTGTTTCAAAGCTATTATTCGCTTGTAGGGAGTTTGATCGCTATCACTGTTGTCGATCTCCTCAGTTGGCACTAGTTTGCTATCTTTAAGTCCGTAAAAAGCATAAATTATATGAGTACATAGGTTTGGATCTAGGTTTTCCGGCCCAAATTTGCCGCTGCCTGGCCTCTTATAGGACCAATTGGTGTAATAGCAAACGATTCTGGCATTTGTCGAGTCTAAGCTCTTGTTTTGGGCCACCAATTGGGCGGCCAATTGTGGATTACTTGCCGTTAGTGCAGCTAACGCGCTAGGACTAGAGAGGAGGTTGGTGACATTGAGACCGGGAATGCTCTTGAGCTGGCCGGCCAAGTCAGCGCTAGCTTGGCCGCCGGCTCCCAAGGCAGTGGGGCCGAGCGCAACAATGGCCGAGCGGATTGCATCCGCTGTGGCCGGATTATTGATACCTGCCGAGCTGAGGATGCTGTTGGCGGCGGCTGCAGCAGCAGCTGCTGCGGCCGCCGCAAGCTCGGCCGGAGTTTGTGTTGAGGCCGGTTTTGCAACGAGAGAGGTTGCGGCAGTGGCCCTGTTCCTCGCAGCCTCAATAATAACTCGCCACTCTTGCGAGGGTCGGGCGGGCAAATTGAACAGACCCTCGGCCATGGCTCTAATAAGTGGGTACTTTTTGGGCGTACAAATGCCCTTGAAGTCGTCCATGTCTAGCGCCCAAACCATTGCGCCCGCGTAGCCTTGTTCGTTCAACCATTTGACTTTGTTTCTAATACTGAGCTCGTCGTCGAAGCCAACCCATTGGTCGCCATGCACGGCATAGGGAACTGCTTGCTCCTCGTCCCAGTAGTAGGAGGCACCCTGTTTCAACATATCACAAATCTCATAGAAGGCGAGGAAGCCGGATTCGCGCGTGAACTCGCCCGCCTTGCCGCCGCCGCTAGTTGGCGCATTCATTCCGTGTTGGGCCGGATTTGAAAGTGTGAAGCTGCGCCCATAGGTGGCCAAGCCAACCACTAGCTTAGATTTTGGCGCGCCCATCTTCTCCCAGAGCTTAACGCCAAAGTCCATCGACAATTGTTTTCGCCACTCGGACTCGCTGGCTGACGCGAACAGAGGCGCGTTGTGGCCCGTTTTGCTCTCCCATTTGCCGTGAAAGTCGTAGCTCATGATGTTTATGAAGTCAACGTGGGCTCCAATTGGCGCAACATCGTAGCCGCCCCTAACTGTCTCTGCGCCGGCCGAAACGGCGCAAGTAAGCAACAACTTGGGCAGCCTCTTCTCTTTGGCCTCAGCATCAAAAGCCTCCCTCAGCTCCTTGAGTAAGTCGACAAAATTTTTCTTGTCTTCGCCGCGCGGAAACTCCCAATCCAGATCGAGCCCATCGAAGTTTCGCTCTCTCAAAAATTCTAAGGCGCTGAAGATAAACAGCTGCCTATTGTAACGGTTGGCGGCCATTGTCTTGAAGCGCTCAGTTCCAAAGGACCAGCCGCCAACAGCGATGAGCACCTTCAGGTTTGGGTTGGCCAGTTTTAAGCTCGTCACGCGCTCATAGAGGCCCTTCTTCCCGTCCTTGGACTCGTCGCTCGCATCGAAGGGAGCTAGGCGATTCTTCTTCATCCAACCAAAGGCAACAATCACGTGCGTGCACAGGTGAGGGTCAATGTCTTCGGGCACATATTTGCCCTCCTTGGGCCGATACTGAGACCAATTCGTGTAGTAGCAAACGAGCAATTTGCCATTGTTGGCGCCTGGAATTGCGGCGCCAGTCGATGTTGTGGCGGCCGAGGCTGCAGCTGCAGCGGCAGCCGCAGCCAGAGGCGAGCTTGCCTGTATTCCAGACAACTTTCTGCTCGACAATAGTTTGTTTGCGTTCACCTGTTGTCCGTTAGTTTTCTTTAAATTGGCACTGAGAAGGATGACTGACAGTAGGGCCAACGCTATAATTTTGGCCACCCTGGCCGACATTTGTGGCGAAAATAATGCGGCTAAGCTGACGTGTTTGAATTGCTGCTGCCCCTCAGGCAACAGAGCTTCTCGTATCGTGCGTTCAGTTTTGTTCCTGCCAAAAGTGATGATCTGAGATGGCGACTTTATGATGGCGTTGCTATCTAAGCGGACGGCCACTCTATTTGCTTGGTGGGTTCTTGTTCGGGCCAAAGAGTTTGGCTGTGATTTGGCGATACCATCTTTAGCGCGCTCCTCTGCTCCCTTCAACCTGTTGCTCGCGCGCCCACCAATGGGCCCACGAGACCTCTGGCCTCGCTCCCCATTTCGCCACCCTCGCCTCTCGCNGCCCACCTCCTCCACTAACTCACTTGCTGGCCGCTGTCCGTCGCTTGCATTCTGGTGCATGGCTTCTCGGGCTCTAAGTGTGGTCGCTATGGGGAATAATTTCGCACTTTGGCCTCTTATTGTCCTGTCATAGGTCCACTTGGTCTCCTCGCTAAATTTGCCTGCTTAAACTAATCAAATGTGACACCTCAATTGAGCGGCGAGCGGGACACCTTTCGCAAGCAGTTTGTCTGGTTGCATCTGCTCAACTCTTGCTCTCGCACTTGCTCCTGCCTCTGCTGTTGCTCTTGGTGACTGGCGGCGGCGTCTTGCTGTCTCAGTGGCTCTTGCTGCTGGGCCGAGCTGAGTCGGTAATGCCAATCGGCCGGCGGAGAAACTACAACAACGACATCTGTATTGAGCACCAGCGCCAAAACAAGCGGGAAAGGGTCACTATTCATTGCCGTTGCCGATGGCCCTGTTGCTGGCGGCGTCGGCGGCGGTGGTACCGTAAGCGTAACCGCAAACGAGCCGCTGCATTTACCGCAATCTAGCCACCGGCCGCTCGCAACAAGCGGACGCAGGGACGGACAGGCGAGCAGGCAGGCGGGCGATCTGAGCCGAGCCGAGCCGAGCCAAGCCGAGCTGGGCTGAGCTGAGCCGAGCGGCGCCGCTGCCGCCAGCAAACAGGGCCTGGCTAGCCACCAAAGCCAACCCGAGAGCTGACCAGCCAAGACTGGAGCGGCAGAACCAGCGCCAGGCAAATAGTGGAACTCTGGGCTGGAACGAAGAAAAAGTTTCTCTTCTTCACCTGTCGACACAGGCAGGATAACAAGGGGCAAAGCGGCGGCTCTGCGGCCAGCAGCGGCAACCTGTTGTGTGAGCGAGCACTCTCGCTCCATCTCCCTCTCGCTCGTCCTAATCTTTGGCCGCCACTGCTGCCAGAGACCACAGGCAGCCGGCCAAACCGAGCCCATCCAATGGCTTCCCAGTGGCGCAAGTCTCAGCAAATAGTCTCACAACGGCTGCTGCTGCTGCTGCTACTGCTGCAGTTTGCAAGAATGCGCTAGGACATCCAAGGGTCGACCTAAATTTCCATCATCCGATTGCTCACAGAGCGTTTGTTCACAGCCAACTTGGCTGGCCGAGCATGTTGTTGGTTGAATGGAAGAGACTTGACTGCCTCCAACTTGCTACACATGAGCCGGCCCACTNGCAAGTGTGGAGAAACTCGACCAAGAGAAGGGACACGATCAGTGAGCATTTCATCCTCGTGAGTCCGAGAACAACGTTAGGAGCGGCAACCGTAAGACAACAGGAGCAGCTGCTATTGCTGCTGCAATAACAACAACAACAACAACAACAACGACAAACACAACCACAAACCGACGACGAGACTACCTGAATGCATGGAATGTTTCTATGCCTCCCTTGGCTGAAAGAAAGTGGAGACTTCACGCAAACCACAAAGCCTGACCTATTTATTCAGATCGTTGCTGCTTGCAATAAACGAGCAGCGAGGAAGATAGGCGGCCGGCGGCTAGCGGGACAGAGTTGGGGCTGGTTGAAAAATTGAGCTGATTGACTGGCTTCCNTTGCCAGCTCTCGGGCTAACAAAACTTGGCCAGCCGCGGTTGTCGTTGTTTGCGAGCAGTCCAAGCATATGGATCAACTAGTTAGCTAGCCATTCGTTGCCGTGTCATTGTTGTTGCTGTTGTCTTGAATCAAGTGGCTCCTTGAAAGCCCAATCCGAGGACGAAACAAATCCGGCCCGAAAGTGCACCAGTACATTGTTATTTATTGCTTAGATTTCCAACGATTTCTCACTCTATTGCCTGGATGCAGTGACCCCCTCCTCTCCCTCAGCATGATGGCGCGTTCGAGGAGCTGGCTCTGGCTAAAAGGTTGCCCTCCCCCTTGGACAGGTTGCGAAGTGTTTGAGTTTGAGAGGATAAGCTTGTTCATGGTTCTTGAGTAAAGCTACTCCACCGCCCTCTCTGGGTAAGAAAAGGGGCTTGAGTTTGCTCGGTCCAAGTTAGTAAGTATCATCTAGCTGAATTTAGAGGAGTTGAGCTTTTCAATTGCTGACACTTGGCAAGACCAGTGTCGCCAACTATTGCCGGCGAATGGAACTTATTCCAGTTGTTTGACGAGAGATTCATAAGATTGCGTCCCTTATTAAGAGTATATAAGTTAAGTCTTTGTTGTTGGATTGGCGCCGCCGCCGCCGCCGCCGCCGAGTTTGCTGTAATTGTGCAATTCTAAAGGCAAACACACTAGGGCACCGGCATGACTAGAGAGCAGCCACTTCACTGAGGGGCGCTCAAGCTCGAGCAAGGCTAATATGGTGCGAATCTGTTATAGTTCCGGAATACCTGGATGAAGCGTTGGGGTTTGTTCGGGGGACAGGAGTTAGTTAGCTGACGATTTGTTGGCTAGCCAACGAGGGTTTGTAATGTGCCATGCACTAATAATTTTTTCCCATCCATCAAGGCTACTCGGCGAGCTGAGAGGTGGGCAAGCAAGTTGCAGGTTTGCTCTCGCTTCGCCGTCGGTGCCACTCGAACAATTAGAAGCCAGTAAGCTTGCTGCTAACCAGGGCCAAGTGCGCGAGCATTTATTGTGAATCAAGTGCTCAAAATTGGAGCAAGTTTGCGAGTCAGGATGGAGCTCAGCAGTGAGCAGTGAAGCGCGCGATTGGGTCCAGACGACAAAGGACTAATTGGACTCTCAGAGTCCTTGGACAGGCGCAAGGATTAGCTTGTTTGCTCAGCGTGATCTACTTTTACAAATCTGGTCCAATTTTGCTCCCTCCACAAACTGGCCGCCAGCTGACGCAAGCCAACAGGCTGCAGAGTTTCAGAGTAGAAGGATGTTGCCGAATTGGACAGTACTATACGCGTTGTCAACGCAAGCTCCAGGTAGGTTGAGCTGTCCAAATGAAGATAACAAGCTTGCGCTATTAAGCCTGTCAGGTGTCTTTTGTGTTCGGCTTCAAAATAACGGCGAGCCAGAGGGTTGAGATAAGAGTTGAAAAATGGAAAGATACTTACTCCATATCCATTGACTGGTCCCACCGACTGACCATCGAAAGGCTCAGCGAAGTCACGATTGAACCTAGGCGAGAGCGCGAGTTTCATTTTGAGCGCAAGAGCCATTTTGGCCAGTTGATTGGAGGAGTTCAGTTCAGTTCAGTTCAGTTTAGTTCAGCGAATCAAAAGTCGGACGAATTTGATGTGAGACGGAGGTCAAGTTTACAGTTGTTGGTTGGCCAGGTGGAGGGGAGATAATATTTTTCCGTTTGCCGTAATACCAACAATGGGGGCAGGAGGCATGGTTATTGTCCACGTTTTGTGAACACAGTCAATGGGCGAGGGGAGGACACAATAAATTTAATGAATTTCGCCGTCCATTTTGAGTTTATACGCAAACAATGGGCCAGTGTTGGTTCGGGTTTACGCCATTGGTGGGAGCCAAAGTGGAGACGATGATTTTATGTTTGCCAGTTGGTTGGTTGGTTGGTCGGTCGGTCGGTCGTATTGGGGGGAGGAATTCGGATGGGAGTTGGGCCGGTTGAGTCGGAAGTGGATTGGAGAGGAACTTTGTGTTAGCGGATTGTCTGGTTGCTTTTTTCTTGAACGACATGACGATTTGGCGCCAATTTTGCCATACAACATTAGCCTCGCTCACTNCTGCCCTCGCTTTCTCCTAGCAGCCGTCAGAGTATTGAACTCACTCGGTTAATCTGGGCGGCGAAGAAGGAAGGTGTAAGGTCGCCTTCGTCACCGACTCTCAGTGGGCCATCCGAGCAGCCATTGAATTCACTCTCGCTGGCTGGAGCCAGCCAACTGTAAGCGGCCCCCTCTTTATCGCACCTCTCTGGCTAAGCTCCAGTTTTGGCCTAACAGCGCACATCAATCACTTGACATTGTCCGCTCTCGAATTGAATGTCTAGACTGAGAGGAAGCAAGCGAGACTCTGATGATAGGCGCCGGCCAAATCGATTGATCCTGCCGACGAGATCAGTCGGTGGCTCCGGCTCACTGCAGTTCCATTGTCTGCCCTTTCTGGCGGCTCTCTGCCCCACCAAACTCGAGTCAGGTGTCTGGCTTCACTTCGGGCTTGCTCGAAATGAAGGTGGCCCTTAGCGTGCAGCAAAAAAGGAGTGAAACTCTGCCTCCGCCTGCAAACAGTTGGCCGGCTCGGCTGGTGGCTTCAGCTGGCCCAGTGAACTTGAGCCAAGCTGAACGCTTTCGTCGGTTTTAGCCAAGCTGAGCCGATGGATTGCTGGCGAGACTCGCCGGAGTTTTGCGGCCACAAAAGCTCTAGCTCCAATTCAAACCCTTGTCGCGAGACCTNCAATTTGGCCTCGCAGGCCGATCAATCAATCGGGGCGTCGATTTTGTGCCGACGCCGCAAGCATAGAGCACGCGAGCAAACTGTTCTTGCAAAGCTAATCTAGCCGCNCAGGTGGCTTTGCGCCGGACTCGCGGGCGGAAGGACTCGCTCTGCGCGAGTTTGGCCAAACATGTCGACAGTTTGGCACTAAAAGCAAATTGCGCGCCAGAGTGAAGCGCCGAATCGCATGTGCTCGGCGCCGAATGATGGATAATCGCAATAATAAAACGCCTAACTCTATCCAGCCTGACATGGAAGTTCCACCAGCAGCCTTGATCATTACGCCCAACTCTTGGCCGCTGCCATTAGTCATACTTCTCTCTGGGCTCCGCTTGCCTATGGAAGTCTTGGCAGACGAAGTGGAGTAATCGGGGGACGTTATGTATTGGGACGCTGCTGTGTTGGGTCCGCTCAGTTTGTCTTCATCGAGTCTTCATCCAGCTGGGCGCGTTGGACTCCCAGCGGCGGAGGTCAAAAAGTGTCTCCTCGCTAGCGGCAGAAGCGGACGAGTGCGCTCGCTGGTTGCTCACTGATTGAGTACAAGGCTGCGAGAGGGCCGTTGGAGGCTTCCCCGGTTGCTTGGCTGAACGGGCCAATAGTTAGCGGCACAGCGAGCGGGCCCGTTGTGTTCGTGTTCAATTGATGGCCGACAAGTTTCACTTCCGCTCAGCCGAAATTGCGCAACTCGCGAACGGGCGAGCGCTGCCTTCGCAACTTCCTGCCGACGACGACGATCCAACTGAGAGNNCAACTGGGCGCCCGCTTGCCAATCTAAGGCTCGATCAGGCGGCCAAACTAGGCCCAGATTGGAATGGGCAGGAAAAATAGGGTTCCATTGAGCGAGATTGGCGAAATTCTTGCCGATACACAAAGCAGGGGCCAGTTGCAAACGCGAGAGGCTAACTAGATTGGCCAGCCAGNGAGCTAACTAACAAACAAATGGGAGAAGCGCTGCTGATATTAAATTCGTTCATGCAAAAAGTCGCCAGTTTTCCATTGTGAGGCGGTCGGTTTTGTTGCTTTCCCATTGAGGCTCAGATGGAGATTCAGTTGAGTGGAATCCCGACGGATGCGAGCTTTCGTCCAAAGCTCGATCTCTCCGCTCGCTCGCTCACTTGCAAGCCAGCCAGC